>Ga0316228_1000813_pt1 | contig 37681 bp, 35 predicted proteins | sample TBH18021metaG_FD_206005 | JGI IMG/M metagenome (GOLD analysis project Ga0316228, IMG submission 206005) | Freshwater microbial communities from Trout Bog Lake, Wisconsin, USA - TBH18021 | ecosystem: Environmental > Aquatic > Freshwater > Lake > Hypolimnion/Profundal zone | place: USA: Wisconsin... | reverse complement strand
GCGAGCTCGATCTCCTTGGCGACCGTCACACCGTCCTTGGTGATGCGCGGGGCGCCGAAGCTCTTCTCGATCACGACGTTGCGGCCCTTCGGGCCCAGCGTCACCTTCACCGCGTCGGCGAGGATGTTGACGCCGCGCAGCATCTTATCGCGGGCGTCGGCGGAGAAACGAACTTCCTTAGCTGCCATGATTGTCACTCCTCAGAAGACATGACGAGTTCAGCTGACCGCTCCGGCCGGCTCCTGTAGAGAGCCGTGAGACTCAATTATTCCCATGATGTCGGACTCCTTCATGATAAGGAGGTCCTGACCGTTGATCCGCACTTCGGTGCCGGACCACTTGCCGAACAACACGCGATCGCCGGCGTTGACGTCGAGCGGCGTTATCTTACCGGCCTCATCGCGGGCGCCGGGACCGACGGCGACGACTTCGCCCTCTTGCGGCTTCTCCTTGGCAGTATCCGGGATGATGATGCCGCCTTTTGTCTTCTCCTCCGCCTCAATGCGGCGGATGACAACTCGATCGTGCAACGGACGGAACGTCATGTGATGTCTCCAGTACGAGAGCCACGGGTCGAGATGCGCTGGGCGCGTCAATTAGCCGCCCAGCGCCGGCTAGCTGGGTGCGACAATGTTGCCTGGCAAGGGAAGCAAGGGAATTTTTTGGCAGTTGTGGCGCCAGAGTGCCAAGCGCTGCAGCACCTCGGCAGCAGGCATCACCTTTGGAGACTAAGCTCGACTCGTATGAGGCGTTTCCGCAAGGGGTCGGTGATCGAGATATCGGACGGGCGGGGGAGCCGGGCTGTGGTGCGAGCGCTGGGCTCGCGGATCCACTCGTATCCGGCGGAACAGGATGTTCCTGACCAAGATGCCTCATGCGAGGCGAACCGGCTCAGGCGGCGGGACCCATCTTTGGCGACGGCAGCAAACCCCGTCGAGCTCCAGTTACACGCCTGCCCTCGCTCGCCCGACGTGCCGTCGACCGGCCCGGCGGACGGCCCTCAATCTCAGGCTACCTTCAGGCGTGCGCCCTCTGGAACCAGTCCGGTGGCGAGGTGGCGCCACAGCGCGACTGTCTCGGTGCTACCGGATGCCGAGAGCGTGCTGCGCCAGCTCCCCGTTTGGCTGACGCACTATAACGACCTTCATCCCCATCGCGCGCTCGGCTACCGCTCGCTGCGCGAGTTCATCACCCGATCAACCCAGGAGACCCTGTCCGGTCTTTAGGGGGCAACAACACCTGATGACCTCAGCGCCCACACAGGGCCACGCGGAGCGTGCCGCCTTGATGTCGGTCATACGCGAATGCCCTCGTTTCCCTCCGGCGAGTTAGGTGCCAAGCACTATACCATCCCCGGGACACTTGGTATGCATGTCCGAAATGGGTGAAGACCGTAAAACGGCGATTGTCCGTCGTCAGATGATTTGAGACGGTTTGCGATGCTCAGGAACGGAGGTTCTGGTCCACCTGGGTTGAGAGGTTAGGCAGCCTGCGCGTGATGGCGCAAGCGGCGGTCCATGAGGGTCTGGCGCTTGATCCGCGCCCGTTCACGCAAGATCGTCTCGCCGCGGCCGAAGTAGACATCGGCAGGGGTGAGGTTGCCCAGGCTCTCGTGAGCCCGAGCGTGGTTGTAGTGCTCGACAAAGGCGGCAACCCGCGCCTCCAGTTCGCCGGGCAGGTAGGCGTGTTCGAGCAGGATGCGGTTCTTGAGCGTCTGGTGCCAGCGCTCGATCTTGCCCTGCGTTTGAGGATGGCGGGGCGCACCGCGGATATGGGTCATGCCCCGGCAGCCGAGCCATGTGGCCAGATCACCCGCAACGTAGCTTGAGCCGTTGTCGGTGAGCAGCCGTGGCCGATGTACCACCTGCACGTGGTCGAGCCCGGCAGCCGCCAGCGCAAGGTCGAGCGTGGTGGTGACGTCGCCAACCTGCATCGTCGTGCACAGCTTCCACGCCACGATGTAGCGCGAGAAGTCGTCCAGCACTGTCGAGAGGTAGTACCAACCCCAGCCGACCACCTTCAGGTAGGTGAAGTCCGTCTGCCAGAGCTGGTTGGGCGCAGTCGTCTTGTCGCGGAACGCGTCGGCGGCTTTGACGACGATGTAAGCCGGGCTGGTGATCAGGTCCTGGGCTTTGAGCAGGCGGTAGACGGTTGCCTCCGAGACGAAGTAGCGCCGCTCGTCGGTGAAACGCACCGCCAACTCGCGCGGGCTGAGCTCCGGCTACTCCAGCGCGAGGGCGACGATCTGCTCGCGGATCTCTGCGGGCAACCGGTTCCAGACCCGGCTGGGTCGGGACGGGCGATCCGCCAATGCCTCGGGGCCGCCGCGCTGGAAAGCGTCGTACCAGCGGTAGAAGGTGGCGCGCGGGATGGCGAGCTTGTCCAGGGTAGCGCGCACCGGCAGGTGAGACTGCTCGACCAGCCGGATGATCTCCAGCTTCTCAGACGCCGGGTACCTCATGCCTCGTCGCCCCCAGCCCCGGTCATGCTTTTTTTCAGCAAGCGGTTCTCCAGGACGAGATCGGCCACGACCTCCTTCAGCGCACCCGCCTCGCGACGCAGCTCCTTGACCTCGTCGGCGGTCGCGGCACGGGCCGTGTCGCCGGCCAGCCGCTTCTTGCCGGCCTCCAAGAACTCCTTGGACCAGCCGTAGTACATCGAGCTGGCGATGCCCTCGCGCCGGCACAGCTCGGCGATGCTGTCCTCACCGCGCAGGCCCTCCAGCACGATGCGGATCTTCTCCTCGGCCGAGAACTGCCGGCGTGTGGCGCGGCGGATGTCCTTGATCACGGCTTCTGCCGGCTTCCGCGCCGGCCCGGACGTCTGTTTCATCTTCGCTCCTGGGGCTGCGATGAACCAGACATCCTCCGTTCGTGAAGGCCCTCGATCTGTCTCAGGAGTGCTGACGGCGGACAGGGCGTCGTCGACCTGTTCGACGCACACTTTCCGGAGAACGGCAGCTTCAACCAGATTGGGCTCGTCCGCCTAGCCGGCGTCCCGCCCCTGAACCGTGGACTGCCTGAGTTGCCGACCTTCGGCGCTCAGGTAGTCAGGGCAGGAGCATCACCCTTCGCGTCTTCAGGTTCACAAATCCGTGTATCGTGAGCGGGGATGGTCTTGGAGGAAACGCCAAGATCGATACCGTAGCGCTTCGCCCAAGCTTGAGGAGTTGGATGGCTCTAGCTTGCGTTGGGTATCAATTCGAGGCCGAAAAGGTCTCTCAAACAGCATTTTAAAGCTGCGTTGGATATCACATCTTCTGCCGCGTCCTAAAGCCTGGATGCACGCTTGGCTTGTCGAGTGCCGACCGGCGCGGTCGCGCCCTCGACCCAGAAAGGCGGTTTCCGAGGGCTTGCGTGAATCGCTGCAGCGACCACACAATCGTCTTCCCCTAGCTCGGCTCTAGTCGAAGCCTTCTGTCCGCGAGAACTTCCAAGTGTTTTCGCCGATCTCTTGGAGTGATCACGATGACGGAGCGCTCCGGTCCGACCCCAGATCTGTCCCATCACGTAGAGGACGGTTCGTCTCGGCCCATCGTCGCGACCTCGCGCTGCGAGGTGCGGATCGTCCGATCTTCGATCATGGGCAGCACGGAGGCGCGGCGCTCAGAGGCCGGGACGCGAGCCGACGCCGTCGCGCTCAGGCACGCCGAGGCGGATGGGGCATCGGGCGAAGCGGGGCGCGTCCTCGGAGCGCAGGACGACGCACGTCCCGCCGCCTCAGTGATCGCACTTCCGGCGGTCGCGTCCCTGAAGGAGCGCGCCGATCTCGTCCGCGAGCGGACGAACGCTGCGGCTCGGCCAATCCTCGAGAGCTTCGCAAGACGTCGCGGTCTGCCGCTCGGACGTCTTCAGAAGGCGATCGACGGGCCCAGGCCGCTCGCGCATCCTGAGGTCGTGCGTCGCCTCGGCGGAGCGCTCCACTCCGAGGCGATGCGGAGCGGGATCGTCTCGCATGCCGATCCCACGCTCGTGCCGCTGAACGTCCGCGCGGGGGCCGCCAAGATGATGATGCAGGCTCTGGCCGATCCGCCGCCCGCTTCCGCGCAGACGGCGTTTCCGGACTGGAACAAACCGCTCGCTCCATTTGGACGCCACCTGCAGGCCTGGCGCTCTAGGGACGCGGCGGTCTGGCTCGACTGCTTCCCGCCGGGCGAGGAGTTGCTCCATCCCATGGAGACCTGGGACGGCGCCACGGCCGCGCTCTGGCTGAACGACCGCAAAGCCAACTCTCCTGATCTGCCGTGCGAGGGCGAGCTCGCCGGTACGGTCGTGGCGTTCGAGCCGCGGGATCCTTGGAAACCGTCTCTCGAGGTGCTGCACACGCTCGACGAAATCGAACTGGAGGAGCTGACCTATCGCGTGTTCGTAGAGCGGCTGCGGCGGGAGGTAATGTCGTTCTATCTAAGCGAGCGGAGGGTCCACATCCAAAGGGCCGTCGAACTCGTCACGATCGGGTATCAGACGCTCCAAGAAGCCCGCCGATCCGTGTGGACCCACGATCGCCGCCGAATCCGGCACTTCGACCGGGTCTTCGGGGAGAACCACGAGTGGATCTACGATCTCTGTTGCCGGATCGTCGCCGCGTACGCATGGCCCGTCGGCTTCGCCGAGCCGGAACTCTGGTCCGAGTTCTCGGGCCTGGACGATGCCCCACAGTAAGGGGGCGCCAAGCCGCAATCCCATCCACCTCACTCTGATCCTGAAACCACCGTCCGCAGGCTGAGACTTGCGCGGTCCAGTCATGATCGGTGCGCGACAGCGGCTGCTCGGGGTGAGACGTTCCTTGAGCTCGCCTGTTTACCAGGCCTATTCGCATTCGGGCGTGCGATCCGAGCTAATTATTGAACATCGAAAGGTAAATTTAAAGTAATTGCCATTAGATATATCAATACAACACATTCATAAAGCAAATTTTGTAATTGTAAGCTTGGGTCGAAACGAAATCCCTCCAAGGACACTGAACCATGAGCAACACCGAAGACGCCTACGACGATCATGAGGAGGCTTGGCCGTTCGAAAAAGTCCTGAACGCCGGCCGTGAACGCGCGCGGGCGCAGCAGAGACGCTTTCAGAATTACGCCGCCGAGAACGATCCCGCTCTGGCTGCCGCGCTCGCGGCGGAGGCGGCACGGTTCGACATCGTGTCGCGCACGGTAATCGAGCCGATGATGCGCAAATTCGCCGACGAGGCGACGGAGCGCGGCTGGCACGTCTCCGTGGTGCGCGACGACGATCTGGACCGAATGGCGGTCTACGCCACGCCGGGCATTCGCTTCTACTGCAACCGCCGGCCTTCTCGAAGGGCGGCGGGCGACCTGATCTGGCCGCCCTGCTTCGTCGGCTTCTACGGCAGTGCCCGGAGTTTGGCCGTGGCAACCCACGTGGAACTGTCCCAGCTCGCAGACAACGCAGTCCCCTCGTCCGAGCCGCTGCTCGAATACCCGGAGGTCACGAGCGAGGCCGTCCGCGCAGTGCTCGTCGCCTTCCTCGGCGATCTGGAGCGCATCGGCTGAAGAGCCGAGCGCCTCATGGCCCGATGGTCGAAGTTGCCCTCCGGCAACCCACGAGCGAGCACGTTGCCCCGAAGCCACGGCTCGCTGGCTACAAGAGGTCCAGCGAACAGCGGCCCGAGCAGAGCTTGTGCGAATCGCTACAGTAACAGAACGATTGGGAGCCTTTCCTGTCATTGTTGAGCCAGGAATTCTCAAGGTAATTCGTGTGCCTTGCACGAGGAGAGATTGCCATGTCGACGAAAGCTCGACATCCCGCGGTAGAGAGAGGGTGTACGAAGCTTCAGATCGAAGCCTTCGAGCGCATCGCCACCGGCGACGATCAAGGTCATGCGCCCGCAACGCTCGCGGCGCTCGAGAGGCGTGGCTTGATCACGCTGCACGAGACGCTCCTGCCGGGCGAGTTCGCCGTGCGAGTGAAGATCCCCGTCGTACCCCTCCCGGTCCACTACGCGTGGTGCGCTGGGCAGCCCGACCCGAACTGAGGCGACCATGTCCGTCCTGTCATAGCACAGATATGCAAAGAGGAAGGTGTTCTGCGACCATGAAGATCGTGCTGGCCGGCCAATTGGACCGTGTGTACGCGAATGCGCGTGCTCGTGCCTCGGGCGATGCGGCAAGCCCTGCGAACGACAATGCCGATGGCACCCGGTCCGAGGAGGACCGGCTGCTCTTCCATCGTGCCGGAACGCTGTCCGCCCTGAGCGAGACTGTCATCGCCACCCCGGACTGGTATCCGCTCGACGAAGATGAGGAGGACGGGACTAGGGGTCGCATGGATCCGAGCTTCGCGCCCGGGATGTCGCTCACGAGGCGTGCTTGGGCGGCCCTCTACGACGATGCCGCCGGGCTGGTACAGGCCGTCGACTTCCTGGGGAGCTACTCCGAACGGTCCCGGGCGATCTTGGAAGGGATCGACACACCGGACGCCTGGGTCGAGGATGACAGTCCACGCAGCCTGCAGCGGACTCGCATCGGTGCCGCGCATGCCTACCTCACGGAACTCCTGCTACAGGCGTTCCTGGCCTGGCAGGCGGGTGCCATCCTCGTCATCGGCGAAGGCGACTGCCACCTGCTAGCCGACGTCGCCAAGTTCCTGATCGAAGGGCGCAGGCCCCGCCCCTTCCCCATCCCCGACCTGAGCGCGATCGTGCGATCGGACGGGGTGCTCGCCTCGGGGAGAATACCGAGCCTCGGGTTCGAGGAACTCACTGACGTCGAGGCGGGGCGGGCGGATCCCGGCGTCCAGACTTACGCGCATCGCCTGCAAGCGATCGTCGCGGCACCGGTGGCGAGGGATGCTCGTGCGCGTCTCGAAGCGGCGCTTGCAGCGGGCCATCCGACAGGGTTGCGTCAAAAGGGGGCGGACAACGATATCGCGGTCGCCATCGAGCAGGTGGAAATCCTTGGCAACGGCGACCTCGGCGTCATGCCAAGCTCGAAGGCGTCAGCCCGCTATGCGCGACGGCAGTTCGCCTCGAAGGGGCTCCGCACCATCGTCCTCATCGAAGATTCGTGAAAACTCGGCCTTCAGGCTGTAGATTGGCCTCAAAGGGATCGGCTGGTTTGGCGCTCGACTGGCGCCGACCTCACCGCACTGGTGGCCCCCGCATGATCCATCAGAGCCAGATCTCGCAGAGCCTCAATGGCGTCCCTGACATCCCGTAGTGACCACTCTCTCCCGTACCGGGCGCTCACCCTCACAGGTCAGCGCGACGTTGCCCGACCAACCCCGATGTATGCAAAATTGTGATTTGCATACATCGGGGTTGGTCATGATCCGGCCGCTCTCCCTCACGCAGCATACGCTGATCGCCGAACTGATTGCGGCCGGGAGCGCCGGTCTCCACCACTGCGTCCGCCAAGTTGGCGCTTCGCGCACTGGCCAATCGATGGCTGTGCTGGATGCCGAGATTAAGGAACACGAAGCCGTCCTCGAACAGCTGGTGCGTGCCCGGGCACCAGCGCTGATGGATGCGCCGGGCGTGTCGACCCACACCATCGCCGACATGCTGACATGCTCGTCGTTCGGGGCGACAATCCCCGGCGGATCCGGTCGGAAGCCGCATTCGCGAAACTCTGCGGCGTGTGTCCGGTGCCGGCATCGAGCGGAAAGACCAGCCGCCATCTCCTGAACCGCGGCGGCAATCACCGGGCGAACGCCGCCCTGTACCGCGTCGCTGTCGTCCGAATGCGGCATCATCTACCGACCCGAGAATACATCCAGCGTCGAACTAACGAAGGCAGGTCGCCTCGCGAGATCCGTCGATGCTTGAAGCGCTACATCGCCCGAGAAATCTACGAGCATCTTTGTCTCGGGGCGGCTTGTATGCCCGACAGAAAAATCACTTGACTGATATAGGAGCATCAACGCCCTGGCCGAGACCTTCTTCAAGACGCTGAAGAGCGAGCTGGTCTGGCGCACCGCGTTCCAGACGCGAGCCGAGGCCATCGCCGCGCTGGCCCGTTACATCGATGGCTTCTACAATCCCTGCCGCCGTCACTCGGCGCTGGGCTTCACAAGCCCCACCCACTTCGGGAGGGGCATCGCCCACCAAACCGCTCTCCACTGAACTGAAGCAAGTCCAATCGTTGGGTGCTTCATGATGGAGGTGCGCCATGTCGCGTGGCCCATAGGCCGTGTCTCTCGATCTCAGCCAGCACGAGCAGGGTGAGATACAGCGCCTGCTGCGCCGACACGGGGGCAGGTAGGCGCTGGTTTCGCGCCTGCATATCATCCTGGCCTGTGCCGAACCGGGCGCGACCAACCTCTGGGGTGGGGATGGGCGGGGACTGCTGTCAGCTTTTCCGGCATCGCCCTTATCGCAATCGATCAGCCCGGTGGATTGTCCTTCGGCGCTGGCGCAAGCTTCGTCCTTGCCGCCGCGGTCTGCTCGGCCGTCTATTTCATCGTGCAGGGGCCTTTGGTGGCCCGCTACGGTGCGCCCGCCTGCACGGCCTACACGCTTCTTTCCGGCGCGTTGCTTCTCTCGCCCTGGCTGCCTGAGGCGCTCCGCGCCTTCGCAGCGCCCGCAATTTCGACCGCGTCTGTCGGAGCCGTCGTCGCATTAGGCATCTTGCCAGCAGCGCTCGGCTATGCCGCCAGGACCTACGCGCTCGGCCGCTTCGGCGCGGCGCGCGCCGCGAATTTTCTCTATCTCGTGCCGCCGACAGGAACCGCGCTCGCCTTCCTCCTGACCGGTGAAGCGCCCAGCGGGCCGACGCTCGTTGGGGGCGCCGTTGCGATCGGCGGCGTGATTCTCGTCAACTTGCGCGGGCGCGCCTGAGCCACCTGAATCCAATAGAATAACGCGCACCGTAATTGCTGCCACCGCTGGATGAACCGCGCTGCCGCAGCCACACGACGGCGCAGTGGGTTGTATGCAAACTTGCGATTTGCATACATCGTGGATGATCATGGTCCGTCCGCTCTCCCTCGCGCAGCATACGCTGCTTGCCGACTTGCTCGAACAGGGCCAGGAGGAGCTGTTCGATCCGTACTTCCCGGAGAACGGCAGCTTCATCGTCCGCCCGAGCGCGGGCCGTTCGAGCGTGATCCGCAGCTACGTGTACTATCAAGGCTACCGTCCCGCTGCCGGCAGCGCGGACAAGGGACAGCGATACAGTCGCTACGTCGGCTTGGCCGACGATCCGGCAGTGAGCGAGCGGATCGTGCGGTTCCGCCAGATCAAGGCAGCGCGCACGGAGCGACAAAGCACCGTCGACGCCCTCCTCGGCGCCGGCATGCCTCGACCATCCCGCAGCGCCGGACGCATCATCGAAGCGCTGGCCAGAGCAGGTCTGCATGCTTCCGCTTCGGTCCTCATCGGCACCGCCGCCTACCAGACCTATAGCGGCGTCCTTGGCGTGCGCCTGTCAAAATCCCGTCCTCCGCTCGAGGATGGTGAGACCGTGCAGTTCATCCGGACGCCGGCTTACGGCGAGGAGCAGAGATCCGACCTCCTCGACATGCTCCGCATGGTCGATCCAAGCTTTGCTCTCGTTGAATCCATCGATGATGGTTTCGCGACGACACGCTTCCAGAACGCTTACAGAAATCGGGTCGAGTTTCTCAGCGCTCACCGCCTCAACGACGATCAAGCGCTCAGCCTAATCGCAACGCCGTGTTCATGCTCGGTCAGGGGCTGGTTATTGGAGGACTTGCATTTCTTGCTCGCCAAGCCTGTCCAATCCGTCGTCCTGCATGGCCCCGGCATTCCCGTCACGGTTCCCGCCCCCGAGCGCTTCGTCGTCCGCAATCTGATCATCCACGGGCAGCGCGAGCGCAGCACAGATAGCCAAGCGCAAGCCAAGCGCGAACTCATGCAGGCTGCCGAGCTCATCGAAGCCCTCTTCCTAGTCGGACGCGAACTGTCACTCGCGGAAGCATTCGAGGAGGCTTGCACGCGTGATCTCTCGTGGCGAACCGCCTTGCAACACAGCGTGAAAATGCTGCCCGAGGACCATCGTGCGATCCTCGAACAGTACCCAACAATCCGAAAGGCGGCCGGTCTCGGCCGATGATGGCCGCCTGGCCGGTCTCATGGCCTTCGGAACCGGATCAGCCAACAAATCGCGATCGCCGGGCCCCTGTCCGCTGATGGATTGGACGCCGGCAGGGCCTCCCGTTTGTGCAACTTAAGATGTTGAGGTTCCCAGCGTACACCACTTGAATTTGAATCTGTGGGCTGTGCGCAGAGTTATATACTGTGGAAATCGGTGATAACTTCGCCGAGCTGATTAATTTGCCGCGCTCCAATGAGTTGAGCGTCAGGTTCTCATTCCGGTCCAGCATCGATCTTCAGCTTCACACCGGTCCAATCAGATTGCGAGATCAGCGAGATTCCTTCGGCCTGCAGGATTCGCTCGATCGCGTCAAGCGCTAAGCTGTGTAGCGTTCGATCTGCGCGCTCGAATCCTTGGACAGTGCGTAGGCTGAGACCTGCCGCGTCAGCGAGCTGTTTTTGCGAGATGTTGAGGAGTGCGCGGGCGGCGCGACACTGCCCTGGTGTAATCATATAATCCTCGAATAGGAATAAAATATTTGTTGCGCAAAATGCGTTAGTTTGCGCATTTTGCGAAAGCATTGAGCCGAGACCGGTTGTCGGGAACTCGGAGGCTTGGAGGTCTTCGGATGCTGTCTCATCCGTCCGTCCGATCCGTTAGCGATCCGCTTCTGAAGGCTGCGAGCGACGCTGTCGCCGCCGCCGTCAGCACCAAGTTCGCGCTCGACGAGGTGTTAGGTCCTGAACTCAGCCGTGTCATCAGCGTCTCCGCGAGCGTCGTGAAACGACACGGCATCTTACTCGAGAAGGCCTTTGTCGAGGCCCTCCAAGCCAGCGGCAGGTTCGAGGTGCTGCACAACGCGGTCATCCCAATCACCGCCGCCGCCGATGGCTTGGTGGCTTCCAATACCGCTGAGGCGTTGGCACGACTCAGCCTGCGGTATGATCAGCCTGCGATTCGATCCGTCAACCAGGATCTCATAGTCATCGATAGCTGCGCAGGGTGGGCTGGGGCGTACTCTGTTAAAAGGGGCGGTGGCGATATGGGCCCCCGTTTAAGGAAACCACTTGAAAGGGACGTTGCATCTGTTCGTCTTCTACTAAGGTCGTATTTGCGAGATCAGGGTTATAGTACGATCGACACGACGACTTCTGGCTGTATCGATTGGTTCGGAGCCGCCGGCCTGCCCCCTCACCTCACGGTTCCGGGTGTTGAGGTCGACGCGCATTTTGGGGTGCCGGTTCGCGCGACCGTGGAGCGGATGACCCGCCACCTGCAGACTGAGTTGCATCGCGCGATGCCCGCATTGCTCGCGCCACTGTTCGAGCGTTTCGAGGCGTTGCAGCCGGCTTCGACCACGGCAGAACCGGACGACGCCGAGGCCGGCGCGCAGGTTCGGCCAGACGACATGAAGCCCAATCCGCTGATCGACGCGATCTTTCCAGTCGGGCCGGACGCGTTCCGAGTGAGAACGCCGTCGCGGATGCACGATACGACGCCGGCCGGTCTGAGGGCCGCCGGCCGGCGCTGACGCCGAGATTTTGCGCATCCGTCGCAGGTCATCCCGGCACGGTCACGCCCATCCTCCATCTCAGGACTGACGACCATGGATAATCTTGAGGCCGAACTCCATGCTGCCGCGCTCCGCGCTTCGCCCAATTTCCGGGTCCTACGTAGGCTTGCGCGCCGTGGCTACTGCGAGCGACCGCTCGGGCCCTGGGCGAAGACAGGGCTGATCGTCGACGTCGAAACGACTGGCCTCGAGCCTTGGGCCGAGGTGATCGAGATCGGGCTCCTGAAATTCGCCTTCAGTCCGGATGGACTCATCCGCGGCACCCTCGGCCAACGACAGACCTTCTGCCAACCCAGCCAGCCGATCCCGCCCAAGATCACGCGCTTGACCGGTATTTCCGACGACACCGTTCGAGGACATCGGCTCGATACCGAAGCTCTACAAGCCTTTGCAAAGGACGTGGACATCGTAATCGCACATAACGCGGGCTTCGACAGGCGGCACATCGAGAAGGTGTTGCCGATCTTCGAACACCTGCCTTGGGCGTGCTCGCAGACACAAGTGTCCTGGTCAGAGGAAGGCATCGAAGGTACGAAGTTGGCCTACTTGGCAAACCGCTTCGGCTTTTTCTACGAGGCCCACCGCAGCATAGACGACGCGTACGCCCTCCTAGAGATCCTCGAACAACCCCTCCCCCGGTCTGGTCGAACCGTCTTGGCGGAATTGCTGGAAGCGGCGGAGCGTCCAAGCGCGCGTATCTACGCATTAGGCCTTCCTTTCGATCTTAAGGACGAGGCTCGAGCGCGGGGATATCGCTGGTCGACTGGTGACGACGGCCAGCCTCGGGCGTGGCATCGCGAAGTCTCGGCGGATGAGGTCGAGGCCGAACTGGCTTTTCTCAACGGTCTGGATCGGGGCGAGCTCATCGAGCCGCTCGTCCTGGAACTCGACGCCTTCCTGCGCTTCTCAAACAGGCACGCCTGATGGGGATCGCCTCTCGTTCGCTTGCACAGACCATGCGGCTGGTCGGGACTGGCTTTACGGAGGCTCAGGCCCGGGCCATCGCCGAAAGCGTCGACGCCGCGGCAGGTGAAGCGGTCGAGGCTCTCAGGCATGAGCTGGCGCGGTGGCACGCCTACCTTGCATTGTACATTCTCATGCAGATCGGCGTCGCGCTCCTCGTGATCCTGATCGTCCAAGCCGCATCACCGTCGGCGTGGTCACTGGCCGAGACCCCAGACGGCCGGGGCGTCGATGTGGCATGCTTCCGCAGTGGCGTGCAGGTAAGGTCGGGACCTGAGCCGCCGGTACCCACGTGGTCCCTCGGTATAGAACGTATCTTTTACCTAGCCCACCCAGGCCTCGACCCGGAAAGACTCGACGGCTGCAGGCCAGGACTCATTGACGCAGGTCAAGGCGCCGATCAGCGCTTAGGAGAGCTTGCGATCGACGATGCAAGGGACCAATGAGGAGGCGCGATGCCATGCGCGAATTCGCGGATTTTTCAAATCAGTTCGAGAATAGGCGCTCACGCATTACTGTGAAGTTACCCGGTACGTCCTCGCCCGCAGTAAGCGCGAGATGCGTCGATCGCCTCGATCTCGGAGTGATCTCGATCAGGTTCGCAACGCGTCGCGACGCGTCGTGATGCGCGGGTTGTGATCTCGCCGGTATTCGCCGTGATCTGTCAATCCGCGGAGTGGCACGGCGCCGATAAGGGGTCGATCTAAGCGATGTTTGACGCTGCCTTCCGTCGGTTCGGCACCTGCCTCATCAGCTCAGAGCCGGCTCGCCTTGGATTGACGCGGCGGCTCCCGCAATCAGATCGTAGCGTGTACTTGCAACCACGGAGCGAGCCATGAACCGGATCGCCAGGTGGCCCAAACGAAGAGAGCGCTCGGGCTAAGGACCCGGGCGCTCTCGACCGAAATCGCATCCCCCTCCAAGCGTAGCAGCAGACAGAGGGTGACACATCACGAGGAACCCAAACATCTCGGCGGAACGCCGAGGTGAATGAGGGCCTTCGCGCAGATTCTCACGGTCGGACTCCGGCCGCAAGCCCCCCTGCGCGGCGTTCTCCCCGGGCTTCCTCACGTCCACCGGGATCTCTGCCCTTCGATGCAGACAGGTCCTGCTTCCAGCACGCCGGCTACCGGCGTGGGCCGAAGCGATCGAGGAACGTCAACCATGCACCCCACATCATCGGGCGGGGCGGAGCCTTGCCTGCACTACGATCCCCGACCGAGCCGCGCCTCGCGCTCGTCCATCCGACCCTCCAGAGGCGGTACCCGGGCTACGATCGTTGGCGGCAACCCGCCGCGCGAAATCCGCTGCGAGTGCAATCGCGGAGCCGACGCCACGGACGTGTTCGCTGCCGATCCCGACGTCATCGACAGCCCGGAGCCGCCGCCGGCGGTCACATCTATCGACGGTCACGGCGCGCGGCGGCACCACACTCCCGATGTTCTGCTGACCCATGGAGGCGGTGAGGCAGCGCTAGTCGCGATCAAGCCCGCTGCGCTGGCCGGAGCGAAGGACCTGCGTCTGTTCCTCGATCGTATCGGCACCGACGTGCCGCGCCCGTTGGCGCAGGGGGTGCTGCTGATCACCGACCGCTCACTCGGGTCCGTGCGCGTGAGCGATCACAAGCTGCTCTCGTCCACGCGCCGCTTCGACGATCGGAAGGTCGATGCGGCTGTGACTGCCGACATCGCCGTTCGCAATGGAGCGATCACGGCTGCCGATCTCGTGGTTAGGTCGGGTCTCTGGGACCGCGTCTTCAGCGCCGTCGCGAGATCGATCGCGGGCGGGCAGCTCAGCCGGCAGGGACGAGGGATCGAGTATCGCACCTGGCTCTGGCGGAAAGAACACGGTGCGCGCAGCGCGCAACCGTCCTCCGCTCCGCCGGGTGCCTCACACCCCTACAGCGCGCCGACGCTCACCGTGGTGCTTCGGTCAAGCTCTACACCCTACCGCCTCGATTTCGGCCTGGCGACCGTCGTACCCGGCCGGCAGGCCGCAGTGATCCTCGAGAGGCCCGTATGAGCGCCTCATCCGAGTCCCCCACGCCTGTGCCGCGGCGCCTCGACCGGAACGCCAGCCATGAGATCGGCGGCCGCGAGTACCGATTGGAGAACGGCACCGATGACGGCCACCTGCTCCCCCGGGCCGACAATCTGGAACCTAGGGCGCGGCGGCGATCCCGCGTCCATCCTGAAAGCCTCGGGCTGGCGCCGGGCTGCAAGCCGGTCCGCGAAATCGCGAAGAAATCGAAGCGTATCTCCCGCCCGGGCGTTTTCGCATCCCGAAAAACCTTCGATGGGCAGGCGATCCGGACGGAATCCATCCTGGAGATGGAAGGGCTCGCCCATATCGAGGTCAACCCCCGCTACAAGCGGGTGGCGCCTCAGCCGCATCAGCTGATCTTCCACCACGAAAAGCCCGACGGCTCGACCCGAGTTCACAGCTACGTGCCCGATTGCGCCGTGCTGACCGATGAGGGGCGCGTAATCGTCGTGGATTTCAAGTGGGCCTACCTGCGCGCCCTCCCCGAGTGGGTCGCGCTGGAGCCGATCATCCGCGAAGCCTATCGCCTCGACCACGGGGCCACGTATCGAGTTCTGACTGAGGAGTACGTCCTCGCTGAACCGCGGCGGACCAACGTCGCGGTCATGCTGATGCATCGCCCGGTCGAAGGTGCCGTATCAGAGATCGTGGCCGTCCGTGGGGCTATCGGCCGTCTCGGTCTTCCGAGCACGATCGGAGCCATCCGCCAGGCAGCGCGCCTGCCCGCGAATGGAGCTTTCGATCCCGCCTTCTCGGCATTGATGGAACTCGCCATGTCGGGCGAAGTCCGGATCGATTTCGGCCGACCCTTTGATGATGCCTCTGCCATCTTCCCGGGGGCGCGGTCATGAATGTCCCTGCCCTGGACCAGGCAAATACCTCTCTGAACGAAGGTCTCGGACCACGATGGGACTTGCGCCAAGGTGACATCGTCAGCTTGGGTGCATTGCACGACAGCACTCTTCGCCATCTCGAGTTTGATCGTGTCATCCCCGGGCGGCCCGGCGTAGCAGGTCAGCCCGGTGGGCAGCGCTTGCTCAAGTTCCAGGAGATTCCAGACGGAACGCTCCTTTTCCTGAGCGATCTCGAGATTGCCCAGCTCTGCAAGGAAGGCCGTTTTCGGATCGAGGCGATCGACGAGAGCGATGGCCAGTCGAGGGGCGACCTGCCGACTGCCCTTGACCTGACGCCCAGAGAAGAAGCTTACGTCGCCCGCCATTGGAAATACGTCGAGGTCTGCCGCAGCCTCAAGCCGTTTCGCAAGAACCACGCAACCCTCAAGCCTCTGCTCGAGGCCGTCGCCGACGCGCATGGGGAGAAGCCGCCGAGCACCTCGACGGTCTTTCGCAACTACGACGCCTACCTCGAGCATGGTGGCCGACTGGGCACCGCTGCCATCGCGCCCAAGCGCGGCCGTGGGAACCGCAATCGGCCGTGGTCCCCCAATCTTATAGTTAAGCTTCGAGACTGCCTGTATCGCATCCTCAGGCTTCCGAAAGGAAAAGCGGGAGATGCTTTGGCGCTCCTGAAGGTTGAGACGGAGGAAGCCTATCCTGGCACTCTGATCGAACTGCCGTCCCTGCGCACCGCGCAGCGCGAGCTGGAAAAAATCGACCAGTACGTCAAGGACTTCCTGCGGCATGGCCCCGGATATGCCGAGCGCAAGAACGCGGCCTATTATGAGCGCCGACGTCCTGAGCTGCCGCTCGAGGAGGTCGAGGTCGATCACACCACTTTCGACATCATCCTCATCGACGACGAGTCCGACATTATCCTAGGTCGGCCCGACGTGATCACGATCCGGGACCGTGCGACCGGTGTCTGCCTCGGCTTCGGCATCGGCTGGGAAGTGCCGAGCTACGCCGCGTTCCTGGAAGCGGTCCGCCACGCGATGTACCCGAAAGATCTGTCCGCCTTTCCAGGGCTCAAGCGTCCCTATGTTGTCTATGGGCGCTGGAAGCGAATGTTTGTCGACAACGGGTTGCATTTTCTCGGATTAAACATCGCGCATGCCGCGCAGCAGCTGCAGTTCGAGCTGGTCGAGCTGAGGCCGTTGGAGCCCTGGACCAAAGGCGCGGAGGAGCGCCTGTTCGGCATCCTGAATACCGACATCGCTCACAATCTGCCGGGCACGACGCTGTCGAACGTCAAGGACCGCGGCGATCATCGCGAGACCATCCAGGCGCCGAAGCTCACACTCAAAGAATTCGAGGCGTTCTTCGTCTCCTACATCGTCGACGATTATCATTGGGCTCCTCATGAGGGCCTCGGACCCCTGCGTTCGCTCCCTGATGTGCCGATGCACCTTTGGCAGCGCGACATCGGCAAGGTGAAGGTCCGCGACTTGCCGGACCCAGACACTTTCGTCGCGTTGGCCGGGGACATGGCCGAGCGGACGATCCAGCACTACGGGATCGAGTGGGACTACATCCTCTACAACTCCGACGATGTCGCCGCCATCCGGAGCAACCCCAAGCACAAGCGGGGGCGTGGCCGTCATTCCGGAACGCGGTATAAGGTCACTCGAGATCCGCAGGATCTCGGGCGAGTTTGGGTCTACGATCCCTATCGGCAGCGTCGCTTTGAAATCCCGGCCATTCGGCAGGATTACGCCGCTGGTCTAACTCTGCATCAGCATCAGATCTTCATCGCGCGCCATAAGGAAATGCTGAAGCGCCGGGTCGACATCGACGGCCTGCTGCGCGTCCGCGCAGCGATGCTCCGCAAGGTCGAGGAGATCCGAAACCAGCGCAAGGTCCAAGGGATCCAGCGCAAGCTGGCACGCTTCTCCGGTCGCCAGAAGTCCAAGCGCGTGCGCAGTTTGGTTCGGCCTCAGATCGACAGCGCTGCGGCTAGCGCAGAGATGCTCGATCTGGGACAGCCCATCGGCGTCGTGACGCCGGAGACGCGGAGCAAGCGCGCTCCGAACACCACGCGCCGCGGTGCCGCCAGCGACGCCAAGCGCGTGCGCCCCATGACGTCCGCGTCGGATGGGCCACCCCGTGAGGGCCAGCGACCCCTCGTCTCAGAGGTCGGCGACAGCCCCGACGTCGGTCCGGCGCCTAAGCCATTGTCGCCGGACGAGCTTCGCGCACGTCATCCGGAGTGGGATGAGGATTGATGACTATGGGAAATTTCCACGACAAGCGCTTGTCGCCGACGGAACGTCGACGTGCCGCCGAGTCGCCGCCTCTTGAGCGCCAGAGGCTGATCAAGACGCTGCTCGTGCGCTACCCGCGCTACAAAGAGGTGGCGAAATTTATTGCCAAGTTCCACATTCCCGTCGAAGATGGCATGCCGGACTACGGCAATATCGGCGCACTTCTCGGGGCAACGCGGTCCGGAAAATCTTGGGTTTTGAAGGATTACGGAGCCTCATTCCCGTCCATACCAGGCGATGGCGCCATCACCCGGCCCGTCGTGACCGTCGAGATCCGCAACGACATGGCTGCCCATGACGTGGTCAGCCTGTTCTTCAAAGCGCTCGGCTACGTGTCAGTGCCGAAGATCAAGACCGAAGCAATGATCGACATGATCATCGACGCGCTGCCGCACCATGGGGTCGAACTGGTCGTCTTCGATGACATCGATAACGCGCTTCAGTCCAACCGTAGCGGATACGCGACCAAGATCCTCGGGTTCATCAAGGGCATTCTCGACGCGGGCTGCTGCAACGTCCTCTGTGCCGGGCGTCCAACGCTCTACGAAACGTTGGCGGCCGCAGAGCAGATCGAGGGCCGCGGCGGCTTGCAGAAGAAGGTACTCGAACCGTACCGGTGGCAAGTCGAGGCCGAGCGCGATCAGATCCGCCTGCTTCTCGACAAGATCGACGACCGGCTGCCCTTCGCCGAAAAGACCGGGCTCGCTGAACCCGATCTCGCCGCGCACTTCTACGCCGTGTCGGGTGGGCTCATCGGCCGAGTCATGAACTACGTCCGACCCGCAGCCTACGCGGCTATGAACGAGCGAACCGATCGGGTCGAGCGCAAGCATCTCGTCGAAGCGGCCAAGAAGCTGATGCCAGTTGGTGCCACGTTCGTTCCATTTCAGGACGACATCGATCCGGACCGCTTGGCGGATGACGCGGCCGAGAAAGAGGAGCGGGCTCGCGAGGACGAGGCCATCGAACGCTCGAAGGACCCCTTCAGCAAGTCGCGTAGGAAGCCGAAGTAATGGTCTCGCTCACGCAATGGCCGCGTGTGCGGCGAGAGTTCTTTCAGCGCTGGGATGAGCCGCGCGAGCACGAGCCCGCGCACGCCTACCTGTCGCGATTAGCCGGGCTGAACCTTCAAACCAGCGCACGTGTCTTCGCGGAAGAGATGGGCCTTGATGGTCGTCAGCTTCCACCGGATGCCTGTCTCGAGGCTGTGCGTCATCTGCCGATCGCCGGCCTGGATCGACTGATTGCGGCGACGCCCGTCGTGACCAAGAGGCGCGCGCAATTCCTCGGCCACAGCGTGAGACGCAAGCACTGGTCCGGGGACGAACCGAGGTGGTGCCCGGGCTGCATCGCCGAGAGCCCACACTACCGCGTCTACCATGGTCTCCTGTCGTTCACGATCTGCCCATTTCACGCGGTTCCGATCGAGATTGGCACGGGTGGGGACGACAGCCTTTCGTGGCGGCATCCGAACCTGGCATTCACGCCGAACGGGAGGCGCGTCGGTCGCAAGATGCCCCGTCACGAGGAGCCGATCCCGAGCTTCGAGCGGTGGGTTCTCGGCCAACTCGGTGTCATTGAGCCTTGGTCGATCCCGATCTTGGACGGCGTTCCTCTCGATCAGGCGATCGACACTGTCGATCTGCTCGGTCGTGCCGCCGTCCGCGGATGGTCGCGACAGGCGCCTCGCATTCGGACGGGTGGGTTGACGCGTCGTGATGTCGTCGCGCGAGGCTTCGAGGTCTTGCTCGGCGGTCCGGCCGCGATCGAGGTTCTGTTCGAGCGCATCGCTGCGGAAGCCGGTGATCGCCCCGGCCCGAAGGATCGCGTTTGGGGGCTCAACCAATCCTACGGGTGGCTCTTCAATGCCGTGCTGTACGGGCAGCGGGCCGGGCATCACCTCCCGGCAGTCAAGACAGCCGTGGGAAACGTCGCGATGCGGCGCGGCGCCTTCGCGCGTCAGACGACGAGCCTCGTCAAAGCGGAAGCCGGTGCAGCCTACCTCCATCGCGAGGAAGTGGCTCGCGTCCTCGACATTCAGCCCCGGCTCGTCGACCGCATCGCCCAACGCCTCAACATTCGTGCCGAGGTGCATGGTCGACGGTTCGTCATGTACGCGCGTGCGGATGTCGAGCATCTTCAGCGTGAACTCGCCGACGCCCTCCTGCGGAACGATGCCGCGCAGGCGCTTGGTCTCTCCGTCGCGGATTTCGCCGCGCTCGAGGCCGCCGGCCTGACCCGACCGTTTTGCCGTTTGGGCGGTGGAACGAGGAAGCACGACCGGTTTCGCCGCTTCGAGCTTTACGGGCTACTCGCAGCCGCCACGCTAAAGGCATCAGAAGCGCAATCGGAGGAAGGCGTCGCCTTTGCAACCTTCACGAAGAAGACCGGCCTGAAGCCAGGGCAGGTCGCCACACTGATCGGGGCCGGTCGTCTCACCCCGATCCGGCGCGATCCGTCTCTCTCAGGGTTCCAGGGACTATACCTGCGCAGTCTCGATATTGATCGCTTCGCAACTACGCAGACCCGGATCCTCCACGCAGGGGGGCGTGAGCGCTTGCCAGCCCGCGGCGAGGGCCTGACCCATTCTGACGCTCAAGCCGAACTCGGCGTCGAGGCGATCACCCTGCAGGCGCTCCTCGCTCAAGGATACCTCACCGTCATCGAGCGCCGACACGACGGTGCAAGAGAGCGCATCGATCCGGAGTCCATCGAGGCCTTTTCAGCGATCTACGCTCCCGCGGCTGACTACGCTGACGCGCTCGGATGCTCCCGCCGGTCGGCTATCCACAGGCTTCGCGCGCTTGGGATCAGAGTCCACGTGCGGCCGGTCAACGAAGTCAGCAGCGTGCTCGCTTTCGTCGTGCGTTCGGAGGTGAAACGGGCCCTCGGTTTTGACAAAGACCCTCTCGGAGCCGGGACGCGTGGATGGCGCCATTTTTGGGAAGGCTTCCGTAGGTACTTGGCTGACCGCAAATCAGTGTTTCGCCTCGTCCGTGCGGAGAACCGCGCCGAAGCCCGCCTCCTGTCTGGCGATCGCCGCACGTCCTGCACGATCGGCGTGACCGATGACGCGGTTGAACAACAAGCAGGACGATCCGCCTATGAGCAAGCCGTGCCGGTAATTCATGCTTGGTCGGAGATCTACCGCAGGCTTGAAAACTTGGCTTATGATCAGAGGTCTGTTGATCCCCGGCGCTCCCATGATAATTATTATGCTGACGGGCGTGCTTTAAAGTTAAAGATAATCAGCTCCACGCATCGGCGGCAGCGAATTGGGCTGCAATATGATATGAATCAAGATTATATAAGCTAAATTGCAGCCATAAACGACAATATCTAAAATTCACGAGCGTAGATGAAATTAATGAATGTCGTTTATTGCTAACCGAATTTCCATCGAAAATACTTTACGGACGACGCCAAAACAATGATACTATTGTGTTGATTGGAAGCGCAGCTCCGGTCAACATATAGCTCAGTTAGCCATTGACCTGCGATCAGTTGCGCCCGAACGTAGCCTACCATTTTGTTTCAAGTCTGCTGGCGCTGAGCAGGTCATATTTCAAATATGCTGGCGCCGCTGATCAAATCACCTGGCGCGGGGCTGAGCCGCACGAAGGGAAGCGGTTGTTCCTTGTTTCAGATTATGTGTCGCGATACAAAATCTCCTCGGAAAAACAAGGCCTTAGCGCCTTGGCTTGAGCGCCAGACAAGCTCCTCAGCATCAGCCGGTCCCAAATCGGTCCCAGCTGTGAGGAAATCCGATGGCTACCGTCCGCAAGCGGAACGGCAAGTGGCAAGCGCAGGTCCGCAGGACCGGACACCCCTCGCGCGCCCGTAGCTTCGCTACCAAACCCGAGGCCCAGCGCTGGATACGAGCCGTCGAGGCTGAGCTTGATGCCGCTGAGGCGCAGCCTGTCTCGGACGCGCGAGCCGATGCCAAGCTGCTCGCCAGCACGACAATCGCGGCCCTGCTGACGCGCTACAGGGACACAGTGACGCCTCGCAAGCGCGGGCACATCCCAGAGATCAACCGGCTGAACGCCTTCTTGGGCCATCCCTGGGCCTCCCTGCCCCTATCTGATGCCACACCTCAGGTGTTCAGCCGCTACCGCGATGACCGCGCAGGGCAGGTGAGCCCGGGGACCATCATCCGTGAACTCGGCTTGCTCCGCTCCGTGTTCGAGACGGCTAGAGACGAGTGGGACGTACCGATGCCCGCAAACCCCCTTGCCAAGGTACGTAAGCCTACCGCACCGGAGGGACGTACGAGGCGGCTCGCAGAAGGCGAGTTAGACAGCCTACTGAAGCTCAGCTCGATCGGTCGCACCACATGGCTCAGAGCTGCAATCCAGCTCGCTATCGAGACCGGGATGCGACGGGGTGAACTCCTCAATGTGCGCTGGTCCGATGTTGATCTCAGAGCCGGCCTGCTGACGATCCCTCGAACAAAGACCGGCATTTCCCGTCGCATTCCGCTCACATCGAAGGCCGTCTCGATCCTTGTGGAACTACGAGACGCACCGGGAGCACGGAACGAGGAGCATATATTCTGTGTCAAACCCGACGCCTTCCAACTGGCTTGGCAGCGATGCAAGCTACGGGCTTCCCGCTCGCAGCCCGACATCCTCGATCTTCGCTTCCACGACCTGCGGCATGAGGCTGTCAGTCGGTTCTTCGAACTTGGTCTAAGCACCGCAGAGGTTGCCCTCATAAGCGGGCACAGAGATATGCGGATGCTATTCCGCTACACGCACCTTAAGCCAGAAGCTATCGTCGCGAAGCTACAGACGACGAGTACGCAGCTTGTCCGCGATCAGCAACAGTAAGCCAAATCTATAATTCATCTCGTGTAGGCACGGATCAGACGGCGAAGCCGGGATACGGTCGGCTCGTCATCATAACAATGAGGTCTAGCTCTTATCCCTAGTCGCAGTCCGGATTTTCATGCATTTCGATCTTAGTTTAAGCCAAGATCAGCTATCAGAGCGGTAGATCAGAAGCTTGGTGCGATCGATTGCCTTAGAGCAGCCGCTAAATCCCCATTCCTTCGTATGTGGAATAGCTCGTCCCCGACAGGACGGCCTGCTTGCCGGCTTCTCGCCGCAGCTAATATCCCCCACTTTCCAGGCTTCTCTCCTTTAAGAGAAAACTGGGGTCATTTCTCAAGGTATGCCGGCCAGATCTGGCAGCCTTCCAGTTGCAGGAGACCTGATGGGACCGTGTCCCGCTGAATTTGTTCAGAAACTGACAGCCTACAGATCGCAGCTCGGCAGAGAAACAAGCGATGCACAGAGCACGACCTGGAAGATGTACGCAGACACCTTAAACAAGGCTATGACCCGGAAGGATGGGAAATGGGATGTACTATGCCTCCCCACCGGAATTGGAAAAACGGAGGCCCTCTCTGTCTACTGCTCTCTAATTGAGGGGTTGGAACAGTGCGGTGTACTATTAGTTAATCGGACTATCGACCAAGCCAACAAACTTGCTGATAGCATCAATAGGATTGGGGTGCAGAGCAGAGCCTTAGCTGTTCACAGCGAAGCGGCGCACAGCGAAGAAGATCAAAAAGGGGCACTGATATTATCCATTACGCACGCTGGTATCGACAGAGCAATTCTAGATAATATCAACGGCAGGTCGGCCGGCACAGACGTAAGATATCTGGATAATTGGCGTCACGGCCGTCGGCGGCTGATAGTCATCGACGAAGCTTTCCCTATGGTTCGATCATTCAGCGTTGCGCAGCATGATCTCGGAATACTCAATGGAGTGCTGCGAAACGCGATCCATCCGGGCTTGCGAAAGATGGACGAATTTACTGCAAAACTTCTAACCGAGATGAAGCGCATTCGGGACTGCGTTGCCCCAGAAGACGCATTTCTATCAGACGAGATTATGGACCAAATATCCGAACTAACATTCTCAGATGTTCATGCGGACTTCAATACGATAGATTCAGACGATTTGCTCTCATTCTCATCCAAGAACCTGGACCCAAGAAGTACGCTTAAGGCATGCAGAGCTACTATCGAAGCCCTCAGTCAAATGAAGCGGATCGGGAAAGCGTTCACCACAAAACTAGGGAATGTCATCACGATCTCAGCTTCCGAGCCATCTATTCCGGACGCCATCGGAGGAGTAATCCTTGATGCTACCGCATCCAAAGACGAGCGATACAAGCTGGTCGACGATCGATTCTCCGTACATCGGCCAAGGGTTCGCTTGAGAAACTACAGTAACGTTACCCTATGGGTAGCCAGGGACCAGCGAGTGGGCAAGTGCCACCTCACTAAGAGCGCCGGCAATGACTGGCCAGTGGTGGCTGACTCAGTTGCAACTTTACGACGCCACGGTGGGGATCCTCTGATCTGTTGCCATAAGGATGCAGAAGAAATCATCCGGAATGCAGACACGAGGCTCGGATCGTATGAAACAGCTCATTACGGAAACATGACCGGTAAGAACGATTGGTGCAGAATTGCTACAGTCGTTATCTATGGTCTTCCGTACCTTAGCCCTATAGTTCCGACGCAAGCCTGTGCTGCGTTGCTGGCTTCGTTGGCTTGTACAAAATCTGGTAGATTGGATGACCACTATCCGGATCGCATCGCTATAAGCGAAAAACTCATCGCTTCGTACAATGTGGTCGAGGTAACCCAAGCAATCAATCGGATCAGATGTCGACAGCCGGTTGATGCCGAAGGAGGATGCGAGGCAGCTGATGTATTCGTTCTTTGCCCTCGGGGTAAGGCAGGCGAAGATCTTGTTGCACAGCTTGCGGACGAAATGCCCGGTATCGTCATACGGAACTGGGACCTGAAGCTCGGAACCAAGAAGGCCAAGCTGCCCCGGTCAACCGAGAAGGTGCTCCGGGTCCTGGTGTCCCTCCCACCGGGTGAACATCTCAGTTCGGAAGTCCGGGAAGCCGCTGTCGTGTCCGGTACCTCTTACTCTCGCTTCTTACAGGAGCTGAGCAGGCCAGAGTCGGATGTGGCTAAGGTCGTCCACGCGTATGGGGTGACGTACATTCCTGAGTACGGACGGAGCGCGCAGTGCCGCTTCAGCGTGGCGGCCTGAGGACCCGCAGCGTTGAGCGGAACGGCGAATTCTCGCCAACAGATTATCAGCAGGGATCAAGCCAGGGAGAAGGGTTGGACGCGATACAGGACAGGAGAAGCATGTCGGTTCGGTCACTACGATGAGCGGTATGTGTCCAACAAGCAGTGCGTCGCTTGTAACGCTCAGAAAGCTCGGTCGAGGGAGTCTTCCCGATCGCAGGACGATCCTTCGTACCGCATGTACCGAAGCGTGCAGCGTAGGACTGGTCAGGTGCTCAAAGGGCGGCATAGCCCCAGACGAGCCCTGGGGTGCGATCATGTAACCCTGCGTGAGCATATCTCAGCTCGCTTCAGGGAGGGCATGGTGTGGTCACGATACGGGCAATGGGAGGTTGATCACATCGTGCCTCTCTCTGTAGCACGATCTGAGGCTGAGCTCTTGGAGCTATGTCAGTTCAGAAATCTGCAGCCATTATGGAAGCGAGAGAACCAGATGAAGGGCGGGGCCTAAAGCCCCGTCCGCACGGTCGATATCTGTCTTAACTGCCGCGGACATGGCGGCCTACGGCTGCGGACATGGCGGCCTACGGCTGCGTTGTGGGGGGGCCATGAGGTGCTCGGAAGGGCCATCGAGGGGCAACAGCGATCCGCCCGAGTGGCGGCGGCCTCTGCAGACGCGTCCACCAGTTGTCGGCTGAACCGTAGGCCGAGAGGTCTCAAAGCTAGTCCCGGAAACCGAATGTTCTCCCTCCCCTACCCAGATCTCCACTCTCAGCCGTTCGGCAGTTGAGATCAGCGCATCCTACGTTATTCTGATCAGCAAGTGACCCCCGAGGCGACTGAGCACACTGCAATGCATAGATTGTATGTACAAATTTCAATGCAGGAGTGTCTGATACGTTGCCTGCGCGCGAGGTACATCAAGAGATACGGTATTATTTGAAAATCTGTTCGGAAGGAATACTGACCGGCCTATCACGGCAGATCAGATAATAGCTACTTATTACCCCGAATGTGCAAACCTGAAGGCTGCACCGATGAGTGACGAATATAGCGCCTTTGTTGGACGCTGTAAGATACCAAGTGCATCATTCCAGAACTGGCATTTTTTGGTTAACTCGATGTTTTCCGACATGGATTTTCGCTGTAAGCCGCGGAGATCACTCCCGGCGTCTATAAGATCGACATACGATTATCTATACAGAAATGAAAAACCGAAGGACGGGCAATATAAATATCTTATTTCTAGTGCAATTCATGTCAGAAAGCGGCTACAGATACAAGGTGTTACAGATGACCAAGTCCGAGGAAAGTGGGAAGAGGCGCGACGCGATGAGATCGCGCTGTATAAAGAGCTTGACCTCAACTACACACCAGAACAAAAAGCCGAGATGGCAAAGGTGGAGAGAATCACATTTGATCAATGGCTAGTAGTTATTAATGCCTGGTATAACAGTACGGATGAAGCTATACTGAAGCGGTTTCGTTGTTCCCATGCTGTTGCGTTGTTGGATAAGCTAAATGACGTACTAATAGAGTTGGCCGTACTGACAATGGCGTTTCCTGCAGAGCCAGTATGGATGGACTGCAATGACCTGTACGTGTACGACGATGATAATCGAACGCCGCATAGTATGAGTGAGGAGGAAGATCCTGAACACTATGAGAGCGCCGGTAAGATAATACTTCTAACCGAAGGTAAATCCGACACTCGCATCATGCGAACTGCACTAAATAGGTTCTACCCGGAGTTTTCTGGCCTTTACAGTTTTATTGACTTTGATGAGTTTCGCATCGAAGGCGGAGCATCGCCCCTGTCAAGGATGATCAAGGCGCTCGCTGGGGCGGGTATGAAGAACAGGATGATCGGGATATTTGACAATGATGCAGCCGGCCTTGAAGCATATGAGACGCTACGAAGTGTAAGATTTCCTGATAATGTGCGTCTCATGATGTTGCCCGACACGAAGCTTGCTCGAAATTATCCGACCCTTGGGCCAGGAGGCTTGCTACGGATGGACGTAAACAGAGCCGGCGCACCAATCGAACTATACTTGGGGCGATCATCTCTATCCGACGCTTCTGGTCAACTGTACCCGATACGTTGGAGTCAGTGGCAACAAAACGTTTTGAGATATCAAGGGGTGATTCAAAACAAAGACGCCATTAGCGAAAAGTTTATCCGATCACTGCCGACCATGAGCGCAGCTAAACTACGGACACGTTATCCCGAGATGGACCTTCTGCTCCGCACGATCTTTTCTGCTTTCGAACGTCAGGAAACGCACTTGTCGTGATTGATATGTGCAAGTTCTAGAATGCGATCCGCTTGCTTAGGTATCCGCTTGCAGCCAAATACCACAGTAAAACCTTCCTTTTTGAGGCCGTCGCAATCTCATACGAAGTTGAAGGTCATGTGCTACCGAGCCACCCTTCAAGCGTCTGATGCTCCGTTGCGTGACACGTAGCAGGCACAGATGTTAGTACGTGCGACCGCACAGATTTGCTAGTGATGGATGGACCTGAATGCCAGCATGATACGTACTGAGTGATGAGTTATAGCGGCGTGAATAATCTCAATTAGGCGTATCCGTAATGACTGACCAAGTTAGTCTGAAATCTATCGCAGCTCGTGCTGCTGGTCTAAAGCAAGCTATGGAGGCTGTTATGCAAGGCAGTACTCCTGATCATGGTAAATGGGGCGGAGTGAACTCATACGCCCGCTCTTATTGCGAGTTGGCACGGCAGTACTATGCACTTACGGGCGATGGCACGGTCAATTTTTATGACACTAGTAAGCTCAAAGGTTGGGCAGATACTGTCTGGCCTGCGCAGAAAGCATTTTTTGACACGATATACGGCGACACGCTTGTGTTGCTCAATCTAGTGTCTCAGACCGAAGAGTCTCTAGTAGGGCCATTGTACAATTTACTTGTTTCTGGATCAGATGAAGAGTGGTTTGGAAAGCCATTCCAAGTTGAGCTGTCGCGCTGTATTCGTGAATACACAAATCCGAACCTAACCAAAAAGTATGGACATTTGGATGCAAAATCAGTCTCGGAGCTGAAAAGGCTGCCGTGCATCTTTGCTTACGAAATTGGACACAAGTTGCCTCCGAAGTTCGGATATATCAAAGACATCGTACAACGGCAGGGGCAGGTACGCGTCGAGTACGAGTTGCATCAGATCGACAAGTTCCTAACGGCGGAGGACTTGGCTGCGATGACGTTCGAACTAGATATCGGTAAGAACGAACTCTATCGAACGCATTGGGCGGTTAAGGAGGTCAATCTTCCTAAAGAACTACATGTTAGAGGTATAACGCTCCCCTCCTCAATGCGAGATGTTACAAACGCCGTGGATATTTCCAAGCACGTCTTTGATGTTGCTCTCTCATTTCCGGGCGAGACTCGTCAGCTAGTTGAGGAGATAGCTCATGAGCTTGAAAGGAGACTTGGCCCGAATACGTACTTCTATGACAATAATTATGTTTCTCAATTGGCACAACCGTCGCTCGATGTTCTTCTCCAGGGGGTGTACAGTCGCGCTAAGCTTGATGTTGTTTTCCTGAGTGCTGATTATCAGAAGAAGAACTGGTGCGGAGTAGAGTTCCGTGCCGTGAAAGAGATCGTGTTTTCGAGAGAACATTCGCGCGTCATGTTCGTTAGAACGGACGATGGTGATGTTGAGGGTGTGTTCAAGACAGACGGATATGTCGATGCGAGGAGATTTGAGCCTGCCAAAATCGCTGAGTTCATCTGCGAGAGGTTGGGCGTGCTTCGGATGAGCTCTGGTGGGCAGTAGGAGCCGTTCTGCCTATGGCCCACCCTTCCCTGCTCCCCTGTGCGCTACTGCCGCTGGCGGCCTTCCTGGGCGACGGAAAGCCCGTCCCTGGTTCCAGCACGGCCGGCCCTAACTCGGCTTAACGTTTCCTCGCCTGAGACGGCCTATAGCCGCGTGCGAACGTCCTGGAGGCGCCCAGCGGGATCATGGAACCGGCCAACTCGATCGCCGGTGAGCATGTCAACCTTCAGCTGTGCCTCACTGGTTACGAAGTACGACACCAAATCTGCACCACAGGTCGAAGCCTGTGCTACGATCCAATCTGTCATCCAAAAAGTACGAAGCTTACTACAGCCAGTCGTACGGAATGCACTACAGTCGTTTGGATCAAGATAATACGGAAGCATATTTTCCAATCTTTGTGAATTTACTATTGACGTTTGGTCGTCGAAGCACCAGCTGGATCGTGCTAACGTTAGAAAGGAGCTGGTTTTTTTGACGGGCACAAAGATAAAAACCCCACGGTATCCGCATGTTTCGCTTTACCTCGCAAAGCCTGTTGTCAAGGCATTGAAAGAAATTGCGCTGCGGAGAGAGTGCAAGGTGCACGATATTCTCATCCTGTTGGTGCGAAGATTTCTGGAAGACAATGGCTATAGCTTCGACGCGCTCAACGATCACTCTAGCTGATACGCTGGTTGGCGATGCGTACTGTCGGACGAACCTTCTGCTCAGGTTGTGGCTGCTGCGCTTCGGCGATGTGCTGGGTCGCTGTACGTAGCTGACGCTGCCTCCGAACGCCGTGCTCGTCGACGTAGGGAACGACAAAATTTTGCGTGCAGGTATCAGATGTAGCGCCGTACCTATGTCCCCCCGCGCCCCCGGTCTCTTCGTCCCAAATCGGTCACACTGCAACGTGGGAAGGGGGCATAAGCCCCTTGACCACTGTGACCACAGGCGCATACGATTCTGCTGGTAAGTGGTTGATGCAAAGGGATCGGTCTGACGCTCCTCCGCAGAGGCTTCGTTGCAGCTCATCCAGACACGTTGCCCTCCGAAGGCAAAGGTCACACGTTCGAATCGTGTCGGGTGCGCCATTTACGTACAGAACTGCGAACACCGGGCATGGGTGATGATCCTGCCCCGGCGATGGCGGCCTCCAGGCTGGCCTTGTCGCCCACGATGCGGATCACGTCCGCCCCCACCTCCACCCTGTCGACGACCGCCTGAAGCCACGCCTTGCGGAATGGGATTTCTCCTGCCGTCACGTTCTCCCGCATCAGCCGACCAAACCGCTCGACCAGCTCAGGCGCGATCTCCCTCGGCGAGCGCTCGGCAACCCGAATCCGCTCGAGCGCTGCGGCTGCTCGGTCCCGCTCCTCCTTCAGCGTCTTGAGGCGGTCCTTCAGGATCTCGTCGAGGTCGGTCATCCCCTCCTCGACCATCCGGTACAGCCGCCTCAGCTTGTCTTCTGCGCCCGCGACCTCGCCGCGAAGCGCCGCCACGCGTCCGTCGACCTGCGCCGCCTTCTCGTCTCGTTGCGCCCACAGCGAAGCCAATATCTCCCGCAGGCGATCCGGCTGCAGCAACTCGGTGGTCAGGCGATCGGTCACCAGATCATCGAGCGTGTCCATGCGGATGCTGCGACCGGTGCAGCCGGTCTTGCCCATCCGGCCATGGGTCGAGCACCGGTAGTACTTATGTACCTGTCCCGATTTTGACGTCCCGGTGCGCAAGGTCATCGGACCGTTGCAGGTCGTGCAGGTGGCCAAGCCCGTCAGCAGGATCGGGCCGGTGACGACACGCGCCGGTGTGACCCTCGGGTTATGGGCCTTGAGGGTCGCCTGCACCGCCTCGAACCCGGCGTGGTCGATGATCGCCGGCACGCTGATCGAGATCTGCTCGGCCTTCGGCTTCTCGGCCAGGGTCTTCGAGCAGCGCCGGTTGAACACCCATTCGCCCACGTAGACCCGGTTCGTCAGGATGCCGTGGGTGGTGGCGACGCCGAAGCGGGCATCTTTGCGGGTGCGGTAACCGCGCTCGTTCAGCCAGCAGGTGATCGCCTTGACGCCCAACGGTCCCGAGGTGCCGTCGCCCTCCCGGTAGAGGCGAAAGATCTGCTTGATCGTCTCGGCCTCGACTGCATCCACAGTCAGGCGCTTTTTGATCTTCGTCCCACGCTTCTCGACCTCGACCAGCATGTAGCCGAGCGGTACCGGCGCACCGTTGTAGAAGCCCTGCCGCGCGTTCTCCTTCATGGCGCGCAGCACGTGCTTGGCATTCTCGTGCGATTGGTACTCGTCGAACAGGCCGTACAGCCGCCGTGTCATCACCTGACCGGGTTCATCGCCGAACTCCTGGGTGATCGAGATCAACCGCACGCCGGTCTTGCGGAGGCGGCGCTGGTACATCTCCATCACGAAGCTGTCTCGGAAGAAGCGCGAGTAGGAGTGGACGACGATGGCGTCGAAGGGATGATCGTCGTCGGTCGCCCGCTCGATCATCTTCTGGAATCCCGGTCGGTTGTCGTCGGTGGCGGAAGCGCCCGGATCGACGAACTCCGCCACGACCGACCACCCCTTGTTGTCGCAGAAGACCTGGATCTGTCGCCGCTGATCGGGGATGGATAAATCGCCTTCGGCTTGCCGTCCGGTCGAGACGCGCAGGTACGAGCAGATCCGCAGCGGCCCCTCGATCGCGGGCACGAAGTGCGCCTTGCTGGTGTGACGCGTCATCGAGCGGCCCTCGGTCTTGCAGCATCGGCTGGTGACGGAATCGTACAGGCTGTGTGAGCCGCGACTTGCGGGCAAGCGCGGAGGGCTCGCCCTCCACAGGCGCTTGCCGGCAGCGAAGCGGCGCGACCGCTGGCTGGAACGGCGCGGAGCGAGGCTATGCAGCACCGGGCCCGCGGAACCCGGACGTGGGGCGATCTTCCGCCATCGCTGGGCGTCGCGCAGGGCGTGGATGCAGGCAGCGTCACCGGGCGAACTCGCGCAACAGCGCGTCGATCTGGGCGCCGAGGAAGGTCTCGATCACGTCGAGTTCGGCGCGCAGGACCGGTACGGGACGCGGCAGATCATCCACGACCCGAGGTGGCTCAGGGTCGCGTCGCGACGTGCGTCCGCGGTTGCGCTGCTGGGGCAGCGCGGTGGGCTCGTCGATGCTGAAGGTGGCTCCCCGACCTGTGACAGGTGCTCCGGCGGGCGGGGACTTCAGCGATGTCTTGGGGCCGGCTACCGCACCCGATGTCATCCGTGCCGGCCGCGATGCACGCGAGGTGCGCGCCGCCGGCGGAGCGGAGGGGTTGTACGCCACGAGGCACGTGAAGTCCCACGCCGACCGACAGCCTACGCATCCGGAGCTGGCTGTCGGCCAGCGTGGGGCAGTTTCCTCACCTTCCCCGGCGCGACACGACGCGTCCGCGCGAGAAGGCTCGCGAACCGCCGTATAAGGCCAAGATTCTAGGAATCCCGAGCGAGCGCAAGTGGAATCGCTAAGCTAAGATTGCTGAGGCGGTTGCAGCAGGTCCGAGCGCGATGCGCCAAAGACTTGGATCTGAGCTACAAGAAAGGGTCGTGGCCCGCGGTGTCCTCTACGGACTGACAGGTGAGCAGCCAGGATTCTCAGCCAAAACCGAATGGGCACGACATCAAGGGGTTAGGCCCTCAATAGCCCATTTTCTGCTGCATCGGACCTGGGAAATGGACCACCGGAGTGGACCCTGGTCAACGCTGAACGCGACGCATTCCACAACCGATCATGATCGACGCGGATCCCAGGAGTGCCAGAAGTAGAATTTGATCCGCCGCCCGAAACCAGACGTTCTGATTTCGACCCAACCCGGTCGCGCCGACACCTATCGACGCTTCTCAAAAGCAGCCGTTCGTCAAATTTCCAGCGACTTCGGCTCGGGTGGCAACCGAACCTTGGCCTTTTGTCCCGAAGCAAACACTGAGCGTCCGGCCTGCGGCGGTCGATGCCCGTGGTCCAAGCCTGCGCTGAAGCAGACGTCGTGTGCACTTGCCCGATCCGACAGGGCGTATCCGTTCGCGTCACCGGATTAGCTCGGCGGCTACCGGTCTTGTCCACCAAATAGTTTTGCCAAATCTGGTTGCCAGCGATCCGTAGAACGATCCAAACTCATCATCGAATGCATTATTGTCAAGGTTACACGTCGATACGGGTGTCATTGAGATTTTGCTTTTTGCACTCAGGGCATGAAACCTTTCAAGCTGAAGCCCGCTTCGGACGAGAAGATCTAATGCAGGGGAATGAAAAAGCTCATACATGTTAGGAGATGTTCCATGAGGGCGCTGGTTTGGCACGGCACTGAGGACATCCGCTGCGACACGGTCCCGGACCCCAAAATTGAGGATGATCGCGACGCGATCATCAAGGTCACCGCCTGCGCGATCTGCGGCTCGGACCTGCACCTCTACGACCACTTCATGCCCGGCATGGAGAAGGGCGACGTCATGGGCCACGAGTTCATGGGCGAAGTCGTCGAGACCGGCAAAGGCGTCGATGGCGCGCTCAAGAAAGGCGAGCGCATCGTCGTGCCGTTCACGATCATCTGTGGCGAGTGCGACCAGTGTAAGCGCGGCTACTTCTCCGTCTGCGAACGCTCGAACCGCAACAAGGACATCGCCGATAAAGCCTTCGGGCACACCACCGCGGGCCTGTTCGGGTACACCCACCTCACGGGCGGGTACCAGGGCGGGCAGGCCGAGTACGTCCGCGTGCCGTTTGCCGACAAGACGCACATCAAGGTGCCGGAGAACCTGAGCGACGAGCAGGTGCTGTTCCTCGGCGACATCTTCCCCACCGGCTGGCAAGCGGCCGTGCAGGCCGATATCCAGCCGACCGATACGGTCGCGATCTGGGGTGCCGGTCCCGTCGGGCAGATGACGATCCGATCTGCACTCCTGCTCGGGGCCAAGCAGGTGGTCTGCATCGACAGCGTGCCCGAGCGCCTTGAGATGGCGCGCGCGGGTGGTGCGACCACCATCGACAATAGCGAGGAGAGCGTAGTCGAGCGGCTGAACGAGCTTACCGGCGGTAAGGGCCCGGAGAAGTGCATCGATGCCGTCGGCATGGAGGCGCATTCGCCGCGAGCGCTCGAACACGCCTACGACCGCGTCAAGCAGGCGGTGATGCTGGAGAGCGACCGCGCTTCAGTGCTGCGCGAGATGATCTATGTCTGCCGTCCCGCCGGCATCCTCTCGATCCCAGGCGTCTATGGCGGGCTCATCGACAAAGTGCCGATGGGCGCCCTCATGAACAAGGGATTGACCATCCGCACCGGCCAGACCCACGTGAACCGATGGACCGACGACCTCGTCAAGCGCATCGACGACGGTCAGATCGACCCGTCCTTCGTCATCACTCACCGGGCCAAGCTCGATCAAGGGCCCGAGATGTACAAGACGTTCCGCGACAAGAAGGACAACTGCATCAAGGTGGTGCTCAGACCCTGAGTGGTTCCGCGGCCCGTCGAGCTATGGCGGGCCTGCTCACTTCGCCCTCCGTGCTCCAGCGAGGAAGTCAGCATGTCTGAGGCCATGTCTCAACGCCGCCGAAGCGGCGATCCCGATCGCTCCGAGTTGCCGAGCTATCTCGTTTCAGACCCGCGCCGCAGGCCAGATCCCGCAACTCGGGAGCTTGCCCAAGGCTTAGGTTGGTTCTCGATTGGCCTCGGGGTAACAGAATTGGCGTGTGCCGGAGCCATCGCTCGATGGCTCGGAATGCCGCGCTCGGCTCCAGTCATCCAAGCCTACGGTGTGCGCGAACTCCTGCAAGGGGTCGGGATCCTGGGTGCAAGCGACCCGACCCCGTGGGTCTCGGCACGTGTGGCCGGCGACGCGCTCGACATCGCCACGGTGCTGCCCGGGCTGGAGGGCCATAACCCGCGCAAGGACAACGTGCTGATCGCCCTTGTGGCTCTGGCCGGTGTTACCGCAATCGACGTGATCTGTGCGCGGAGCCTGTCGGAAGCCCCGCTCGCTCCGTCTGAGAGGGTCCGACGCGATTACCGCCGCCGCAGCGGCTTCCGCCGTCGTGCCGAGGCGATGCGAGGCGCGGCACGCGGCTTCAAACCGCCGCTCGACATCATCGGCCCAGAAGCGATGCGTCCTTGGACCCTAACCAACGCCTGAGGTCGGAAGGATGGCTGGCCTGATCCTGCCCGCCCTCGAACAGGCATCGGGCGTGCTCGTCATGAGCCTCGTCCTCGCCGACATCTTCCTAACGGTCCTCTACGCGCGCATCGGGACAGGTCTGATCGCGGACAGGGTCGCCCATCTCACTTGGGCGATCTTCCGCGCCGCCGCCGATGCGGCCGGGCAGAAGCGGGGCGCCGTGCTGTCCTTCTGCGGCCCGGTCATCCTCATCGTCTACGTCCTGCTCTGGGCCTTGGGGCTTACCCTCGGAGCCGGCCTGATCATCCACCCCGCGCTTGGTGTGGCGGTTCGGGCGAGCAGTGGCGAGACGCCGGCCGACTTCATGACCGCGCTTTACGCGGGCGGCAGCAGCATGGCGATCGTGGGGGCCAGCGACTTCAAGCCGGTCACCGATAGCTACCGCATCCTCTATCTCGTAAACTCCCTCGTCGGCATGTCGGCGACGTCGCTGGTCCTGACCTACGTCATGCAGGTCTACAGCGCGCTACGCCAGCGCAACGCCCTTGGGCTGAAGCTGCATCTCCTGACGGGTGAAAGCGCCGATGCGGCCGAGTTGCTGGCGCGGCTCGGGCCACAGGGACAGTTTAGTTCAGGCTACACTCACTTGGCCGATCTGGCGGCGTCCTTGTCTGAGATGAAGGAGGCGCATCATTTCTACCCCGTGCTGTTCTACTTCCGCTTCCGTCAGCCCTTTTATTCGGTCTCGGCGCAAGTCTTCGTCGCGCTCGACACGGTGTCGCTGATCCGCAGCGGGATCGGAGGCCGTCAGGCGGCATGGCTGAAGGAGGCTGCCGCCGTCGACGCAATCTGGCGCGTCGCCATGCTGCTCGTGGTCACGCTTGAAACGACATTCTTACCCGGAGATATGCCCACGCCAGCGGACGTCAGCAGAGCCGAGAGCGAGGCGTGGCGCACCCGCTTTGCAGAAGCTGTCAGGCAACTCTCTTCAGCTGGGATCGAGGCGATGCCCAACGAGGCAGGCGCCGAGATTTATCTCGCGCAACGGGCACGATGGCAGCCACACATCGCGCGACTGGCACCCTTGATGGCATACCACATCGACGAACTGAGACCCGGCGGAGACAATCGCCGATGATATGTTCTCTCCCTGTAAGCGCGCGTGGACGATGTCCGCTTCGATGCATCCGCCGTCCAGAAGCGGACGGGCGGAAAACCACCCCCTGCTGCCGTTCCGGGAGCGACCCAACTCAGCCTTTGGAAGAGCTGTCGGCGTACCCTCGAAGCGGACGTTGGTCAGCCGTCAAGCAACCTCAGCTCGGGGTGGTGAGCCGTCATTGGGTTGCCGCCCGAAAGCCGACATTCCGCTTGGCGCCTTAACCGGCCATTCAGCCGTCGTTGCCGCGGCCTCGTAAGCAGTCCGTCCAAATTCCCGTTGTTGCTGTCGTGTTAGATCGAGATTTCGAATGCGCGCTTTCACTCTGATGCCAAGATACCTTGGCTATATATGGATAGGGCCAGCCGTACGGCTGGCCCTTGCTTCGGTTGAGTGCAGGTTCTTCGGTGAATCTTAGGCGTTCTTGATGACGAGCTTGAGCGAGCCGGCGATGAACACGGACACGAGGAGGATCGCCGCCATGCCGAGCATCCCGGCATTGTAGGACCCCGTCGCGTCCTTGAGGTAGCCGACGAGATACGGCCCGACGAAGCCGCCAAAGGCACCCACCGAGTTGATGAAGGCCAGACCGCCAGCTGCGGCCGCCCCCGTCAAGAAGCTCTGCGGGATCGTGTAGAACACGGTCCGCGCCGAGATCGTGCCGATCAGCGCCAGCGTCAGGCAGATCAGCGCGGGGATCATCGCGTCGAACAGCGTCGAGGCGGCCAAGCCGACGGCGCTCAGAACCAGCGCCGCCACGAGGTTCAGGATTTTCTTACCCGAACGGTCGACGTACTGCGCCCAGGCCATCATGCCGACCGTGGCGAACAGGTATGGGATTGCCGTGACCCAGCCGACCGCGATGTTCGAGAGGCCGTGGCCCTTCAGGATCTGCGGCAGCCAGATGCCGATGCCGTACGAGCCGATGGTGAAGGCAAAGGTGATGGTGGTGAGCAGGACCACACGGATGTCCTTCATCGCTGACCAAAGGTCTTTCTTCGGCTTTTCGTAGCGTTCGCTGGCAAGTTCGTTGACGAGCGCCGTGCGCTCGTTCTCGTCGAGCCACGTCGCGTCCTTCGGCGTGTCGGCGAGCAGCCACAGGCACGCCAGCCCGAGAATGGTGGCGGGCAGTCCCTCAATCAGGAACATCCACTGCCAGCCCCCCAGGCCGAGGAAGCCATCCATGCTCAGGAGCGAAGCCGAGATCGGGCTGCCCAGCAGCGACGAGAGCGGGGTGGAGGCCATGAACAGCGCCAGCACGCGGGTGCGGTAGCGGGCCGGGAACCAGATCGAGATGTACCAGATCACCCCGGGGAAGAAGCCGGCCTCGAACACGCCAAGCATGAACCGAATGACGTAGAAGCTCATGGGACCGACCGCGAAGGCGGTGGCCGCTGCGGCGAGACCCCAGGTGATCATGATGCGGGCGAGCCAGCGCCGTGCGCCGAACCGGTACATCAGGACATTGCTGGGTACTTCGAGCAGGCAGTAGCTGAAGAACAGGATGCCGGCGCCCCAGCCGAACTGCGCGGCCGTCAGGCCGATGGCCTGGTTCATCTGCAGGGCGGCGAACCCGACGCTGGTCCGGTCGAGGTAGTTGAACAGGTAGGCGAGGCCGAGGATCGGCACGAGGCGCCGCGTGTTCTTGGCGACCGCGCTCTCAAGCAGGCGTGTGTGGGCATCCGGCTCGACGCCGGATGCCGTCGCGACAGCGACGCTCATCTGATCCTCCCTATGTATGCTTGGCTCTCGGACCTTTGGCCCAGATGCTTTACCGTCCA
>Ga0316228_1000812_pt1 | contig 37695 bp, 32 predicted proteins | sample TBH18021metaG_FD_206005 | JGI IMG/M metagenome (GOLD analysis project Ga0316228, IMG submission 206005) | Freshwater microbial communities from Trout Bog Lake, Wisconsin, USA - TBH18021 | ecosystem: Environmental > Aquatic > Freshwater > Lake > Hypolimnion/Profundal zone | place: USA: Wisconsin... | reverse complement strand
CGCCGTTCGTCTGCCCGGCGACGCGGAAGGTCTGGCCGGCGATCATCGGAGACACGCCACGGTAGCGAAAGATGCGGGGGACCCCGCCCAGGCTCTCGGCCGCGAGGTTGAACAGCAGGCTGGCCTGGATCGGACCGTGGACCACGAGGCCCGGATACCCTTCGACGTCCGTCGCGTACGGGAAGTCGTAGTGAAAGCGGTGGCCGTTGAACGTCATGGCCGAGTAGCGGAACAGCAGGATCGTGGTGGCCTCGACCGCCCGCACGCGGTCGGGCGCGCCCGTGAGCGGCGAGGGTTGAAGCGTCGCGCTCTGGCGCCCGGGCTCGGCCGCCGCACGGTAGACGATGTCCTGCCGCTCGCGAATGGCCACGCCGCGGGGCGTCTCGTATTCGTGCCGGACGGTGACGAAGCAGAGGGCCCCGGTGCGGCCTTCCTTGGCGATCACATCCGCCACGGTCTCATGGCGCATGACCTCGTCGCCGAGACACAGGGGCGCCAGGGTCTCGATCTCACCGCCCGCCCACATGCGCCGCGGCAGGGGCACCGGCGGGAGGAAGCCGCCCTTCGCGGCATGCCCGTCCGGCCCGAGCAAGTCGGCCGCCGGCGTCTCAGGGGCAAGGCACCAATGGAGCGCCAGCGGCGCCTCATCCTCCCGCACGGGCGCCAGGGCACTTCCGAAGGTGGCGCGGAACTCGTTCACGAGACGGGGCGTGACGCTGTCGCGAACCGAGCGGGTGCGGCCGATCCAGCTGCGCAGGTGATCCATATCGAGCGCGGTCATCAACGATACCTCGGTCGTTCGCGAGTGGCTCGGAGCCCGTTTGACATCTGAAAACACCGCCGAGCGAGGTCCATGACGGCGGTTCTGCAGCCCGCGCCGTCATCCTGAAATGGAAGATCGGGAAGCCGCGCTCAAAAAGGCGCTCAGATCGCCTTGGTCTCACGCAGGGTGGCGATGGGGGCCTCGCCGAGGCACAGACGTTTCCGTTTCGCGGGGACATCCAGATGATCGTGTCCCCCGCTGGCCGCGCAGCGGCGCCCCGCCTTCGGCGGCCCGCGGGATCTGCCACATGGTCGAGGATCTGGCCGGCCTCGCCATCGTGCCGGCTTCGGATTCTGGGGATCCGCATCATTCCGCTTCAGGATATCGGGGCCTCGCAGCGCCTGACCATCTGCGCGCGCCGCAGTCGAGCGTTTGCGCGACGTATCAGCAAGTCCGTCCCGCGGGGTCGCTATAGCAAGACCGGTTTCAAGCCGGATCGGAGAGCACGCCCGATGTCCTGCGCAGGCCCAGGACCTGATGAAGGATCCGGCTGAGCTGCTCGGCCGAGTACGGCTTGTGCAGCAACGTGAACCCATGGGCGTCCGACTGGGCAAGCACGTGGCTGTAGCCCGATGTCAGCACCACCGGCACCCGTGGTGAGCGCTGCTGCAGTTCCTGCGCGAGCGCGACACCCCCCATACCGGGCATCACCACGTCCGAGAACACCAGATCAAACCGGTTCCCCGCCCGCCCGAGTTCGTCCAGCGCCTCCTCGGCATTGGCCGCCCAGGTCGGCTGGTAGCCCAGATCCTCCAGGATCTGGGTCGCGAACTGCCCGACGCCGACATTGTCCTCGACAACCAGGATGCGCTGGCCCGTCCCGAGGGGCGCGAGATCCGCATCCTGCAGATGATCGTCGGCCGGTCGCTCCCCGGACGGCACTTCCGGCAGGTAGAGCGTGAACACGGTGCCCTGGCCCAGCGTGCTGCGCACATCGACATCGCCTCCTGACTGCTTGGCGAAGCCGAAGACCTGGGACAGGCCGAGGCCGGTTCCCTTGCCCACCTCCTTGGTGGTGAAGAACGGCTCGAAGATCCGTCCGATCTGCTCCGGTGGAATGCCGGTGCCGGTGTCGATCAACGACACCGCCGCGAAGGGCTTCTGGGAACCGGCGTGGCCGCGAATGGCCGGCAGCGCCGCACCGCAGGTCACGCGCAGGATCAGTGTGCCTTCACCATCCATGGCATCACGGGCGTTGACGGCCATGTTGACCAGTGCGGTCTCGAACTGGCTCACGTCCGCCCGGACGAGGCAGGTCGCATCCGGCACCTCGGGCAGAACCTGCACCCGCGCGCCCGTCAGCGTGTCGAGCATGTCGGCGATCGCCAGCACCCGCTGGCCGACGTCAAACACTTCGGGCGTGAGGGCCTGGCGGCGGGCGAAGGCCAGCAGCTGACCCGTGAGCTTCGCGGCTCGTTCGACGGTTTCGGTGACCGCGTCGAGGTAGCGGCGCTTGCGGACCTCCGGCAGATCAGGCCGGCGCAGGAAGTCGACCGAGGATCGGATGATGGTCAGCAGGTTGTTGAAGTCGTGCGCCACGCCGCCTGTGAGCTGTCCGACCGCCTCCAGCTTCTGGGATTGGCGCAAAGCTTCCTGCGCCTGGGCCAGCTCGGCGTGGCCACGTAACCGATCCGTGACGTCCATGACGAACTGATAGCAGCCCATGCGCTCGCCCCGCGCGTCGCGCAGCGTGCGGAAGCTGATCTCGTAGGAGGGGCGTGCCCGCTCGGCATCGCCGAAATCCTGGACCAGAGTGAACTCCTCACCGGCCAGTCCGCGCCCCCAACCCGCCCGAACCTGGGCCTGATGCTCGGGCTGATCGGCCAGCAGATCGAGCATGTTGTCGCCGACCCTCGGTCGCACGCCGTAGATGCGCTCGAACTCGTCAGCATTCGCCTTGTTGATCGCCAGAATGTTGTAGCCGAGGTCAACCGCCATCACCATGACGTCGGTCCTCTCGACGATCGTGGCGAACAGATTGCGCTCTGCCGTCCGTTCGAAGACCTGCAGCTCCAAGGTCTCGTTCAGGTGCTGGAGGCGGCGCTCGCTCTCGGCCAGCCGCTGCTCGGCCTCCTTGCGCCGGCTCAGATCGGCCGTCACGATCAGCAGGCTCTTGAGCCTGCCGTCCGCGTCGTCGAGACGCCGAATGCTGCTGCTCGCCCAGATCGATGAGCCGTCCGGACGAAGGTACCGCTTGTCGAGGGCGACGCTTTGGTCGGTCTCAAGGGCCTGCGCGATCGCGGCCCGGCTGGGCGACAGGTCTTCGGGGCCGGTGACCTGGGCGATGTCGAGACGCAACAGCGCATCTTCCGAACGCCCGAGGATGCGGCAGAACTCGGTGTTGACCCGCAGGAAGCGACCGGTGGCATCGACTTCGGACAAGCCGACGGAGGCACCCGCGAAGATGGCCGCCAGATGCTCCTCGCTCCTGCGCAAGGCCGCCTCGGCGCGGGCACGCTCGATCGCCGCCTTGACGCGTTCGCCGACGTCCCGGATCAGGTTGCCTTCGGCCGTGGTCCAGACGCGCGGGATCGCGCTCTGGACGGCCAGCAGGCTCACCCACTCCTCGCCACGAAACAGCACGACGTCGACGAAGGCAGCCACCTGTCGCGATTGGAGGCCGGCACGCGCCTCGTGGCTGAACCGGAGGTCGGTGGCCACGTCCTCGACCGCGACGACCGCGCTGTTGCGGTAGGCGGCCAGAAGGTCTGGGCCGAACGCCGCCAGCGAATGCTCGCCCACGATCGAACCGACACCCCGGGCGTATTCCCGCTCGACCTTCATCAGGCTGCCGCCGATCTCGGCATAAAAGACGCGGCTGGCACCGAGCCGCTCGCCGAGGCGACGCGAGGCTACCTCGACGATCTCCGCCGATGCGGTCAGCGGTCGCAGCGTGTCGCTGAGATCCAGCAGGAAGGATTGCTGCTCCTCGTTGTCGCGGCGCGACGATTCCGTCTCGTGCGGACGGCGCGCGACGGGCACCGGACCCGCGATCACGGTGCAGGTCCCATACAGACCGTTGACGTGCCCCGCCGTCTCCCGGATGGGCACGAAAGAGAGGGAGAATCGAAGCTCGTCCGCAAAGTTGCGGCCGTGCAGGACGTGCTCGACATCTCCCGCATGGACAGGGCGGCCGAAATAGGCCTTGTCCACCAGGGGCTTGAGGTCGGCTTCAATCTCGTGCCAGATCTCGAGGTAGTCGCGGCCGAGAGCCGAAGGATGCCTGTCGCCCAGAATCTGGGCGTAGAGATCGTTGTACAAGAGACTCCGCTCCGGTCCCCAGAGGATGAACATCGGCTGGTTGGAACCGAACATGATGCCGATGAGCGTCGTCAGAGCGTCCGGCCAGGAGAACAGGTCGCCGAGCGGCGTGCCCGCCCAGGGGTGCTCGCGCAGGAGCACGCCCATTCCGCCGCCGTCAGCCAGGAAGGCCGGGGCGCAGATCGTGGCGTCAGTTCTCCCGTGCATGACATCCTGGCGGTGCTTGGAAGGGCATCGGGAGCTTATCCGCTCCCGACGGGACGGTGCCGGTCTTGCTCTGTCGGGCGGCCAGCCGCGATGTCGCGCGCCAGCGGATGATCGCATGATGGGGTCTCGGCAAGGACGTGCCCGTTCCGTCCGATTGTCGGAGCGCGATCGCGTGTCTGTTCCCCCGGCATGGCCGAGCGGTCCCACGAGTCGCCCGGCTTGTCAAAGCCAACGAAACGAGAGAGTTGCTCAATCGCGGGATCCAGAGGATCGATCGGGCCGACCGAACAGGCTGCAGCCCTGCTGCTGCCACGGGACGGCGGGATGGGATACCCACAGCCCCGCCGCGGTCATTGCGGCGCCAGGCCCGGATGCCATTCCGCGCCCGGCCGATCCGCGTCACGGATCCAATCGCGCTCCGTCACCCAGAAGGCGCCGCGCCGACAAGAGGACCTGGAGCGTCTGGGAACTCAGCTGCTCCTGGCGCGCCCGCCGCTCATACTGTCTCAGGCGGATGATGAGGTCGTCCTCGCCGGCTTTCCCGTGATCCATACCGTCGATCACAGACTCCGTGATCGTCCGCCTGAGCAACGTCTCGAAGACGTCGTCCGTATTCGACCGCCCTGCAACCATGAGGACTTCTCCTTCTGCGAAGCGGTGCCTTTCTCGAAGGGCCAAGTTGCGGCATGATTTCGAAAGATCTGACACACGAAATGCGCGGCGCCCGACGTGCTCTTGCGCACAAGCCGGCCGATCGGGCGCTTGGCACGCTTGCGCGTCCTGCCGTGCAGCTGGCCGGTCCGAATGTTATGATCGTAAGCATCGGCCGAGCTTCCGAAATCATTCTGTCGCTCGGACCTCCGAAAGTTCTCGCGCACCACAGAAGCCCGACGGGACAACTTCGACCCTCATCCGTCTTGACGATCCGCGCCGCTGACGGGCTTCCATAGCGCGCGGCGGGATCTCGCAACGCCGCAGGGGAGTGATCAACCGTGCCGGCGCGTGCCCTCGTCCTGTTCCCCGATCCCCGTCTCATGCGTCCGGCCGCCCCGGTCGACGATTTTGGGCCGACCCTGACGGCCCTTGCGGACGATGTTCGGGACACGCTCATGGCCGCGAGCGCCATCGGCCTGACGGCCCCGCATATCGGCGTGGCTGCACGGCTCATGGTGGTCAGGATATCGCCGGACGAGAACGCCCGCGTCTACGTGAACCCCACCGTTTCCTGGGCTTCTCCGGACACGGCGGTCCACGACGAGGGCAGCGTCAGCATGCCGGGGGTGCGCGAGCGGGTCACCCGGGCCGCCCGTGTTCGCCTGAGCTACCGCGGCCTCGATGGGTCAGCCCACGAAGAGGAGGTGGAGGGCTTTCCGGCCGCGGTCATCCAGCACGAGATCGATCAGCTCGACGGCGTGTTCTGGATCGCCCGGTTGTCGCGCTTGAAGCGTGATCGACTCGTGAAACGCTTTGCGAGGCTGAAGTCCGCTTAGTCCCGTCCGGCTTCGCATCAGCGTGGCCCGGGCGGGACAGGCCAGCCTGTCCGTCCCCCAGGCGGAACATCTGCCAAGCATGGTGTGTTGCACAGCCCAGCTCTGCGCCTCTCAGCGCAGGCGCCCGTCCATCGTGCCCAGTGGCGATGGTCCGACAGGACCGCGCGCAGGGTGTCAGATCAACCCGCGCGAAGGGTCGTGACCGTGCCGAATTCACGGCAGCCGCTTCAGTCTTCCGCTGGCGCCAGTGCGCCGCTTGTGAGCCTGCGGCATGGATCGGGCCAGCTGTTCGAGAGCGAGCGGCGCCTCAATGCAGTCCTCGACAACGCCTCCGTGTCGATCTTCCTGATGGATGACCGGCAGCACTGCATCTACATGAACCGGGCCGCCGAGCAGTTGACCGGATGGACGCTTCAGGAGGTTCTCGCGCGCGACTGCCCGCTGCACGACATCGTCCATCACACCTATCCGGACGGACGCCCCTTCCCGCTGGCGGAGTGTGCGATCGATCGTGCCTTCCCGGAGAACAACCAGGAGCGGGGCGAGGAGGTGTTCGTGCACAAGGACGGGCACTTCTTCCCCGTGGCGTTCACCGCCAGCCCGATCCGGGATGATGCGGCCAACATCATCGGCACGATCATCGAGGTCCGCGACATCAGCGAGGAGAAGGCGGCGGCCGAGCGCCAGCGCCTGCTGCTCAACGAGCTGAACCACCGGGTGAAGAACACCCTTGCCATCGTGCAGTCGATTGCCGCGCAGACCTTTCGCGGGCAGACGGACCAGACGGCGCGGGCGGTTTTCGACGCCCGGATGGCCGCGTTGTCCAACGCCCACAACGTGCTGGTCGAGGACAATTGGGAGAGCGCGAGCCTGCGCAGCGTGGTCGACCGCGCGCTGGCCCCCCACCTTTTGGCGGAGATCGACGTTGAGCGCTTTCAGCTACAAGGGCCGGATGCGCGGCTGCATCCCAAGGTGGCAGTGACACTCACGATGGCGCTGCATGAGTTGATGACCAATGCCGCGAAGTACGGTGCCCTGTCCACGCCAGAAGGCCAGGTTGCAGTGACTTGGTCCCTGCGTGACCTGGATGTCGGCCGTCAGCAACTCGACCTGCTCTGGGAAGAACGGGGCGGCCCCGCGGTCACACCGCCAACCCGCAAGGGGTTCGGTTCGCGGCTTATCGAGCGGCAATTGCCGCTGGAGTTCGATGGCAGCGCCGCGCTCACCTATGCGCCGGCAGGCCTGACCTGCCAATTGCACATCCCACTGACCCAGCTCGGCTGGGTCGGCCAGGAGACGCTCGCGGAGCTGCGCGCTCCATGACGCCATTGGCTGGACGCCGGGTGCTGCTGGTCGAGGACGAGAGCCTCGTCGCCATGCTAGCCGAGGACATGCTGCTCGACCTGGGCTGTGAGGTCGTCGTAGCCATGCGCCTCGACAAGGCCTTGGCGCATGCCCAGGCTGAGGATTTCGATCTGGCGGTGCTGGATGTGAACCTCGGCGATGCGCGCAGCTATCCGGTCGCCGATCTGCTGCTGGAGCGCTGCACGCCATTCCTGTTCGCGACCGGGTATGGGCAACACGGCCTGGACGCGGCCTATCGAACTGTCCCGGTGCTTCAGAAGCCCTATCAGGCAGCGCCGCTGGAGCACCTGCTCGTCCGCCTGCTCAACGGTGAGGGGCGAGACCGCACGGCTGCGGCAGGTCTGCCGCCGTCATGCCGCTGTCCGGCGACTGAGGCCGCGCCCAAGCAATTCCGGGCCGATCCTGTCCGTTGAGATCATCAGGCTGACGTGGAGCCAGCACCGAGAGAACCATAGCGGAAGGGACCGCGATGATCGATCTCAACACGGCAACGGCCGAGGAACTGGACCGCGTGCCGGCGCTAAAGGGGCACGGTTTCGAGATCGTGCGCTATCGGGAGGAGCGCGGCCGTTTCACAAGCCTGCGGCAGCTCGACGAGGTTCCGGGCCTCAGCGGCAAGACCGACGGCCTCGCGGATCAGATCACGGTCGCGGCAAGCTCGTGACTCAAGAGAGGGCCCTTCCTGCGCATGCAGAGCAAAGGCTGCAACCGTGCGCTGCGACCTATCGATCGCGCGCTCCGGGTCGGGGTTCCTGCCGCGATGCATCGCGGTCGCGGCCGTCCCGGCCGATCGCGCCGCCCTGGGTCGATCTCGGCTGACATGCTTTCGCCGCCTGTCCGTGTGATGGGCTGTGCGAGCGGCAAGACTGCCACGCGGGCCGATCACGCCCGCACCAGCCCGAGCTTCGAGTAGCAACGATGAACATGCAGGTCGAGAAAGCCCAGGGCCGGCCTCTGAAAGGCATCGACCGGAACACCGTGATCGCGCAGTCGCTGCGGCAGTTCGCGCGCCTGCCCGGCCTTCCCGACACCAAGAAGGGCGTGCGCTCGTATCAGAGCCACGTCAAAAGCGATCCCTGGCTGCCGCTGCTCTTCGTCATCTGCTTCATCCTGCCGACCCTGGCCGGCGCGATCTATTACGGCCTGATCGCCTCCGACCGCTACGTGACCGAGGCGCGGTTCGCGATCCGACCGACCGTCGGGACCGCTGACAGGGCGACGCCCGATACGGTCGGCACCAACGCGGGCGTGATCAAGGCGACGGTCGCCCAGGAGACGCTGATCGCACAGGAATACATCCATAGCCGGCCGATGGTCGAAGCCGTCTCGGCAGAACTTCCGATCCGCGAATGGTATGGCCGGGACGACATCGACATGTTCTCCCGCTTCAACCCGGAGAAGCCGATCGAGAAGTTCCTGCGGTACTGGAAGCGTCGCGTCGACGTCGACGTCGAATCCGCGTCCGGCATCATGTCGCTCTCTGTCGAGGCCTTCGACCCCGACGAATCGCTTGCCATCACCAAAGCGGTGATGGCCGATACCGAGCGGATGTTGAACGACCTCAGCATGAGGTCCCGCCAGGATGCCCTGGATGTGAGCACGCGTGTCCTGAAGCTCGCCGAGGAGCGGGAGGCCAAGGCCAATGCCGCCCTGAACGAGCTGCGCAACCGTGAGGGGGTGCTGGACGTCATCAAGTCGAACACCGCCACCATCAAGTCGGTATCGGAACTGCGGGAATCGCGCACCAAGCTCGCGGTGCAGTTAGCGGTGCTTCAGCGGGATCTCGGCCCGCAATCCCGCAGCATCATCGACCTGAAGCAGCAGATCGCCGATCTCGACACGAATATCGCGAAGGTTCAGCAGCAGCTGGCCGGCACCGCGCCGACGGAGAAGCGGCGCCTGTCGGACGCGCTCACGCGGTTCGAAGGTCTGGAGCACGAGCGCGAGAACGCTGAGAAATATCACCGCGATGTCCAGCTGGCCTATGACCGGGCCCGCATCGTGGCCCAGCAGCAGGTCGTGGCCCTGGTACCGATCGTCGAGCCCATCAAGGCCGGATCTTCGACCGAGCCGCGACGGATCCTGATGACGAGCATCATCACCGCCGCCGCCGCCGTGCTGTTCGCGGCCGCGATGTTCACTCGGCGTATGCTCATGAATTGACGGTGCCCGGATCGGGTCACGCCCGCGGACGGGCCTGTCCGCAACGGCTACGAAAAGGCCCGCCGCGGCGAACCGGGCGGGCTGAGGCAGTGCTTGGGAGGAAGCGAGACCGTAAAGCGCGCTCGACTGGCATGCCAGTTGGCGGAGCGCAGGGCTGGGCTGCGAAATCTCTTGGTCTTCCGGAGGAATAGGCGGCCGCCATTCTCGTTGATCCAATCGGACATGCGGGTCGCGAGACCGCCGACGCCCCGACTGCATCGGGCCGCACAGTCAAGCTTGCCGGGCGGCTCTACAGAGGGTGCAGCGGCCGACCTGTGGAGCCAGCCCCGCGTCATCGCCTTGCGCTTCCGTGCGATCCTAGGCCGCCGCCGCTTGGAGCCGGGTTCGCCGCTCGAGACCGTCGATCGTCGCGGTGAGCAGGGACTCCAGTACGTCGCACGCGCCCGGCGGCTCGGCACAGGCCCCGCTTCGGGCGGCCTCCTCAATGGTGCGCAGCCGTGCGACGAGCGCGCGCGCCCCGACATTCGCACTCATCGACCTGAGGCTGTGTGCGGCCCTGGCGATGGCCGGCTGATCCGAGGCGGCGAAGGCCGATCTGAGGATGGCGAGCGCCACCGGGCCCTGCTCCCGATACAGGTCGAGGACGCGCTTGAGAAAGGCGCCGTCTCCCAGGCCGAGCAGACCGTCCAGGACCTCGGCGTCGAGAAGGTCGTCGGCGGCCGGTGCCTCGGGTGGTACGGCGACCGGTGCGCCAAGCTCCGCCACGCCCGATTGCGCTGCGGCGGCAGATGCCGTGTCCCGGAGCGCCGGGATATGCGCCTGTAGGAGGTCGGCCAATTGCCGCAGCGTGAACGGCTTCAGGAGCGTTCCGTCCATGCCGGCGGCCTCCGCGGCCTGCGCGGCCTCGCCAAGAACGTGAGCCGTGAGCGCGACGATCGGAATGCGCCGCCCCGTGGCCACCTCGCGCTGTCGGATCGTTCGCGCAGCCGTGAAGCCGTCGAGGACCGGCATGCTGCCGTCCATCAGGATCAGGTCGAAGCGCCGCGCCCCAGCGGTCGCCACCGCCGCGGCCCCGTCCTCGACGGTCACGACTTCGGTCACGCCGCAGCGGGCCAGCGCCTCAAGGGCGACCTCACGGTTGACCGCGCTGTCGTCGGCGACGAGCACCCGCGCAGCCGGAAATTGCGGGAGCCGGTCGGCCGCGACGGCGCCCGCGCTCGACGAGGCGAACGCGGCGCCTGCGGTCAGTGCCGCGAGGAGGGGCTGCCATTCCGCCTGGGTCACGGGCCAGCGCAGCACCGCGTCGGCGAGGCCAGACCGGAGCGCTTGGTCGGCGACGACGTCATCCGGCACCGCGAGGACCAGCACGCGCTCGGCCCGGTCCGGCCGGCGTCCTGCCACCACGAGGGCGGATGCATCGAGGATCCAGTGGGCGGGAGCGCCGCTATCCGCCGTGACCGGTACGAAGCCGGCCGTTCTCAGGCTGGCCGCAAGGGCAGACCGCGTGGCTGGAGCGGCCATGTCCAGCGCGATCGCGGCCGGCACCGCGGTGCGGCGCAGGAACGGGCGGGCGGGTTCGGCGACGGTCACGGGGATACGCGCGCTGAAGGTCGAGCCCGTGCCGACGCGGCTTTCCACCGCCACGGTGCCGCCCATCGCGGCGATGATCTGCCGGGCGATCGACAGCCCAAGGCCGGTGCCGCCGAAGCGGCGGGTCGTCGATTGGTCGGCCTGCGAGAAGGCCGAGAAGATCGTGGCCAGCTTGTCCTGGGGGATACCGATCCCGGTGTCGGTCACCGCGATGACGAGGCATCCGTCGCCGGCATCGATCGCCATCCGGACGGCCACGTGCCCGGCCTCGGTGAACTTCAGCGCGTTCGACACGAAGTTGCTCACCACCTGCCCCAGGCGGACCGGGTCGCCGAGGATCGCCTGGGGCACCTCCGGCGCGACCTCGGCCGCGAGGTCGAGCCCGGCCGCCCGGGCTCGCTCGGCGAAGAGCGTCACCACCGTGTCGGCGATCTCGGCGGGGCTCAGGGGCACGCACTCGAGATCGAGCTTACCCGCCTCGACCTTCGCGAAGTCGAGGATGTCGTTGATGATCGCCAGGAGCGACCTTCCCGAGCGGGCAATGACCTCGGCGTAGCGGCGCTGGCGTGCCGGCAGTTCGGAACTCGCCAGCAGCTCCGCCATGACCAGGACACCGTTCATCGGCGTCCGGATCTCGTGGCTCATCGTCGCCAGGAAGGTCGACTTGGCAGCGTTGGCGGCGTCGGCCGCCTGCTTGGCCTCGCTCAGATCGGCCGTCCGGGCCCGGACCTCCGTTTCGAGGAGGGCGGTGTGGGTGGCGAGGCGGTGGTCACGCTCGTTCACCGCAGAGAGCAGATCGTTGAAGGTGCGCGCCAACGCGCCGACCTCGTCGTCGCCCCCCACGGGCGCGCGCTGCGTGTAGTCGTGGCGCAGGCGCACCGCCTCCATGGTGCGGGTGAGGGCGGCCAGCGGGCGTGTGACGCTGCGCTGCAGGTAGAGCGAGACGCCGATCCCGATCGCGACGGCCAGCAGCGCCGCCAGCGCGGCGTTCTGCGCCACCGCCCAGATGTGGCCGAGGATGTCGTCGGTCTCGCCGATCAGCACGACCCGGCCGACGGGGCGCCCGTTCTCCAGGATCGGCGCGGTCGCCTGAAGGCTATGGGTAGCGAGGAGGTTCAGGAGAGAGAGATCCGCGCCGTCCAGGGCGGCGTCCTGTGTCAGGCGAAGGCCGAGCCCCTGCTCGGCGAGGATGGACCCGTCCTGCCGCTCGATTGCGCCGTAGACGATGGACGGCACCTTGCCGATGGCCCGCAGCGACGCGGCCGCGGCGTCGGCATCGTTTTCGGCCGTGGCTCGGGCGCCGCCATGCGCGAAGACCTGCGCGACGGCCTCCAGAGCCGCGTGCTTGTCGGCGGCATAGCGGGCGACCTCGCGCCAGACCGCCAGGGCGGCGGCCAGAACGAGCGCCGCCGTGACGGCGCCGGTCACCGCCAGCGCCAGCCGGCCGGCCAGAGAGCGTCTCGGCCTGAGCCACGCGAGATGCACGCTCTGCTCCTTCAGGCGGCCCGGACGGGCCTGATCGCGGGGAGGGGTGGCAAGAGACCCTATCAGGCGGCCGCGCGGAGGCAGGTTCGCGTCACCGCGTCCCAGCCCGCCAGGAAGGCATCGACGCAGCGCGGGTCGAAGTGGCGGCCGGCTTGGTCCGCCACGAAGGTCCGCGCGCGCTCGAGGGGCCAGGCCACCTTGTAGGGCCGCTCGGTCACCAGGGCGTCGAACACGTCCGCCACCGCCACGATGCGGCCGGACAGTGGGATTGCCTCGCCGCTGAGGCCTTTCGGGTAGCCGGTGCCGTCCCAGCGCTCGTGGTGGGTCTCGGCGATCTCGGCGGCGAGGCGCACGACGTCGGAGGTGCTGCCCTCCAGGATCCGCCGGCCGCGCTCGGCATGCTTCTCCATCTCGGCGCGCTCCTCGGAGGTGAGCGGGCCCGGTTTGAGCAGGATCGCATCGGGAACGCCGATCTTGCCGACATCGTGCATCGTGGAGGCAAGCTTCAGGATCCGGATCTCCGCCGGATCGAAGCCGAGGTTCTGAGCGATGACGCCCACATAGCCGGCCACCCGGGCGATGTGATCGCCGGTATCGGTGTCGCGGTGCTCGGCGGCGCGCATGAGGAGGGCGATGATCTCGCGCTCCCGCGCCTCGATGACCGCGACCGCCGCCGCGACCTCGCGGGCGAGACAAGCGGCCCGGTCCTGCTCCTGCCGGTGGGCCGCGCTGATCTTCATCAGGTTGGTGATGCGCGCCTGGATCTCGACGGGATCGCAGGGCTTGCCGAGGAAGTCGGTGGCGCCGGCGCGCAGGGCCTGGTGGCGCAGGCTGCGCTGGTCGAGACTCGTCACCATCACGATCGGCACATGCGCGAAGCCCGGGATCGTCCGCGCCGCCGCGATGACGTCCAGGCCGGTCAGACCGGGCATGTCGTAATCGGTGACGACGACCCCGATCCGCTCGACATTCGCCCGCAGAAAGTCGAGCGCCATCACAGGGCTCGTGAAGGCGACCGGCTCGCAATCGGCCACGGGCTTGAGCGCCTGCATGATCAGCAGGTTGTTCATCTCGGAATCGTCGAGGATCAGTGCGAGCACCGGTTCACTCCCGAGCGTCAAGCCATCGACGAAGGGGCGGCATCGCGTCCTCCACTATTGCGACAGAAGCAGCTTACCCGACAGGGGGCCGACCCCTTTGGGCACCGGCACGCTGGTCGAGTCGTAGTTCGCGTTCAGGTACAGGTTCGGGCCCTGGTAGAGATTGACCTGCTGAGCCACGATCACCGTGTAGGCGGACTGGTCGGAGACGGGCTTGCTCGCGTCGATCACCACGCGGCCGGCCGGCAGGTAGAGCGTGCCCAGCATGGTCCGCGCGTTGTCGCTGATGATGCGGTACGTGCGCATGGGCCTGGTCGCCGCAAGCGGCGGCGGCGTTGGGGCGATCGGGCTCAGCACGTCCCCCAGAACCGCCGTGGTCGGATCCACGGGATCGCTGACCGTGCGGTCCTCCATCATCAGAAGGCCCGCCATGGGTCCGGTGGTCGGCGCCGACAGGCTGACCGTGGTCTTCTTGTCGAAGACGAGGCCGGCCCTGTCGCCGGTGAAGTAGAAGGCGACGTCGGTTCCGGCCATCGCGGCATTCTTGTCGACGATCAGCGGCCCGTCCTTCATCACGTAGGTGCCGGCGCGCAGCGTCACGGACGCATTCTTGGTGATATGCAGGCCGCCGCAATAAGTCCCCGGATCGAGGGTGGCGCTCTGGTCGACGAGATTGCCGCTGGTTTCGCGACTGCTGTTGGCTGAGGACGGGATCGACGAGCATGCGCCGATCAGCGGAGGCGCCCTGTCCTTCAGGGGGTCCTGGATAGGCGGACAGCCCGTCTGCGGCGGCGGCGCGAAATTCGCGCGCGCGCCGTCGAAGCCGCCCGAGGAGCAGATCGTCTGAGCCCGGGCATAGGCGCTGTCCATGCCGACCATGCCGCGCGGGCTCAGCGAGTTGCTGTAGAGCGAGCAATCCAGGGCGGTGACCTCGGCGCTCTTCTCCAGCTCGAAAGCTCCGGCGGCGAGGGGGTCCAGCGTCAAAAGGCACAGGCGCATCTTGCCGACGACGCTGGCCTTGGAGCGGACCGCGACCTTGACGGTCGGCACGCCGACAAAGCCGCCGAAGGCGAGCTTGACGGTCTCGTCGACCGTCACGGCAACGCTGGTCTTGTCGTCCGCGACGTCGACCCGGAGGGCATAAGGGCTCTCTTGGCGCGGCACCGCCTGAGCCTGGATCGTGTCGACCACGATGCTCTTGGCCGCCGTCGAGGTGGAGACGGCAAGTTTGAGGTAGTTGCCCGCCGCCAGGACGCCGGCATCGGCCGCGTTCTGGAGCTGGCTGCGCCGGGCGGCGAGGCGGGCGTAGTCGACGCCGCCGCCGGTCAGGCCGAGCAGCACCACGGCGCTCAAGCCGAAGGTCAGGGCTACCGAGCCGGACCGGTCCGCCAGGGCGCGCGAACCGATACGGAGCGCTCTCCAGAAGGCGGAAATGGGCTGTTCTCCCTGGAGGATCGGATCGGCTAAAGCAGCGGCTTCAGCCGCCCGCCCGAAGGTTTAGGGCCCAGCTCCTAAGAATCCGTCGCGCTGATGCCCCACAAAGCTATCGTCGCTCGAACGAGCCTTGTTTCAGTGTAAACAAATTCTAAACGCGGCCTTGTTGAAGCCCGCCGCTGCGCGAATAGCTGATCGTGTGCTATTCCTCAAGCTGAGCGAGTCCAGCAATACATATAAACGAGGCGCACACGACAAGACAGTGGAGGAGTTTTGATGCGCCCCGGGAAAGGCGGCAAATTCCACTCGGATTCGAACGGTTTTTAAACGGCCGCACGGGTACCGTGTTCTGCCCGCGCCACTGTGGCGGGACGGCGGCAGGCTCAGGACCTGCAGAGTTCGTGTGTCATGATGGGCATCCTGCGACGCCGCGCGACTGTCCGCCGTCCACGCAGATCCGGCAGCCGTACCGGCATGGCTGGACGCGTCGGGCGGTTCGCCGGCCATCGGGCCGGTGCCTCAGCGGTTGAGTTCGCGCTTCTGGCCGCACCGTTCCTGGCGCTCCTGGGCGTCGTAGCGGAATCCGGCGTCGTAGCCATCGAGCAGCAGACGCTCGACATCGCGGTCGACCGCAGCGTCCGACAGTTGCGCACCGGCACCTTTCACGACGGGTCCGACGGCAGCGATCCGAGCCAGCGCCTCCGCAAGATCGTCTGCGCTGGCCCGTCGGCGTTGTTCCCCTGCGCCGATCTGCGCCTAGACGTATCGCGAGCGGCCTCGTACTCGACGTCGCAACCGGCGGAACCGTTCGACAAAACCACGAAGACCTGGGCGACCGGCTTCGGCACGCGGTTCGAATGTCCCCAGGGCGGCGATACGATAACGGTCCGGGTTGCCGTGCCCGTGATGCGCCTGTTTCGAATGCTGGATTTCACCGGTCGGATCATGTCCGACAAGTCGCAGCTGCTGGTCACGACCGAGATCTTCCGGGCCGAGGATTACGAGCCCAAACCGTGCTGAGTGGACGTCTCCGCGCCGGCCTGATCCGCCTCATCGGCAACCGGGAGGGCGTCAGCGCGATCGAGTTCAGCATGATCGCCCCGATCCTGCTGCTGATCCTGATGGGATCGATCGAACTGCCTCGCGCCTACATGGTCGGCAAGCGCCTCGACAATGCCACGGCCACGATGGCGGATCTGATCTCCCGTGGCAGCTACGCCGACCTCAAGCCGATCTTCGCCGCGACGGGCGCGATCTCGAACCCCTACGACGTGAGCAGTGCCAGCATCGTGCTGACGGCGGCGGGCACCTACAGCAACGGCAGCTCGCCGACGACCAAGGTCTGCTCAAGCGCTGAGTCCAACGGCCAAGCCTACACCGCCGGCGCCTCGCTGGGGGCTCCACCCGCCGGAATGACCCGGAACGGCGACCGCTTCGTCGTGTCGGAAGTGACGATGGTCTATCGTCCGATCTTTCCGGTCCTCTCGAAAATGACCAGTTGGACCTTCCGATACAAGAAGGTCTGGCCGGTGCGCGGTGGCGATATCTACAACGGACAGAGTGAAGTGGTTCTGCCCGGCGGCAAGCCCTGCCCAGCCTGACCGGCGGGCAGAAAGTTTCCGGGCGGACGCGTGCCGGGCCGGATTTGCTGCCGGCGCCACTGGATCATCCGGTGGCGCCGGATCATGGCCACGGCCCGCTTCAGCGGGTCGAGACCGCGGCAGCGACGACCCGCCGCGAGGCCGGGCTCGCGGGGACGAGGCGCGGCGTCGTGCTCAGCTCGGAGGCCGGCCTGACGGAGGCCGTGGGACGAGCCTGCTCACGATAGATCGGCGGTGTCAGCGCAATGGTCTCATCGGCCAGGGCGGTGCCGATCATCGGAGCGGCGGCGAGGGCGGCGATAACGATGGTGCGAATGGTCATGGTGTGACAACCTCTCGTTGTCCGGGTCCTACCCGGCTTCGAGGGGTTATCTACGTTGCAGAGCAACATGATCCAAACAAATGCGATCGATACTGCATATTGATCTCGTCGATATGGAGGCGGATCGTCGGCTCTAGGTCGTGTCAGGAATCCGCGTGGCTCGCATTCTGCATGCCCTCGCTCACCGACCGCGCTGGTGGCGGAAGAGGGAAGCCGCGCCAGGCCATGACGGCTGACGGACGGCGCAAACGGAACAGCCAAGTTAATACAAATTTAAATCTCACCCGCGAAGGTCGGGAACGCGGCCTAAAATCCGTTAACTGCCAGTGGCTTAGCGCGTAAAATTTTATCTTTCGCGCGGAAGGAGACAACCCGTTGCTGGTTGCTGCCCTGCTCTTCGCGGTGGGCATGTGGGAGGGCTGGCGGTATCGGGCAGCGGTTTTGATGGCCAGCTCGATGCTGGTCAGCCTCGCTTGGCTGAGCCTCTGGGTCTTCGTCTGGGCACATCTCGACGCCGAGAAGATCCTGCTGTTGTTTGCCTATCTGACAGCCCTTCAGGCTGGTTACCTCCTCGGGGCCTATCTGAGCGCCGACACCGATCCGAACCGCTGACCGGATCTGTGGCGATGTCGGGGAGGAACCAGGAATGCCAGCGGCCGCCCGCGGCACCGGCCGGCTGCCTGCCGTTCAGCGGCCGAATTCAACCGGAATGCTGAGATCGACGATCCCGGCCTCACCCAGGAGTGCGGCGGGCGGCACGGGGGCCGGGCTGATCCCCTGCACGGCGCGGAGCGCGCGCTGATCGAGCTTCGGCGAGCCCGAACTCTGCTCGATCTCCGCGGCCTGCACCGCCCCGTCCGGGGCGATCTGCACATGGACGAGCACGGTTCCACGGCCCCGGCCGGGAGCCTGTCGGGTCTCGGCACGGTCGGCGGCATCGATCCGTGTGACGAGTTCCGAGAGCCACGCTCGCGCGGCCGGTCCCGGGGCGCTCCGCGCCTCAGCCACCCCGGGTGCCAGGATCAGGCCGAATACGACGGAAGCGGATTTGACGACGCGCGGCGACATGGGGAAACGGCGGCTCCCTGAGCCTGGATCGAAGGCCGACCCTACCCGCAGAGGCGGGTCTCCTGCGACCCCGTCACCGGTCGCCGTCACGAGACTGCGGTGGATTTCCGGCCCTTCGGACCCGCGGCGGCCAGCATGACGTCGTCGCTGCCGACCTCGATACCGGTATAGCCCAGCATCTCCGCGAGCTGCGTCCGGGCCCGCCAGACCCGGCTCTTCACGGTGCCGATCCGGCACTGCATGACGGCGGCGGTCTCCTCGTAGGTGAGGTTCTCGATTGCCACGAGCACCAGCGCCTGCCGCATCGGCGGCGCCAAGCGGTCGAGGGCAGCCTGCACGTCGCTCAGGTCGAGATGGCCCCCCTGCTCGGGCAGTGACACCATCCGCTCCGCCTGGGCGCCATCCTCGTCCTGTACCTCGCGCCCGCGCTTGCGGTGCTCGTTGTAGAACTGGTTGCGCATGATCGTGAACAGCCAGGCTTCGAGGTTCGTGCCCGGTGCGAAGCTGGCACGGGAGCGCCAAGCCCGCAGAAGCGTGTTCTGCAACAGGTCGTCGGCACCGACATGGCTACGCAGAAGCGAGCGCGCGAAGCGCTGCAGGCTCGGCACCATGGCCAGGAGCGCAGTCTGGAACGCCTTCTCGCGGCCGTCCTGCGCCCGGCCGAAGGCACCGTCCAGCAACCTCAGCAGTTCGGCGAAGCGATCCGCGATGGTTGGCTCGACGTTATCCTGCGCGTAGGTCGCCGCAAGCAGAAGGCCGAGATGATACTGCACGCTGTCGGGGAGCCGGGGCGCCTGCGTGTCGATTGTATCAGCGTCGAGCGAGAGTTCGAGCATGATAGCCGATCACCTGAATGGGATGAAAATGCGAGCGCTGCCACTAATCCCTGATCACACTAAATCTGCCGCAACATAGATCAGCGACCCGGCGTATATCCGAGCGGATATATGCTTCATTCTCCGACAATCGCGCCAGACATGGAAACAGGATAAGGGGCTTCGATGAGGACATACGTGCCGGAAAACTGCTCACTGCGCATCCGGATCTGCGGCAGCGCATTCAATAATTTCGCCACTGCGAAGGCGGATCCTGACCGTAGCGCGGGTGCGACCGACCGGACCGGGGGCTCGCGCCTATGACCCGGCTCTCGGATCTCGAGCACGACCCCGCCTTCCAAGAGGCTGTCCTCGCAGTACGGGGTGCGGCCAGCACCTTGAGCGGCCGGGCCGTGACCGTGGAGGAGGCACGCTTCCTCGTCGGCATCGCCCTGACCACCTTCGCCCATGCCGGAGGCCTTGAGGAGCCGAGCCGGAGCCGGCTCGCCCGCTTCTCGGAGCGTATCGGGCCGGGCACGGTCGTCGAGACGCTGACCAAGCACTGAGCCGCAGACCAAACGAGGCGCTGGGGCCGGCGACCCGCACGCCTAACCGGCCTCCGCCATCGCGGCCCGCAGAACCCGGAGGAGGTCCGCCATCACTGCCTCCCGGTCCTGATCGCGGGCAGCCAGGCGGAGCCCCTCGGTGACATGCTGGTCGATGATCAGCAGGCCGACTTCGCGCAGAGCCGCCGTCATGGCCCGGATCTGTTGGATCTCGTCCAGGCAGTGCCGGTCGGCCTCGACCATCGCCCGCAGGCCCCGAACTTGTCCCTCGATCCGCCCCAGCCGCCGGATCAGCGGCGTGCGCTCGGCCTCCGTTCGGACGAGGCAGACACGACCATCGACGACTGTGCCGCTTGTCACCGTTCTGCAAGCCACTTGTTTTGGGTCTACGCCCGCGTCGTTGCACGCCGGGGCGTAGCCCTCTCCGATGGAGGCGCCCCGGCCGGGAGGCGGACCGGCCGGGGCGCCGAGCCGATCAGCCGATCTGCTGGGATTGCGCGCCGCTGTCGGGGCGTGCCGGGCCGAGTACCGGCTCCTCGCCCATCGGCTGGTTCTGGACGACGCTGAACTCGCCCTTGCCGTCGAGCGACGGGCCTTGTGTCCAGCGGCCGGCCGGGGGCGGTGAGCCATCTGCCGACGTCGAGAAGAAGTTGTAGTTGAACTTCTGGTTCTCCTCGCTCTGCGGGAAGGAGTTCGGGATCGGCAGCGTGCCTTCGTGGCCGCCGAGTTCCTCGATCACCGACAGCCATTGCTGCTGGTGCATCGTGTCGCGGGCGATGAGGAAGCTCCACATGTCCCGCATGCCGGCATCGTTCGTGGCATTGTAGAGCCGCACCGCCAGAATGCGGCCCGTCGCCTCGGCAGCGACGTTGCAATACATGTCAGCTGCGATGTTGCCGCTGGCGTAGATGTGGCTCATGTCGAAGGGCAGGCCGTCGGAATTGCCCGGGAATGCGGCCATGCCGGTGGACAGCAGCGTCTTGTGCAGCATGCCCTCGGCGATGTGGCGCGGGTTCTCACCGCCCATCACGGCCCCGACGATGGCGTCGGCGGCCCCGGCCTCCTGCACCTTGGTGGGCGCGGTCTCAAGGTTCATCGCCACGGCGGTCGCGAGCATCTCGATATGGCCGATCTCCTCGGTGGCCGTATTGAGCAGCATGTCCCGGTATTTCGTGGTCGGGGCGCGGTTGCCCCAGGCCTGGAAGAAGTACTGGAAACAGACCCGGATCTCGCCCTCGATGCCGCCGATCGCCTGCTGGAGCATGCGGGCGTAGATCGGGTCCGGGCTGTCGACCTTGACCGGGTACTGAAGCCGCTTGTCGTGATAGTACATATTGTCTGTCCCTCGCGAGAGGCACGGCGTGCTCAAGCCCACCGCACGATCGGCCACCGGCCCGGTACTCCGTGGGAGCATCGAGCCTCGCACCCTGTTCAACTCCGCCTTGAGACTCCGGTTCGATCTTCGGCGATATTTATAACGATCTATTTCCAGAATAACCTATTTTATTATGCTATGTCAGGCTATTGCCGGTGAAAATCCCAGGACACGGCGACGCTTAAGAGACGGCAATTACATGACTTATGTTAGGAGCACCGCATACATGTTAGCCTAGCCGCGCGAAACGCCGGCCGGCGGGATCTGTTGTCTGGCCGCACGGGTGCCGCCGGCGCTTCGTCGGAGGCGCACCCGCGGCCCGCGCAGGGTTCGGAGTCACCGTCGGGAGTGGGCAGCCGGGCCTCGGATCGGTGCCGCCGCCCTCGTCATCCCGGTACCGCGGCCTCGGGGCCGTGCCGCGACGAAGCCCGCGGGAGCTTACAGGAGCCCTGTGCGCCGGGCGAGCATCATCCCGAAGGCGAGGCAGGCGGCGAGGCTGACAGCCAGCATGGCGACATTCGTCCAGAACCGAACCGGCCGGCTGGAACCGTCGATCCCGCTGGCACGCAGCCGGACCCACGGAACGTAGAGGTAGAGTGCGACCACAGTCAGGATCAGGAACGCGAATGTGGCAATCCGGCCGGTGATCAGGGCCGCGCCCGCCAAGGTCGCCCAGCCGAAGACGAGGCCGAGCATGGTGAACAAGGCTGTCGAGTTCACGTCCGCACGTCCTCTTCAGCGCATGATGTCAGCCTGATCGCCGCTGCGAGCCTCTGTCTGCAACAGCTTCCGCTCGGGAGCCCTAAGCATCGTCCAGACGGGCCGCGAGAGAGGATCGAACCCTCGCTCTTAACCTATATCTTATTGAGAAACAAAGAGTTAGCTCCAGATCTCCAGTGCTTTGTGTGGAAATCCAGTGTGCTTGTCAAGCGGACGCGATCCGTCCCCGATGGACTGGTCCGCTCCGAGAGGTGGCTTCTAAGCGAGAACAAGGACGGTTGAGAACGAAGCCGCACAAGCCTGCGCACGTGATCGCCACGCAGTGGCCGGAGGATAGGCTGATGTCTCAAGGCCGGAGCGTCGGGGCGCGATCCGCTGAATGGCGCGACGCGGAAGCCTATGTCCGCAGGCGTGAGGCGTAAGGCGGCCAGAAGAGCGACGCGATTCGGCGCGTGAGGGATCTGGCGGCGCGCGGGGTTCAAGGTGCCGGGCCGTCAGACGAAGAGGTGAGGGCTGCGGTACGAGAGCAGCCCGTGTCGGCGGCGACGGTCGGAGCGACGCCGCATCATGGCCGCAGGTTCCGGATGCTCATTGCGGTCGGCAGGTCCACGCGGAACTCATCCGCGATCCGCGTCACTCGTAAGCTGCGCTCTCAGGTGCGCGGACCGTCACTTCCGCAGCGGCACGCCCTTCGTGGTGAAACGTGGCCCGCCGCCCGTGTAACGGGGGCGCGGCTGGCCTCCCGTCCTGCCCGGGCCCGCCCCGGCTCCCGGCGGCTGCGAGAACGGCACGAGTTGGTCCGGCCGCGGCCCGATGAGATCCGCGCGGCCCATCTCGCGCAAAGCCTCGCGCAGCAGGGGCCAGTTCTCGGGATCGTGGTAGCGCAGGAACGCCTTGTGCAGCCGACGCTGGCGCAGCCCCTTGATCGCCTCGACCGGCTCGCTGCCGCCGCGCCGCACGCCCCGCAGGGTGTTGATCTCGGTGTGATACATGGCCGTGGCGGTCGCCATCGGCGAGGGCAGGAACGTCTGGACCTGGTCGGCGCGGTAGTTGTTCGCCTTAAGCCAGAGCGCGAGGTGCATCATGTCCTCGTCGGTCGTGCCCGGATGGGCCGCGATGAAGTACGGGATGAGGTAGTACTTCTTGCCCGCCTCCTTGGCGGCGGCGTCGAACATCTCCTTGAAGCGGTCGTAGGTGCCGATCCCCGGCTTCATCATCTTGTCGAGGGGGCCGCGCTCGGTGTGCTCGGGCGCGATCTTCAGGCGGCCGCCGACGTGGTGGGTCACGAGCTCCTTGATGTATTCGGGGCTCTTGACCGCGAGGTCGTAGCGGACGCCAGAGGCGACCATCACCTTCTTGACGCCCTTCACCTCGCGGACCTTGCGGTAGAGGCGGATCAGGTCGTCGTGCGAGGTGTTCAGGTTCGGGCAGATGTCCGGGAACACGCAGGACGGCAGCCGGCACGCCGCCTCGATCTTCGGGTCCTTGCAGGCCATCCGGTACATGTTCGCCGTCGGCCCCCCGACATCCGAGATCACGCCCGTGAAGCCCGGCGTCTTGTCGCGGATCCGCTCGATCTCGCGCAGGATCGAGCCCTCCGAGCGGTTCTGGATGACGCGGCCCTCGTGCTCCGTGATGGAGCAGAAGGTGCAGCCACCGAAGCAGCCGCGCATGATCGTCACCGAGAACTTGATCATGTCCCAGGCGGGGATCTTCGCGTCGCCGTAGGACGGGTGGGGCGCGCGGGCGTAGGGCAGGTCGTAGACCGCGTCCATCTCGTCGCTGGTCAGCGGGATCGGCGGCGGGTTGAGCCACAAGTCGCGGTCGCCGTGGCGCTGGACGAGCGGGCGCGCGTTGCCGGGATTGGCCTCCCGGTGCAGGACGCGCGAGGCGCGGGCATAGGCCTCCTTGTCGTCCTTGACCTGCTCGTAGGCGGGGAGCCGGATCACGGTCTCGCCGGGCCGGCGGGTGGCGGCCTCGTCCGTCGAGTCGAGATCGTCGGCGGGCAGCTCGGTGTAATGACCGGGCACGCGGCGGAACAGGGCGACGCCCCGGATCGCGTCGAGTTCGTGCGGCGCCTCCCCGGCCGCGAGGCGGTTCGCCACCTCGACCACGGCGCGCTCGGCATTGCCGTAGAGGAGCAGATCCGCCTTCGCGTCCGCCAGGATCGAGCGGCGCACCTTGTCGGACCAGTAATCGTAGTGGGCGATCCGGCGCAGCGACGCCTCGATACCGCCGAGCACGATCGGCACGTCCTTGTAGGCCTCGCGGCAGCGCTGCGTGTAGACGATGGTGCAGCGGTCCGGGCGCCGGCCGCCTTCGCCGCCGGCCGTGTAGGCGTCGTCGTGCCGCAGCCGCCGGTCCGCCGTGTAGCGGTTCACCATCGAATCGAGGTTGCCGCCGGTGACGCCGAAGAACAGCCTCGGCCTGCCCAAGGCCTTGAACGGCTCCGCCGAATGCCAGTCGGGCTGGGCGATGATGCCGACCCGGAAGCCCTGCGCTTCGAGCAGCCGGCCGATGATGGCCATGCCGAAGCTGGGATGATCCACGTAGGCGTCACCCGTCACCAGCACGATGTCGCAGGATTCCCACCCGAGCGCCGCCATCTCGGCGCGGCTCATCGGCAGGAACGGCGCCGCCTTTGCGGTCGGTGACGGTTTACAGGCGAAGGGAGCCAAGGATTGTTTGGCGGAAGCTCGGATTTCCATGGGGTCCATGCATAGTCCGCCGGGACCGCGAGCTCAATGAATCGCAAAGGTGCGACGGGAATCACCCCGTATCAGAGCGGTTGAGCCTTGCCGCCAGCCTGCGCCTGAAGCGTTTCCGCGATGGCAAACCTACCGCGGGCGAGGCGGGATCCGAGCCTGATCCCGGCCGCGATACCCGTGCGGCACGGTCATGGGCCCGATGCGGACATGCCTCGTCTCGATGCTGTTCGCGACAGGGCCTGGACCCCTGAGCCGGTCCGCGCATGTCTCTGTCGCCGGTCCCGACGATCAGGGGGCGATCATTCGGACGAGGCCAGGAACGCCCGCACGGTGTCGCGGAGAAAGGCGGCATCGGCCGGATGGGTCGACGGATTGCCCGCGCGATGGCCCCAGATGCTCGGGATCGGCCGCAGCACAGCCGCGCGCAGGTGCGGCAGTTCGGCGGCGTTGTCGGCGACGCGGAAGTAGAGATCGGTCTCCCCCGGCATCAGCAGCAGCCGGGCCGTGATCGCACCCAGCGCCCGCACGAGGTCGCCACCGAAGCGCGGGTCGCGACTGACGTCACCCGCGTCCCAGGTGCAGAGCTGCGCGTAGAGGTCGGCGGCGGGGCGGCGGGCGAAGCGCTCCTCCCAGTCGGTGCGCAGGAAGGTGTCGAGATCCGGGGCGCCGAGTGCGGTCCGGTGCAGGTCCGCCCGGTAGAAGTCCTGGCTGAGCGCCCAGCCCGCATAGATACGTCCGAAGGCCCGGAGGGCGGCGGCGGGCTCGGCCGAGAATCGGCCCGCGCCGCGGTGCTCCGGCGCCGCCTCCAGGACCGCCATCAGGCCCTTCAGAAACACGCGGTTGTGCGTGGCCGTGCGAGCGCTCCCGCAATTGATCACCGCCCGGGCGACCTGCTCGGGAAACAGGGCGGCCCAGTGATAGGCCTGCTGCGCCCCCATGGACCAGCCGTAGACCGCGTGGAGCCGCTCGATCCCCCAGGTCTCCGCGAGCAGGCGGCGCTGGGCGTGGACGTTGTCCCAGGTGGTGACGAGGCCCGGCCAGTCCGGCGTGTTCGACGGGCTCGACGACAACCCGTTGCCGAACATGTCCGGGATGACGATGAACCAGCGGCCCGGATCGAGCACCCCATCGGGCCCGATCAACCATTCGAGGTCCGGATGCTGGGCCCCGTAGCTCGTCGGGTAGAGCACGACGTTGTCGCGCCCGGGCGACAGGGTCCCGTGCGTCTTCCATCGCAGGCGCGCGCCCGGCAGCACTGCCCCCGATTGCAGGGGCAGGTCGCCGAGATCGAAGGTTCCGGTGGCAGTCGGCCAGCCGGTCACGCGCGCAGCGTCCGCACGAAGCCGACATGCCAGCGGGCGTAGCCCCGCTGCAGCACGCCGAGACGCGCGCGCATCGCCCGATGGGCGTCCGGCAGGCGGTGGAACGGGATCGACGGGTAGAGGTGGTGCTCGGTGTGGAAGGGCATGTTCCACATGAGGAGCCGCATGAGGCCGTTGGTCAAGGTCGTGCGGGTGTTGGTCAGGCCGTTGTCGTCCATCGTGCAGAGTGTGTGCTCGGTGAGCAGGTAGAGCCGCAGGAATGGCTGGCCGAGAAGCTGCGGCCCGATCCAGAACACCAGCGGTGCCCACCAGCCGACCAGCACCATCGCGAGGGCGGAGACGGCGAGCAGGAACGCGCACATCGCCCGAAGCGAGCGGATGATCCGCGGTGCGGCGCGTTCCGGGATGAACGGGTAGGCGGAGAGGTCGCCGCGCAGGCCGGCCCAGGCCACCTGAAGGCGGGTGCGCCAGTAGGGGAGCGCCAGGACGCGCCAGACATAGGCGTCGAGGGTGGAGGGCGGCATCAGCGCGAGTTCCGGATCGCGCTCGGGATTCTGGGTGTGGCGATGGTGAGCGAGGTGGAAGGCCGTGTAGAAGTGCCAGTTCAGGAGCGACGGACACGCCACCAGCCAGCCCGCCACCGCGTTGGCGCCCCGGGAGCGGAAGGCCGTCAGGTGAATGGTCTCGTGGATCGGTGCGAACAATGCCGATTGCACGATTCCCAGCAGCAGCATGGCCGGGACGAGCGTCCAGGGCCCCGAGCGCCAGACCAGCCAGCCGGAACCGGCCAGCATCAGCACATGGGCGCCGAGGCGCATGGCGCCGCGCAGGTCCGAGCGCCGCGACAGCGCCTTCACCTCCGCGCCCGTGAGAATTCGTCCGCTTGCCGAAGCCATTTGTTATGCCGGACCGTGTGTGAGCCACAAAAACGCACGGGCTTTGCATCATCCATGCCGGTGACACGGGAGTTCGTCGCTTGGTCCGGACCGTCTGCCCCCATGATTGCCCCTCCGCCTGCAGCCTCGACGTGCAGGTGGCGGACGGCCGCGTCGTCTCGGTCCGGGGCGGCGACAACCCCTACACGGCCGGGGTGATCTGCGCGAAGGTCAGCCGCTACGGCGAGCGCGTCCACCATCCCGACCGGATCCTGCACCCGCTCGAGCGCGTCGGCGCCAAGGGCAGCGGACAGTGGCGGCGGATCGCCTGGGACGCCGCGCTCGACCGGGTGGCCGCGGCCTTCTCGGAGACGGCGGAGCGCTGGGGTCCGGAGGCGGTCTGGCCGTATAATTCCGGCGGGACCATGGGCCTCGTCCAGCGCGACGGCATCCACCGGCTGACCCACGCGATGGGCTATTCCCGGCGCAAGCGCACGATCTGCACGGCGGTGGCGATCGCGGGCTGGAGCGCCGGCACCGGCCTGATCGCCGGGCCGGATCCCCGCGAGATGGCTTTGTCCGACCTGATCGTGGTCTGGGGCGGCAACCCGGTGAGCACCCAGGTCAACGCGATGACCCACATCAGCCGCGCCCGCAAGACGCGGGGCGCCAAGCTGGTGGTGATCGATCCCTACCGCACCGGCACCGCGGCGGCCGCCGACCTCCACCTCGCGCCGAGGCCCGGCACCGACGGGGCTCTCGCCTGCGCGGTGCTCCACGTGCTGTTCCGCGACGGCCTCGCGGATCGGGCCTACCTCGCCGCTCATGCCGAGGATACGTCGGCGCTGGAGGCGCATCTCGCGTCGCGCACGCCCGAATGGGCGGCGGCCATCACCGGCCTGGAGCCCGCCGCGATCGAGGCCTTCGCGGCTCTCTACGGCCGGACGCCGCGCAGCTACATCCGCTGCGGCTTCGGCTTCACGCGGACCCGCAACGGCGCCGTGAACCTGCATGCGGTGACCTGCCTGCCGACCGTCACGGGCGCTTGGCAGCACGAGGGCGGCGGCGCGCTCTGGCAGCAGGCGGCGATCTTCAACTGGGACAAGACCCTGACGGAGGGCCTCGACGTCAAGGCGCCGGGCGTGCGCGAGCTCGACATGAGCCGGATCGGCGCCGTGCTCACCGACGATCCCGACGCCCTGCAGGGCGGGCCGCCGGTGCGCGCCATGCTGATCCAGTCGGCCAATCCCGCCGTCTCGGCCCCCGACAGCGCCCGGGTGCGCGCCGGCTTGTCGCGACCGGACGTGTTCGTGGCCGTGCACGAGCAGTTCATGACCGAGACCGCAGCGCTGGCCGACCTCGTGCTGCCGGCCACCACCTTCCTGGAGCACGACGACATCTACGGGGCCGGCGGACACAGCCACATCCAGGCGGGACCGGCGATCCTGGAGCCGCCGGGGGAATGCCGCTCGAACCACGCACTGCTCGGCGCGCTCGCCGCCCGGCTCGGCGCGGACCATGCGGGATTCCGACTGAGCGCCCGGGATCTCGCCGACGCGACCCTGGCCCGCTCGGGTTGGGGCGGGCTCGACCGGCTGGAGGCCGCCGGCTGGATCGACGCGCAGCCGGACTTTGCCGAGAGCCACTTCCTGAACGGATTCGGCCATCCCGACGGGCGCTTCCGCTTCGCCCCCGACTGGGCGGCGCTCGGCCCCCGCGCGGCCGGGATGCCGGCCCTGCCCGATCACTGGCCGGTGGCCGAGCCCGGAGACGCGGAGCACCCGTTCCGGATGATCGCCCCGCCGGCCCGCCAGTTCCTCAACGCGACCTTCACCAACCTGGCCGAATCGATCCGCCGCGAGGGGCGGCCGACCTGCCTGCTCCACCCGGCGGACGGCGCGCGGCTCGGGATCGGCACGGGCGATGCCGTCGAGATCGGGAATAGCCGCGGCCGGGTCCGGCTGCACGCGCGCCTCGCCGAGGGGCAGCAGCCGGGCGTGGTGGTGGTCGAGAGCCTGTGGCCGAGCGCGTCCTTCGCGGGCGGCAGCGGGATCAACACCCTGATCGGCGCCGCGCCGGCGGCGCCCAACGACGGCGCCGCCTTCCACGACACCGCGGTCTGGGTCCGGGCGGCCTGAGCTGGACGCTCAGGCCGTCAGCGCCTCGGGCACCGGTGCTTCTCCCAGGCCGCCGAACAGGCGCCGGCCCGGGATCGCCGCGATCAGCCCCCGCGTGTAGGCGTGCGCGGGCGCGGCGAACAGGGTCTCGGCCGGACCGGCCTCGACGATCCGGCCCCGCTGCATCACCGCCACCCGGTCGGCGATCCGCGCGGCGATGCGCAGGTCGTGGGTGATGAACAGCATCGCGAGGTTGTACTCCGCCCGGAGCTCGGCGAGCAGGTCGAGCACACGGGCCTGCACGGAGACGTCGAGGGCCGAGACCGCCTCGTCGGCCACGAGGATGCGCGGCTTCAGCGCCAGTGCCCGGGCGATGCAGATGCGCTGGCGCTGCCCCCCCGAGAACTCGTGCGGGAAGCGGTCCGCCGCACCCGCCTTCAGGCCGACCCGGTCGAGCAGCGCCCGCGCCTCGGCCATCGCCCGATCCTTCGGCGCCCCGTAGGCCATGGGCCCGCGGGCGATGGCGTCGCCGACCCTCTGGCGCGGGTTCAGCGCCGCGAACGGATCCTGGAACACGATCTGGATGCGCCGCCGTTCGGCCCGGAGAGCCTCGCCGCGCAGGGCCAGGAGATCCTGGCCGTCGAAGATGATGCGGCCCGAATCCGGCTCGGCCAGGCGCAGGATCATCTGGCCCAGGGTCGACTTGCCCGACCCGGATTCGCCGACCACCGCCACCGTCTCGCCGGGTGCCAGCGTGAGGGAGAGGGCGTCGGCGGCGACCACCTGCCGGGGCGGGCGGAACCAACCCTGCCGCAGGGTGAAGGTCTTCGAGAGCGTCTCGATCTCGAGGAGCGGCGGCCGCGCCGCCGGGGCCGCGCGCGCCGGGCGGCGGCCGGCATGCGGCACCGCCGCGACCAGCGCCCGGGTGTAGGGATCGCGCGGCGCGGTCAGGACCGCCTCGGCGCTGCCCTGCTCGATGACCCGGCCGTCGCGCATCACCACGACGCGGTCGGCGACCTCCGCGACGACGCCGAAATCGTGGGTGATCAGCAGGACGCCCATCCGGCGCTCGCCCTGGAGCCGGCGGATCAGCGCGAGGATCTGGGCCTGCGTGGTCACGTCGAGGGCGGTGGTCGGCTCGTCGGCCACCAGCAGCGCCGGGTTGTTGGCCATGGCGATGGCGATCATCACCCGCTGGCGCTGGCCGCCCGACAGGGCGAACGGGAAGCTGTCGCGGATCCGGGCCGGGTCGGGCAGGCCCACGGCCTCGATCAGCGCGCCGACCCGGGCCGCGACCACGGCGCGCGGCGTCGCGGGGGCCTGGACCCGGATCGCCTCGGCGATCTGTTCGCCGGCCCGCTTCAGCGGGTTCAGCGCGCTCAGCGGCTCCTGGAAGATCATCGCGGCGTCGCGGCCGCGGATGGCCCGCAGCTCCGCCTCGGAGGCGGCGGCGACGTCGCGCCCGCACAGGGTAACCGCGCCGCCCGCCACCGCCACGCCCGGCGGCAGGAGGCCGAGGATCGTGTGGGCGATCATCGACTTGCCGGAGCCGGACTCGCCCACGAGGCAGACGATCTCGTTGGCGTTGACGCTGAGCGAGACGCCGCTCACCGCCTGGGCGCGGTCGGCCCCCGCCGGCAGGCTGACCGAGAGGTCGGTGATCGACAGGACCGGCTCGCTCATGCGCGGCTCCCCCGGGCGAGCCGCGGGTTGAGCGCGTCGTTGAGCGCCTCGCCGACGAGGTTGATGGCCAGCACCGTCACGAGGATCGCGGCGCCGGGAAAGACGCTCATCCACCAGGCCTGCCGGATGACCGTGCGGGCGGCGCCGACCATGTAGCCCCAGGACATCAGGTTCGGGTCGCCGAGGCCGAGGAAGCTCAGCGCGCTCTCGATCAGGATCGCGGTGGCCACCGTAAGCGCGCCGGTGACGATGAGCGGTGCCAGGGCGTTCGGCAGGATGTGGCGCAGGACCAGGGCGGCCGGGCGCTCGCCCTGGCAGGCGGCGGCGCGCACGAAGTCCCGGTTCCGCAGCCGCAGGAACTCGCCCCGGGTCAGGCGCGCCAGGGGCGGCCAGCTGATCGCCGCGATGGCCAGGATCTCGTGGGACAGGGACGGCCCCAGGGTGGCGACCAGCAGGACGGCCAGGATGAAGCCGGGAATCGTCTGGAACAGCTCGGCGACCCGCATCAGCACGGCGTCGGTGAGGCCGCCGAACCATCCGGCCGTCGCCCCGATCACGACGCCCACCAGCAGGGCCGCGAGCGTCGAGGACAGGCCGATCGCCAGCGAGACCCGGGCGCCGTGGGCGAGCCCCGACGCGATGTCCCGGCCCATCGTGTCCGAGCCCAGCGGCAGGTCGGGGCTGAGCGGCGGCTCGAACGGGGCGCCGACCATCTCCCAGGGATCGACCGGCGCCAAAAGCGGCGCGAGCAGCGCCACCGCGACCACCGCGGCGAGGAGGACGAGGCCGATCGGGCCGCCGGGATTGCGCAGGAACGCGCGGACGAAGCCCATCACGCGGCCCTCGCGGAGGCGGCGATCCGCGGGTCGATCAGCCGCGCGAGCAGGTCGGTCAGCATGTTGATCAGGATCACGAGCACCGACATGACGAGGAAGAGGCCGAGCAGGACGGGGTAGTCGCGCTGGCTGAGGGCCTCGAACACCAGCCGGCCGAGGCCCGGCCAGGCGAAGACGGTCTCGACCACCACCGAGCCGCCGACCAGCGCCCCGGCCTGCATGCCGGCGACGGTGACCACCGGCAGGATCGCGTTGCGGATCATGTGGTCGCGGATCACGCGGCCGCGGGTCAGGCCCTTGGCCCGGGCGGTCTTCACGTAATCCTGGGCGGCGACCTCGACGATCGCGGTCCGCATCAGGCGGGCGTAGACCGCGAGGTAGACCGCGCCGAGCGACAGGGCGGGCAGGACCAGATGCGCCAGCACGTCGCCGACCTGACCGAGCGGCGAGAAGGTCGCGCCGACGCTGCGGTAGCCGAAGGCCGGCAGCCATTCGAGCTGGACCGAGAAGACCAGCACCAGCATCAGGCCGAGCCAGAAGACCGGCATGGCGTAGAGCACCAGAGCCACGAGGCCGATCAGGGTGTCGGACCACCGGCCCGCCCGCACGCCCGAGAGGGTGCCGAGCAGGATCCCGAAGCCGAGCGCCAGGGCGAAGGCGGTGCCGGTCAGCAGCAGGGTCGCGGGCAGCCGCTCCAGGACGAGGCCGAGGACCGGCCGCTGCTGCCGGTAGGAGTAGCCGAGATCGAGCCGCAGCACCCGGCCCAGATAGGTCGCGAGCTGCACCGCGTAGGGCTTGTCGAGGCCGTACTCGGCCCGGAGCTGCCGGAGCAGGGTCTCGTCCGAGGCGCCGGACTGGCCGGCGATGACCTGCGCGGGATCGCCCGGCGCCGCGTGGACGAGGGCGAAGTTCACGCTGGCGATGACCAGGATCACCGCCAGCGTCCGCGCGATCCAGGCGGCCAGTCCGGCCAGCATCCTCATGCGCGGTAGGCCCGGGCGAAGGTGTCGTTCACGCCGCTGCCGGTAACGACGAGATCCTTGATGTGCTTGTCGGTGAAGGTCGGGAAGTCGAGCTCCATGAGCCACGCCACCGCGGCGTCCTCGACAAGGATCTTCTGGACCTGGCTGTAGAGTTTCTGCCGGGTGGCGTCGTCCTGCGCCACGGCGGCCTCCTCGAACAGCCGGTCGACCTCCGGATTGCTGTACCCGGCGGTGTTCGAGAACAGGATGCCCTTGCGGATGTTCGACGAAATGTAGGAGCGTGACACGCCGAGCGCCGGATCGCCGTACTGGTAGGTCCAGGGCGCAGAGATCTCGAATTCCCAGTTGCCGCAGCGCGCCGCCCAGCCGCCGACATCGATGCCCTCCAGCACGATGTCGATCCCGACCTTGCCGAGGGACTGGCGCACGTACTCGGCCACCCGCTGCCACATCTCGCCGTAGGGCGGCACGAGGTATTTGAGGGTCACCCGCTTGCCGTCGGCGCCGGGCTTCAGCCCCATCGCGTCGAGGAGAGCCACCGCCTTGGCGGGCGCATACTCGTATTTTGGCACGTCCGGCTCGTAGAACCGGGTCTTCGACGAGACCGGGCCGGTGGCGACCTTGCCGAGACCGAAGAACACGCGCTTGCGCAGGGCTTCCCGGTCGATGGCGTACAGTACCGCCTGGCGGAAGCGCTTGTCGTTCATCGGCGCGATGCGGGTGTTCATCTCCAGCCAGAGATGGGGCGCGTAGAATTCGTAGCCCTTCGTGGTCATGTCGAGGTTCGGCAGCGCCTTGAGGCGCGGCACGTCGAAGGCCTCGACATCGTTCCACTGGGTCAGCTGGATCGTGCCGCTCTCCAGGGCGACCGCCCGCGAGGCGGCGTCCGGTATCACTCGGTAATAGATCTCGTCGAGATAGGGCTCGCCTTTCCGGTAGTAACCCTCATGGCGCACGAGGTGGATGTGGGAGCCCTTGACCCACTCCTTGAGCTTGAACGGTCCCGTGCCGATCGCCCGGGCGTTGTTCGGGTTCTGTCGCAGGTCGGTATTCTCGTAGAGCGCCTTGGAGATGATCGGCGCGGTGGTGGCGTCGAAGGCGTGCAGGAACGGCGCGAACGGCGCCTTCAGCTTGAACACCACGGTCAGCGGATCCGGCGCCTCCGCCGAGGCGAGGCGCGCGAAGGTGCCGCGCGCCCGGGCATGAGCCTCCATCAGCGCCTTGGTGACCGAGAACACCACGTCCTCGGAGGTCATCGGTGAGCCGTCGTGGAAGGTGATGCCGGGAAACAGCTTGAACGTGTAGGTCAGGCCATCCGGGCTGCGCTCCCAGCTCTGGGCCATGCCGGGCCTGGGCGTGAGATCGAAGTCGTAGGTCAGCAGGCTCTCGTAGATCTTGCCGCAGACCGTGAGCGTCGGCGCCTGCTGGTTGAGCGCCGAGACCAGGATCGGCGGCTCGGGCTGGATCACGGTGTTGAGGATCCCGCCGCGGGTCTGACCGGCGGCGCGCGTGATGCCGAAGGGTATCGGCCCCGCCGCGCCTGCGGCGAGAACGAGCTTGGCGAAATCGCGTCGATTCATCCGTGACCTTTCCGGCGCCTCGGAACATGCTCAAGGCGGCCCTGCGATCTCCACCGAAGACCGGGATCGCTGGACAGCCTGATGCATCGAACAGGCCATTTCCCTCGGATGCAGGCGCGCTCCGCGGTACCTCCGGGTCGATGAGGCCGGCGCTGGACCGGTTCTGGCGTATTCCGGCGACATCCCGCCGCCGGCGCGCCAGTCGCTTGGTATCCGGTTTGCCTACCGGATCAGGGCAAAGGGTGAATGCGCATGAGACGATCCTGGTTTTCCGGCCTGCTCGCGGCCGCGGCCCTGCTCGCGCCGGCCTCCGCCGGAGCGGAGACGACGGTGAAGGCGGTGCTGGAAGCCGAGATCGTCACCCTCGATCCCTACTTCACCACCGCCTACATCACGCGGACCTTCGGCTTCATGGTCTACGACACGTTGTTCGCGCCGGACGCGAAGGGCGTGTTCAAGCCGCAGATGGTGGACAGATGGTCGGAGTCGGAGGACCGCCTGACCTGGCGCTTCACCCTGCGCGAGGGCCTGCGCTTTCACGACGGCACGCCGGTCCGGGCCGTCGATTGCGTTGCATCGCTGAGACGCTGGGCGGCCCGCAGCGCGCTGGGCGGCCGACTCATGGACGTGACGGCCGCCCTCGACGCCGTGGACGACAGGACCTTCGTGCTGACGCTGCGGGAGCCCTACGGCCTCGTGCTCGACACGCTCGGCACGACATCGAGCCCCACACCTTTCATCATGCCGGCCCGGCTCGCCGCAACGCCCCCCGCAACGCAGCTTTCCGAGGTCGTGGGCTCCGGTCCCTTCGTCTACGACCGCACCGCGCACATCCCCGGCGACCACATGCTGCTGCGCCGGAATCCCGATTACCGGCCGCGCTCCGAGCCGGCCGACTTCCTGGCGGGCGGCAAGGTCGTGAAGATCGACGCCCTCGACATCCGCGTCATCCCCGACGGTGCGACGGCCACGGGCGCCCTCGGCGCGGGCGAGATCGACTTCATGCAGTACGCGCCCTTCGACCTGATCGACCAGATCGAGGCCAACAAGGGCTTGGCGGTGATGAATTTCACCGGCCCGCATCGGTTCACAGGCCATTACCGCATCAACACGGCGTCCAAGCCGTTCGACGACCCGGCGATCCGGCGCGTGCTGCTGAGGCTCGTCGATCAGCGCGAGGTCCTGGACGGGTTCGGCCTCGACCAGCGCTTCTCGCAAACCTGCGACGCCTTCTTCATCTGCGGCTCACCTTACGAGACGCATGTCGGGACCGAGCTCCTGCACGACCCCTCGGTGGCGGCGGCACGGGCCGCCCTGGCGGCGACCGCCTACAAGGGCGAGCCGGTGACCGTGATGGTGGCCAATGATCTTGAGGCCGCGCGCGTGTCTTCGACCATCCTGGCCGACCGCCTGAAGCGGGCCGGCTTCACCGTGGACCTGCAGGTTATGGATTGGGCAGCCCTGCTCGCCCGGCGCACGAAAAAGGCCGGGTGGAGCCTCTTCGGCATCCATGCTCTGGGCCTCGATCTCAGCTCGCCGCTGACGAACTCCGCGATCAACTTCAACTGCAAGGACGCGGCGAGTTCAGGATTCATGTGCGATCCGCGCATGGTCGGCCTGTTCGACCGCTTCGCCCGCGAGCCCGATCTGGAGAAGCGGCGCGCCATCGCGGGCGAGATCCAGACCGTCATCTACGGCGAGGGGCTGGTCGCCCCATTCGGCCAGTTCGCCCAGCCGGCAGCCTACCGGACCTCCCTGACCGGCCTGATCTCCTCCGCCATCCCGCTCTTCTGGAACGTCGAGAAACAATGAGCGCAAACCCGTACGATATCGTCGTGGTCGGCGCCGGCTCCGCCGGAGCGGCGCTGGCGGCCCGCCTGTCGGAGGATCCGCACCGGCGGGTGCTCCTGCTGGAGGCCGGACGCGACTGGCGCTCCACCGACGCGCCCCCGGCGCTGCGCTCGGCCAACATCGTCCCGTTCATGCATGACCCGGAGCATCAGGCGGACTGGCAGTGGCCCGGGCTGATGAGCCGGCGAACCCGTGTGCAGGAGCCCCGCTTCTACTGGCGCGGTCGTGCGCTCGGCGGCAGCTCGACGGTGAACGCGCAGATCGCGATCCGCGGCGTCCCGGCGGCCTTCGACGCCTGGGCCGAGCAGGGCTGCACCGGCTGGTCGGCCCGGGATGTGCTGCCCCTCTTCGATCGGATCGAGGACGACGCCGATTTCGCCGCCGCGGACGGTGCCCGGCGCGGCGGCCCGCTCCCGGTCTACCGCGCGAAGCTGGAGGCCTGGGGCGCGGTGGATCTGGGCCTTCGCGAGGCTGCTCTCGCGGCGGGCTATCCCTGGAAGGCGGATCTCAATGCGCCGACGGGCGAGGGGGTCTCGTGCAACCCGATCAACAGCCGAAACGGTCACCGGGTGACGACGAATGACGGCTACCTGGAGCCGGCTCGTGACCGGCCGAATCTCGACATCCGCTGCGAGGCCCTGGTCGATCGCGTCCTGTTCGAAGGACAACGGGCGGTCGGACTCCGCGTCCGCTTCGGTGCGGAGCCCTGGACCGAGATCCATGGCCGCGAGATCGTGCTCTGCGCCGGCGCCGTCCACAGCCCGGCAATCCTGATGCGCTCCGGGATCGGCCCGGTCGAGCCGCTCCGCGACCTCGGCATTCCCGTCCGGCAGGCGCACGAGGCGGTCGGCCGCAACTTCATGGACCATCCGATCCTGCGGGCGACGATGGATCTCAAGCCCCAGCACCGGGCGCTCGGCCCGGATGCCCGCCACACCAATTGCTGCGTCACGTATTCGAGCGGTCTCGCGGGCGGCGGGGAGCGCGACATGATCGTGGTGGCCTACAATCACCGGACCCTGACCGGGCCGGAACCGACGCCGCAAGGGGCGGTCGGCGTCGGCCTCTACGACGCGTTCTCACGCGGGACGCTGCACCTCACCTCGGCCGATCCCGAGGCCCATCCCGTCATCGACGAGAACATGCTCGATGATCCGCGAGACCGCGTGCGGCTGCGCGACGCGGTGCGCCGCCTCGCCCGGCTGACGGAACATCCGGCTCTGGACGGTCTCGCGACGGCGATCCGGTTCGGTGAGAGCCCGCTCCCGATCGGCGACGCCGCCGGCCTCCCTGATGGGGATCTCGATGCTTTGATGCTCGCCGAAGCCGGTGACATCCAGCACGCGGCCGGCACGTGCCGCATGACCGGCTGGCACGACTCGTCCGGTGTCGTCGATCCTGATCTCAAGGTTCGTGGAATCGACGGATTACGGATCTGCGACGCCTCCATCATGCCGAGCGATTGCAGAGCCAATCTGCATTTCACCTGCGTGATGATCGGCGAAAATCTTGCTCAAAGGATCCGTATAGAACATCCTTAATATCAATTGGTTTCGGACGGAATTGCTAATTCAACTTGCCAGCCCGCATCCGCCTCAAGACCATATTTCCAGGGCCTGTCTGCCCTGGAATGGGTATGATGACGGCCTGCCGGCAATCCGCCCCCGGGCCAGTGGCTTACGACACCGTCGGCGCACAAAAAGGGTCGGAACGAGGGCCAGGACGCCGGCCGCCACCTCGTCATGCCGGCCGTCGCGCTCGCGCTGTTCTACCTCGCGGTCTGCGCCCGGGTGATGCGCGCCTGCCTGCGGGATCAGATCGGCATAGATTACGCCACCACCGCCCGCGATGAGGGCGAGGCCGAGGCTCGGGTGACAACCGGGCACGTCCTGCGCAATGCGTTGCTGCCGGTGGTAAGAGCAGGCGCACGCTGAGAAGGATGTCGCCCTTCGCGGCGCGACCTTCTCGGACGCTCCGCACATGATCCGCCGCCGGGCGGCACGAAGGAGGCACGGATGCGGCTGGAGATCCTGACCATCGGACCCGCCTTCGCCATCAGCGTGAAAAACGAAGCGGCCACCGAGGAACGGTACGGTCAGACCGCAAGCTCAGGCCTCGTCCGCCCTCCGAGATACGCCGATCGGATCTCGTCGTTGGCCCACAATGCCTGAGGCTCGCCTTCCAGGACGAGCCGGCCCGTCTCGAGCACGTAGCCTCGATCGGCGACCGAGAGACCCATCCGGGCATTCTGCTCCACCAGCAGCACCGTGGTCCCGCGGCGGCGCACCTCGGCGATGATCGCGAACACTGCCTGGACGATCACCGGAGCTAAGCCGAGGGAGGGCTCATCCAGCA
>Ga0316228_1000811_pt1 | contig 37713 bp, 40 predicted proteins | sample TBH18021metaG_FD_206005 | JGI IMG/M metagenome (GOLD analysis project Ga0316228, IMG submission 206005) | Freshwater microbial communities from Trout Bog Lake, Wisconsin, USA - TBH18021 | ecosystem: Environmental > Aquatic > Freshwater > Lake > Hypolimnion/Profundal zone | place: USA: Wisconsin... | reverse complement strand
CTGAGTTAAATCCTGTAGAGAATAAGTGGGCGGTAGTGAAGCAAAATGTGCAACTGTCTATGAGTCAGTTTGAGTCACTCAATGACTGTGTTATTCATTGTTCATTTTAATTTAGGATTTACTATATATTAGGACGCCCCATATCGAGACACCCAATGTGAAGACAATAAAAAACCCAAATCAGCGCAAGGTCTCATTTGGGCTTTTTACGAATTTTTGGTTTATGCCAAACCATTGACCCATGTCAGTGGGGCGTTTTTCATCCAATCACTCATCAATGCCCAGGGTTGTTCAGGGACGCACGCTTCATCAGGCTCGCTTTCAATCGTGATTGCCAATGCTTTGGTGCCGATTTCTTCACTCACTTCAAAGGGTAACGGTTTAGCGCCTTCATTAATCTCAGTGCGTATATACCCTGGATATATCGTTGACACTTTAATCGGTAACTCAGAGAGCAGCATATCGGCGCGAATCCCTTCAGCAAGCTGGGCAATCGCTGATTTACTTGCCGCGTACACTGACATGTGTTTTGGCAGACCACGGAACGCCGACATACTTGAGATAACCACCAAATGACCGCTATTTTGGGCGCGAAAAATTTCCATCGCCGCTTCACACTGGGCAAGCCCTGAAATAAAATTGATTTCGGCAGTTTTGCGATTAATCTCAAAGTTACCCTTGCCAATACGGCGACCCTCACCGACCCCTGCATTGATGATGATACGATCAAGCTTGCCAAACTCTTGGGCAAATTCATGAAACACTTTAAAAACCTGCGTATAATCAGTCACATCGAGTGCTTTTACACTGACTTTAATCGTTGGACTATCCGCTAACAGGTTGGCTTTGAGTTGTTCTAGGCGTTCGGTGCGGCGCGCACAAATTGCCAAATTATAGCCCATGCGAGCAAAATGGGTTGCCATACCTGCCCCCAGTCCTGAGCTTGCGCCAGTAATCAAGATAGTTTTACCCTTGCCCACTTGGTTATCTATAAAGGGCGATAAGTCAGTGTTCGGGGGTGTCATTGTAGTTTGAACTTGCTGCAGTAATTCCGGTAGTGTTTGCATTATTTATTCCTTAATTATTTATTAAATTTTTTTAAACTTTAAGCTGATAAGCTAAATCTTAGCGCCAAGTCACCATTTGCTCGCCTTGCTGATACAAATAGCTAAACTCATTAAAGGTCTGTAAAAAAACACCTTGGTCACTCACGCGAAATTGATGAACACTGGCATTGGCGATATGCCAATTCAAATCAAAAGCTTGCACATCTGATAGTTTCATCACTTGCTGCATGATACTGGCAATCACGCCACCTGAGGTAAATACCATCGCATGTTCATGCTCGCCAGTTTGGGCAATCAAACGCTCAAAACCGCTCCAAGTGCGCTGCAAAAAGTGTTGCCAACTTTCATCATAATCGCTGTCGTACTGACCGCTTTGCCAACGGCTCATGGCTTGGGTAAAAATCTCAGTAAAGCTAATTTCAGGGTGCGTTTGACTGGATAAATACGCCATAAAACTGGCTTTATCCTCAAATGGCAATCCCGCTTTATAAAGAATTTGCTCATGATTAAACTCATTAAAACTGCTATCTTCACCCAACAATAGCGGCATGGCCAAACTGGGATTTGCTATGTTTTGCACATGGTGGGTGATTTCGGTTAGTTCAATGCCTTCACGGGTGACATAATAATGGCTTAAAAAATGCTTGAGACTGTCCTTTTGCCGCGCCATGCTGCCTGACATCAGCGCGTGCACTTGCCGACCTGACTGGCGAAAACTATCACCAAGCCATTGGGTCTGAGCGACACCTTTTGGGGACAGTTGGTCATAATTGTCTGCGCCAAATGACGCTTGCCCATGACGGACAAGGCTGATGAGTTTCATGAGAATCCCTATGATTTATTGTTATTTTTTTCGATGAGTTCGACACAGCGGTCGTGCAAGGCGTTGACAATCACGCCAAAATCTTTGAACGCCGGATTATCCGTCTGCTGATAATAATAACGGTAATAAATCTGCTGCGCAATCGCTGCCAAACGAAACACCCCAAACACTTCGTAGAAGCGCCAGTTGTCCACTTTCAGCCCCGTTTTTTGCAGGTAGTACTCGACCACTTCGGCACGGGTCATCATGCCTGGCAGATTGGTCGGCTGACGGCGCGTAGCTTTCATCACCGCATTGTCATCGGCTTGAATCCAGTAAGCTAACGCACAGCCCAAATCCATCAAGGGATCGCCTATCGTTGCCATTTCCCAGTCAAGCACGCCAATGATGTTGGTTGGATTGTTTGGGTCTAAAATCACATTGTCAAAACGCCAGTCATTATGAATTACGCTAGTTTTGACATCAGTCGGGGTGTTGGCTTTTAACCACTGACGCACATCGGCGAAATCAGGCACATCAGGCGTGCGGGCTTGCTCATAGCGCTTATCCCAACCCATGACTTGGCGCTCGCAGTAGCCTTCACCTTTGCCAAGTGCCACCAAATCAGGGTTTTGGGTGTAATCGACCTTGTGTAAATCAATCAACGCATCGACCACCTGCCGGCACAGCTCGCTGACTTGCTGTTCGCTTAACGTCAACGCTTTGGGCAAATTGGCACGGGGAATAATGCCCTCGATGCGATCCATGACATAAAAATCACAACCAATCACGCGGTCATCAGTACACAGGGCGACCATATTGGGGACTCGTGGGTATTGTGATTGTAGGGCTTTTTGGACTTTGTACTCACGCACCATATCATGGGCGGATTTGGCTTTGGTACCTTTGGGTGGGCGGCGTAAAATCAAATCACGGTTGGCATATTTCAGGCGGTATGTCCAGTTGGATGCACCCCCTGAAAATTGGGTGACTTCTGGCTGACCTTGCAAAGCGATGCCTTGGCTCATTAAATACTGGGTGACCGCGTCGCTGTCAATCTCTTCGCCTTTGCGTACTGGGTTGGCAGTATCAAGCATAATTTCATCCTTGTTTTTTTATCTTGTTTTTTAACTTGTATTTTTAACTAGGTCAAATAGCAAAATGACGTAATCCAACATTACGTCTTTTTTGTAAGCTAGCTATCTTTTTTGTTAACTAGCTATTAGTTAGCTGGTAGTTATTTGGTCGTCGCTTGTTGGCGTTTTTTCACTTCCAGTTTGGCAATCATGCCTTTATGCACTTCGTCAGGTCCATCGGCAAGGCGTAGGCTACGGGCTTGGTTAAAGAACATCGGCAACAGCGTATCTTGGCTCACACCCATCCCCCCATGCAGCTGAATCGCCATATCGACGACTTCTTGTAGTACCGTTGGGGCGACCACTTTAATCGCTGAGATTTCGGTCAACGCTGCTTTGGTGCCGATTTTATCCATTTTATAGGCAGCATACAGGGTTAACAGACGCGCTTGGTCAATTTTAACACGGGCGTCAGCGATACGTTCACGGTTGCCCCCTAAATCAAGCAGCGGTTTGCCAAATGCGCTACGGCTTAGCCCGCGATCGATGGCAAGCTCTAGCGATTTTTCTGCAGCGCCAATACAACGCATACAGTGGTGAATCCGACCCGGTCCTAAGCGCCCTTGTGCAATCGCAAATCCCTCGCCTGCCCCGCCAATGACGTTGCTAAGCGGTACACGCACGTTGTCAAAAAGCATTTCGCCATGCCCATGCGGTGCATCATAATCGTTAAACACTTTGAGCATACGTTCAATCTTGACGCCTTGGGTATCTATAGGTACCAGTACCATGGTGTGCTGATGGTGGCGATCTTTGCTCTCATCAGGGGTGTGCGCCATGAAAATAATAAGTTTAGCGTTTGGATCGCCCAGACCTGATGACCACCATTTGCGACCGTTGAGCACAATTTCATCGCCTTCGACAATCGCCGTGGCTTGCATATTGGTGGCATCACTACTGGCCACTGCAGGCTCTGTCATGCCAAACACAGAGCGAATCTCGCCTGCCAATAACGGCGTTAACCATTGCTGTTTTTGGGCGTCGTTACCGTAGCGCCAAATCAATTCCATATTGCCACTATCGGGCGCATTACAGTTAAACACATGGGGTGCAATGAGGCTTCTGCCAGACAACTCAGCAATATGGGCGTATTCTTGAACGCTTAATCCTTGACCGAGTTGCTCGTCTGGCAAAAACATATTCCAAAGATTTTGCGCACGGGCTTTGGTTTTTAATTCTTCAAGTTTGGCAGGCCATTGCCAAGTCGTCCAATCGCCTGTGGGGTTAAGCTTATGCGCCGCTTGCCAAAATTCTGCTTCAATCGGTTCTATTTCGGTTTGAATAAATGCTTTGGTACGGGCGATGTAGTCTTTTGCTTTATCGCTAAGTTGAAATTCCATTGGGCGTTGTCCTTTATTGGCTAAAACAATCATTGAATCAGCTTAACGGATTTATTATCATGAATAAAATGATTTTAATTAGTAAAATACCATGAATAAAATTCATACAACTGAGATGTCTTAGCCAAATTATTGAGCAAACAACCGCCCTCTACTTGTAAGGTATTATCCAAATGTTGCGTAAAAACCCGTTAAAGCAGCTTGATTTAAATTTGCTTAGGCTATTTATTTATATTTTTGAGCTTAAAAATCTTACCCATACCGCAGAAGCTTTGCATTTGAGCCAATCTGCCATTAGCCATGCGTTAGGTCGGTTACGCCAATCATTGGGGGACGAACTTTTTTATCGGGAAAAAGGTGAACTGCACCCCACCCTGTATGCCAAACGGCTTTATCCCACCGTCAAACAAAGCTTTGAAAATCTCGAACAAATATTTCAGACTAACCATTTATTGAGCGAGGGCAAACTTGGCGAGCTGGCGCAGCAGAGCTTTGCCACGTTGACGATTGCCATGCACGATGAAATTGAATTAATTGTGTTTAACAAATTGGTCAGCCAAATTCATCAAGTCCTGCCCAATTGCCAAATCACCAGTAGCCGGCTCAATCGCTCAGCGCTTGCGCATGAATTAAAAGTTGGACAGCTGGATTTTGCCATTGATGTGGCGCGGGTGGTGGATAGTGAGATTGTGCATCAACCCTTGTTGCGAGATGAGTTTGTGCTGGTACTGTATGCGCCAAATTTTGCGGCTGAATTGGCGAATGAACTGACTATCACCCAAGCCCAGTATTTTGCCAGTCAACATATAACTGTGTCATCACGGCGGCTAGGTCTGTCGATTGAAGATAGTTTACTGTCCAAAGCAGGTTGGCAACGGCAGAGTAAAATCCGTTGCCAACATTATGCCACTGCTTTTCAATTGCTAAAACAAGACAAGCTCTTGCTCACCTTGCCGCGCCAGTTAGCCACCACATTTTTACCACCCGACCAAGGCTGGCAGATTTTGGATTTGCCGATTGAGTTGACCCATATCGAGTTACACGGCTATTGGCACCAACAACAACAGGTTGACCCGCTGTATGGGTGGCTAAGACAGCAGATTTTTAGTGCGTTTTATTAGCTGGTTGCGCTTATTCAATTATTTATAGGCTATTGATGATTTATTCAGACAATAGCTGCTCAATACGGCCAGCGTGACGCTCTTGCTGTTTAGCGAGAGTCAAACGATTGGCGATGATGATTGATTTTAACTCCGCTAATGCCACGTCGAAATTGTCATTAATCACCACATAATCAAAATTCACGTATTGCGACATTTCATTGACCGAACCGGCAAGACGTCTTTCAATCACTTCTTGACTGTCTTGTCCGCGATTGGAGAGCCGCTGGCGAAGCGATTGGCGGTCGGGCGGTAGGATAAAAATGGTCGTGGCATCGGGACGCAATTTTTGCACTTGCAGCGCACCCTGCCAGTCGATTTCTAAGATGACATCTAAGCCATTGCTCAGCATAAATTCTACTGTGGACTGGGCGGTGCCATAGTAGTTTTCAAACACTTCAGCATGCTCCAAAAACTCACCTTTTTTAATCATATCAGCAAATATCTCGCGGCTGACAAAGTGATAATGCTGCCCGTCAATCTCACCAGGACGCGGCTTGCGAGTCGAATGCGAGATACTAACCGCCAAGTCATTGGTCGTTGCAATCAGCTGTTTGACCAGCGATGTTTTGCCAGTACCGCTTGCTGCGGTGATGATAAATAATGAGCCTTTGGTCATGACATATCCTTAGGGGTTTGATTAAATAAGTAGTAGCCATTTTTGAATCGGCTATTTTAGCAATTTTTGCTAACAATTTCTGCGTAATTTAGCCTTTCAATACCGATTCGCTGATTTTTTACGTTTAACATATTTTGCGTGTATGAACTCATGGTAAACTAGCTACATGAATCATCAATGACTGAAGAACTGCGTTATGAAAATTTTACTCGCCAATCCCCGTGGTTTTTGTGCTGGGGTCGATAGAGCCATCGAAATCGTCAATGTCTGCCTTGAGCGCTTTGAACCGCCTATTTATGTGCGCCATGAAGTGGTACACAACAAATTTGTGGTGGAAGACCTTGCCAATCGCGGTGCGGTATTTGTCGAAGAGTTGGATGAAGTGCCGGATGGGGCGATTGTGATTTTTTCAGCGCATGGCGTCTCCAAAGCCGTGGAAGATGAAGCCGAACGCCGTGATTTGACGGTGTTTGATGCCACTTGCCCACTGGTTACCAAAGTCCATATCGAAGTCAATAAATTTGCCAAAACAGGCGTAGATGCGGTGTTGATTGGTCATGCCGGTCACCCAGAAGTAGAAGGCACGATGGGGCGCTTTGATCCACAATACGGTGGCCGTATTCACTTAATTGAAGATGTGGTGGACGTTGCTAACCTTGATTTACCGACTGATACTGATTTGGCATTTGTCACCCAAACTACCCTATCGATGGATGACACCGCAGAAGTGATTGATGCGCTAAAAAATAAATTCCCCAAAATCCATGCGCCGCGTAAAGATGATATTTGTTATGCCACCCAAAACCGTCAAGATGCGGTCAAGGAGCTTGCGGCGCGTTGTCAAGTGGTGTTAGTGGTGGGCTCACCCAACTCATCCAACTCCAATCGCTTGCGTGAACTCGCGGAGCGGTTGGGCGCCAAAGCCTATTTGATTGATAACGCAGGCGAAATGCAAAAAGACTGGTTTGCAGGCGTGGGTACGGTAGGCGTGACTGCGGGTGCATCCGCGCCTGAAGTATTGATTCAAGAAGTATTGGATACCTTACAATCTTGGGGCGGCGAGAAACCTGAAGAATTATCAGGTATTTTGGAAAACGTGACCTTTAGCTTACCCAAAGCATTGCGCTCGCCCCAACTGCATAATCCTAGTGAATCCAAGATTTAAAAGAGATATAGTATCGGATAGATATCAAGTAAAGCCGGGTATAAGTATGCTCGGCTTTTTATTGATCATTTAATTATTGGTGATTTAAACCCTGCTTGCATCATTTTTTTCATTATTTAAAAATTAAAAAATTGTGCCGCTTGTGCTTGAAATAGTTTTGCATTCACCCTAACTATGACAACGAACCATCATAAATTGGGTTAATTATTTTTATTTTTATTTTTATTCTTACTTTTAGGAGTTACTTACTATGGCAGATTCAAACAAACCTGAGCCAAAAAAACATAGCTTTGAAGCGGAAGTCGCGCAACTATTACATTTAGTCACCCACTCGCTTTATTCAAATGCGGATATCTTTGTGCGTGAGCTGGTTTCAAATGCCTCTGACGCCTGTGACAAGTTGCGTTTTGAAGGCAATCAAAACGACGCGCTGTATGAAGGTGACAGTGAACTACGCATTCGCATTGATATTGATAAAGATGCCAAAACCATCAGTTTTATCGACAATGGTATCGGTATGAATGAAGCCGATGCGGTAGAGCATTTGGGTACTATTGCCAAATCAGGCACCAAAGCTTTCTTAGAAAAATTATCCGATGCACAAAAACAAGACGGCAATTTGATTGGTCAATTTGGGGTGGGTTTTTATTCAGGTTTTATCGTAGCGGACACCATCACGGTAGAATCTCGTAAAGCAGGTGAGCCTGCCAGCCAAGGTGTACGCTGGGTTTCAGACGGTACCGGTGAATTCACCACCGAAACCATCGAAAAGCCTACCCGTGGCACGACAGTGATTTTACATATCACCGACGAACACAGTGAATACCTTGACCGCCAAAAAATCAAATCTTTAGTCAATAAATACTCTGACCATATCAGCTTGCCCATCCAAATGCGCAAAGAAGTTTGGCAAGAAGAAGAACTCACAGACGCTCAAAAAACTGCTAATTCAGAAGCAGGGGGCGAAACTGCCAAAGGTGAGATGCCCCAAGGTCAAATGATAACCACTGACGAATGGGAAACCATCAACCAAGCCAATGCCCTATGGACGCGCTCACCTTCAGAAATTGAAGACGAAGAGTATCAAGAATTTTATAAAAATCTTACCTATGACTATGATGAGCCGCTAACTTGGACGCACAACCGTGTCGAAGGACGTCTACAATATACCCAGCTGCTATATATCCCTAAAAAAGCGCCGTTTGACCTGTACCAACGTGAGCAAAAACACGGTCTAAAACTGTACGTCAAACGTGTATTTATCATGGATGATGCCGAGCAGTTATTGCCGATGTATCTGCGTTTTGTCAAAGGGGTGATTGATACCGCTGATTTACCGCTTAATGTCAGCCGTGAAATCCTGCAAGAGTCTCGCGATGTCAAATCTATCCGCGATGGTAACGCCCGCCGTATATTGACCGTGCTAGCTAGCCTAGCCAATAGCGATGAAGCCGAAAAGCAAGAAAAATATAAACAGTTTTATGCTGAATTTGGCAACGTCTTGAAAGAGGGTTTGGGTGAAGACCAAAGCAATATGGATAAAATTGCCAAATTATTGCGCTATGCCACTACCACTGATGACAATGTGGTCACCAGCTTTGACGACTATAAAGGTCGTATGAAAGACGGTCAAAAGGCGATTTACTATCTAACAGCTGAAAACCTTGCCGCCGCCAAAGCCAGTCCGCAACTTGAGGTGTTCAAGAAAAAAGGCATTGAAGTCATCTTAATGACCAACCCCGTTGATGAATGGGCAATGAACTTTATGTTTGAGTACGATGGCACACCGCTACAAAACATCGCCAAAGGCGCGGTAGACTTGGGTGATTTGACCGATGAAGCCGAAAAGGAAGAAGCCAAAAAAGCGGAAGAAACTTTCAAGCCTGTGGTAGAAAAACTCAAAGGCGTGTTGGGTAGCCGTGCTAAAGATGTGCGCGTGTCAAATCGTTTGGTGGATAGCCCTGCTTTGCTGGTGACTGCGGATGGTGAACTATCGCCACAGATGATGCAAATGCTCAAACAAATGGGGCAGCCTGTACCAGAGAGCAAGCCAATTTTGGAAGTCAACCCAAATCATCCACTCATTCAAAAATTGGAAAGCGCAGAGCAGTTCGATGACCTCGCGCAAGTGATTTTTGACCAAGCATTACTTGCCGAAGGCGGTCAGCTTGAAGACCCAGCCTCTTATCTAAAACGCGTCAATGCGCTACTGATGAAATAAGATTCAATAGGTCATGCTAAAGAAAAGCCAGTCACAAATGATTGGCTTTTTTTATTTGATTTTTGTCATTAAATTTATAGTTTTGCTAACCGAGATAGAATATTATTTTTAATTTAATTCAAGTAAAATCGGCTCAATAGATTTTTTAACTTTTTCAAGTACACTTTTTAAAGTTTCATCGTCTAATTGACAAATAGTATTAGCCAAACTTTGCTTATCAAATTCTACCTTTTCTATGATTACATCTCTACCGTAGCCTGTCGGTTTAACAATTTTTTCTTTACCAAAAAATCTGTCTAAATCAAAATCCTCAGGAAATTGTAATAAATTTTCAATCCCTCTAGTAACTCCTTTATTATTATTCTCATTAAAATCATGAGTTTTTACTAGAACTTTATTGCTAATTTCAAAATTAGTCAATTTATTATCTAATCCTTTATTATCATCATTATCAAATAAAAGACAAAATTTTTGACGCTGTCTTGTATGATTAAGCGATAAATATTCTAAAGCTTTTTTAAGATTAGATTCACCTGTCCCATTATTTCCACCGATACTATCACTTCCAATATAATGCACTTCAACAGTATTTGCAGTATTTAAGCCAAATATTTGAATCGTTTTATCAATGTATTGTTTATCAGTCTTACCTTCAACATAAATAATGTTTTTGCTCATACTAAAAATATCATCAGGCAATTTAAATGCCTCTCTAATTAGTTCAGGCGAAGTATAGTTATAGAATTTAGAGTTTTCTTTTTGTTTAATTTTTCCCTGTTCGTCTCGCTCTAAAATTATAACCTTATCAACACTAGGTGCTGTATTATGAAGTACGAAAGGTGAATGGGTCACTATAAATAACTGGGCTTCTAATTGTCGTGTTGCTTGATTAGTTAAAATATCTTTGTAAAAATTTAAAATTTTAATTTGCCAATCTGGATGTAGACTGGTTTCAGGCTCATCAATAAAAACTAATGGATTATCAAGAATTTTCTGATTTTGAAGTAAAAAACTAGCTCTGAATATGATTTGTTTTTCGCCTGAGCTTAACTCATCAAGCAAAATCTCTTTGTTATTTCTCAAATCCTTAAAAATAATTTGATGTGAACCATTTTTAGGTTGAGAATTAATCATCTCTTTATTACTGATAAGTTGGTTAAATGCTGATTTGAAACGATTCAGTTTTAAATCCAAATTACCTTTTAACTCATCAAAATTCAATTGAGGATTTCTTTGGGCTGCATTTGAAATTATAGCGTTATCTTGAGTATATAAGTCCACAAAAAGCTGTTTAATTTCTGTTGAAGTATTAGCAACTGAGCGAATTTTTGTATCGTTATATCTTAATTTATCGATTTCTTGAGAGGTCACACTATTAATTGTATTGGATTTAAAGTTAATTTCGACATCAGAAAATATACCTTTTACTTTATTAATGTGAGCACTCTTATAATTAGAAATTATACTACCAGTTAGGTAGCTAATACTGCGTGAAAAAATATTTGGATCAAAGTTAAATATACTATTAGTCTGATTTTCTCCAGTATTTACATTAATTTTAAAAACTACATTTAAACCTTCAAATTTTTTTAAAAATTCATCTTTATTAAAAAAATCATATTCTGAGAAAGTGAGTATCACTTCATTGTTATCTAATTCAAATTCATAACTTCCGTTGCCAAGTAATTTTTTTAATTCATTATTTGCATAGGGCAAATGAACCAATGAAAATAGAGTATCTAACAATAAAGATTTTCCAACGCCATTTTCTCCAGCAAATATGATTGTCTCAAAAGCTGAATTATCTTCCTTGACAAAAGATAGTTGTAAGTCTTCAAAAATTTCATGATTTCTAAATTCAATTTTTCTTAATTTCATTTTTATTTCTCAATATATATAAACTTCATATACTATAAGTTTATTTGGAATTAAATAACAAACAAAATAAATTGGATTAAATAAGATTCTAATATATTTATTATCATCTATTACCTTTCCGCCAGCATACACTGTTTGGGGATTTGCTTGCGATTGAGTGAGGTGATGCAGCCCCAACTACCATCGACTTTACTATCACCAATACGGTACATGGTCAGCGTCTGACCATTGAGCCAGCGATTAGGAAACGGCACGCCTCGTACTGTCGCTTGAATCATACAATGACTGTCAGTTGGAATGCTTTCTGCTTGGGTCAGCACTTTTAGCACCACTTTTTGGTTATCTGTGCTTAGCGGTGTATTGACAGGACATTGACCGGTGGCTTTGTAGATGGCATCGACTCGTCCCTGTGCGCTTTCTACGATATCAAGCACTTCAAACAGCGTGGCATTGGCTTTTTGTTTGGCATAAATCGGCAAAAACTGCACTTGTATCACAAACAAAGAAAACGCATAAAACCCAAACGCCAGCGCCAAACCCACCAAACTTACCCCGCCGTGCCTGCGGATATGAGCCAGCTGTTTTTCCTCATCCCGCGGATACATTTCAATGGCATCGGCGATTTCACGGCGCGCCATCCGATAATAATAAGCATCGCTCCAACGTGCCACCATCACCGACCAAAATAACCAAATCGCAAGCCCAATGCCAATACGTAGCGGCATACGAATCGCTTCATCAAGATTGCGTATCAATAAGTACTCTATCGCCACCAAAATGATGGTGACATTGAGCTGAATAAATGACCATCCCGCCACCGAATAGACAATGCTATCTAAGAAACGCTTACGGTATAACAGCCAAGGAAACGTCATCAAAAACCCTGCCCAATGCCACTTTGCCGTCAATCGCCCTGCCTGATCAAACTGGGTAAAACGCTTGAGATAATACGCCTGCGAACGATTGCCGATAAAGGCTTTGTCATACATCAGACGCTGTTTATCAGTTAGCTGCGGCTGCCAAAATGGCGGCGGTGATGTTTTTTCAAGAAATAACATGGCGATTAGGGATTATCCATTGGTTGTTTTCACTTGTTGAGGTTTTTACTTTCTGGGGTTTTCACTTATAATAGCCGAATTTTATCACAACCACCCTTTATCACACCAACTACGATTTTTGCAAATGATGACACCCCAACATACCCAAACTTCTGAGACAGTCGATGCGGCTAAACCCGATGCACCATTGCTTTCTCCCAATCTCTCCACTACCCCACAACCGAATGATGAAAACCCTGATTCATCCCTGCACTATCGCGCCATTCAAACTTTTATGAAGCGCAAAACCCATGTGGGTAAAAAGGCAGAAGCTGGGTTACAGTCAGACTTTGCCCATTTTTTTGTCCAGCCCAACTTGGACACAATTCAAGCAATGGATATCAGCGGCATAACCAATTTGCGTGAGCTATTTTCAAACCCTGATGCCCCTTTGACACTCGAAATCGGCTTTGGTATGGGCACAAGCTTGGTGGAAATGGCAAAAAATGAGCCAACACGAAACTTTGTCGGCATTGAAGTGCATGAAGCAGGACTGGGTAATTGTGCATTTTTGGCAGGGGAACTGGGTCTAAATAACCTCAAACTCATCAGTGGTGATGCCATTGCCCTGATGCAGCAATTACCGGCGGCGCATATTGACACGCTGCAGTTGTATTTTCCTGACCCTTGGCAAAAAAAGCGCCATTACAAACGCCGTTTTGTCAGTGATGATCGCATGAGGGTGGTGGAACGGGTGCTTAAAAAAGGCGGCATATTTCATGCTGCTACCGATTGGGAACATTATGCCCACTGGATGATTGAAGTCATGGATGGTTTAACCGCGTTTGCAAATGTCGAAGGCAAAAACAGCGAAGGTATAGGTAACTTTTTACCGCGTCCCGATTTTCGCCCCCTGACTAAATTTGAAAAACGCGGTATAGAGGAAGGTCGCGCTATTTACGATATTATGTATCGCAAAGTTTAGCGCGTTGACAATTTTATGCCATAAAAAGGATAATCACAGCGATTATCCTTTTTTTATGCCTAGAATTTTTCTACAATGTGACGTTTCGTTATTAGATGGTATCTATCAGGATGTCGATTAGCGTGCGATGACAATTGTAAAATCTCTATGACTGCTATCAATTTTTAGTGGTTTTATTACCTTAAATTGGAATGACCTTAGGAGTGATGGGATGACACCCGTTTATATTACATTTACGTTGTATTTGATTTTGGTATTGGGCATCGGGTTTGCGGCATATTTTGCCACGCGCAACTTTGATGACTATATTTTGGGTGGCCGTAGTCTAGGCAGTTTTGTGACCGCGATGTCGGCGGGTGCGTCAGATATGTCAGGATGGCTGCTGATGGGGTTACCTGGGGCGATTTATGTATCGGGGTTGAGTGAATCTTGGATTGCGATTGGCTTGGTGATTGGTGCGTATTTTAACTGGCTTTTGGTGGCGGGTCGACTGCGGGTGCATACTGAGTTTAATAACAATGCGCTAACTTTGCCTGAATACTTTCACCACCGCTTTGGCGCCAACAATAAATTGATTAAAATTGCTTCGGCGGCAATTATTTTGTTTTTCTTTACGATTTATTGCGCCTCAGGCATTGTCGCAGGTGCGCGGCTATTTGAAAGCTTGTTTGAAATTGACTATGCCACGGCTATGTGGCTAGGGGCATTTGCCACCATTATCTATACCTTTATTGGGGGATTTTTGGCGGTAAGCTGGACGGATACTATTCAAGCAAGTTTGATGATTTTTGCACTGGTATTTGCGCCCATCATGGTTTATTTAAACTTAGGCGGTATGGATGAAATTCATGCGGCGGTCAGTATGGCGGCACAGGCAAATAACAAAAACTACGGTAACTTGCTGTTTGGTACGTCATTCGTCGGTATTATCAGCGCGGCTGCGTGGGGCTTGGGTTATTTCGGTCAGCCGCATATTTTGGCGCGTTTTATGGCGGCAAATTCGGTTAAATCACTGAATAATGCCCGCCGTATCGGTATGACTTGGATGATTTTATGCCTAGCAGGTGCGGTGGCAGTCGGTTATTTTGGGCTTGCCTATATGACGGTGCATCCTGAACAAACCGCCATCTTAAAAGATAACAACGAGCGTATCTTTATCGGTTTGGCACAATTGTTATTTAACCCTTGGATTGTCGGTGTGGTATTGTCTGCTATTTTGGCGGCGGTCATGAGTACCCTCAGCTGTCAATTATTGGTATGCTCAAGCGCGATTACAGAAGATTTTTATAAAGGGTTTATTCGCCCTACTGCCACGCAAAAAGAGCTGGTTTGGATTGGTCGCTTCATGGTGCTTTTGGTCTCAGCGATTGCCATTGTCATCGCCCAAAACCCAGACAGCAAAGTGTTAGGATTGGTTTCTTATGCATGGGCAGGTTTTGGCGCGGCGTTTGGTCCTGTGGTGTTGATGTCGTTATTTTGGCGACGTATGACTGGGACAGGCGCGTTGGCGGGTATGCTCGTAGGCGCGTTGACGGTCATCGCTTGGAAACCATTAACCGGTAGCAGTCTTTATGAAATCGTACCAGGCTTTATTTTAGGCATGATTGCCATCTATGTGGTGTCGCTGTTAACGCACGCATCTGATAAAGTCATGGCACGTTTTGATGATGCCAATAAAGCCTATAACACAGCTCGTTAATATTGAATGACAATTTAAATAGTAATTTAAATGACAAAAGGGTGATACAGCTATCGCCCTTTTTTTGTTTTTCTTTTTCATTTTTTTATTGTCAAATGACAAGCAACAAAAAAGCCAAACATCAAAATGCTTGGCTTATCAAAATAGTGCGCTTTAAATTATTTGCAAATGGTGGCGATGAAGAGACTTGAATTCTCTATTTTCAGTAAAATTCTGTTTATGGGCTATCAAAATCAATAACTTACATTACATTACCCAAGATAATTAGTCCCATAATTAGCCCACGCAATATAAACGATTTCAGGAATATTTGAGTGTTTTTAAGTATAAAACTGCTATTTTCAAAAATTTAACCCATATCAAAAAAAAAGGTGATAAGGTGATAATCTTATAAAAATTTATATAAATGTATGATATTAATGAAAAAATACTAAAAATAAAAAGGTGATAAAAAAGTGATTTTAAGGTAATTTATCACTCTTATAAAAGGTGATAATTTTATCCCACAACTTATTAATTTTTATAAGTTTTTATTTTTATCACCTTTTTTATCACCTGAAATCACCTTTAAAAGGTAATAAAAATTTATTATTGAAATCAATTACTTATTTATACTTTTTAAACACTTATCACCTTATTACCTTTTTTCAACCAACCTATCAATCATTACATTATTTAACTTCCCATAATTTCAAGCAGCAAAATGCACCAAACTGCAACAATGATTGGTAGCAACAACTGCTGATTTGCTTGGCATCCGCTAGTTTTTTACTGCATAAAAATAAGCCTTTTATGTATAAAGCATGCGCGTGGGAGGGAGCGCGAGCCGTGACGACCATCTGACACAAAAAAACCGCTCATCAAGAACGGTTTTAGAAAAATATTTTTTTATGTTTTATGAATCGGTTATAGCAGTCAGTGAGTAATCATTAAATGTGATGAGCTCTTGGCCGACTTGGTTATTGATGTCCATGAGTAGGTTCTGCAACGGGTAAATTTCGTGCCAATAGAACACTTCAGCTGCTTTCTTAATATCACCAAAGCCACCTGTGTTATTGGGGACAATACCCATCAGCTGGGGCGGTACTCGATGCCCTGCCAACTGATCATCACGGCTGGCGATTTTAATATTCATAAATTCATCTTTGGCAGCAACTTCAGCGAGTGGAATAACCTTAACCCCATCAGGCTTACCGTTGGGCACATACATAAACAGGTTCTTAAAGTTGCCAGCACCTTTTGATTCTCGTACTGCGTCTTCCAAGTCATCAACATCTTGCTGAGTAGTAAGCGCGTCTGACAAGTAAAGGATATATCCCGCATGAGCACCGTTCTTGTAATACTTACGGCGAAACAGCGTGGCCGCCTCATTGAGCAATATCGCATTGACTGAGCTTAGGTAATCAGGAACGCCGTACATATCTTGTTGGATATCAGGGTTGAATACATGAATAATCTCATCTGAACGGAATTCAATTGGATTACCCTGATAATAATCAACATGAAAGTAGTTACCGTTTATCCCCCGTCGAGTATGACGTGCCAGACGTGCAGTCGCTTTAAGTACACCCCCCATGCGGTTACGCACCACCTGCAGGTAGCCATTGTTAAATACCAATAAATTTTGCACCATCGATTCAAAGTCACGGCGGCTTAATTGAGCGTTGGGTTTAAATAAACTGGTCAGTACATTACGCTTTGTGACGAGGGCAGAGGTATGGTGGCTAGTAGCACGGTAAAGATTGGCAACAGCGGCAATGTCATACGGGTACTCATAGTATTCGCCGACTTGCGGGCAGTAATCATATTCAAACAGACGGCGACCTTCGAGCACCGGCTCGGGGTCACCAAAGCCTGTCATAATAATTTTGTTGGATACTTCGTTTTCCATAAGATTCCTTAACGATGGATTAGCGGTGAACGGATACACGGGATTTGGTGGCGGCGGTGATGTTTTCAGTACTTGCAAGCGGGGCATTATCAATCGCGTGCATAATTGCCCAGGCAACATCACTGTGACCCGTTTCTTGTGAGCGTTTTGAAACAAATGTCATACGCCCCCCGCCGTTGGTGACTTGTTTTTTGATGGCAATAAAGGCTTTGACAATATCAATATAGCCAGCGTCGAAATGCAGCTTGCGACGTTCAAACAATTCTTTGGCACGCATCGCCATACGGGTTTTGACTTCAATGCTATAGTTAATCGGGGTATAGGCAGGATAGAACGCCTTGACGTGTTCGGCGACTGCAATACCCGCCCCTGTGGTATCAATGCCCAAATATTCAACTTGGTACCGATCACAGATTTTTTGGATATATTGAGCTTGCATAAGTGGCGACATGTGATCAAGATGCTTACGCTCAAGTACTCGGTAAGGCTGCCCTGGTCTAGTTGGCGGCGCGACTACTGCCAAAGCAGGATGGTCACCAGTGAATGACGGGTCATAACCCACCCAAACCGGTTTTTTATACGGATTACTGCCAAGCGGCTTAAAGTCCTTCCACACCTCCCAGCTATCAATCATGTTCGGCGATAAAATAGACAGTGGGAAATAACTTGAGCTGTCATCCAAAAACACGCACATAAACAGATTATCAAATCGGTCAGGCGTGTACTCAAGCTGCAGCTGATCAATATCAAGTTTGTCGTAACCCCCACGCATCGCATCGCGTACGGTGACCATCAACCGCCATTTGCCATCCATGCAAAGCGTTGGTGTTTTTAGCGTGGCATGGCTAACATCAATCTCATGCTTATTAACGCTATCGGTACCCGTCCAGAATTTATACGCCTCATGCATAACAGAGCTAGGCGTTGATAAGTAAATCTGTTGGTACTGACTCTGCGATGCCATCCCTGATGCCACGTCCCGAAATTCTTTGAATTTACGAATCCAAAAGAACTCATCAATAACCACATCACCATGTCGACCTTGGGCAGTTAAGGCATTGGTCCCCATGTAATAAAAATTAACTTGGGTGTTATCCTCGAATGAGATAACAATCGGGTCGCCACCAATTTGTCGACCAAGTACTTCAAAGATAAAATTTTTGATATATTCAATAAATTGATAAGCTTGAGCTTTTGACGCCGATAAAAAGATTTTATTTTTCTTGGTTCTTAAGGCATTGATGAGTGCCCAAATTGCAATGACATACGTTGCCCCAATCTGTCGGCTTTTCAGCATCATAAAAATACGCGCGGGTGCGTACTTTTTCTTACCGTTGACCTTTTTACCATCAAGAATATCAATCCATTCCTGTTGGAATGGATACAGCATGATTTTAAAGGCGTCCTCCAACGCCACAATTTCTTCTTCAGTAAATAAGTTTTTGACCTTTTCTTTACGGTCTGGCTTGTAACGATCACGCAGCTTTGGATTTAAATCACCGCCATTACCACTATCGTTATAATTTTGGATTTTGGCGATTCGCTCAAGCTGCCGCATGAGCTCATCAATTTCTTTATATTCCCCATTTCCCTTTTTATCCATTCCGATCAACGACAACAAACGCGCTTTCATGGCTAGATTGACGTCGGTAAAAATGTCCGCACGTACCCAGCCATCTCTTTTTTTCCAACTGGCAACCGTTGCCCGCTTTTCATCGAGATGACGGGCGATTTGGGTCACGCCTAGTCCTTGGGCGTAAAGTAGCCTTGCTTGTTCACGTTTTTGAGTTAGCGATTGATTTTGAGTCGAATTGGCGGTGGTATCAGTCATACGCATAGCTTATAGACAGTCAGCCACCGCACCACACAGCAAAAGACCGCAAGTGCTGATTGCGGTCTTTTAAATATTGCTTACAACCTATACAGCCAACAAACTAAGGGCTACTTAACCAAATTTATAAGCCGATACATTTTCGCCGATTAATCTATTGGAATGCCTATGCCAGATTTAGCAGGTCAACGCACAATTAAACGTTTCCGTGTCGCCCGTGAAGGGCAGACAGTGGACGGTCGAGCCATCAGCCGCCAGCATATTTTGGAAATGGCAAACACCTACGACCCAGTCGAATACACCGCCCGAATTAACGTGGAACACTCAAGTGGATGGGGCGGTTTAAGTAGTGATAACTATCCAATTTTGGGCGATGTTATTGCCGTTGATGCCCAATTGGATGAATACACCATTAATGGTGTCAAGGTTCAACTGATGGGCTTATACGCCACACTTTCGGCTCTGCCTGTCCTTGTTGAAGCCAATAAACAAGGCAAAAAACTATTCACTAGCATCGAGTTTTATCCGAAATTTGCTGACACCAATCAAGCCTATTTGGTCGGCTTGGCAGTGACCGACATTCCTGCAAGTCGTGGCACAGAACCGCTTAAATTTAACAATACCGCAAATAACACCCTTTTTTCTGAACATCAGGAACTCATCCTTATGACTACCCAAACCAACCAAACCCAAACACCAACCACCGCTACTACCGAAGGTCAAGCTCCAATCGAACAAGCGCCAGCGCCAACTCAAACGCCACAGCCACCAGCTCAACCACAACAACACAAAGCAGAAGATGGCTTTTTACAAAAAATGGCAAATATGTTTACCAGCAAATCATCAGGCATGACTAAAGATGAGCAGGACATGGTATTACAAGGGTTTAATACCCTAAATGAAAAAACAGATACCAACACTGCTACCACTGCCCAAATCGCTGAAAGTGTCACCCAATTAACCGCCACGGTGAACCAGCTTAACCAGAGTTTTGCCAGCTTACAAACCAAGCTGTCCACCGAGCCTGTACCCATGACCGTCACGCCGCCAGCGGGTGTCAGCCATGAACTCGCTGACTGCTAACTAGTTTTCAACACAATTTAAATTGCTAAAAGGAAAAATCATGGGAAGCTACGCATTATCCGCTTTAACTCGTCAAGGTTTAGAAGCCTATAAAAAACAGATCGCGACCATTAATGGCGCTGAAAACTTTGCTACAACAATCGAAGTCCAACCTGCGCGACAGCAAACTTTAATTGATCGTTATCAACAACAAACCGACTTTTTAAAACGCATCAATATCGTACAAGTACAACAAGCCACCGCTGATAAATTAGGTCTTGGCAGTGACAAACGTGTTGCCAGCAACACCGACACCCGTATTCAACCACGTCGCCCAACCCCTATTGGGAATATTGAACATATTGACGACTATGTCTGTACCAATACCGACTACGACGTTGCCTACGACTGGGCAGTAATTGATAACTGGTCAGCGTTCCCCGATTTCCAAAAACGCCTGCAAAACTTGGCGATTAAACTCATCGCCCAAGACAAGCAAATGGTTGGCTTTAACGGTACTCACCGCGCGAAGACCACCAACAAGACCTTGTATCCAAAATTGCAAGACGTGAATGTTGGCTGGTTAGAAAAAATTCGTGCCTTTGCCCCCGAGCGTCATATTGATGAGCTGGTAATTGGCGCAAGCAAAGAATTTAAAAATATTGATGCGCTGGTCGAAATGGCAGTCAATGACCTAATCGCCGAACAATTCCGCGACAATAGCGATTTGGTTGTCATTACCTCGCGCGGTCTGGTCACGGATAAATACCAAAACCTTATCAATCAAACCTTAGCCCCAACCGAGCAGGCGGCTGCCAATGCCTTATATCAGAAAAAACAGCTTGGTACGTTGCCAGTCGATACACCTGCGTATTTCCCAGCTAATGGTTTGTTGATTACCAGCTACGACAATCTGTCTATCTATCAACAACGTGGCAGTATGCGTCGTCTTATCAAAGATGAGCCAGAGTGGAACCGCACCTCTGATTATCAATCAGTGAATGAGTGCTTTGTCGTCGAAGACTATGACAAATGTGCGTTCATCGAAAACCTTGTTATCGAAGCATAAAGGGGATATTGATGAGCAGCTTACGAGACCATTTTGAACGCGTGCGTGCCGAAAAAGCGGCGCGCCAAGCCAATGCCGACCCCCGACTATCTGCCCGTGGTCGTCAGTTAAACCGCCCATTAGGCAGCACCATGATCCGCCAAAATCAGCCTGTTTTTGATGGGCAGCCTGATGGCGAATATCCGCTTGATGACGACAACCCCGATGCAGGAAGCCCTATTGAACTCAAGTTTTTTAATGACTGGCAGTCTCTACAAGGCATCCAATCGCAGGCCAAAAAGAACGAGTTAAAGGCTGACTTTTTGCCTTATTACCTACCTTGGATTGAAGGCACACTAGCCGCGGGGATTAGCGCTCAAAACGATATGCTAGTTCAATTGATGGTCTGGGCGCTTGATACCCATGAATTTGATACCGCTACCCGCATTGCAGAGTTTGCGCTACTCAACGACATGGCTATGCCAGAACCATTTACCCGTGACGTTGCGACCGTATATGCCGAGCAATTGGCATCTGAAGTGACAAAAAAAGCGGATAACCCAAGCGAACACACTGACATTCTGGCAAAAGCAATCGAAGTCACCAACGACCACGATATGCCAGACCCTGTACGTGCCAAGTTGTATCGAGCTTATGGTGATGCGTTAAAAGCCGACAAGCCAACGGACGCCATTGCTGCTTATGAAAAAGCAATTGCAATTTACCCTGATGTTGGTTGCAAAACCGACTTATCAAAACTTAAAGCCGCTCAAGGCTAACAGACCCCACCACGGGTAGGCGGCTTATTAAATTTGTCTGAAAAGTAAATTAACTTTTACCAGCACTTTTTTAATAACTACCGCCTTTTTATTTTGGATAACCCATGCTTATCAATCAGCAAATCAATCATGCCGAAGTACCAAATCCCATTAAGGGCTTGCCATCGGTCTCAACGACAGACTTGGTGCAAATGATGCGTATTGACAAGACAATGGGCAGCGACCGTATTGCAGGCTACATCAGTGATGCTTATGACAATATTAATGCACAAATCCCTTACCTGGATGACGACCAGTTTGGTTTTGTTGTGGGCGGTACCTGCGTTTGGGAGTCCGCCCCTGCTCTGATTAGCCACCACCACCGATTATCATCGAATATCATGTCAATATTACCCCGCTGGGCTGACGGATTTCTAACGCTTACCCAATTGGTTACTCACCATCGCTGGCAGCGCACTTATAAGCGCGCGGTTCTCAACGAAGCCGCCGCACTCATGGCTGATAACTACATGGACTTTGACACCATTGGTCAAGGCATCACACGCGGCAATAATGAACAAACCAAATCTGACGCCCTGCGCCGTATCGTCAACCATGCGATTGCTGACTTGACCGGCAAAAGCCGTAACCGTGTGAGGTTGTTATGACAATACAACGCACCATAGCATCACAACAATTTGACACGCTCGACGCTATTGCTTATCGCTTTTTTGGTAATCAGTCAAACGCATACTTACCAAAAATCGTTGAATTAAACCCACAATTTACCCCGCTCGCTATTTTACCTATGCGGAGTACCGTGATTTTACCTTTTACGACAACCGTCGCCAACGTGCAGCAACGGTTAAAACTTTGGGATTGATATGTTAAAAAAATCTAGCCTAATTTTCGACATCATTGGCTGTATGCTTGGATGGAGTATTGTTGCTTTTCTCTGGCTGCTTGCCACGATTAATCCCGTCTTTGCCTATTCTAACCAGCTATTACCTATTTCTACCATTACCAACGCTATGCTAGTAGCAACGATTATCGGTGCGATTGGTGGTTACCTTGCATTCGGCGAAGATAAAAAATTCCCCCCATCTGCCACTAGCGTAGGACACGTGCTTTTAGGTTTGGGTGCAGGATTGTTCTTTACCCGTGGCAGTCTTGAGCTCATGGGTCGTAACAATTCTAGCGAAGACGTGGTTTTGTTCGTTAGCTTTTTGTGGGCTGTCGGTGGATATTTTATTTTGCGTCTATTAATCGCGGTTGCAAATTCTGATCGTATCAAAGCCATTTTGCCCGATTGGCTTGCCAAATTTATGGGGGTGGATAAATGATTTACCTATTACACGTCGGCTTAATGCTACTTAGCATGACCATTTTAACAGCGTTTTTATGGCTGACACGCCGCTATGATGACATCCTTTGGTGGGCACTGCGATGTTTATTGCTCCATAGTCTGGTTGCAGTTGTCTATATGGCATATGACGCCATGCATGCAGGGTTTACGATGTCATTGAGCCTGATTTTGATTCGCTCTGGTTTTGCCACCTTAACCATGGCATTAGCATTTTTGTGGTTTTTACTGCACTGCGAACGTAAAAATCATCGTCGCCAGCGATTTAATGACCGTATCAATCACATCTTTAAGGAGAGCCAATGAGCACACCTGCCCACAAAAAAATAACCCTAGCCCAAATCAAAGCCTGTGCCGATAGTCTTGGCGTACCCTTAGCCGCCATGCGTGCTGTGCATTCAGTCGAATCCAAAGGCGAAGGGTTTTTGTCCACGGGTGAACCTGTGATTTTGTTTGAGCCACATATTTTTTATAAGCAGCTCACCAAAAAAGGCTTGCTGGATATTCGTGCAAAAGTGATGCGAGAACGTCCAGACCTTTGCTATCCAAAATGGAAACCAAAGTCCTACGGTGTTGAAGGTCGCTATCAACACCAACGCTTGACCGCCGCCAGTCAATACCACCGTGAATCTGCCCTCGAGTCTGCCAGCTGGGGATTGGGACAAGTGATGGGCTTTAATTGGAAAGACTTGGGATACCCAACGCTACAAGCTTTTATCAACGCCCAATACAAAGATGAAGGCGCGCAACTTGACACCATGTGCCGATTTATCCGCCAAAATAAACTTATTGATGCACTAAAAAACAAAGACTGGTCAGCGTTTGCTTACCGTTACAATGGCGAGGGCTACAGAGCCAATAATTATCACGGCAAACTTGCCGCCGCTTTTAAACAATTTAACGCATGAAATACCTAATCGACCTTAAAAACGACCTGTTAGCCCGTTTCCCCGAGCTAACAGGCGACAATACCCAGCTCCAAATCGTCAATGGCGAACTTGGCAAGGACACCCACACCGTCAACTACATCGCCCGTTTTATCTTGCTTGACTGCCGACTGCCTAGCCCGTTTGACGTGATAGGCTTTATCCGTATTTGGTTTGAGGGTCGCTCACTTGACACGCCACAGCTTAACTTTGACTGTGATGTGATAGATCTTGAGACTTACGACTTACAGATTGATATTGCCTTATCAGATAAGCTCAGCATCGCCACCGATGGCACGACCACTATCTGCTATCCGCTTGTTTGGTCAGAAGCACTTAGCACCTTTATCAATGGAGCAATCGTCCAGCCATGAGCGACTTTAGCGGATTAAGCGACTGGCTACAACGCATTGACGACCAGCTTGACGACAACGGCAAAAGCCGTCTAATGCAACGTATCAGTACCAAAATCAAGCAAAAATGGTCACAGCGTATCCGCTCACAACGTGACCCAAGCGGTGCGGGATTTGTCCCCCGTAAAGCCAAACCCCGCAAATTTCGGGGTAAGCGGGTCAAAACGGGAGCAATGTTTACAAAAGCCCATCGCCAGCTGAAAACTGCCTACAGCTCGAACCATGCCGAGATTGGATTTGCAGGGCGGTTGGCCGCGATTATGGCGGTACATCAATACGGACAAGTTGCCCAGCCATCGCCCAATGCCCGAGCGGTACAATATGCGGTAAGGGAAACGGTGGGATTTAGTAGCGAGGATGAGCAGCTTATCATCGAAGAATTTGAGAATTTTTTTATGAATCTTAACTGAAGGAAACTATGCAAGATTATCGTTGCAATGTCTGCGAAAAATTACTTTTTCGCATGACTGGTGAGGCAGTGGTCGCCGTTAAATGTCCACGATGCAAGACTTTAAATACTTTCAAGAATGCCATCGAGCGTCCAAACCATGAGCGTCCAGAACGCCTTAATCAATCCAAAGGACGCAGTCATGACAAAAATTCCCTATAGTAAAGCCCCGCTATCATTTATTGGGCAAAAACGTAATTTTATTAAAGCATTTCGCCATATTATTAACGCCAATATTATTGATGACGGTGAGGGTTGGACAGTGGTAGATGTGTTCGGTGGCAGTGGCTTACTCGCTCATAACGCCAAGCATTTACTACCAAAAGCCACAGTGGTTTACAACGATTTTGATGGCTATGTTGACCGCCTTAATTATATCGAGGATACCGAGCGACTACGCCAACAAATTTATAGTGCCATTGAACATTTGCCACGGCAAAAAGCATTATCGCAAAATGACAAAGAAGTGGTTATTGGTATCATCAAATCCTTTGATGGATTTATTGATGTGCATAGCGTAGCAAACTGGTTATTGTTTAGTGGGAAGCAAGTCCGCACACTTGATGAATTATATAGCAACACTTTTTATAACACCGTACGTCGTAGCCCCTATGAGCAAGCAACTGGCTATTTGGATGGATTGGTTGTCACGACAGAATCCTATACAACGCTAATGGCAAGATATAAAGACCAGCCAAAAACCCTATTTTTGCTAGACCCACCTTATCTTTACACAGGGCAAGGGGCGTATAAGCAAGAAAAATATTTTGCGATGGTCGATTTTTTATATTTAATGAGTTTGACCCGTCCGCCCTATATTTTCTTTAGTTCGACCAAGTCCGAGCTAATGGATTATTTGGATTATCTCAAACAACTAAATAATGACGATTGGCAAAGGCTAGGCGGTTTTGAGCGTGTCACCATTCAGGCTCATGTCAATCATGAACGAGCTTATGAAGATAATATGATTTATCGTTTCTAATCTTGTTTTTAACCAATAAAAACGTGTCGCAGTGGACACGTTTTTTATGCAAACAAGACTGGCTATCCTTTGCCACCAGAGTGATACTGTCGCTACACCCAACGGCAACCGCCTGAAATCGGAAGCCCTAAAAAAAGGAAAACCACGATGAAAACTTTAAAATCTAGCCAATATACCATTTACATTGACGGCTCAAATGTTACCCTTGTAGACAACCACAGCCGACTACCACAGAGCCTATCAAACCTAATTATTTCTACCCACGACATTTTGTTTTATATGGCAACCCAAGTCATGAACAATGACGAAAAAGCCGACCGCCTAAAACAGCTTATTGTCGGTACGCATGATGATAACCTTGACCGCCTGAACAAAATCACCTACCAAGATTTTAAAATCGCTTAATTATCCCTAACCATAAAAAGACCGCAATTATTGATTGCGGTCTTTTGCTTATTTTACCCATTGCTCACTCATGCCACACTTTACCCAATCATTAGGTACTGAGCCATGACTGCGCAAATTTTATCCGAACAACAACGCCGCTTACATAACATTGCCACCATTGGCACTGTGTTTGACGTCAACCCAGACGACCAAACCATGCGCCTAGACGTCGGCGACAACCAAACTGACTGGTTGCCTATACCTGCCTTGGCGGCTGGACAAGTGCGTGTATGGCGTTGCCCATCCGTCGGTGAACAATTTTTGTTAGTCAGTCCAAGTGGTGAGCTTGCCAACGCCATCCCTGTTTTATCGCTTTACAGCAATCAATACCCAAGCCCATCAAACGACCCCAACGAAATTCGCGTGCGTTTTAACGATAGCGATTTTTTAAGCGTTAACACCCAAGATAGCCAGCTAATATTAAAGATTAACGACGTTATCTTTGATGTTAACAGCACCACACTCACCGGCAATTTAGCGGTGAATGGTAATGTCCAAGTTGATGGCAATATCCATTCAGACGGTGACACCGTCGCAGGGTCAATCAGCCTACAAAAACACAAACATGGTGGCGTCATGGGCGGTAACTCGACAACAGGGGCGCCGCAATGATGGATATCAATTTTGCCATGGGCATGAGCCGTACCACGGGCGCACTATTATCACCTGACTACCATCTAAAACAATCCATCTATGATTTGTTAATGACCCCGATTGGCAGCCGTCTGCTGCGCCGTGAGTATGGCAGTTTGATTCCGTTTTTGATTGACCAGCCGGTGAACCCAGCGACCAAACTAAAAATGATGGCAGCCATTGCCACCGCGATTATCAAATGGGAACCACGGGTCAAAGTACGTCAAGTCCAATTATCCATGAATGCAGACGGCACCAATGACACAGGCAACACAGGCGTTAACGTATTACTAGATTTGCGCCGTAGCGACAATACGAAACTACCTACCACTTTGACACTGGCACGGGGGGCATCATGAGCGTTTACAATGCCATCAACCTAGCAGGATTACCCTTGCCAAACGTGCTTGAGCCGATAGACTTTGAGCTTGAGGTCACCCGTATCCGTGCCGAGCTATCTGCAAAATTTGCCGATGACCACCCCATTCAAGCCGCATTAAGCCTTGAATCCGAGCCGATTAACAAAATTATCGAAGTTCTCGCCTACCGCTATGTATTAAAGATTAGCGAAATTAATCGCAAAGCCCGTAGCTTGATGTTGGCATTCGCTACAGGGTCAGACCTTGACCATATTGGCGTAACCTATTACCGCCTCGAGCGTAAATTATTACAAGCCGAGGACAAAACTGCCACTCCGCCAAAAACTGCGATTTACGAGACCGATGACGACTACCGCTACCGCCTAGCCTTGTCCGTTGAAGCGATGACAATGGCAGGTTCTGCAGGCAGTTATGAATTCCACGCCTTATCAGCCAGTGCCGAAGTGCATAGTGTCACCGTCCATAGCCCTGCCCCTACTGAAGTGGATGTTTATTTAGCTGGGCAAATTGATGGCGACGTACTTGTGCAAGCAAACAAGACTGTAGGCGTGTCAGCCCAAGCGGTGACTGATGTATATAACGCGCTTGTCGCCGATGACGTGCGACCTTTAACGGATTTAGTGCGTGTCCAGTCTGCCACCGCCAAAGCCTACCGTATCGATGCTGTCGTCTATGTCAAAAACGGCATTAGTCCCCAGTTGATTTTGAGCCAAGGCATGACTTCCCTACGAGCGTATCTCACAGACAACTTTAAGCCAAACGCGCGCGTGGCAACCAGCCGTATCATTGGGGCGCTAGACGTGATGTGTGTTAGCCGTATTGAATTGACCGAACCCAAAAATGACGTGATGACCGCCATTGGCGAAGTGGCTCATTGCACAGGCTATAACATCATTGCCAAATCGGAGGGTACATGATTTATACCGCCGACCCTACCCAGCCACCAATCGCTATCAATGATCGCTATCAATCGCTACTCCCCGCCAATAGCCGTCCACTGGAGCATGCGCTAGCAGGAGCAACCGCCAAGCTTGAGCCAATACCAGTGCCGTTTGACACTATCTGGGACGTAGACACCGCCCCCGATAGTTTGTTGCCTTACCTTGCCTATGCTTGGAGCGTGGACGAATGGAACGACAACTGGACAGCCGAGACCAAACGCCAAGTCATCCGTGACAGTCTTTGGGTGCATGAGCGTAAAGGAACACTTAGTGCCGTCAAACGCTCACTGTCAGCCATGAATTATGACGCTAGCATCATTGAGTGGTTTCAAAAATCACCCCGTGGCAAAGCAGGTACTTTTAGCGTCGAGGTACACCCAACGACAGGTATTATCGCTGACAATATTTTACAAATACGAGCCATGATAGACGCGGTCAAACGCTTATCCGCTCACTACGACGTTTATCTAGGTTACACCTTACCCGCTGTTATTGCTGCCTATGCCGTCCCCGTGGTCGGCGTTGAACTTACTGTTTCCACCTAACTAAAGGACTTTATTATGTCAAACTTATGTCAACCCCAAGGCGTTATTTTAGCCGTTGCACTTGCTGTCGCCATGCCTTTTTATCCTATTGAGTTTAAAGAAGATGGACAAACCACAATTCCAAATCTAGTCAATATCGACGGCACAGGGCATTCAGGCACTGCCGAGCTGGTCGTCAATGACGGGCTACTACGCACCCATCAAGACAGCATGGTATTTGCGGTCGACAACACCGGTGACGCAGAGCTTGCGCTCAACATCCATATCGCCAAACAACCGATTGTTGATATTGCCAAAGCCAATGCTGACAAAGCCAATTATTTTATCGCAAGTTATCCACTAATCATCAAGGCTAACGAAAAACGCCACCTTGAGCTGCGCCTGGTAAATGGTCAATACGTGCTCAGTGACCGTGGCCTAGACTTACCAACCGTTTAATCAACTGACTTAATACGACTATGAGCTATCAATTACTCTTAACAAACGCGGGCGCTGCCAAAATCGCTACCGCCAGTAATGCAGGTGGGACACCCTTGCATATTACTGACTTTGCGGTGGGACAAGGCGTTAATGTCGACTTCAGTACACGCCTTGACAAGCAAACCTTGGTCGCCAAGCGTCACCAAGGCAAGGTCGAGTCTGTCAATCTTGTCGCCCCAAACAAGTACGAGATTGTGTGTGTCGTCCCTGTCGACGTGGGTGGTTTTACCATTCGTGAGTTTGGATTGATTGATAGTGATGGGGTGCTTGTATGGGTGGGTAGTTTACCCGAAGTACAAAAACCCACCGCCGATAGCCTGTCGGCAGTTGATTATCGACTCAAAGCGGTGGTGCAGATTGATAACCCTGCTATATCGATTGTCGTTGATACCAACGCAATCACAGCCACACAGTCGTGGGTCAATGCCAATTTTGCGGCCATTGGTCATAACCATCAGGATATGCTTGATCGCTTAACTGCCCTTGAAAATCGTATTTTCGAGGCGATTGCTGTTGGTGGTATTTACGCGACTGCAAAACTTTACGCCAACGGTCAAGATGTTCACGCCGAACTTGGCTATGGCGTTTGGGCACTTTACGCCCAGAGTAAAATTTTAGCTGGGTTTTCAACCATTGCTACCGATGATAATAAATTCAAAACAATGGGAAATGTTTTTGAAATTGGTTCAGAAATTGAGAATCAAAAAGCCATTGTGGCGCAATTTTGGAAGCGTTTGCCACATGACTACATTGCTCCAACGTTTGATATGTATTACACGTCAGACGAAGCAGGATTAAACCGCGTCACAGTTATTGGCGAAGAAACGCCGATTTATCTATGGTTAAACGTGGCAAACGCCACTCAACCTATCCAAATAATCAGCTTCTTGTCAGATGCAAGCGGCACCATTCACTTAACCAATTCAAATATTAACCACCCAAAAACCGTTAATAATGGCAAAACATTACTCGTCTCCATTCCACAGGATAATTACAGTGTAGATAACCCTGTCACGTTAAATTGGGGGTTCGTCTTAAACGACCCAACTGTCGATGTCGAGACAGCTATCAATGCACCGCTTGCGATTAATAATACGGTCAGTGATGCGCCGCCAGCACCGACTGATATCGATGGAAGGATTGTTGTTGATGTCTATAAGTCGGGTTCTGATTTTGTTGGCCATGTGGTAAAAAATATAGACTCTGTTGTTTTTAGAGCAAATGGCATGTCTGGTTCTTCGTATTGGATTGGCATTCCTGATTTTCCATCATCCGTAACCAATAGTAATACACAGGTAGTTGTCACGCAGCAGCCTTCATTGTTAACCAATAGCGATGGGGCTTCTTATCAAGTACAGCCGTTTGGAGTGATACAAGAAAGCGGTTCTGAATTTCAAATATACGGTTACCCAAGCAGCATACCATTCGATACGACCCAACGAATAAACAGAATAGCAATCGACTACCCAGCACCTTAATTAATAGGAGAAATAATCATGGCAACATTTCACCACGGCATCACCGCCCAAGAACTTACCCAAGGCATCCTCCCGATGCGAAACGCCAACATTAGCGTCATCGGTTTAATCGCCACGTCGACCGATGCCGATACCACAATGTACCCAGCCGATACCCCAGTATTACTAACAGGTATCACCAAAGACAATATTGATAAAGCAGGCACCCAAGGCACGCTCAAAACAGCATTGCAGACTATCCGTGACATCACCAACCCAACCGTGGTTGTCATGCGTGTGAGCAATGCTGATAACGTCGATGTGTTAGACGAGCTGCTCGCTTGTCAATCACGTTTAGGCGTCATGCCAAAAATCCTAGGTGCGCCTGAGATTGACACCCCTGCTGTGGTACGCAAGTTAGTCAGCATTGCCAAGCGCCGCCGTGGTTTTGTCTATGCGTCACCACGCAAAGATGACGGCACATTGATTACTGATAAAACTGAGATTGCAGCATATCGCGATACCTTTGGCGACCGTGAGTTGCATTTGATTGAAAATCAGTGGGGGAAGCCGCTGGGAAAGTAGCAGCTGGTAAGCGCGTTGTCTACGCTAGCCGTCTTTATCCAACGTTGATTGCAAAAGAAGATGCGTATCAGCCGACAGTTAAGCCATTAGACATCACGCTTCAAGACATCTTAAAACGTGGCTACGGTGAAGACGCTTATCAATCGACAATCAAACCGTTAGATATCACCATGCGGGATATTGTGCTAAATAAACCGATTGATGATAAAGACGCTTATCAGCCGACAATCAAGCCGTTAGATATCACGCTTAAATCAATCGTAAGCACGGTAAATATTAATGGTGATGCGTATCAACCCACAGTGAAACCGTTAGATATCACGTTAAAACGGGTGGTTGTCAGTAGCAATGTTGATGGTGATGCATATCAGCCGACAGTTAAGCCACTAGATATCACATTAAAAACAGTTTAAGGACATTTTATGCAAGCAAATATGGGTATAGCAGGTGAGTTTCGTGTTGTAGTGAAACGAGCCGATGGCAGTACAAAGATTGATACTGGCTGTCAAAAGAATTTGATTTTAAATCAAGGATTGGACTTTTTTGGTGGTGGCAAAGGCACGGACATGATGTCGTATTGCGTTATTGGCAGTGGCAATAGCCAACCAGTTTATACGCAAAATAAATTAGATACCGCTGTAAGTGGTGTAGCTGGGACTGCTTCCTCAACAAAATATGATTATGATGCAGCACGAGATGGCAACCTATATAAAACTAATAAAGTGCGTAAATACTCCTTTACTGGATTAAACAACGTTAATATCAGTGAAGTTGGGCTTGCATCGTCTTATTCCGATACCACAAATTATTATCTATGTACTCGTGCACTGATTAAAGATAGCAGCGGCAACCCAACCACAATTACAGTATTAAATGGTGAAATTTTAGAAATTTATTACAAGCTGTGGGCTGTTTATGATATCACAGATAAAACAGGGCAAATGAGCGTCTTAGATGGCGTGGGTGGTAGTGTTACTTACAACTATAAGACACGATTAGCTAATGTTGGTCTTACAGATGCATTTGCGCAAAATATCGGTTTCGCAATGGAAACACGGCTTATGTTTTGGGAATTAAGAACATCAGAGCCAGTTGCTATTACTTCAGCTCCTTATGTGTCTGATTACCCAAATAGTGCTTATCTACCGGTGGCATCTAGTTATACAAACTCTAGTTATAAACGTACTTATACATATACAGCCCCTGTTAGTTTACATAACCAAGGTAATAGAACTTTATTCTTAGCATCAGGACTGAATTATTACTATATATTGTGGCAAATACGCTTTGGCTCAGTCGCTAATGACAGCCCAATAACCAAAACTAACACCCAAACCCTATCACTCCCTATCGAGTTTTCATGGGGTCGCTATGAGGGTGCATTGTAATGTTGCCACAAGCCACTGACCTTGCAACCGTTGAGTCAACAGACAACGACAGCCTACTATCACCCCGTAGTAGAGCTTATCCGCTCGCCGAGTCTTGGGAATCAGGTGGTGTTGGTTTATCCGACACCATTCAAGGCTTAGTCTCGCATACATGGCGCGCATGGACGGATAGCAAGGCTATTTATATTCAGCGCACCGATTTGCCAAAGGATACGTTAAAAACATTACTAGCGGCGTCAGATATCACTGAGGTTGACTTAACCTTTGACCAAAGTATGCGGCCAGTTTTGGCGTATGTGTCAGGTGGTATCGCAAAGTTGTATTGGTACGACACGGTGAGTCAATCTCAAACCATCACCGACTTTCCAAATGTCCAAAATCCGCGTGTGTCTTTAGATGATAAACGCGCTTTTAACACCGCTAATTCTGATGTGATTTTCGCCTATATCAATAATGACCAACTTTGCTGTCGCTATCAACGTGAGCGCTACGGCACCGAGCATGTATTACACCAATTACCACCCAAAACCCAGCTAGTCAAAATCGGCATGGGTACTGCTAACCGTTTTTTGTTTGATACCAAGGAGCCCAAATGACCCCAATTATCGCAACCGCCCTAGCCTTACGGGCAAAAATTGATGAGACCGACCCAGCCTCATTTACCAAGTCAATCAGCAATGTCGCAATCTCAACGGTGGACGGCATTAGCTACCCACGCACGTGGGACTTGGAGGACCCAGACACCGAGGTCGGCTTTCTCAACGCCAATGAAGTCACCAGTCTCATCCAACACGAGGGCTTTCGCTTTTGGGGTAATCGCACCTGTAGCGACGACCCCCGCTTTGCCTTTGAGACCACCACACGCACAGCCCAATTTTTGCTTGATACCATTATTGCAGGCTGTTTTCCATTCATTGACAAGCCGCTCACGCCTATTTTAGCCCGTGACATCATCGACAGTATCAACGCAAAGTTACGCCAATTCTTCGCCAAAGGTTGGCTCATCGGTGCAAGCTGCTGGTACAACGAAGAGATTAACAATCCCCAAGACTTAAGCCAAGGCATTATGTATATCGACTATGACTATACCCCTGTGCCAACGCTAGAAAACTTGTTTTTGAACCAGCGTATTACCGACCGCTATTTGGTTGACTTTAGCAAACTAATCGCCCAAACGGCGTAAGGATAAAAAAATGGCAAAACAACTCCCAGCCGTCCTCAAAAACTACAACGTTTTTGTCGATGGTGATAGCTACGCTGGTACCGCCAAGACCATCGAACTACCCGAAATCGTCAAAAAAACCGAGGAGTACCGCGGCGCCGGTATGATTGGTGACATCGACCTTGATATGGGTTTTGAGAAGATGGAAAGCACCATCACCTACACAGGTGTTGACAGCCGTCACTTTGCACAGTTGGCAAAGTGTGGCGTCAGTGATTTACCAATTCGCTATGTCGGCGCTTATGAACGCCAAGATATTTGCAAGCACGTTATCCGCGAAGTCTATATGCGTGGCTCGCTCAAAGAGTTTCAGCTCGGTGAGATGGAGCTAGGCAGCATCAACGAGCAAGAGTTGCTGTATGGCGTCACTTATTTAAAAGTCGTTGATGACGGCTTTGAGCTATGCGAAATCGACCTTGTTAACGGCATCTGTATTTTGGGCGGCGTTGACAAAACCAGCCAAATTAACGCCATGCTAGGCTTATAAACCATCAATCAACGAGTAAAGTGGCTATTAGCTAGTTGGTGAAGTGATGGTTTACCAAGGCGACGATGGTCAGATTAATACGAAGAATATTAATCACTCGTTTTTATTTAATATCAAAATTTTTCGCAACATAGGAAATTATGCATGAAAGCCTACTCAAACGAACACGCCGATGAAGTCGCAGCATTGAATGCCGATGAAGAAAGCAAAAAACAATCATTACCACAAGACCCAGACCTTGAAACCGTCACCCTTGACACCCCGATTGTTCGTGGCGATACCGTCATCAGTCAAATCACTATTCGCAAGCCAAAGGCAGGGTCATTGCGCGGCTTATCACTAACTGACGTACTCAAGCTAGAATTTGATGCCATTGCCAAACTAGTCCCCCGTGTCGCCTCCCCTGTACTCGTTGAGCACGACTTGGCGGATATGGACTTGGCAGACTTTACCAAGGTAGCCACAGCGGTGGTGGGTTTTTTCGCCAGTCCAGCGGAGCGAGCCAAGGCAAAAGCGAGCCTAGAATCCCAGTCAGCATAGATGACGTGATAGCAGACCTTGCCGTGGTGTTCCATTGGTCGCCCGATGTGTGCGATCAGATGGATTTAGCAGAGCTGATGATGTGGCACGACAAGGCAAGGGAACGTTCAGAAACCAAAAAATAATCTTTAAAGGGGCACTATGGCAAATCTTGATTTATCCGCGACACTCGAACTCATTGACCGTATTTCTGCCCCTTTGCAGTCTATCGTTGCTCAATCTGAGCGCCTGAACCAAGCGTTTGACAAAACTACAGCATCGGTTGAGCAATTCAACGAGACATTATCAAAGGTTAATAGTAGCCGCCTAAATGGTCTTAACCAACCGCTCAATCAAACTAATTCATTATTTTCAAAAGCCCGTGAACACGCACGGGGACTTGCCAGTGATTTAAAACTGGTATTTAGTGCCATTGTAGGCGTGCAAAAAAAAGCGGATAGCTTATCAAAATCATTTGCCGATTACCGCAAAGGTCTGCGAGAGCAAGCGATGGGCAGTATCGCCAAAATGGGCGGCGCAGCTGTCGCAGGTTATCAAATGCTCAAACCTGCTATTGCATTTGATAAGCAAATGAGTGCCACGCAAGCGGTGCTTGAGCTAGATGCCAAGTCAAGTGAACTAGCCATGCTCCGCAATCAAGCTATCACTGAAGGGGCAAGGTCGGCTTTCTCTGCCAGCCAAGCCGCCCAAGCACAGTACGAACTTGGTGCAGCAGGTCTCAACAGTCAGCAAGTCTTTGAATCGTTAGCAGGTACATTGGACTTAGCCGCGGCAGGTCAATTGGAAGTCGCCCGTGCTGCTGAAATCTCAGGTGGCGTACTCAATGCATTCGGTATGCAAGCAAAAGAAATGGGGCGACTTGGTGATGTGATGGTATCCACCGCCAACAAAACATCCGTCGGCATCGAAGATATCGGCGAAGCCATGAAAATGGCAGCACCCGTAGCTAAGATGTACGGGGCAAGCCTTGAGCAAACTCATGCGGCTATTGGACTACTTGGTAATGTGGGTATTAAAGGCTCAGACGCTGGCACAGGCATCAAAGCTATTATGGCGCGGCTTGCCACATTGCCAAAACCTGCTAAAGACGCACTGGACACAATCAAAGTTAACCCAGTCAATAAAGATGGCACAATGAAAGACTTTGGTGCCTTACTCAATGAAATACGCACCAAAACAGAAAAACTATCAACTGACCAGCGCATGGATATCTTTAAAGGTATCGCAGGACAAGAGCATTTTAGCAAGCTAGAACCGCTCGTTGCTGCCACAGGGGTCATTGACAAAAATACAGGGCAAACCGTCAATAAATTTAAAGAATTGACCACACAATTAGAAAACTCTGCAGGGGCTGCAAAAAAAGTTGCTGATATCCAAATGGATAACCTCGCAGGTGATATTGACCAGCTCAAGGGCGCGTGGGAATCATTATCCATTGCGCTAGGCGGTCAAGGCGGCGTGCTCAATGCTACCCTACGCTCATTTGTGCAAGGATTGACCGATACTATCAATAAAATCACGGCGTGGGCACAAGCTAACCCAGAGCTAGTCAAAACTATTGGTAGTTTGCTACTTAAATTCATCAAATTAAATCTGATTTTGTTTGCTATTAAATACAGCGTGGCACTGGTGCTAGGGTCATTTTTCGGTATGCTTGCTCACTTTATCAAGTTCGGCGCAATGATGATGCTGGTTAATGCCATATTGGCAAAATTCGGCATCAGCTTTTGGGGCAAGTTTAGGCTCATGGGACAGGCGGTAATGATGTTTGCGCGGTTATTTGGTCAAGCGTTTATGTTTTTGGCGCGTCAATCTATCCCATTTGTTATTACTGCCATTGGGCAATTAGCAACCGTATTACTGACCACGCCTATCGGCTGGGCAATTATGGCAATCGCCGTGGCAGCCTTATTGATTTATAAATACTGGGCACCAATCAAGGCGTTTTTTATCGGATTTTGGGACGGGTTTAAAGCGGGGCTTGCCCCATTAATGGTGACATTATCAAGTCTGTGGTCAATGCTTGGGCAAATCTTTGCACCCCTCAAACCTGTTATCGACGCCATTGTTTTTGCCATTGGGTGGCTTGCCAGTGCATTCATGTCGTTGTTTGCCCCAGCACAAATGACCCAAGCACAACTTGCAGGGGCAACCAGTGCGGGACAATCGTTTGGTATGATATTAGGCATAATTGTCGGACTCATTGGACAGGTGGTAGCTGGACTCGTCGGCGCCTTGGCTTTAGGACTGCAAACTATTGGTCAAGCTATCGGCACTTTCGCTGCGATGGTCGTGGTACATGGGGGGCAAGCGGTTGCCTATGTAGCAAGTTTACCAGGGCGATTTATGGCATTTTTAGCAGGACTACCCGCTCAGATGTCAGCCATGGGCGGTCAGATTATGGATGGACTCAAAAACGGCATTATGAGTCGTATAAATGGCGTTGTCTCAAGCATACAATCTGCAGCATCAAGAATAAAATCCGCCTTTGCAGGAATGATGGGTATCCACTCCCCTAGCCGTGTATTCATGGGTTACGGCGACAACATCATGGCAGGGCTTAACAACGGCTTACTTGCCAACAATGCCCCTATTCAATCAATGATTCGCACATCCGACAATTTGCGCAGCGCGATGGATACCAGTCAAATCAAATTTGACACCCGTAAGCCCATTACCGCATCAATGGCAAACGGTGGTTATGCCAATGCCCAGTCATCGGCGCCAATTAATATCAATATTTACCCACAGCCCAACCAATCACCTGCCGACATTGC
>Ga0316228_1000810_pt1 | contig 37831 bp, 55 predicted proteins | sample TBH18021metaG_FD_206005 | JGI IMG/M metagenome (GOLD analysis project Ga0316228, IMG submission 206005) | Freshwater microbial communities from Trout Bog Lake, Wisconsin, USA - TBH18021 | ecosystem: Environmental > Aquatic > Freshwater > Lake > Hypolimnion/Profundal zone | place: USA: Wisconsin... | reverse complement strand
GAACGGGGTCTTGTGTTCCGGGGCTTCCCTGATAGACTCTTCTTCTCGTGGTCCCTTAGCTCAGCTGGTTAGAGCATCTGACTCTTAATCAGAGGGTCCCCGGTTCGAGTCCGGGAGGGACCACCAAAAGAAGGCCCGTAGCCGCAAGGTTTACGGGCCTTCCCGTTTTGCCTTCTCTTGCTTCTTGTCTGATATTTTCCGCTTATTTGCCGCCCGTTTTCAGGGGCATTTGCACAACTGCTACACAACCCGTTTTCCAACGGTCGGGGACCGTGTGCCCCGCCATTCCCTAGAGGGGGAACAATGAAGGTTTACGCGCTCATCCTCGCTTCCGCCGCGCTCATGGCCTGCGGCCCCACCACCGTCATCCCCGCTGGTGTGGACATCGGCCCCGCCCCGACACAGATCCAGATGGACCAGGCCGTTTCCAAGTGGGCTTCCACCGTCACACTCCAGCAGCCGGGGAAACTCATCGTCCAGAATGTTCATCTGGTCGGCCCCCGCGCCTGGGTGCGCGACTGGAACGATAACCGGATCACCGGGAAGGGCGAAGCCTCGCTTGTGCCCCCCACCGGCTCGGACTACGGCTGGGAGATCGCTTTCACGGCCACCACCACGGACAACGATGGTCGCACCGTCAGGAAGCTGCCCCAGGCCATCCTAATTGCCCCCGGCATGACCCCCCGAGGGCGTCAGTTCATCCAGTAGCGACTGAGGCGTCCAGTCCTCAGCCATATCCATTCCCAGCAGGAACGCCGCGAACTGCGCGCACTCCCACCCCGCGTGATGCAGTGGATAGCCTAGCCCGGCGTCCACTGCATTTTTTAGGCTGTACCAGTCCCCGAAGTGCTGGAGGGCCAGCGGGAGGTTCATGGCCCTCCCGGATGGCGTGATGAACGGATCGTCCGCCATCCGGTTGGCGAGGGCGTGAACGCTGACGCCGCCCGAATACTGGGCCTCGATGACCAGGGGGATGCCTTCGCAGACCCATACGAGTCCGCAGTGCGCCCACGCGGATCTGGTCCATAGCCTGATGAACCAGTCAAACGGCCCGTGCCCCCGGAACAGTACCAGGTCCCCGGTGTTCACGCTGCCGGCTCGGGAGCGGGGCGGGTGATGACGCCGGTTTTCAGGTCCACCTGGTCCTGGGGGGTTAGGGAATAGGTCTTAGTCAGGTGGTTGCTGACGAACTGAACGGTGGTCTGCGCTGCCTGGAGCGCAGCTTGGGCGTCAGCGAACAGGGTGAGGTCGGAAGCGATGATCTGGTCCATGGTGCGCTCCTAAGCGGAAAGGATCTTGCGGGAAATGAGATCGTCGTGGATCAGGCTGTCGGCCATGTTTGCGATGGCATCCAGCAGGTCCACAGCCGGGACGGTGGCGGCGAGGGGGGCCAGGGAAGCGCCCTGAAGGAAGATGTTTCCCTGATAGGGGTCGGGACCGGGGGTTGCGTTGGGGAACACCGTCCGCTGAACGATGTTTAGTTTGTTGCCGTTCCCGTCCACCACATAGTCCGTCCGCGCATAGGACACGGAAGCGGAGAACGAAGCGACCAGGTGGCCGTTGCTGTCGGGCACCATGGACCGATTGAAGGAAATGTTCGTCGCCGCATACTCGCTGGCGAGGGAGGCTGTTGAGCCTGGGAGTGAAACGGCCATGTGGCCTCCATGAACGGGCGCGATGGCCCGGTTGAATTACCAACGAAGAATGACGAGTCCCGTGCTTCCTGCGAGGGTTGATCCGCTTGCGGTGCGCCCATCGCTGCCGTTCCCGTAGCTGGGACCAGCCGGAGAGGTTCCGCCGCCATAAACGACCTGGCTGTTCCCGCTCTGCCACTGGGTGCTGCCGGGGTATGTGGTGCCCCCGCTGCCCCCCATGGCTCCCTGTGCGCACACAAGGTAGAACGCCCCCACGGCGGACATCGCCAGGGTGCCGTTCCCGGATGACATGGAGCCCATGGTCCCGGCCCCGCCACCGTAGCCGCCAGCACCCGAGACACCGGCAGAGCCACCGTAGGCCGTGAGCCCGTTAAATGTGGAGTTGCCCCCCGCGTTCCCCGTGCCACCGCTGACACCCGCGCCACCCGAACCGCAGACCACGGTGTAGGTGGTCCCCGGAGTGACGCTGGAAATGTAGCGCAGCATCCCGCCGCCACCACCGCCAGCCGGGTTTGATGAGTCCTTGCACCCCGAGCCTCCGCCTCCGACTAGGGTGACTTCCACCTGGTAGATCCCCGGAGGGCAGACCCATGAGTAGGTGCCGGGGGAATACGTCTTGTAACCCGCGTTGACGAGCCTCCCCAGGGCGAGGTCCCCGAGGTAGAATCCACCGATGGAAACCCCAGCGCCGAACTCCGCGAACACTGTTTTTCCACTGGAAGCGTAGGTCCCCGTGGAGTCCCCGTTCCAGCAGTTCACCGAGAAGGCGCTTCCACTCAGCTTGAACCCATAGGGCGCGGCACTGGATGTCCCGGTGTAGTAGCCGGTCGAGTTGATCACCGAGGTCATGACGATGGTAGCGTTCAGGGCTGCTGCACCGATGGCACCAGCAGAGATCACGCCAGCCGTTACCTTCGGGAAGTAGGCTTGTGGTTGGTTGACGTAGGTCCACCCGGTGCCGGTGATGTACTGATACAAGGCTCCCATCGTGCCATCATTCGTATTCACATCATCCGTGGCATACCAATACGGCTGGTAACCGCCCGGTACCGCGTAGGCCCGCATCTGCGCGTCTGTTCCGATCATGGGCGCGGTAGCGTTGGCAACCGCAGCTTGGAGTGTGGCAGCGTTGAGCCCGACATTCCCGATTGTTAGGACCATCGAGCCGTTGACGTAGGCGGCGCGGGAATAGCCGTCAATCGCAAACGCCTGGGTGAAGGATAATCCACTCGGGTCTGTGCCGTAGGCACAGGTATTCGTGGCGAGGTCGATCACAAAGTTGGAATAGCCTGTCGTGAGGTTCGCGCCGGTGTAGGCTGTGCGGATTCGCGCTGCCCCCTGGCTGGAGCCGGTGTCCTGGCCCATAACATGCGCGGTACACCAGAGCGCCGAGCCAAGGTAGTTGAAGGTCTGCCAAAGGGGGTACCCAGTTGTGAGTGTGGCTCCACCACCGAAAATTGCGCCGCCGATAGTCCTGAAGTTCCCGCTATAGCTGGAGAGTTCAGCTACGATGCTGGGAGTTGTGCTTCCGTTAGCTGCGCTCTCCCAGGTCCAACCATAGCCATTTACATTTTCAATAAACGACCGAAGTGCCCAGGTGGTTACATAGGTTCCCGAAGGGGGAGTGATATTCCAAGCCCAGCCCTGCCCCGAAACTCCCGCAGGGCCCATATATTCCTGCCAAGCGGTATAGCCTCGCGAATACCAGTTGATCCCTGGTGTGCTGGCCCCTCCACGGTTCATAAAGATACCGTTGCTAAGGTTCACCACACCTGTAAGTTGTGATTCCCCCGTGATGGAAAGGTTGGCGGCCCCGGTGATGGACTGGTAGAAGTAATTTCCTGAGGATGCTGCCGTGTCGTAGTGGCAATAAGACGAGTTCAGCATCCCGATCTTGGTGAGGCCGGATGCGGTCTGGATTCCAAGGTTGTTGAGGCCGCCAGTCGTAAGGGCAATACTATTTGTTAATGAGATATAACCAGAGCCAAACGCCCCTACCGTCGCCGTGAGCGCACCCATGGAGACGGCGTTCCCACGGAAGCTCCACACCTGATTACCGCTCCCCGCCACGGACGAAGCCGTGAGCATGTAGTAGGAATTGGTGGGGTCGACTATCGTAAGGAAGTATGACGAACCTGCCCCGCCATTGATGTGCAGACCTTCGCTGGGACTTCCCGTCAAGTATGAACTATAGCCAAGTGCGGCACTCGTCGCCGTGAGCGCACCCATGGAGACGGCGTTGGAACCAAAACTCGCCGCCGTGCTCCACCCACCACCCGGTGAAGCCTGGGCGGAGGAGCCGGTGATGGAACCCCAGGAGGCGGTGGCTACAGCGGAACCCGGAGCCAGCGGCGTGGTGCTTGACGGCAGCGCCAAACTAGATGAGGTTCCCACCCATGCGGACTTAGGCATACACAGCCCTCACGGCGACATTGACTCCCGCCAGAGATGCACCGGGAGCGCATGGCCGCTGAAACTGACGATCCGTAGGCTCGCAGTGATCAACGGGCGCAAAAACATAGTTATTCGTGTTTGTCGGATCAGTTCCAGTATAGAAAACCACATCGAAGCCGCCCGCGGGGTTCTGCACATTCGTTGGCCACAACCACGTCACATAGAGGTACTGCAGCCCGAAATATCCAGGCGAGCCACCACCGCTCACCCCGCCGCCACCCGCATCAATTCCGGAAGGTCGCATGAATCACCTAAATGAATGGAGTAGAAGCAATTTGAAGGACAACACTGTATGGAACAGGGAGAGCCTGCGCCGCTGGCGTGAACGAGTACGGCGTCTCGCTCGACAGCACACGCCCGCCGCCGCCCCAGAGGTTGAAGCTGAGGATCTTCAGGTAGGACAGGACGCCCACCTGGCCCGGCTGAAGTTCGTACCGGAACATGGCGGAATCGCACCGCCCCCAAGACGCGCCGGAACTGTGCGCGCTGATCGTGGTCCCGTAGAGCCCCCGGAAGAGACCAGTCAGGTTGTAGTGGTTCGCACTCGTCAGGGTGGCCGTTTGGAAGCTGATCATCTCCCCGTCCACCCAGAGCAGGTTCAGCCCGTTCTGGGCGCTGGCGAGGTCGATGCTTGAGAGCGTGCCGCCATTCGGCAGGACCACCGAGAGGGTGTTCGTGTTGTCCTGGGCCATTCCACCGCCCCAGGTAGGCAACGTGGCCGTCAGGGTGCCATAGCGCCCCGGCGCGGTGATGCTCCCGACCTTGCCGTAGCTGCTCCCGGAGGCGGAACCGTACACGTCCCCGGTGCCCCAGTTCGAGCCGCCGGTTGTGAGGACGCAGACCTCGGCACCCCCGGGCACCGCGGCGAATAGCGAGGGCGACGTGAAGATCAGCGGGGCGGCGCAGGCGCCCGGGTCCACGTTCACGTTGGGTGACGTGCCCGCGGGAGTCTGCGCAGTGTAGAGGGCGGCGCTGGCCACACCGAATGGCCACTCCTCGCAGGTGAAGGTCATGCCGGCCGCTTCGTTGTCCTCGCCGGGGATGTCCAGGGAGACGATGCGAATGGTCTTGTTGGTGAAGCCGATGATGGGATCGGTGATGTTCACCAGGTCCATGGCTTCCAGGAGCATGTACTTCAGGCCCAGGTTGAAGACGTAGCCGTTGCGGATGTAGACGTTCTTCTGGCTCAGAATCAGGCTGATCTGCGAGGCCACGGAGGCGCGGCAGATGCAGTGCAAGCTCTTCGCCGTGTCGTTCTTCTGGCCGATGAGCGCCACGGACACCGGATCCGGCATCTGCATCACGTTCACGTTGTAGGCCAGAAGCCGGTCCAGGTACTCCACCGGGACGCAGTTGAAGATGTCCTGGGTGCTGTCGCGGGTGATCTTGACCGGGTCCTTCGCCCCGTTAGTGATGAAGTCGTCGTAGCCCAGGTTGTAGATCGGTGTGGTGTTCGGAACGTAGCTGTAGCCGTTCGCGCTGACCGGGACGTCGCCATAGGGCAGCACCTGGAGCACCATCCCGGTCGCCGTGGAATGGCTGATGATCTCGGAGTTCGTGGCGTCAAGAACGTCCTGCAGGTGGTCCCCGGCGTTCTTCTGGGTATCGAAGGAAGGCGACAGAACGAAGCCGCAGGCCCCGCAGTAGGTTTTGTAGGAGGCCGCCCCGGTGGTCATGCCGGCCACGTCGATCTGACTGGTGAGCCAGCCCGCGCCGTAGTTCGCGTTGGTCAGAAAGTCCGTGATGATGTCGCTGGGCAGGGCGTCATAGGCGGCCAGGGCCAGCGGGTCCTGGACCGAGGCATAGAACGAGATCACCTCGAACCCGAAGTTCGGGATGCTGGCGCTGTTGCTCAAGGGCAGCGCAGCGCTGGCCACGTAGGCAAAGCCACTGTAGGGCGCGGCCTGGGTTGGGTAGTTGCTCGTCAGGGTCGCCCAGGGCGTCTGGGGGCGCGTGCCGGTGGCTGTGAACGTGAAGCCGTAGCCCGACAGGCTGCCCAGGGCCCCCGCGCTCCAGACCTGGTTGATGCTGGAGATGGGCCCCTCGCACAGGGCGATAATCGCAAAGGCGCTGTAGGTGTACGTGGTGCTGGACGAGCTGCCCCCGCCGCCGCCCTTGCCACTGCCCTGGGTCGTGGTGTGGGGCGTGGCGATGAACCCGCTGGGGGGCGCGAAGATCAGGTTGCCCGTGATCCGGGTGGTGCCGTAGACCAGGGGCAGGCAGGACCCGTAGATACTCGTTTGGACCTGGATGCCTGCGATCTGCTGGTCCACCTGGGACTGGTTGTGCCGGCCGCCCATCAGGCACCCCACACAGACCAGACGCCCTGTTGGGCGCCCCGCAGGACATGGTTGCGCTCGGCATCGTCCAGGATCACCCCCAACCGGATATAGGCATGGATGATGTGTCGGGGCCACTCGATCACAATGGCGCCGTGGGAAATTGCCTTGTCGAAGCGGTAGAGGATGATGTCCCCGGGCAGGGGGGCCCGGTCCACCCGGTGGGCCACTCGCTCGACCGTCTCCAGGTAGCGCTCCTCGGAGCGGTGCAGGTGCCAGTCGTGGGGATAATCCTCGATCTTGGTGGGCTGGATCACCCCGGCACCCTCGAACACCAGTTCAAGAAACTGGCCGCAATCCACGCCAGCGCCACGGACCCGTCCTTGGTGGAGGTAGGGGGTTCCCAGCCAGGTCATGGCCTCCTGGACCACGGCCAACCGTTCTACGCGCTCCACCACATCGAGGTGCGCGATCTGCTCATGCGCCGCTTGCATCAGATCCGCGTTCATCCCGTCACCGTGGTCTCAGGAGGGGGCACCCAAGGACAGCCGCGATACCGGGTCGAGTTGCTGTATTTCGTGTTGCAGGTGGTCCACTGCTTATCGCAGCCGGGCGTGATGGTGAAGGTGTCCCCGTTTGAGGGTGCGGCGGGCAGCGGCGTCACTAGGACGATGGCGCCGCCGCTGGTGAAGGTGGAGATGGCCCGCGTGGCCCCGGAAGCTGCGCCGGAGGTCATGGTCAATGTGCCGAGGTTGAAATAGCCTGTGGCCTGCCCCAGCCCGCTCGCAGTGAAGCCCGTCGTGGAGGGCCCGCTGGTGATCGAGCTGCTGACCGTGAGGCCCGCCAGGGACTTGCCGCAGTTCGCGTCTCCGAAGGCGTTGCTACAGCTGCTCTGGAACACCGTGCGGGGCATCTGGTTGATCAGGAGCTCCTTGAAGTCCTTGACCTCCAGGACCACCGTGGTGGTGGTTGGGTTCACATTGGCCACATTGCCCTGGAACAGGACCACGGACCCGAGACTCGTATCACCCCAGCCGCCCGGGCCCATCGGCACCCACTCCACTAGGACCTGCGCACCGTCGAACCCTCCGTTGTGAGCGAACAAGGGCAAACTCACCCCTCCCATCTGGACGGTCTGCCCAGAGGTCAGGGTGATCTCGCAGGTCTGGACCTCCTTGCCGCGGGCGTGTCGGATCGGGCCGCGCTTGATGCCGGGCTGGGATGTGGACTGGTCGTCCTGGCAGGTGAAGGTCCGGCCGCCCACCGTGAGGCTCTGGTCGCAGCTGGTCCAGCGGTAGACCGTGCCACCCATGGCCGCCGAAAGCGTGATCGTGTAGCAATTCGCCACGAGGAACACGGCGTTGTTGGCCAGTGCGGAGATGAGAGATCCAGACGCGGCTCTCATTTGAGGCTGATTAGCTTGATGGTGCCGTTGCCCCAGCACAGGTTGACGATCTGCTCGAGCTCGAACTCGTCCATGTCGAAGCGGCAACGCCGGTAGTAGCCTCCGGCCCAGGTGATGGCCAGCCCATTCCCCGGGTTGGTGACCCAGGTGACCAGGCCGTTGCTGACGGTGTAGTCGGTCGTCACAGTCTTAAGCGTGCCGTTCACGTAGAGGCTGGGCGTCCCGTTCAGGTCATAGATGGGGTACCCCTCGATGTCCAGGAGCTGTGTGGTCTGCCCCGCGAGGCCAGTGCCCGCGGCAATGGGGGTGATGCCGAGTTGCATGTTGCTGTACGGGTCCGTGAAGTCGAAGTAGTTGAGCTGCCCCATCGCCGTCATGAAGGACGAGAGGATGGTCGCCATCTCGTTCGTGGCCGTGTTCGGGCTGAAGCCGGTCATTCGGGCGAAATTGAGAGGGATCGAGTATTTCCAGCGCGGGATGGACTGGAAGGCCGCCCGGGTCTCCTTCCCGCTGATGCTCGTCTGGACCAGCGTCGAGAAGACCGGCGTGCGCTTCACCGCGATGCCGATGCCTGGGAGGGCGGGGAAGATGGCGGTCATGATCGTCGTCCGTTGCGCATGACGCCGCCTAGGACTTCCATCAGGCCGCCGGTGTTGTTCTTCAGCGCCTGGGTGAAGGACTGGCTGTCCATGGCGTGGATATGGATGTGGTTGCCGCCGCCAAGATTCCCGCCACCAGCCAGGCTTTCACGCAGCGGGTTGGCGATGTTCGCCGGGAGCACCATCTCGTTCTTGTGGATCATCGCCACTTGGTCAGAGGGCACCCGGTCCCATCCGCCCTCGGCAAAGGCCATGACACCCGCGAAGGAAGCCGCGGCGGCAACCGGGGCCAGCACCGGCCCGATGAAGGGGATACCGACCGTGGCGTTCCAGGCGGCAGCCGCGGCGCTCTTGGCGTTGGTCATGACCTGGGTCATGTGGGCCTTGTCGCCCTCGATCTGCTGCAGGATGAAGTACTTTCCCCACTGCAGGCCCATGTTGATGATGGACTTCTCGACCTGGTTCTCCATCTGTCGTGCAGCCCCGATCACCCCATCCTTCAGGCTCATCTGGCCGTGGAGCATCTTCTGGATGGCCCCGTCCCAGCCGCTGGTCATCTGGTCTAGGATCCTCATCTCGCCTTCGAGCCGCTTCTTCTGGTTCTTCTCGATGTCCTTTTGGATCTCGATGTTGATCGCTATCCGGCTCTGCTCTTGTCTCCGATCTTCTTTTTCTTCCGCCTGGATACCTTCCAGCCAGTGCTTCTCGGCTTGGTCGTCCAGTCCCTGGACGGTCTTCTGGTAGGCCCGCTCCTCGTCGGCCATCCGCGCCCGGATGGTGGCGATCTGCACGGCGTTGCCCTGCGCCAGGGCGATCTCCTTGTTCCCGGTCTCCTGCTGGGCCTCCCAGGTCTCCAGTGCCGCGGCCTTGGCGTTGGAGATCATCTCGTCATAGTCCAGTGCATCCATGTCCACCAGGTGCTTGTCCGCAGCCACCTGGGCGTTGATGGAATCGATCTTGGCCTTCAGTTCCTCCTGGGCGGACATCTGGGCCAGTTGGATCCGCTGGGCGGCGGCGGCCTTGGCGGCATCGAGTTCCTGCTGGGTCTGGCCGACCTTGGGGGCGGATCCGCCCGCGCTGAAAGCCGGGGCCCCGCCCTCCTTCGTGGTCAGAGCCGGGGCATGGCTGCCCTGGCCGCCGGCAGCAAGGAGTTCTGTGACGCCAGGGATCATCCTCAGAATGGAATTGGACGAGGTTGCGGCGTCCACGAGCTGTTTCCATGCAAGCGAAGCCTGGAGCCCCCAGGTGGCGAACCCCCGCCCTGACTCGGCCATCTTCTGATCCACGGCCTCGATCTGTAGTTTCAATTCTCCAGTGGCGTGTTCCAGGGCCTTCATCTTGTTCACGGCCGCATCGTCAATGGTGGCGCCGAGCTTCTTGAGGCCCTCCACGCCATCCTTCTCGATCACCTCGTTCATGCGCATGATCTGGGGCAGCATGGCCTGGGCCCGGCCGCCCAGAAGGGAGATGGCCAGTTCCGCCCGCCGGCCCGGGTCCTCGACGGCCGCGATCACCTGGACCGACTTGGCCAGGGTGGTCATCAGATCCTGATGCTGGAGCGCGGCCTTATCCGCGGCGATGCCGTTGGCGATGTAGATGTCGCTGTTCTGGGCCATCTTCCGGGATAGGCCAGTCAGGAGGGCGCTGAAGTCCTCCATGGACCCGCCAGAGAGCACCATGGCGTTCTTGTAGACGGTGAGGTCCTCGTAGGAGGCACCCGTGCGCATGTGCAACGTCTCGAACGACCGGGCCAGCTCGTCCGTGGACTTCACCGCCTCCATGACAGAGGCGGCCCCTTCCTTGAGGCCTTCCATGGCGATGCCGACCGCCCCCATCGCCAGCGCAGCAGGGCCCAGCTTCTCGAAGGACTCGACCAGCGCCCCCAGGTCGCCCTTCATGCCCTCCGTGGCATTGGCGACATGTTCCTGGGCGTCCTTCATCCCCTGGAGGAGACTCTGGACGTCGGCGCTGATCTTGACTTGGACCTCTTGGTCGCTCATCACTATCCCTGGAGCTGCTGCATCATCTGGGTGGGCGTGATCATTTCGTCATCCCGCTTGGGCTTGAACCCGAGGTAGGCCTTGACCATCAGGTGGAGCGGCGGGTTCTGGGACCAGTAGGCGAGCAGGTCCGCCACTTCAGGCCAGGGCGTGGCGTCCAGCTCGCGCATGGTCCACCCCGTGGTCGTGACGATGAGACCGGAGAGTCGGCCCCAGTTCAGGGGTTCGGAACTTGCTGAACTGGGGCGAACCCTTCCGGGCTGAAGAACGTCGCGGCATGGACATCCCGGGAGGCGTTCAGGATGTCGAGGGGAACCGCCGCGTCGAAGTCGGTGCCGGGGGCCGACAGCGAGAGGAAGGCGGCGGCTGCCGCGATCCGGTCGTCGTAACCGAGGTCCTTGGTCTCGAAGCGGTCGATGATCTCCTTGTTCGCCTTGACCGCCCCGTAGGTGAGGGGCGGCAGGACGACCTCGGAGCCGTTGACGTTGATCTTGAAGGTGGCCATGAAGGCTCCTAGACGCTGGTGTAGGCGTAGTAAATCTGGCCGGCCAGGTTCTGGCAGGCCTCGAAGTCCACGGCGTCGCTGGTGAAGTCCGAGTTCTTGAAGCCCAGGCTCATCTTGGAGAGCACCACGTTGGGCAGCATGATGCCCATCTGGCCGCCGATGGGGCTGGTGCTGTAGTTCTCGAACAGGGCGAGCTGGAAGTAGGTGTTCGTGCCCATCAGCTGGTTGGCCAGGCTGACGGTGACGCCGGTGGACGCGACGGTCCACGAGTAGCAGAGGGCCATCAGGTGGGTGGCGTCCGCCGCCGCGAAGGTGTAGACGCCGGTGGAGGTGACCACCGAATACTGCCCCGTCACGGGGCCGGAAGCGACCCAGGTCAGCCACTTCTGGGCGGTGCTGTCCCAGACGCCGAGGTCGGTCTTGAAGGTGGCGCCGTGGACGGCGGTGATGGTGTTGCTGCTCGGGGTGGCGGGGCCTTCCAGATAGATACCCTGAACGTTGCCGGCCGCCGTGGTGGCGCCGCTGGTGAGCTGGGCCAGGAGCAGGCTGTTGACGGTGGCGAAGGTGGCCTTGCCGGTCAGCTTGCCCTCTCCCCGGGCGATGTCGAGCGGGAACTGGCTCTGCCCCGTCAGGGACTTCATGGTGTAGGACAGGTCGATGCTGACGTCCTTGAGGACGCCGATGGGGATAGGCTGGGAGCCCACGATGGCGGTGAGGAACCCCACGCCGAAATTGACAATCTGGCCCATGATGGGCTCCTACAGAAGACTCAGGACCTTGGCGCGGAGGGACTCCACGAAGGACATGAGCGTGTTGTGGGCGACGGTGGGGATCAGCGCGGAGACGTTGGCCCGCACCTCCTCCCTGAAGGCGTCGAAGTGGGCGTGGATCTGGGCGACCTTGGCGTCAGCCTCGGCAGGCACGGCCTCGACGGCCGCCTTCACCTCTTCGACGTCAGCCTCGAGACGTTCCACCAGGGTGGGCTCCGGGGCCGGGGTTGCAGGTTCGGTTTCTTCGGCCATAGGGCCTCCTTTAGCGGACTTCGACTTCGACGGGGAAGATCAGGAACAGCGAGTCGCCCAGCAGACCCTCGTCGGACCAGACCGGCCCGGAGATCCAGGCATGGCGGATCCGCCCGGAGGTGTCCCCCAGGACCTGGACCGTGCCAGGGAAGCCCGGCGGGCCTGCGGTCACGGTGGGCAGGAGGGCCGCCTTGATGGCCTCCAGGAAGGTGTTGAGCACCGTGGAGGGGGCGATGGGCGGGACAGCCTGGGCGTCGCTGTTGTGCAGGTAGCAGTAGATGATGTATTCGTACTTCCACCCCGTGGGCAGGCCGCTGGCGTCGTTGATGGGGGTGTGGTCCCCCATGGTCTGGAACAGGGCGGGCATGTCCTCAGAGGAGCATTCGCCGATGGTCTTGAGGACCCGGCTGGAATACTTCAGGCCGGAGATGGTCTGAAGCTGGGAGAACAGGGCGGAGGCGATGCCTTCGGCGGTGTAGGTGAGGCTCATCGGATGGCCTCCTTCAGCGCCGCTTCGATCCCGGCTCGGATCTCAGGGGTGAGGGCCGCCAGGGCGGAACGGAGGAAGGACCGCTCGGGGATCTTGGAGCCGGGGTGACGGACGACCCGGGCGAACTGCATAGAGCCATCGCCGATGGCGCGAGAGATGGCCGCCTTCTTACCCTTGGCGTATCGCCCGCCCTGGGTCCTCATGCTCTCCATGGGGCCGATGAAGCCACCCCTGGCGAACAGGAGAGCCCGTGCCCGAACCGGGCGGATCTCATGGGGCCTGGTCTGCCCGCCGAACTCATTGATCCGGGCGTAGACGACGTTGGTCCCCACGATCCCGGCGTAGGTGGTGCCTTCCTCGGTGGCCTTGGCGGTGATAGACCGCCGCAGCCGGCCGGTGCGGACGTGCAGGGCCTGGCCAGTGAGTTCGCTGTCCTTGACGTAGTTCTGGAGCATGACTGCCAGCCGGAGAATGGCCCGCTTCATGCTGTCCTTGGACTGCTCGGGCAGCCGCTCCATGAAGGAGAGAACACGCTCGGCACCCACCAGTTCGGCAGCGATCATCCGACATTCCTCCGGGTGTAGTGCTCCAGGATCAGAACCACGTCCGCAGGCGCCCAGGTGGCCAAGTAGGCCGCCGTCATGCGCCCGCCGACGGACTCGGAGGACTTGCCCTGCCGGTTCCGGTTGCGAAAGATCCAACCCACCAGGGCCCAGACGGCATACTGCAGGTCCATCGGGATCGCGGCGATGTTGGCGTAGCCTGCGGTGTAGTTCACTTCGCAGTTCTGCTCCCCCTTGGTGAAGTGGCACCCGGCCAGGCGAATCTCCTGGCGCAGGGGGTCGAAGGTGTAGCCGTAGAGCGGGTATGGGTTCGATCCAGGCGTCACCAGCGGGATGCTGATGCCGTCGATGTTCACGGAGTTGATGGTGGCGGGGCCGTAGGGCACCACCACGGTCTTGCTGCCCCAACCCGAGAAGAACCAGTCGTAGGTGGCCGACAGGATCGGGTTGTCCGTGAAGTCCTGGATCATGGTGGAAACTGACGTGATCAGGGCGGACAACATGGCGTCGCTGTTGCTGGTCGTCTCGTTCAGGTACGTTTTCACGTCCGCCAGAGCCGCCATATCGTTCGCTGCCATGCTGTCCTCCCTTCTTCACAGACCAGGGTCTAAACGAGGCCCTGGATGATGCCGAACGCAGGAGCGAAGTGCAGCTCGAGGTTGGCGTCGCAGTAGATGCCCATCTCATGCAAGCGCTTGTACTGCGGCCATTCGATGCCGTAGTAGGGCTGCCGCTCGCGGACCACGATGGGGCCGTCCTGCAGCTGCTGGACCTGGTAGGGCAGGCGGCTGGAGGTGGCGAGCACCGTGCCGGCGGGGATGTCGGGGTGGACGTGGACGGCAATGGACTGCTCCACCGTGGGGAACGGGTTGAGCAGGTCGGGGATCTGGTAGCCCGCGACGAACTTCTTGCTGTCGAGAGAGCCGTCGCCTACCATGCGCACCAGGGGCTGGCTGCCGTTGGCGGAGCAGAGGTTGCGGATCTGGATGCCCTGGGTGGCGTTCACCCAGAGGTCCGTGGGTCCGAGCTTGTAGTTGTTGAACATGCTGACCAGCATGTTGGTGATCTGGGTGACCCCGCCCTCACCGTCGGACGTGAAGCTGGTGCCCGCGGCGTCGTAGAAATACATCCCGTTGCTGGCGTAGGCGGCGGCGTAGTTCAGGAGGCCGCTGTAGCTGTTGACGGTGCAGCCCTGCTGGGTCTGGTTGTTGAAGCTGTAGTCGTTCGTGCTGGTCCAGGCGGTGATGTTCTGGCCGGTGGTCAGCGGGGTCGTGGTGGTGGTCCAGGTGGGGGCGGTCACGACGGTCTGGAACTTGATCGCGCCAGAGAGGCCCGCGTAGACGGCGTAGGCCACGGCGCCGGGGACGGAGGCCCAGGTGGCGGTGATGGCGTGCACCGAGTCGGACATGACCACGGTCTGGGAGGCCGAGGCGATGCCGTAGCCCATGTTGATGGTGTCGGTCGTGCCGTCTGTGTTGGACCGGCTGGCGACCTGGGGGGTGATGGCGGAGGCGGCGGCGCCGATGTTCTTGTAGCCGAACAGGGTCATCGGCACGACCTGGACGTAGTAGGTCCCGGAGGCGACGGTGCCGGTGGAGCTGTTGGCGAGGGTCACAGTCCCGCACTGGCCGAGGCCCTGGGTCTGCATCCCGCCGATGAGCTGCCACTCTTCCTTCTGCTGGAGGTCGTAGACGGCCAGCTGCATGGCAGTGGCGCGCACGTCCTCGAAGTTCTGGGAGGCGTACCGCGCTTCCCAGGTCACCGGGTTCTCAAGGCCGATCCCGGCGTAGGCGGCGGACAAGGGGGTGACGGTCGTGTTGATGGCCGCCCCGCGATGGCCTTCACCCACTTCCGCGGTGGTCGTCAGATCCAGCGCGGTGATCGCCTTCCAGCGGTGGGACGTGTCACCACGGCCCGGGCGGCGGGGGATCTTCAGCCGCAGGGGGGTGATGAGGGGGATGGCCTTCTCGGACGGGACCTGCAGGTCGTAGAAGACCAGGCCAGTGGACTGGCTGATGCCGGACTTGGCGAGCAGGTCGCCACGGCCGCCCGTGTCGTTCTTGCGGATGGACCGAAGCAGGTCCAGGGTTTCGTAGGTGAGATCCATTGTCTTTCTCCGAAAGGAGGGGTGGGAAGGGCTATTACTGCAGAGGCGTCCTCATGGCCTTCTTCATGTCGTAGAGTGGGTCCTTGGGGTCGAGCTCCTCCGTGCTGGGCTCGGAGCCGGGGAGCAGGTTTTCCTTGCCCTGCGCCTTGGCCAGGGCGAGCTCCAGGGGGGAAGCGGCGGGGGCCGACAGCGCCTTGGTGAGCAGTTCCTTGAGCTCAGCCAGGGCGGCGCCCTGGTCGGCCACGGACTTCCGCAGGTTGCCGATCTCCTCGGCCTTCGAGCTGTCATCCTTGCTGGCGTCGTCCTTGACGCTGCCCAGGATCGCCTTCACGGCCTTGCCGCAGGCGTTCTTGTGGGCATCGCAGGCGTCCTTGTGGGCTTTGTGGGCCGCTTCGACGTCCTTCATCGCCTTGCTGCAGTCGTCCTTGCTGGCGTCGTCCTTAAGGGACTTCACCGCGTCGGAGGCATCCTTGTGCGCCTTGTGGGCATCCTCCAGGTCCTTCCAGGCCTTGGAAACGTCGTCCTTGGCCGCTTTCTTGAGTTCATCGGCCATGTCGGCCTCCAATAAGACGGCCGGTTGGCCGTGTGGGTGGGATTCCCATCGCTTGAGCAGGTGGGCTTTCAAGGCCTTGGCAGCCTTGCTTTCAGCCCCGCGCAGGGGCATTCCTTCTGGCCCCGCGGCGGAGACCATGAGCTCCTGGGTCTCCTCCTCGGTGAGCTCGCCGAACACCTCGACGCCCATGGACAGCCACTCGCGCAGCTTCGCGGGCATGGTGGAGTTGTCGCCCTCCATCTCGGCCTCGGCCTGGAGGGACTGGCACATCCAGCCGATCTCCTGGAGCATCTGGGCCAGGCTGCCCACGGTGAACATGGACTTCTGGGCCTCGGTGCCGTCGAACTTGGCGATCTGGAACCGGCAGTCCGGGTTGGCGGGCCGGTCCACCACGGAAACCTCGGAGAGGCTGATCCCGGTGATGATGTGCCGGTCGGTGGGATCGTACTTGACCTTGCGCCCGCCGATGCTGAAGCCCTGGAGTACCCCCTCCTTGACCTTCTTGACGGTCTCGGAGTTGATGATGCGGGCCTCGAACTCGGTCTCCCCGGCGTCGTTGACGTGGATCGACAGGGCCTTCCCGGCGGCGATATTGCTGTGCATCTCGCGCACGTTCGCCCACTGCATGTATTCCGGGATGGCGGCCTTGATGGCGCTGGCCAGGATGACCTCGCCGTCGCTGTCCTTGGTCTCACTGGAGCAGAGGCCGGACACGATGATCGAGCCGTCGTCCTGCTCCTCGGCCTTGGTGAAGGTGGCGAACATGTTGAAGCGGGCCTTAGCCAAGGCCGCAGCGCTGCCCGCCTCCTTGAGCGCCTTGTAGGTGACGGCGTCTGGCATCACTTGCATCCTTTCTTCTTGGAATCCAGGACCTTTTGGAAGTCCGAGTCCGACAGAACGGAGACCTCCTCCAGCTCGAACTTCTTGACCCCACCCCGGGGCGTGACCCTCCCCCGCACGGAGAACACGAAGTTTCCCTCAGCGGGCAGGGAGTCGGCATCCACCCGCAGCATGCCGATGGCCTTGTGGCGGTCGAAGCCGATAGTCACTGGAACTTGAATACCTCGTGGCATGGTTTCCTCAGTCGTAGTGGAGCGCTTCGTTCTCGTTCAGGACGTCCTGGAGCGCCGCCAGGTTGTCGCCGCTGGGGTTGGTCACCGCCGCCTGGGCCGCCCCGCAGAGCCGGGCGTAGTAGGCCGCGAACGTCTTGCAGACGGCGTGTCCGCTCTGCTCGCACATCTCGTAGACGCAGGAGGAGGTGGCGGAGGTGATGACCGGTAGCGGCATCAGGCGCCACCCATCGTCTGGAAGCCAGCCACCTGGGCCCCGGTGCCGGAGATGGCCGTTACGTTCAGGCGGACGTACTTCCAGGGCACCAAGGGGCTCACTGAGGCGTCCGCGCCGAACATTCCGAGGCCAACCAAGGCGCTGGAGGCCGGGGGACCTGCGGCGGCTACACCGGCGCCCGTGCCAGTGAGGCTGATGGCCGTCCCCATGCCAGCCGGAGCGACGGCGTTCTGGTTGCCCATCGGCAGGCCCGGGATGTCGTCCCCGAACTCGAAGTGACAGGTGGCAGTCACCGCCCCGGACGTGCCGGTGAGCTGGGCGAAGTAGGCGTTGGGCGCGTCCGTGATCTTCGCCCAGGAAGACACGCCAATCGCGGTTAGAGGGGCGCCCACAGCCTTGGGCTGGGGCACGCCGGCGCCCGGGCCCATGCCACGGTGCCAGACTCGAAGGAAGCCATCATCTGCTTGGGCCATTTACTCCTCGCTTTCTTCAGGAAGGACTGCAATTCGGTCACACCGGCAATTCGGGTGGGCCACGTCATCCGCGGGGGTGCCGTCATCGAAGGCGCCGTCTACCGGGGCCTCCTTCCCGTCCAGGTCGTCGCACTGGTCGCAGGCATCCGCCTCGGCCGTGAGCCACTGGACCCGCTCGACGCCGGCCTCCTTGCTGATCTCCATGTTCCCCTTGAGATCAGCCATGGCAGATTCGGTGCGGGAAATTACCTCGGCCCGGTCGGGGCTGAACTCGTAGGCCTCGTCCAAGGCGTCGGCCAGGCGGTTGTTGGACCAGCCCTCGGTCATGGCCTGCTCGACTAGCTCCCGCACACCGTCCTTGGTGGTCTGGCTGATCCCCACGATCTGCTCGGCGGCGTGGGCTTCGGCCCAGGCGATGCCCCGCTCGTTCGCCAGCTTGAGCATGGCGTCCGTGGCGTTCAGGGTCTGACCGGCTGCCGCCGCCCCGCCCTGGTAGAGGTCCAGGGCCTGAGCCTGCAGGAGCGCCCGGAAGCGGTTGAAGTCCTCGTCGGTGACGATGTTGGCGATGGGTTCGCCGGGGGCCTTCGCCAGCTTGTGTTCGGTAGCCCGAACCCGGGAGATGGCTGCCTTGCGGATCCGGTCCAGTTCCTTGGCCGCCTTCAGGGTGTAGGAAGCCTCCATCCGGAGCAGGTCTTCCCGGTTGCGGCTGGGCAGAGCCTTCCGGTTCTTGGCCATCTTCTCGGCTGAGCGCCCCGAGGACTGGGAGAGGGCCGGTTGCTTAGGTTTCCCCGCCGCGGGGGGCTGCTTATCAGTGGACGCAGGCTGGGCCTGGCCTTGGGGGTCGGAGGCGGCTCCGGGGGGCGGGGAAAGGGGGTCCGGCTTCGGCGTGGGCGGCGTGGGCTTGGGGAGGCCCAGCTTCTCGGCGGCGGCAGCTGCATCCAGGATCCCAGCCGTCACCAGGGCAGCCAGAGCCTGGGCCTCGGGCAGGGTCGGGATGGCGTCGTCGGGGAGCGCGTCCAGCCCCAGGCTGTCGCGGACCTCGTTGCGCTTCACCGTGCCGTTGGCGAGGTTGATGTTGTTGACCTGGGCCCGAACCAGCGGATCAAGCGCCTCCTGGTCAGTCCAGGCGAACTCGCACTCCGGGCGGCCCATCCGGACGAGCATGTCGTCCACGATGGACTTCCACCACTTCTTCAGGGGGACCAGGCCCTCCTTCTGAGCGGTCTCCTGGGCGGTCTCCGCGGTGCCACGGTTCATCATCTTGACGAACGGGGTGGGCGGCAGGCTGAAGGCGTAGCAGACCACGCGAGCCAGCCACTCATCGAACTCGTCCTTGAGCGGGTCCTTCTTCGTGTTCTCGAACTTGCACTCGTTCCCACCGGGGATCAGCAGGGGCCGCCCGCGGCGCTGCTGGCTGTTGCCGCGGAACAGGCTCTCCCAGTGGGCCTCGAGCTTGATGATCTCCTTGGAGTTCCACTCCTTGGGGACGCCGATGATCAGGTCGGGCGCCGAGCCGTCCGTGTACCAGGCGAGCTGGTGGAACTGGCGGCGCAGGCAGAGGTTGACCGTGATGATGATCTGCTCGACGCAAGACAGGCCGTAGCCCTTGTGGTTCCTGGGGCGCCGCGGGGCATAGATCAACTGGTCCCGGGTGTAGCCCACCGCGGGCATCCCCTTGATGATCTGGGTGTAGGCCTCACCCAGCATCGGCACCCGGCCCCAGGGGTCCAGGCGGAGCGTGATGGTGCCGCCGTGGATCGGCTCGAAGCCCCACACATCGCCCTTCAGGTCGCGGCGAACGTAGGCCGTGGCGCAGTCCCCGACGAAGTGATCCTCGAGCAGCCGCCCCTGCCACTGCTCCCAGGGCTCACGCTTGTCGGGCGACTGGAAGAACTTGACCAGGTCCTCCTGCACATCCCCGAACTTCTTACCGCCGGGCGCCCTGCGGAGCCGGATGGTCCACTCCTGGCCGGCCATCTGGTCCTTGCGCGTCTCGATGCAGAGCCGGGTCAGGTCGTGGATGTCCGCCAGGCTGTAGAGCTCCTGGAACGGGGTCATCTCCTCCGAGCGGGGCGCCCACTGCATGTTCGCCGTGAGGGGGTAGTCCCGCATCCGGCCCGCCACCTCTTCGGGGGCGACGGGGACCATGGGCGTGCCGGGACCGAAGAACTGCTCAGCCGGGGCGGTGCCATCCCAGACCCAGCGGGCCAGGGCGGCAGCGCGGGAGACCAGGGAGGCGGGCTGGGGCTTCGCCGGGGTCATGGTGGAGACGTCCACCACGCGGCCATCGCCCAGGGTGCCGGAGAGGAGGGGGGTGGCCATCAGAGCGCCCCGCCTGGGAAGCCGTGCTGGTCACGCCGCAGTTCTTCTCAACCATGTCGAGCCTGAACTCAACGATCTTTATCTTCCCGGTGACATCATCGGCCTTGTTCTGGACGTCCTGGATCCACTCGTCCCGCAGCTTGTCCTCTTCCTCGATTCGCTCTAACCGCTCGATGAACAGGGATTGGATCGTGTGCTTCAGGTCCCGGTGGGACGAATAGAGCAAGCCACAGGCCCCGAGAGAGACCGAGCAGACGCTGATCCATTCCCCAGGAGTCACTTGGCCTCCGTGGGCGTGGAGTTGTAGAGCATGTGATCCTTGACGGGATCAGTGCTGGACTTGCCGTAGTAGTAGTTCGTACAGCCAACCCAGGCCGTGCCCAGGGAGCCGACCATCACGTAGAGGACGGCCTTGTTCGCTTCGGGGATGGGGAGGAACATCATTGCCACCAGGAGCACAAAGAACCCGACGGTGATGATGTAAAACCCGGCGGCGGGGGTCTTGTCCTTGACGGCGATCTCCCGCTTTCGGGCGCTGTCGCGGTCGTCGGCGGCGATCTTCTCCAGGGCCTCGGTGTCGGCGAAGCCCATCTGGGCCATCTGGGCGGCGAAGTCATCCTCGATCTTCTTGATGGCGACGAGCTGGTCAGGCGTGGCGTTCTGGATGGCGGCGCTGAGGGTGTCGGGGTTGGCGTCGGGAGTGCCCAGGGCCTTGGCGATGGCGGCTCCGGCGATGCCACCGAAGGGCCCGCCGAGCGCCGTGCCGAGCATCGGTGCGACGGTCTTGACGATGGACTTCCAGTCAAAGGACATCAGGCACCTCCCTCATACGAGCCAGCCCGGGGTGGGCGGCAGGACGGTGACGAAATTGGTGGGCTTGGAAACCACGAGCCCGGCCTGGCCGGGCGTGTTGACGTAGGTCCCGGTGGCGCCACCGTTGACGACGAGCAGACCGCCGCTGGTGCCCGTGATGGCTGCCAGACCCCCACCAGAACCCGACCCGGTGAACGTCAACGCCGCGGAGCTGGTCCCGCTGATCGGCGCGGCGAACGATCCAGCGGAGGTCCCGCCGAAGGCCAGCAGGTCGGAACCCGTGCCCTTGACGCCATGCGCACCTGTTCCGGTGGCCAGAATGGCGAGGCTGTCCGAGCTGGAGCCGTTGAAAGACTGGGTGAAGGTGCCCGTGCCGGTAGGTGCAAGGGCCAAGGCGCCCGAACTGGAGCCTGCCGTCTTTAGCGTCCCAGTAGCCGACCCTGAGATGGCCAGTGCATCGGCGCTTGTTCCCTGGAGGGTGACCACGCCAGACGAGGCGCCGGACACCGCCAGGGCGTCTGCAGAGCTTCCGGAGAACGATGTCGCGCCGTAGTTGCCAGAGGCGGACCCAGCCAGAGCGAGGGTATCTGTCCCGGTTCCGGTCGCACCTTGGGCGCCCGTGCCAGCAGGGATGAACGCCAGGGTGCCCGAACCGCTGCCCACTTCACCCTGTGCCCCGGTGGCGACCGAGAGGATGGCGACCTGAGCCGAGGATAGGCCGATGGCGACCAGGACCCCAGCGGCGAGCCCCAGGAGGGAGACCAGCGCCGAGCTCGACCCGGATAGCGGTGTGATGAAGGAGCCCGAACTGGCTCCGGTGACAGCCAGCGGGGCAGAAGAGGCCCCAGCCTCACCAAGTTCTCCTGTGTCCAGGTCTGCCGTGACGATGCCCAGGGTCCCGGATGATGTGCCAGTAATCCCCGACTGTTGGATGTTCTGCCCGAAAGTCACCGAGAACGTCTGCCCCGCCTGAATCGGCGGGACATTCTGGTTAGGGCTTTGCTGCCAAAGTTTGGCGCCCATCACTCATCCCACACGATGTAGCCGTTCAACACGGAACCGGCGCTGCCGCCGTAGTTCCACAGGAACAGGCACGAGGACACGGGCACCACCAGGTCGCGCTCGCCGAAGGTCCAGATGATTCCGTTGCCGATGGCGGCGGGGAGCGTGATCTTGCGGAGGTAGTTCGACCCGACCGTGCCAGCCGCCGACCAGGCCGTTCCCACGGTCGCAGTGGCGGCGGCGTCAGCGGCGTCCACCGGCTGCCCGGCCACAGGGGATGTCGCCGTGCCTACCGTCGCCGGCCGGATCAGGCCGATGCTGGAGGCCGTGGCGGCGTTGAGGAATAGCCCGATCTCACGAACATAGGCCCGCTCGGTCGATGCCGTGATGAGGTTCGCGTAGGCCGCAGAGGCTGCGGCGGCTGGCGTGGAGAACCCCAGGGAGAATCGAGCCATGGCTACATCTGCCGCGTGAACGAGGTGATCGACAGCGGGCCGCCCGCCACCAAGGAGGTGGTGTTCAGGTTGAGGTCGGCGCCTGACGTGCCGACCGTGCCCTGCTCCATCGTGTTCATCAGGTAGGCCGTGCCGCTGCCTGTAAGGGTCGTGCCCGTGGCGATGAACATCTGGCCGGCGGCCAGGGATGTGATCCCAGCGCTCAGTCCGATACTCTGGTAATTCGCCAGGGTGGACGAACCCGGCGCCTGCACCATGTAGACGTTGCCCACCACGAAGGACGACCCGCTGATGCCGCTGGTGCCCTGGGCATAGGACCGGAAGAAGGTGGCCGTCGCCGTGGCGTAGACGTTCTGTTGGGTGATCGAGTTGGCCGTGATGACCGAGGGGGTGGCCGCAGTGGCCGTGCCGAACGCCGTAGAGCTGAACGGGTTGGCTGCGATGATGGCGTTGCCGCTGAAGGCGGTGTCCGCATTGGTCGGCGCCGTGCCGGAGAAGATGGCCAGCTGCGAGGCGGCGCCCCAGAGCGCGTTGTAGTCGTTCAGGAGGGCCTGGCGGTTGGCCATGGCGAGCGTGAGCGTCATTAGTCAGCCCCTCCTTCATCGGGTGTGATCGCCACAGCCGGACTGGAGCCCCCGTCCGCGCTGGGGGTAAGCTCGGCAGCAACGCCAGCGCCGGGGGCAGGTGAGCCCGCAGGCTCGACAGGGGGCAAGGCTTTAGCCCGGATGAGCCAGCCCGCCAGGAACTTCGCGCTCTGGGGCCGATTCACCACGCGGGTCTGGTAGTAGTCGCAGGCCTCCTCAACCAGGCCGTCCAGGATGGCCGTGGGGCTGGAGGCCAGGATGGCTGTCTGGGTGTTCGGGCCCCAGGCGCCGTCCTGGGTGATCTCCACGCCGAGGCCGTAGAGCACCGCCTGGACGAGGTGGATAGCCGGATGCAGCCCCTCGTTCACCGCCAAGTCGAGCAGCTTGGTGGCCACCCGCTGATCCAGCGCGTCGAAGCGCCAAAAGGCGGCACGGTAGACCTGGGCCAGCTTCTCATCGCTGATCGCCTTCAAGTCATCAACCGTGCCGATTCCGTAGGCCTTCGCCAAGTAGAGCGTCAGCCCCCAGGCCGTGGCGCCCCCAGCGTCATCGGGGTCATCCGTGGACCAGAAGTGCTCCTTGCCCAGCGCCTTGACATGCGCCATCCCCGCGGCGATGTCGGAAACACCGACAGGCCACCCGATCACCTCATGGTTGAGGACCCAGGGTAGGGCTTGCGCGAAGTCGGCCATGGTCTACCTCTCGTGGAAGCAGACCTAAAGGGCGCACCACTGGCTGTTCGCGCCAGCCACGATGCAGGTGAGCAGGGCGCCCTTGGCGGACGCTGTGGTGTAGGCGGCATTGGCCGCGCCCGCATTGATGGTTGCGGAGCCACCAGCAGGCGGGTAGATCAGCAGGGCCTGGGCCACCGGGTTGGTGATCAGGATCTGTCGGCCCACGATGGCGTCAGCCGCAGCCAACACCACACCGTTCGTGCCAGACGCGCCGCTGACGGGGTAGATGTTGCCAGCGAGGGCGGGCAGAGCACCCGCGTTGCCCTGGGTCGTGCCCGCGGCGGCCGTGGTCGGGGCCGGAATGGTCGCCTCCTGCAGGTAGGCGAAGACGGCGCCGGCCTGGATGGCAAAGGGCACATCAGCGGGGTTCACGTTGATGATGCCGAAGGCGTTGGGGACGTAGGTCGTTCCGCTGGGGCCGGTGAACGCTTCACCAAGGACAACGGAAACCATCGGGACAGTGGCCATGGAATACCTCCATGACCAGCGTTGGGTTCACCTTGTGTCATTACCTTCAAACTGTGACAAAACTTTATAGGGATTGCTGCTCAGAGATTAAAAAGGCCCTTGGGATCAATTTGATGGTGTGCATAGGGTAATCGTTGCCACCGAATGATATGTCCCACTCCATTTCGCCGGCTTCCACACGGTCGGCGAGACGCCGAAGATGGTCAGCCGTCAACTTATCCCCAACCGGGTCCTTCTTGATGGTCTCCGAACTCATGCCGCCCCCGACCGCCATACCCGGTAGACCGTGCAGACGCTTACATGGTAATCCTTCGCCAGCGCATGCGCATCCGTCCTCCGGTCCTGGATGATCGCTTTGTAGCGCCGCACCCGCCGGTAGCTGTGCACGGTCGGGACGTACCACTGCCGCCCGCCCGCCACAAGCAGGAAGGCCTCGACGTCCAGGTCAGGGCAGAGCTGCTGGAGGATTTGGAGGATGTCGTCGGTCATCGTGGCACCCGATTACCTGTGGCACGAAGTGCAGCTTCGAAAAGTTGACAGATCAAAGGCGCGACCCCACCTCGACCCCTGTGCCAACGAAGAAATATCTTGGCTTTTTTGAGCCCGTGTCGATTTAACTTGCCGAGGTGTGAGATGGGCCGAGTCATCGTGGCGCTCCACAGGACGGGCAGCGCACGGCTGCAGTGATGACGACGAGGGTCTGGCAGTAGGCGCAGCGCGGGTTCCGCTGCTCGAACAACTTCACAGGGAAGTATCGGCAGGGCGGAAGGTCATAGGAAACCATGCCGCCGATGGCGAACCCCTTGTGGGTCATGGGAGGAATGAGGTGTGGCTGAGGTGTGCTCATGGCTTGATCCCCACACCATGCAACCACTCGGCATCGGCGGCACCCAGTTTTAGTCCGGCTTCCCGGCGACAACAACCTTCATACCGGGAGAACCCCTGGAAGGCGGTGGGCTCAGGCTCAGCGGGCACATCCAGCAAAAAAGCCGTGTCCCCGCAATAAATACATAGGAATGCATCCTTGCTGATCTGGTTCGGACCAAGAGAGAACATGGGCCACTTGCAGCGCGGGCAGTTCATGGAATCACCCTCACCGTCCCGCACTTCCAGTGCCCTGCCACGATGGCGCAGAACGTCGCGCTCGCCTTGAGGTAGGCGGGCCAGTGGATGATGGGGATGATTTTCATTCCGGCTCCCTCATAAGACGCCCTAACTTGGCTAAACGCACGATATAGAACACCCTGTCGTACTCGACAATTCCCTCGTCCTGCCACTTGTTCACCAGGTGGTAGACCCGCTCGGACCGCATGGTGGTGAAGGCCGGCTGGAGGTCGATCTCCTGTTCCGGGTCCGGCACGCTCATAATTGAATTGAGTAAACGGGTTTCGTCGTCTGGACGGTCTGGCATTCCTTCTCCTTTCCCTCAAGCCAACCCAGAAAACCCTGGGCGGTCATGCCAAGCACGATGTAGCGCACCAGCTGCGTGAAGGCGTCCACGTCATCGTCGTGGGCCATCTTCGGGAAGCCGTAGAGGTGATTCAGGAAGTCGTCCACCCATTCGGCGCCTTCCGGCAGGTAGACATTCCCCGCCTCCCAGAACGGCGCGCAGGTGTTCGCCCGCGACACCTTGTCCGTGTCGGCCTTGACCGCCCGCACGGGCAATAGGGTGTCGTTCGTGAGCTCCTGGATGAGCGACTGGCCGGATGCCTTGTCCTCGATCAGGAACACGTCCGGCCGCCAGCGGTCGCCCATCAACCGAGCCTTAACCTTCAGGTCGGGATAGCTCGCCTGCTCTTTCCACCGGTCCAACAGGTAGAGCCCGGCGTGGCCCGCCTCCTCGCACTGGCCCGCGGCCAGAATCACACTGAAGTCCGCGCTTTCCTTTTCCTTGAAGGCGGTGTCCGCCGACAGGAAGGTGGCTGTGAACTTCGGGATGCCACGATAGAACTTGACGTAGCCCCGCCGGAAGATCTCGCCTTCCTTGGCCGAGGGGCGCTGCTGGTGCTGGCCGGCATAACCCGAGCTGCCCTTGATCCGCTTCTCGGCCGCCACCACGTCAGGCGGAAAACGTGCGGGGAAGAACAACTCGCCCTCCACCGTGCGGGGGTCCGTCCACCCCAACGGCGTGGGCACGAAGTCCGGGTCGGTAGGCTGGGGCGCCTCGTACTCCTGCCGGACGATCAGGAAGGCCCAGTCCTGCTTGTCCTTCTCCAGGATATGGCCAGTCAGGTCCTCTTCATGCAGGCGCTGCTGGATGATGCAGCGGTGCCCTGTGGTGAGGTCGTTGAGCCGGTTCGATGCGGCGTCATCCCACCAGGTGATGATCTGGTCCCGCTCCGCCTTGCCGCCCGCGGCGTCATTCGGGTCATCCACGAACATGTCGTCCGCCCGGTCCCCGGTGATCTTCGACCCGGCCGGCTGAGCCTTACGGAAGCCCGTCCGGCTGTTCCGGTAATGCCCCTTGGCATTCTGATCCTTGGACCACCCCCAGGAGGGCTTGAACAGCCGCTGGTACCAGTCGCTGTCCAGGATGTCGCGGCACTTCATGCTGTCCCGCATGGCCACGCCCTCGTTCCCAGAGAGGAACAGGCCCCGCCAGGACGGGTTGCGCGTCCACATCCAGGCGGGCACGGCCACAGACAGGATGCTGGACTTCATGGAGCCGGGCGGCACGTTGATGATCAAGTTCCGAATGACCCGGCCGTCCTTGACCAGCCGATCCTCCAGGAGGGCCTGCACATGGTCACAGATCACGTCGATGTGCCAGTTCCAGACCAGGGGTGTAGTGGGCTCGTAGATGGGCCAGGACTGTTTGACGAACTCGGCGAGGGACAGACGCCCCTTGGCTGCGCGAATCCGGTCCAACCGGTTCATGTGATACCCCGGGCCTTGGTCTCCAAGCGCTCCAGGTGGTCCAGTTCCTCCATGGACAGGTTGGAATAGTCGGGCTCGTCCTCTGGGGTCTCAGGGAGTGCTTCTTTGCCCTTACTCGCAGCCAGTAGGGCTGTGCCCGTCTGTGCTGCCTGGTTGGCCGTCACGGTGATGGCGGCGATGTCCCGCAGCACCTCCGAGTTGACCTTGCCATCCTGTCCCAGGGCCTGCTTCACCTTCCCATTGGCGATCTCAGCCAACTGGGCAGCCGTGTCAGAGCCCGCCTTAGCGGCCCGCGTCAGGTTCAGGCTGATGGACTTCAGGTCATCAGCCAGCCTCACAGCGAGCGGTCGTTCCGATTCAGGAAGAGCCGCAAGCGCCTTACTTGCTTCAACTAGTTTGTTTGCAACCGTTCGTATTCGTTCTTTCTTTTCTGAACACCGTCCAGAAATGTTTGATTTAGAAACGCCAAACTCCGCCGCAAGCGCACCCATGGAGTCCCCAGCGACCACCCGCCGCTTAATTTCGTCCCACTGCTCGGGAGTAAGCTTGGAGTGACGTCCCATTAGGCCGCCACTTGTCCCTCAAACTGAGCCAGCGCCGATACCACCGAGTCAGCCCAGAATGCAATGGCACCCTTGGCAACCAGCAGCGCCAGCATGGACACCTGGGCATTCGTGGGCTTGCCACCAGGCGCCTTGACCTCAATGTAGATCGCACGCCCAGAAGGTGGAACGACCCCCACGAGGTCAGGGAACCCTGCAGGGGTGGACGAGTAGCCCCCCTGACCCGCAGCACGCCCCTGACGCATCCCTGCGGCCCCGGAATCGACATGGACGAGGGCAATATTGAATTTCAACCTGAAGGCGTCCTGGATGGCTCGCTGAACGGCCTTCTCGGGTTGAGCCTTTCGTTTGCGCTTGGGGGCGCAAAGACCAAGGCCCCAGACAGGGGAAGGGATAGTCATGGGCACACCTCACGGTTGAGAGGGGCCAACCCCTCTCGTTTTGAAAACCCCTCTCCGAAAATTTCCTTAGAGAGATAAGGGATAGAGAGAGGAGAGAGGGGTGAGAGAGGTATATAGAGAAAGGACGTAGAAACAGACAGTGAAGAAAAGGGAGGATTGGAAATCGACCTCCGGCCTCTCACCCCTCTCAGACGGCATAGCTGCGCACTTCCAACCCCTCTCGGAGACCACCCTCTCACCCCTCTCACCCCTCTCATTCCTGCGGAGGAATCCATACCGCAACCCTTCTTTCTCCAGTGAGTTGTCTCGTCCACCCATTCCGTCGAAGGAGTTTCCCGAGCCTTTGGCCGGCGGCGTTCGTGTGCTGCGCGGCCGGGATGCCCATGTGAGTGAGGAGGCCCGACAGGCTGTAGCCGGCCGGTCGCTCCTGAGTAGCTCGACGGGCGGCGCTGTCGATGAGTTCCACCGCCTGGTGGATCAACTCCTCCCAGGGGTCCTCCGCCTCGAACCGGGTGGCATCCTTGGCCCGCAGGTTCTCCCGGGTCTGGTCCAGCCAGTGGGGAATCTTGTGGGCCTCCAAGTCCATAGCCTCGGCCCAGAGCTGCTCGCGCCAGTCTCTGAGGAGGTCCAGGTCGATCTGCGTGCAGTTGATCGGCCAGAAGCGCCGGGAGCCTGTGGGGTCAAAAAGGAAGGATTCCTGGTTTGTCGTGCCGACCAGGAATCCCGAGCGCTTGAAGGCCAGGGCTGTGCGACCGTAGGGTGGGCGGTAGACATCCTCGGAAGAGGAGAGGAAGGACTTCACCCGCTCGATGGCCTTGGTCCCGGTGGTGTGGTCCAGCTCGGCAAGCTCGGTGCACCAATTCCGGTGCATAACCATGAAGCCGTCCTTGGATTCCACGTCCAGGGGGCTGTCGCCAAACCACTGGTCCCCGATGAGGGTGTGCCAGAAGGTGGACTTGCCGAGCCCCTGGTTCCCAACGAGGACGGGAAGGGTGTCGAGCTTCGTGCCGGGCCGCAGGACGCGCCGGCAGGCGCCGACCATCGTGCACCGCAGGTAGTGGGTGGACAGGGGGCTCTCGGCGAGGAGGACCTCCTTGGCCACCCGGTGGATCCGCTCCTCCCCGTCCCAACGCAGGGCCTTCAGCCACTCCCGGACGGGGTGGATGGTGGTCTCCATGGCTTGGGCCATGATCTTGGAGGCCATCTCCTCACGGCCGAAGGCCACCCCGTGATGATCCTCGATCCGCTCCTGCGCCCAGTCGATGAAAGCGTCAGTCACGTCCTTCTTGTTGAACATGACAGCCTGGGTCATCTCGTTCATGGCCAGCGCCGGTCCCCAGGCGGGGTCGAGCCGGAGGATCTTGGCGAGGTTGCCCGGGGTCTTCTTGATCGTCCCGTTCTTGGTGTGAGTGAGGACGTCCTGGAGGGTGACTTCGCCCCCCTCGTCCAGGGTGGGGGCGGGCGCCAGTGGGGTGTAGGCCGTGCGCAGAGGCTCGGCCTCGAGGAGGTAGCCGAAGGGCTCGGACCCGTTCTCCCGGGCGCTGGTGACCTTGGTGAGGAGGTCAGACTCAGACCAGGGGGGCACGCACTTCGAATTCCACGCCATGAGGTATTCGAGTGCCTGCTGGTCGCCCAGGTCGAAGCCGCGGACCAGTTTGCATGCCACCCGGAAGGTGTGCACGTCGCCGCCCTGGCCTTCCACGGCGCCCGGTGTGGCGTCTAGGTAGGCCACCACGCGCTTGTCCCCGTCAGCATGCGCCACACGGGGCAGGGGCGTGACCCGGGCCCCAAGCCAGGCCGGTTGGAATAGGGGGAGGGTGGCGCCGGGTGCCCAGTTGCCCTCCTCCTCGTACATCGCGCCGTTCGGATGGATCGAGCCGGGCGCCACGACATAGCCGCCGTCGCCGCGCACGTCCAGAGCCATGCCACCTAGCTTCACATTGTTCTTGATGGTGACGCCCGGGTGGCGGAAGAAGAAGTGCTTCCCTTTGCCGGTGCGGGTGCGCATGGGGCTCGGGTGGTTCGCCTGGAGCCAGTTCACGGCGTCCAGGCTGTCGCCGTCCACCGCCACCAGCTCGGAGATGGCGCCCGTGACGATGCCGATGTTCAGGTCCACCCCGCCGTCGAACCACTCGCGCACCTCGTCAACGGTGGCGCGGTGCTCCTGGTAGGGCTTCCATGAGGCCAGGGCGGGGCGCTTGTCCCGGGCCTTGAGGGGAATGACTGAGAACCCCAGGGACAGGAGGCGCAGTGCCTGGTCCAGGGGGTTCGGACGGTGGTGAGGGGCGGCGGTCATTCATCACCCCGTTTTGGAGCATCAGGAAGATCGCTCGGCCATCCCCACCGGGAGAGCCCACCACGGTACTCGGCCAATCGCATAAAAACCTTGTTTACACGCTCAGCGGGAACCGCATATATCACAGTTAGCTCAACGAATTTCTGGAACAATAGGCCGCGCCGCTCAAAGAATGGAGCACTGGCGACAGAATGATTCCCTGCTCCCCACGTAAAGACGTGCCTCGTGATTGAATTGTCCGGAAAAGGGACAAGAATAATATCGCCCGGAACAAACCTAGATCCCGGGATCACCTCACATTCCCAACCCGCATTCCAGCAGATTATGGAGTTGGTAAGATCCTCTCCTCCCCAGTCTTCATCAATTCCTGGTGCCCCGAACTCGCTTGGATGGAAGTCGTCGGCGCCCTTTTCGAGATTGCACCTTTGGCATAGGACCCTGAGATTGTCGGGTGTGTTGTGGCCGCCCTTAGAGACGGGGATGATGTGGTCAATATGGAGTGGCCCGAAGGAGCCACAAATTAAGCACTGGCTTCCATCACGTTCAATGATGAGGGCGCGCAAGGAAGGGGAAATGGGTCGGCGAAAGGTCTGTGTGAGTGTGCTCATTTCCCGGCCTCTCCGCGCCGAATGGCATCAGCAATGCACTTCGGTAGAACCATGGAGTTCGGGGGCATATCCACAACCAGTCGCTCGGTCATCTCCGCCAGAATTGCTTGCCGGGCGGTGCGCAGGTGGGCCACAGCATCACCGATGCGCGGCTCCTGGGTCACCAGGGCGGCGTCGGCTTCCTGGATGGCATGGAGGGCCTTGAGGAGGTTCGTCTCGCCGGTCATGACGCGCACCAAGCCACCAGGGCCATGGCGGCGACGAAGAGGACAGCGGTCCAGAGGCCGGCCATGGTCGAGCGTTTCTTGATGCAGACGCAGGGCACATCCTCCATGGAGGGCCCGTGGAACTCGGAGTAGTAGGGGGCCCGGTAGGAGCCCTTGCCCTTGCAGACGGGGCAGATCATGGCGTCACCTCCGCCCCGGGCTCGGCCACCCCGTTCCGGGCGAGGATCTGGTCGATGGCCTGGGTGAGGGCCGCCAGTTCCTTCAGGAGGGCGGCCTCGGTCTCGGCGGCACGGGTCTTCCGGGCCTCGTGCAGGGTGCGAAGGAGGGCGAACTTCTGCTCGGGGTTCACTGGACACCCCCTTCCACGTCCGCGATCACCTCTTCCGTCAGGGCCACCAGGCGCCGGAGGGGCGGCACGTCGGCAGCCACCGTTAGGTGATCGAGGTCCTGCAGCAGCTGCTGGAGCGCGTTGCCCTCCTGCTTCGCCAGCAGGCCCAACAGGGTCACGATGGCCTCGTGCGGGTGGGCGGCATGCTCGCCGTGGTGGTACTCGCCGCCGCACTCCCGTGCCAGCCACTGCATGTAACCGGGCCCCGCGCAGCGTGTCAGGTAGGCCACCTTGTGGGCCGGCAGGTCGTCGGGGTAGCCGTCGCCCAGGTAGCGGCTGAGTTGGGCGTCCGAGGTGCGGAGCTGGTAGGCCACCTCCTTCTTGTGGTGGCCGCACAGGTCCTCGCTCGTCTCGAAGCGGAGGCGCTCCTTCGACTTTAACTTGAGGTGATCAACACTATGGATCTGGTTTTGAGCCGCACTGCCCGCGATACTCTTACTCATGGGAGAGTCCTTGGATTATTCCGGTAGAAGGGAAACGCCCGGATCAGTAGGAGCTGGTCCGGGCGCGGTGATCCACGGAGCCGAGGGCAGTCAGCGCGTGGTGCTGGTGATCATCTTCATGACGATGGATGAATTGCGGGTTGCCGGTCCCCTGGCCCTGCGTCCCTGGTTGGAGCGCCGGATGCGGCAGCTGCGCCGAGGGCCGGGAGAGGTGGTGGAATTCCATCAGGAGGCCCGGTCCAGAGGTGGGTCTTGATCCTCGAGACCCATCAGCACGGCGGCGCGGAGCACCCCTTTGCTTGCCACCTGCAGGCGCTTCGCCAGTCCACGGCGCGGGTGACGCTTGCCGCTGAGTATGTTGTAGAGGTGGGCAGGGGGCGTCTTGGCCCTGGCGGCCACCTCGGCAACGGTTTGGCCGGAGGCCAGAAGAGTGTCCTTGAGTCCCATGGGAACAATACTAATAGCGTATCGCTATTAGGTCAAGGGGTGTACTCAACTTGTCGCACACTATCAATCACCAAGAATGGAGCCATGTCCTGGCCCCAGCTCTCAAACTTCAAGCGCCGCCTGAGCGAGTACCAGGCTATGACGAAGAAAACCCAGGAACAGGTTGCGGAAGACCTTGGCACCTCCTATGGAACCCTCCGCTTTTGGTTGTCTGGGGCAAGGCCTCCAAGCCTGGCCACACTGCAGACAGCCTCTAGGCTTTTCAAGTGTTCCGTGAGTGAGTTTATAGACGACCCTGGTAGGATGTATGCCGACCAGGACCTGTCTGAAAAAACGCCAGAGGAGCGCTTCTTCGCTTCCATGGTGATCAAGGGGGTCCTAACAAAGGACCTAACTGATGAGCAACGCCAGTTCATCATCGAGGATATCTTCAGGACCGTTGACCGTGTTCGCGCTATCCCTGCTCGAAAACATGGCAACGGACGGAGAGATACTTCTAGGGAAGAGTCGCACCTACACCCTGATCTTCCAGGCGGTGATCCCGGTGGTCCTGCTGGCAAAAAATAGCGATGCCGACTGGGCACTTGAGGTCCTCGAGACAATCATAAGGGAGAGCGCATGAAGAAGATGCTGATCGTCCCCGCCTTGGTGGCCCTTGTGGGGTGCGCCTCGACCTATTCCATTCCGGCCGGCGTGGACTGTGGCCCGCAGCCGACACAGGTCCAGGTGGACCAGGCCGTGAAGTACTGGGTAGACCACGTAGGCCTCAAGGACCCGGGCAGCGCCCAGACCAAGGAAGCCCATGTTGTCAACAGGGCCGGCTGGAATCGGGGATTGGTCAATGGCGGCGGCAAGGATTACGGCTGGGAGGTCGCCTTCCAGTGCAACGCCAAGAACGCCTACGGTGGCTACACCGGGTTCCGCGAGGAGACCTTGCTTCTTTGCCCGAACGGTAAAGTTGTCTGTGCCTATATTTTAGAATAGATTACCGCTCGGCCCATTTTTATGCACCGTTCGGCGGTGCATTTTTTTGTGTGAATTTCTCCGAGAGTACCCTTGCGAAATAGTAGCGCTACGCTATCATGTGAAGCGTTGACCTACTGAAGCCTCCCACACACCCTCCGATTGTCCCACCACAACCATCCTCAAGCACCGCCGGGCAGGGCGGGCGCCGAAGGCCTACCACCACAGGAGAACCGCATGATCCGAACCACCGAACAGCACGCCATGGATACGGTCCCCGACCTCGTCCACCAGTTGGCGGTCCTCACGGCAGATCAGCCCACCACGGCCGAGATCGAGGAAGCCATCCTCATCAGTAAGGCCATCACCCGCGCTCTATTCGAGTGGGCTGCCTGGCGCTACGCACAGAACGCGATGGCCGCAGTTGCCGCCGAACCCGTGGATGACCTGATGGACTCGCTAACGGAAGCCGAGTTCGACCGGATCGAGAAGGCCCAGGTTCACCCGATCTTCGTGCCGCTGCTCAAGGGGTTGGCGGGATGAATGGCGAATGGGAGGACGAAGAAGGCCGCGGGCATGAGGAATGGGATGCCGGCGCATACGAGGACCACTTCAGAGAACTCAACCACCACACCACGGAGAAACCAGAATGAACGCTTTTCATCGCGCAACACGGGCACAGGTGCCCCTCAAGATCGGGATTTCCGGCCCCTCCGGGTCGGGGAAAACCACAGCCGCGCTCCACATCGCCAGGGGTCTGGTCGGTCCCACCGGGCGCATCGCCTTCCTGGACACGGAGAACGGCAGCGCCAGTCTCTACGCCGATCTCACCCCTTTCGACACGCTGGACATGACGCCGCCCTACCAGGTGTCGAAGTTCCTCAAGGGCATTGATGACGCCGTGGCCGCTGGATACAACGCCCTGGTGATCGACAGCGCCAGCCACGAATGGACGCAGATCCTTCAAGACAAGGAAGCCCTCGACGCTCGGGGCGGGAACCAGTGGACGAACTGGGCCAGTTTCACGAAGCAGCATGAGGCGTTCCTCGCCGCGATCCGCAACGCCCCCATCCACCTTGTGACCTGTCTCCGGGGCAAGGAAAAGCACGAAATGGCCCCCGACACCAAGAAGGTCACGAAGTTGGGCGTGGGTTCGCAGATGCGGGATGGCTTCGAGTTCGAGCTTACCGTCAGTTTCGACCTGGACATGAAACACAACGCGATCACCAGCAAGGACCGGACCCGGCTGTTTGACGGGCGTCTGGAGCCTCTGACTGAGCAGACGGGCAGGGAACTGGCCAAGTGGCTGTCCGGTGGTGGCATTCCCGAGCCGATGCCATCCCCGCAGACCGTGGGCGAGGTATTCAGCCAGATGACCCCACCCGAGTCGACCCCCGTGAGTGCCCAGGCTGAGGCGTTCGTGGAATCCGTGGACCCCACGCCGGAACCGGCTCCGAAGCACATCACCCAGGACCAGTGGCAGGAACTCACCCAGTGGGTGAACGCCAATGGGGTTAAGCACTCCGGATTAAACGCCATGCTCCGCGCCTATCTGGTCGGCAAGGGTTGGCTTCCGCCCACCGCGCAAGGGTTCAACACGCTCCAGGCGTCCTGCTGGGTCCAGCTTGCCAACCAGATCCAGAACCGTTCTGACGCTTTCCTGGCGCACCTCGCCAGCCACTTCCCGCAGACCGTCACCGAACCCACCACCCCCACCAAGGGCCGCAAGCCCAAAGCCGCATAGGAGCCACCACCATGGCATTTCTTGACCTCAGCCACACCACGAACAGCACCGAAAACGCCCCGCGCCTCCCCGCCGGCCTGCACCGCGTCACCCTCACGAAACTGGCCTACATCACCAGTAAGGACAAGGCCCTGGCCGTGTTCACCGCCCTGGACGGGTCCGAATACCTGGAATGGCTCGGGACGGGCAGCGATGGAGCGAAGAAGCGCCTAAAGGCGTTCCTGATCCTCATGACGCAGATGGCCGGCGTCAGCCATGACCTGACGTTCGCGTCCATGGAGGACTTCGACGCGCTCGGCCTCCAGATCGTGGCGAACTGCCCACCGCTTCACCTTCGCCTGGCCGATAGCGAGTACCAGGGCCGCGTGAACCAGATCCTTGACGGATATTTCGACCAGGCCATCACGGAAGCCCACGCCACGTTCGACCCGACCGCGGACGGTTTCTGATGCTCGACCTCGCCACCCCCACCTACACGCTCCCCAATGGGGCCACCGTCTATGACATCCCGCAGCATGACGCCGATGGGGTCGCCAATATCGAATGGCTGACCCTCCGCGCCGGGAAAGTGACCGGATCTCGCATGAAGGACGTCCTGGACGTCACCGCCAAGGGCCTACCCAGCGCCAAGCGCACGGCCTACCTGTGGCAGCTTGTCCAGGAAACGCTGACCGGCAAAGCCGCCCCTGCTGAGTTCGTGAACGATGCGATGCGATGGGGCACGGCCACCGAGCCATTCGCGGCCATCCAGTATGGAACCCCGCTGGAACACGCCGGCCTGATCATCCACCCCACCATTGACCGGCTGGCGTATTCCCCTGACGGGCTGGTGGGCGAGGATGGCCTGTGGGAAGCGAAGTGTCCCACGACCACCACGATGCTCCAGTGGCTCATGGCCGGGGTGATTCCCGAGCAGCACCTTCCCCAGTTGAACCTCGCCCTGGCCGTGACGGGCCGTGAGTGGATCGACTTCATGGCCTATGACCCCCGCCTGCCGGAAGGGTTTGACCGGATGATCCTGCGGCATCACGCCGATGCCAAGGCCATCGAAACAGTAGAACAGGAGGCCGTGAAGTTCCTGGCCGAAGTCGATTCCACCGTGGCCGCGCTCCGGGACCGCTTCTGATGCGCGTGTATTGCGCTTCGCCATATTCGTCCGCCGATCCCCGCCAGGTGATCGCCAATATCCTCCACGCCGAACAGGTGGGCGTGGAGGTCCGGCGACTCGGACACATCCCACTGGTGCCCCATATCGCCCTGCCACCGTTCGCTCTGTCCGTCGAGGACGCCTGGGTACCGGCCATGCGGGAGTGCCTGTCCCACCTGGTGTCCTGCGATGCCGTGCTTCTGACGGGCGAATGGGCATCCTCCCGAGGGTGCCAGGTGGAACACGCCGCCGCTGTCGAGGCCGGCATGACGGTGTTCCACAGCCTGGCGGATCTGGAGGCGGCATGACCGAGCGGGAACGATGGAGAACGGTCAAGGCATCCACTCGATGCCGCGCCAAGGGGTGTGCGAAGGTTCCTCTGGAGAGCGGCTGGTGTGGCTACCACGACGAGTTGATTGAGGACGGTGTGCAGGTCCAGGCCAAGCCAGTATCGCGGAATCTGGACCCCGTGGTGATCGCCGCTCGGAACCGGACCCGGAAGATGAACCGAGCCCGGAAGCTGGCCGAAATGGAAGCGCGAATCCAGGCACGGAAGGCGTCGTGACCTTCCCCATTCCCCCCGATGCCATGGCGCGATGGTGGGAGCAGCACATGAAACAAGAGGGTTCGATGATCAAGTGTCCCGTTTATGAAATCGCTGAGAACCTTGAAACGGTGCCAGCGCTTACGTATAGCGCCGTGCCACAGATTAGCCGCGATGCAGCCATGGCTGATGTAATCGAGGCATTTCTGACAAGTCAGATCCCCAACAAGAAGACTGCAAGGGGATATCGACGCCACCTCAATGCCGCCTTTGATTCAATGGCCGTGGAGAAGTTGGGCGACCTCCAGCCAATCCACTTGATGAATTACCGCTCCGAACTGATGGCTGACCTCCGAGGCGTAGCAACCCACGCCCAAGCCCTCATCGCTGTCCGGTCATTCCTGGCATGGGGCGCGGCCTTGCGAGGCCATGACCTCTCCATGGACCAGGCCAACTATCTCCTGAAGGTTCCCAAGGTTCATGTCATCACGCCCCACGAAATCCTTTCGGCTGAGGAAATCGTCCGATACCTGAAGGCCGCACAACAGACTGGCCCCCGTGACTACTGCCTAGCCATCGTTGCGCTGGGTTCCGGGGTTCGCGTGGCCGAACTGGTAGCCATCGACATCAAAGACATCCGGACGGATGCCGGTGGTGGGACCATGATCCACGTTCGCCAGGGCAAGGGGTCCAAGGACCGCATGATCCCAGTCCGTAAGGAAGTGGGTCAGGCCGTTGACGCCTATCTCAAGGCATCCTTCCGCCAGCGTGGGGATGGTGGGCCGCTATTCCAGTCCGAAGATCGGGCCATGGGTGCCAGGGATTCTTGGCGGTTGACTACGAAATCAGCGGGGAGGATCGTCAAAGCCCTCGCAGACATGGCCGGCATCAAGAAGCGCATCAGTCCCCATGCATTGCGCCACACCTTCGCCTTCACGACCTACATGTACTGCCGGAACCTAGTTGCCGTTCAAAAGTTGCTGGGCCATTCGACCATCGCAACCACCCAAAGGTATGTGGCTCACCTAGACGAACTTGATTTAAGGAAGGCTTGCCCCGCCTCGTTGGTCGGTGGCCGGGGGCCGAAGGTTTCATCCCAACTCAAGAAAACCACAGCCCTGCTGGGCTGATCTGTCCACTGGAGGACGCATGACGCTAAAAGAAAAGATCGACTTCATTCGGTCTGCTATGTGGCACCAGGACGATTGTGGCAGTGGTTGGGGGAAGCCCTGCAACTGCCGACACGACCGGGCTCAAGCCTACCTTGATGAAATTGAAACCAAACTTGCATCCGAGTGATCTTGTCCAGGAGGTGCCCGATGTGGAAAGCCATCCTCTGTTTCTTCTGGGAGCCGTGGTCCTGCGATGCGTCTAACCCCTACAAAATCACTCGGACCTGTGCCCGATGCGGAA
>Ga0316228_1000802_pt1 | contig 38016 bp, 37 predicted proteins | sample TBH18021metaG_FD_206005 | JGI IMG/M metagenome (GOLD analysis project Ga0316228, IMG submission 206005) | Freshwater microbial communities from Trout Bog Lake, Wisconsin, USA - TBH18021 | ecosystem: Environmental > Aquatic > Freshwater > Lake > Hypolimnion/Profundal zone | place: USA: Wisconsin... | reverse complement strand
CGCCGGCGAGGACGCCTACCGCGAGGCCAAGGACTTCATGCGGATGCTGATGCCCGGCCAGTCCAAGGTCGTGAAGCCCTACCGCGACCCGACGCCGATCTTCGCCCGTTTCGGGGTCGAGCAGCAGCTCGACGCGATGTTCTCCAGCCACGTCTCGCTGAAGTCCGGCGGCTACCTCGTGATCAACCCGACCGAGGCGCTCGTCTCGATCGACGTGAATTCCGGCCGCGCCACCCGCGAGCACGATATCGAGGACACCGCCCTCAAGACGAACCTGGAGGCCGCCGAGGAGGTCGCCCGCCAGCTGCGCCTGCGCGACCTCGCGGGCCTGATCGTCATCGACTTCATCGACATGGAGGAGAAGCGGAACAACCGCGCCGTCGAGAAGAAGCTCAACGAGTGCCTGAAGAACGACCGCGCCCGCATCCAGGTGGGCCGGATCTCGCCCTTCGGCCTGATGGAGATGAGCCGCCAGCGCATCCGCACCGGCGTGCTCGAATCCTCCTCGATCCCCTGCGCCCATTGCGGCGGCTCGGGCTTCGTGCGCGCCACCGCGTCGGTGGCCCTGCACATCCTGCGCTCCATTGAGGAGGCGCTGCTCAAGTCGGCCTCCCACAACCTCGTCCTGCGCACCCGCACCGAGGTCGCCCTCTACATCCTCAACCAGAAGCGCGGGCACCTGCGCGAGCTGGAGCTGCGCTTCGGCGTGACGATCACGATCGCGGCCGACGAGCGGTTGGCCGCCACCGCCGCGTTCCAGCTCGACCGCGGCGAGCCGGCCCAGCGGGCAGAGGGTCCGGTGACGGGCGTGCGCGCCCAGGCGATCTCGCCGACCACCGAGTTCGAGGACGAGGACGAGGAGGCCGACGAGGCCGAGGTCGAGACGGAATCCGAGGGCGAGGCCGACGAGGGCCGCGCCGAGGCCCGCGAGGACGGGCCGCGCGAGGACGGCGACGGCCGCCGCCGCCGCCGCCGCCGTCGCCGCCGGGGCGGCCGTCAGGAGGGCCGTTCCGAGGATGGCCGCTCCGAGGAGGAGCGCGGCGACGACGAGCGCCAGGACGACGGCCAGGAGGACGGCCAGGACGACGGCCGGGACAGCTCGGACGAGACCGGCCGGGGCGAGGCGTGGGACGGCGAGCAGCCGGCCGGCACCGAGGCACCGGTCGAGGCCGTCGCGGCGGAAGCCGGGGAAGCCGACGAGACCGTGGCGGGTGCCGACGAGGCGTCCCGCACCGACGATGAGGGCGGGCGCCGCCGTCGTCGCGGACGCCGGGGTGGGCGTGGACGCAGCGAGGGCCGGTCGCGCGACGGCGCCGAGAAGGACGAGGCGCCCGAGGCGGCGGGCGATGCCGTCGCCCTCTCGGCGGAGGAGCCGGTGAGCGCTCAGGCGGGGGCCGAGGCGGTCGAGGCGGCCGAGGCCGCCCCGGCCTCGGGCGGCGCCGAGACGGCGGTGGACCTGCCGGTGGCCCCGGCCGAGACCCCGGCGCCGGCCGATCGGGAGAGCGCAGGCGCGCAGGCTTCCGCCGCGCCGCCCGAGGCTGCGCCCGCCGAACCGGTCCCCGAGCCCGTGGCAATCGTGCTGACGCCGCCCACCGATCCGGACCGGCCGAAGCGCGCGGGCTGGTGGTCGCGCACCAAGGCGGCTCTGACCGGAGAATAAAGCATTGCGCCCCCTGATAGATCGCTATCCGGGGGCGCAACTTCTCGCAGAGAACGCGCTGCACCGCACCAATGCGGTGCAAGGGTCTTTGAGAGACTAGTCTAGCCTTCACCTTTGGTTGAAGGTTCTGTGTGACCATGCCGGCCGATTAAGATGTCGGAGAGGCCCGCATGTTCAGTTTGCGCCGGCAGCGTCAGACCCCTGACGCGCTTGCAATCCCGGTGTCGGCGACCGCGCCCGTTGAGGCGGCGGTGGCGGTTCCAGTCGCTCCGGCGCCGAATCCCGCCGCAGAGCCGGCCTTCGATCGAGAGTGGCTGTCCCTCCTGGCGCGCCTGTCCGCTTCGGCGTCCGATGCCGGCACCTCGATCGGCTGGATGACCCACGACGCCTCCGGGACCGCCGAGCAGGCCCGTCTCATCGCGGCGGCCAGCGAGGAACTCGCGGCGACCACGGGTGAGATCGCCGCCCGCTCCTCCTCGGCGGCCGAGACCGCCGAGACGGCCCGGGCCGGCATCGCCACCTGCGTGGGCGACCTCCACCGCGCCACCGCCGGCATGCGCGGGATCGAGGAGGGCACCGAGGAGATCGGAAGCCGGCTCGACAGCTTCTCGACCGCCGCCCTGCGCATCGAGGAGATGGCCGGCACCATCGCGGCGATCTCGGCCCAGACCAACCTGCTGGCGCTCAATGCCACGATCGAGGCGGCGCGGGCCGGCGAGGCCGGACGCGGCTTCGCGGTGGTCGCCGCCGAGGTGAAGACGCTCTCGGCGCAGACCGCCAAGGCGACCGACGAGATCCGGGCCCGGGTCAGCGGCCTGCGCGAGGAGATGGCTGCGATGCAGGCCGCGGTGACGCGCAGCCGCGGCGCGGTCGAGGCGGGCGCGGCCGCGATGGTGCGGGCCAATGCCCGCGTCGAGGCGGAGAGCGGCGCCGTGGCCAATGTCGCGGCGCAGATGCGCGAGGCTTCGGAGATCCTCGGCCAGCAGATGCAGGCCACCGGCGACATCGCCCAGAATGTCAGCCGCATCGCGGAAGGCACCGACAAGGCGCGCCGGGAGATCGGCGACGCCCTCGCGCAGCTCGGACGGATCGAGGATCTCGGCCGCACCCTGCTCGACCGTCAGGCCGGCGCCTCGGCGGATGAGCGGGTGATCCGCCTGGCGGCGGATTGCGCCGCCTGGCGCCGCGCCATCGCGGCGACCCTGGTCGGCATGCGGTCCACGGACACGCCGCCGGAGGGGATCCCCGCCGACGCGACGCGGCCGGCCGCCATCGAGAAGCCCCTGACCCAGGCCCGCGAACAGGCGGCGGCCCTGGTCCGCCACGTGCGCAGCCAGGCCTGGGATTCGGCGACCACGGCGTTCGTCGCCTTCGAGGCGGCTGTGAAGGAAGCCCGGGCGGCGATCGAGGCCTGAGGCCCGGCCGGCTCCGGCAAAGCCGCGCGGCGCCGTCTCACGGCGTGATCAGGCGCTCCAGGCGCATCCGGGTGATCTGGGCGACCTCGCCCAGCGCGGTCGCCTCCTCGGCATCCGGATCCTGTCCGAGCCGGGCCTCGAAGACGGACCGGATCTCGGCCCGTCCCCGGCCCCGCACCGCGATGATGAAGGGGAAGCCGAAGCGCGCGCGATAGGCGGCGTTCAGGCGGTCGAACGCCGCGGCGTCGGCCGCCTCCATGCGGTCGAGGCCGGCGCTTCCCTGCTCGCTCGCCGAATCCGCGGTGAGAGTTCGGGCGCGTGCCTCCGGCCCGGCGAGCTCCGGGTGACCGTTGAGGAAGGCGCGGCGGGTCTCGGCGGGCGCGGCGCGCAGCACCGCCATCATCGCGGCGTGCAGATCCGCAATCCCGGTGAAGGGGCGCCGGGCCCAGGCGCCCCGTGCCACCCAGGGCGCGTGCTCGAAGACGGGACCGAGGAGCGCTTCGAAGGCCGGCGCGTCCATGCGGTTGAGGGTGGCGAGATCGGTCATGGACTCAGCGGCTCCGACGGCAGGCCTGCCTGCGAAGCCGTAGGCCTTACACCAAGGGCGGGCTCGTCGGCCTGCAGAGCCAGCAACCCGTGTACCATCCCGGGCTTGGAGGGCGTGCCGATTGCGGGTTCCTGCCGCACGGCGCCGCGCCTGAGCGCCGGGCGAAGCCTTCACGGAAGGCTTGCAGCCGGAGATTCGTCGCGGTGCGCGGGCGGCAGCAGGGGCCGACAGCGTGCCGGGACGAGCCGTGAGCACGCCCCCTCGGGCACCGTCAGGATGCGCGCTCCGACCGGACCTCGTCAGGTCGGCTGCGCATCGGATCTCGGGGCTGTCGGTGCCTCGCCGGCCTTCCGGCGATCGCGCTCCTTGCGCAGTTCCCGCTCGGCCAGAAGCCAGAACTCGATCTCGAAGCCCTCGGGCCGGTGGTTGCGCTCCCAGAGTTCGTAGGCCCGCTCGCGGATCTGCTCGAACGTGATGGCATCGGGCGACGGGGCCGGAGGCTGAGGCGCAGCCTCGTCGGGACCGGTCGCGGGTTCGGGCAGCGTCGTCCCCGCCGCCGGAAGATCCGGAGGCGGACGGAAATCAGGGGGCACGTCCATGACGCGGCCGATCTCAGGAGGCCGGCTTGTCGAGATAGGCGGCCACGCTCGTGATCCGGCTCCCGACCATGGTCACCGCCTTGCGCAGCCTCTCCTCGCTGACGCCGAAACGCTGCGCCCATTCCTCGCGGGTGGGACGGTCGTAGATGTCGATATGCGTCTTGCCCCTGAATTCGGTGGACATGCTGTGCCCGCTCCGGTTCGCCGTGAGCCGCGGCCATACCGGGCTCTTCGAAGGGACAACCGGACTCGGGCCCTTCGGTTGCCGCCGGTCGCGGCCGGCACGCGGTGCGCCGCGGGATTCGGCTCAGGGCGCGCTCGGCGCGGGCGGCGGGACCGGCTCGTGCCCCGGCTCCAGCCCGTCCGCGTCCGAACCGACGCGCGCCGCCACGAAGGCGGTCAGGAGCGGCACGAGCAGCGCCGTGACCACCACGCTCGCCGCCACCAGCACGGTGGCGGGACCGGCAGCCTCCGCGTAGGCCGGATTGGCGGCCGCGATGATCGCCGGCACGGCGGCGGCGTTGCCGGCGGTGGAGGCCGCCGCGACCCCGGCGACGCCATTGCCCCCGGTGAGCCGGTCGGCGACGAACAGGGCAGCCCCCGTGACCGCCACCACCGCCACGCCGAGGCCGATGCCGAGCAGGCCCGCCTGCCAGATCTTGGCGAGGTCGAGCCCGAAGCCGAGGGCAAACGCGAAGAACGGGATCATCACCGGCGCCGCCCCCGACAGGAAGGCGCGCATGTCGCGGTCGAGGTTGCCCAGGATCATCCCGATCACCAGCGGCAGGATGCTGCCCACCAGCGTCGGCCACGGGAAGGCGGACAGGCCCGCCAGCCCGAGGGTGACCATGGTGAGGAACGGCCCGGATTCGAGGCTCATGATCGCGTAGGCGCCCGCATCCTTCGGGCGGCCGAACTGGCCCATCAGGGCGAGGTAGAGCCCGCCATTGGTGTCGTTCATCGCGGCGACGATCGCCAGCGTCGAGATTCCCGCGAAGGCGCCCCCGACCACCGGCGCCTCGCCGAGGACATGGCCGAACACCACGCCCATGAGCGCCGCGATGCCGACCTTGGCGGCCAGCAGAACGCCGCCCTTGCGGGCGATCGCCGGGGTGGCGCGGAAATCGATGCCCGCGCCCATGCAGACGAAGAACACCGCCAGGATCGGCAGGGCCCCGTTGAAGAGCGCACCGGTGAACGAGCCGAAGAACGTCGCCGTGTTGGGAAAGAGCGTGTGGAGGATCGCGCCGAGGAACAGCGGCACCACCATCAGGCCGCCGGGCACGCGCTCCAGGGAACGCTTGATGGGAATCTGCATGGTTCGCCCTCCCGGTGCCACCCTGTTCCGGGCCTTCGGCACCCGCTCATCCCCCGGGCCGGCTGCTACAACCTTTTGACAAGCAGGCGCAACTCGCGCCCCGGATCGTACAAATGTTGACAAGCGGCGCGGTTCATCGCTGACTTGACGCAGCCTGGCTCGATCCCTGGAGGCAGCCCCGGATGTCGTCGGCGGTGTCCTCATCCCTGTCCGGTCCGCCCGACCGGGCGGCGGCGCCGGAGCGGCCGGCGGGCCGCGGCGCGGATCCGAACCGGCCCGGCTCCCTGGCCGACGGCATCTATCACGCGCTCCTCACGGGGATCGGGAACGGCACCTACGGACCCGACACGCGGCTACCGAGCGAGCACGCCCTCGCGGCGCGCTTCCAGGTCTCGCGTCCGGTGGTCCGGGCGGCCCTCGACCGGCTGCGCCGGGAGGGCGCCATCGTCTCGCGGCAGGGGGCGGGCAGCTTCGTGCGGCCGCGGGTGGCGCGTCCGGCCCTGGGCTTCGCCCCGGTGGAGAGCATCGCGGACATCCAGCGCTGCTACGAGTTCCGCCTCACCCTCGAGCCGGATGCCGCCTTTCACGCGGCTCTGCGCCGCGATGCCGACGCCCTCGGCCGGATCGCGGCAGCGCTCGACCGGCTCAGTGTGGCGACCCGGCAGGAGCAGCACCGGGCGGATGCCGATTTCGCCTTTCATCACGCGATCGCGGCCGCGTCGAACAACCACTATTACGCGGCTTGCCTGGAGGCGCTGCAACCGCACATCGCCGTGGGCATGACGATCCACGGCCTCGCCCTGCAGGGTCCGCGATCCGGACTGCGCGGCGTGCTGGAGGAGCATCGCGGGATTTTTTCGGCGATCGCGGATCGCGACGCCGAGGCCGCCCGGACCCGCATGGAAGCCCATATCGCCACGTCCCGCGACCGGCTGTTCGAGGGGCGGCTGCTCGATCTTTCCCTCGGCCGGCCTGCCGAACCCGGCCCCGGGAAGCCGCGTGCTTGACCGCGGCGCCGGGGGGTCTGTATGCCTGCCGACAACCTGACAACAAGCTTTCGAGCCGCGGCCTGGCGGAGTGGCCGATGATGGTCCTGCCATGATCCGCTCGACATGACCCGCCTGCGCCTCATCGCCGACGATCTGACCGGCACCCTCGACACGGCCGCGGGCTTTACCGGCCTGTGCGGGTCGATCCCGGTGGCGTGGCCGGAGATCCTGGCGGCGGAATCCGCCGGATGCCTGGCGATCGATTCCGGCACCCGTGAGCGATCGGCGGAGGCCGCCGGGCGGATCGTCGGCGCCCTCGCCCCCCGGCTGGTCGGCGCCGGCATCGCCTTCAAGAAGGTCGACAGCCTGCTGCGCGGCCCCTGGGCGGCGGAACTCGCGGCGGTGCTGCGGCAGGGCGCCTGGGATCGCTGCGTCGTGGCGCCGGCCTTCCCGTACCAGGGCCGCCGCACGGAGGGCGGATGCCAGCTCGCCCGGCGCGGTGGCGGCTGGGAGCCGGTCTCCGGCGACATCGCCGAGGCCCTGCGGGCCGCCGGACTGCCGGCGCGCCGGGCCAGCGTGGCCGACGGTCCCGTGGCGGGCGTGGCCGTCTACGACGCGGCCAGCGATGCCGATCTCGCCCGGGTGGCCGATCTCGGCGGCGCGGATCCGGTGCTCTGGTGCGGCAGCGGCGGCCTCGCGGCGGCCCTGGCGCGGGGCGCGGACGCGCCGGGCGACGACCGGCTCGCCGGCCCGGTGCTCGGGCTGTTCGGCTCCGACCGGCCCGAGACCGCCGCGCAGCTCGCGGCCTGCGGCGGCCACCACCTCGTCCTGTCGCCGCAGGACCCGGACCATGCCGGCGCGGTGGCCGCGCGCCTCGACCGGCACGGCGTCGCCCTGGCGAGCCTCGCGCTGCCCGAGGGGATCGCCCGCGAGGCCGCCGCGGCGCGGATCGCCGCGGCCTTCGCGGGCGTGATCGACCGCATCCCGCAGCCCGGGACGCTGCTGGTGGCCGGCGGGGAGACCCTGAAGGCGCTCTGCCTCGCGCTGGGTGTCACGCGCCTCGACGTCACCGGGCAGATCATCCCGGGCCTGCCCCGGTCGACCCTGCGGGGCGGCCGCTGGGACGGGCTCGCGGTCGTATCGAAATCCGGCGCCTTCGGAACGGAGGGCGTCTGGCGCGATCTACTTCACGGCAACGGCTTTCCGCCCGAGAGGAGCGACGCGTGACCCCACATCTCGCCATCACCATGGGCGATCCCGCCGGCATCGGCCCGGAGATCATCGTCAAGGCCGCCGCCCGGCTGAAGGAGCGGATCGACGCGGGCGATCTGCGCCTCATGGTCATCGGCAGCGCCCCGGCACTGCGTCGCGCCGAGGAAGCGCTGGGCCTCCTGCCGGAACGGATCCCGGAGGTTGCCGAGGATGGCGACTGGCCGGCGCTGTGCTGTCTCCAGGCGGATGCCGAGGGTGCGCCGATCGAGCCCGGCCGGCTCTCCGCCGATGGCGGTCGCTTCGCCTACAAGGCGATCGAGGCCGGGGTGCGTCTCGCCATGGCCAACAGGATCGGCGGCATCGTCACGGCGCCGCTCAACAAGGAGGCGCTCAACAAGGCCGGCTACCACTATGCCGGCCACACCGAGATGCTCGCGGAGCTGACCGGCGTGCGCGGCTCGGTGATGATGCTCGCCCACGGCAACATGCGGGTCTCCCACGTCACCACCCACGTGGCGCTGGAGGACGTGCCCAAGCGCCTGACTCCGGAGCGGCTGCGCCTCGTCATCGACCTCACCGACAAGGCCCTGAAGGGGCTGGGTCTGGCCAAGCCGAAGATCGCCGTGGCGGCGCTCAACCCCCATGCCGGCGAGGGCGGCCTGTTCGGGCGCCAGGACATCGACGTCAGCACCCCCGTGATCGCGCAGGCCAATGCCGACGGTCTCGACATCCACGGGCCGGTGCCGGGCGATACGGTGTTCGTGAAGCTGCGCGCCGGCCAGTACGACGCGGTTGTCGCGATGTATCACGACCAGGGGCATATCCCGGTGAAGCTCCTGGGCTTCGAGATCGACCCGGCCACGGGGAAGTGGATGGACCTGTCGGGGGTGAACGTCACCCTGGGCCTGCCAATCATCCGGACCTCGGTCGATCACGGCACCGCCTTCGACATCGCCGGAACGGGCATCGCCAACGAGCGCAGCCTGATCGAGGCGATCGAGTTCGCGGAGCGGCTCGCCGCCAATCGCGCGGCGTGAGGCGCGGCGGATGAAGGGCTGGGCGGATCGAAGGGGCCCAGCCTCTCGATCCGGCCGCATCGCGCCCGACCCTGCGAGACGCCCGTCCGGTCAGGCGTGTTTCACGTGAAACAAATCGGGAACGCGGCCTAGCGCGCGTCGGCCTCCCGCCCCACTGCCTCGCAGGCGAACGGTGACGGCGGCGCCTCGACGCCGCGCCAGCGGCCATAGGTCCAGGGCCGGTACCAGGCACAGCCCTCCGGCAGCCGCTCCGGCACGAGGTCGATCCCGTGGGTTCCGAACGGGCCGCAGCGGCAGATCCGGGCGAAGCCCATCCAGCCGCCCGGCCAGAACCCGTGCCGGGCGATCGCCGTGTCGGTGTACTCGGAGCAGCTCGGCCAATGCCGGCACTGGCGGCCGATCAGGCCGGACAGGGTGAGCTGATACAGGCGGATCGCCCCATGGGCGGCGCGCCGGACCATGCCCTCAGGCGGCCTGCCGCTTGGCGGCGATCTGGTCGAGGGCGTCCACCACCGCGTCGAAGGTCAGGAGCGTCGAGGCGTGGCGCGCCTTGAACTCCCGCACCGGCTCCAGCACCGCGAGGTCCGACCACGCGCCCTCGGGCGCGGGACCGTTCGCCTTGAGCATCGCCCGCATCGTCTCGCGGACGCCGCGCAGCTCCTCCGCGCTGGCGCCGACCACGTGCCGTCCCATCAGCGACGCGGAGGCCTGACCGAGGGCGCAGGCCCGGACCTCCTGGGCGAAATCCGCCACACGGCCATCGTCGCCGAGGACGAGATCGACCGTCACGGTCGAGCCGCACAGCCGCGAATGGGCCGTGGCGCTGGCATCCGGGCTCTCGAGCCGGCCGAGCCGCGGGATGTCGGCGGCGAGTTCCAGGATACGGCGGTTGTAGATGTCGTCGAGCATCGGGTCCTCGGCCGGAGGCGCAATGTCCATCGGGACTCTGCCGCGTGCATCGCGCATTGCGCGTTGCCCCGCGAACGATGATATAGGCGCGATACGGTCGCTTCGCGAGGAGGCGGGCCGTCGACCAGGGTCGCGCCCACGGCCACGGTGGTTCCCACGGCCTTTCGTCCATCCCAGGGCGCCGGCTTGAAACCTTTTCGAGCCCGGGATCTTCCCTCGAACGCCCGACGCGATTCCGACGATGTATGCCAAGCCCGACAGCACCCCGATGAAGTCCCGCATCGCGCGGGCCGGAGATGCCATGGATGCCGCGCTCAAATCCTTGTCCTACCAGGGCGATGGCCAGGGTTTCGACCGGAACGGGATCGACCGGCAAGGGCTGAACGGCATGCGCAATGACAATCGGCCGGTGGATGATGGCCGTCCCGTCGAGGTCGCGCCCGACCCGGCCTCCGCCACCCGCGTCCCGGACGGGATCGAGACCGGCCGCCCGAGCCGCGCCGAGGCCGAGGCCGCGGTGCGCACGCTGCTGCGCTGGGCCGGCGACGATCCGGCCCGCGAGGGCCTGCTCGACACCCCGGCCCGGGTCACCAAGGCCTACGAGCAGCTGTTCGGCGGCTACAGCGTCGATGCCGAGAAGCTGCTGGAGCGCGTCTTCGAGGAGGTCGAGGGCTACTCGGACATCGTGCTGGTGCGCGATATTCCGTTCCACTCCCATTGCGAGCACCACATGGTGCCGTTCATGGGGCTCGCCCACATCGCCTATTACCCGACCCGGGGCGTGGTCGGCCTGTCGAAGCTCGCCCGCGTCGTCGACACCTTCGCCCGCCGCCTGCAGACGCAGGAGACGATGACCGCCCAGATCGCCGACGTCATCGAGAGCATCCTCAAGCCCCGCGGCGTCGCCGTGATGGTGGAGGCCGAGCATCTCTGCATGGCGATGCGCGGCGTCCAGAAGGCCGGCGTCTCGACCATCACCAGCCAGTTCCGCGGCGTCTTCAAGGACAATGCCAACGAGCAGGTCCGCTTCCTGACCCTGGTGCGCGGCGGCGCCAAGTAGTCCCAGACGACGTCTCGACCATGACCGCGCGCGACTTCGCCTTCGCTCCCCCCGGCACCCGCGCCGAGGTCGAGGAGGGCCATGCCCTCACGCCCCGATTCGACCGGGACGGTCTCGTCGCCTGCATCGCGGTGGATGCGCGGGACGGGCAGGTGCTGATGCTCGCCCACATGAACGCCGAGTCGCTGGCGCGCACCCTCGAGACCGGCGAGGCGTGGTACTGGTCGCGCTCGCGCCAGGAACTCTGGCACAAGGGGGCGACCAGCGGCCAGGTCCAGCGCGTCGTCGAGATGCGCGTCGATTGCGACCAGGACGCCCTGCTGATCCGCGTCGAGGTCGGCGGCGATGGCGGCTGCTGCCACACCGGGCGGCGGGACTGCTTCTACCGCAGCGTCGTCCGGGAGGCGGACGGCCAGGTCGTCCTGAAGGCCGCCGGGCGATGAACCGCCCTCTTGCCACACGCTGGCAAGACGAGTCCGCCGATCCGCATTTCCTTCCCGGCACCGTGGAGCCGGTCCGGCCGCCGCCGAGCGCCGGTCCGCGGATCGGACTCGCGCTCGGCGGCGGCTCGGCCCGCGGCTGGGCCCATATCGGCGTGCTGCGCGCCCTGGAGGAGGCCGGCATCCATCCGACCGTGGTGGCGGGCTGCTCGATCGGTGCGGTGGTCGGCGCCTGCTACGCCGCGGGACGCCTCGACCGGCTGGAGACGTTCGCCCGGGCGCTGACCCGGCGCCGGGTCGTCGGGCTCATCGATCCGCGCCTGCCCGGCTCCGGCCTGATCGCCGGCAACCGCCTGCGCCAGCGGCTCTTCGCCGACCTCGGCACGCGCCGGATCGAGGATCTGCCCATCCGCTTCGGCTGCGTCGCCACCGAGTACGGCACCGGTCACGAGGTGAGCCTCACCGAGGGGCCGGCGGTGGAAGCGGTGCGCGCCTCCTACGCGATCCCCGGCCTGTTCCCGCCGGTGACCCACGCAGGCCGGGTGCTGATGGACGGGACCCTGGTCAACCCGGTCCCTGTGGGGCTGGCCCGCACCCTCGGGGCCGATCTCGTGCTCTGCGTGAACCTCAACGGCGATACCGGGGGACCGGTGGTGCACGAGGTACCGGCGCCGGTGCCGCGTCGCAGCTTCCTGCAGGTGATGCGCGGGCGCCGGCCGGGCTTCGAGAGTGCGGAGCCCGAAATCCCCGTCCCCGGCATCGCCCGGGTGGTGCTCGGCGCCTTCAACATCACGCAGGACCGGATCTCCCGGGCGCGGCTGGAGCGGGACCCGCCGGATGTCGCCATTGGCCCGGATGTCGGCGCCTTCGGCCTGTTCGACTTCCACAAGGCCGCCGAGGGAATAGCCATCGGCTACCGGGCCGCCCGGGCGGCCCTGCCCCGGATCCGCGCCGTGGTCGAGGGCGCGGCCGCGCGGGCGTGACGGATTCGGGGATCGCGCGGCCGGATTGAGGGCTCCTTCGAAGCCTCCGCTGCGCCCCGGCAGTTCAGGATGCGGATGCGGGCCGGCGGTTTCCGGGCCGAGATCCTGCCGGGCTTCGGTCCCACCCGTCATCCGGCTGTCGCGACCGCCTGCGATGGGCGCCGTGCATGCTGGAGGACCTCCAATGTATACCAGTCGCCGTCAGATCCTGCTGTCCGGAGGCGCGGGCCTCGTCGGGCTGGCTTCCGGCCTCGCGCGTCCGGGGCTGAGCCGCGCCGCCGACCGGCCGCTCCTGAGCCACGGCCTCCAGTCGGGCGATGTCGGCACCGACTCGGCCATGGTCTGGGCCCGGTCCGATCGGCCGGCCCGGGCGATCATCGAGTGGGCGACCACCGAGAGCTTTTCCGATATCCGCGGCGGCGTGTTCGCCGACGCCCTGCCGGAGACGGACGGCACCGTGAAGGTGGCGCTGACCGGGCTTCCGGCCGGCCAGGACGTATTCTACCGGGTCCGGCTCCAGGACATCGCCGCGCCCACGATCGTGGGCCCGAGCCAGGTCGGACGGTTCCGCACCGCGCCGGCGGACCGGCGCTCCGTGTCGTTCTGCTGGTCGGGCGACACGGCGGGCCAGGGCTGGGGCATCGACGAGGCCCGCGGCGGCATGACGATCTACGCGGTCATCCTCAAGAACCGGCCGGACTTCTTCATCCATTCCGGCGACACGATCTACGCCGACGGGCCGATCCAGTCCGAGGTGAAGCTCCCCGACGGCAGCCTGTGGCGCAACCGGGTCACCGAAGAGGTGGCCAAGCCCGCCGAGACGCTCGCGGAGTTCCGGGGCCGGCACAAGTACAACCTCACCGACCGGAACGTGCTGGCGATGAACGCCGCCGTGCCGATCCTGGCGCAGTGGGACGACCACGAGGTCACCAACAACTGGTGGCCGGGCGAGCCCCTCACCCGGGCCGAGCACCTCAAGAAGAAATACGCCGACCCGAACGTGCTGGCCCTGCAGCTGCGGGCCGCCAAGGCCTTCCACGAATACATGCCGATGCGCTTCGAGCCGTCCGAGCCTGGCCGGGTCTATCGCAAGATCGGCTACGGCCCGCTGGTCGACGTGTTCATGCTCGACATGCGCTCCTACCGCGGCCCGAACGGCGAGAACCGGCAGACGGAATACGGGCCCGATTCCCATTTCCTCGGGCCGCAGCAGATCGCGTGGCTGAAGCGGGCGCTGCTCGAGTCCCGGGCGACCTGGAAGGTGATCGCCGCCGACATGCCGCTCGGCCTCGTGGTGACCTACGACGGCGACCGCAATTTCGGCTCGGAGGCGGTGGCGCAGGGCGACGGGCCGCCGCTCGGCCGCGAGCTGGAGATCGCCGACCTGCTGCGCTTCATCAAGAGCGCGGGGATCCGCAACACGGTGTGGCTCACGGCCGACGTGCACTACACGGCCGCCCATTACTACGACCCCAACAGGGCGCAGTTCCAGGATTTCGACCCGTTCTGGGAATTCGTCTCCGGACCGCTGCACGCGGGCACCTTCGGGCCGAACGCGCTCGACAACACGTTCGGGCCGCAGCTGCGCTTCGTGAAGGCGCCCGACAAGGGCCAGGTGAACCTGTCCCCGGCCGCCGGCTACCAGTTCTTCGGCCACGTGGCGGTGGACGGCGCCACCGAGCAGATGACGGTGACCCTCAAGGACGCCACCGACACCGACCTCTGGCACGTCACGCTCGATCCCGTGAAGGCGTGAGACGGACCATGGGTGATGCGGGCTTGAGCTGTCGGCCCGCTCGTCCCTCGACGCGAAGGAGCGCGGGTCCCCCTCCCGTGCGGGAGAGGGAGCGCGGTCGCGCTCCGGCACCGGCCGCCTGCCCTGAACCGGGGACGCCCGGAGGCGGAGGACGGGAGAAACGTGGGGCTTCGCGCGCCTACGCCATCGTGATGTAGTCGCGCAGGGCCTGATGCTCGGCCTCGACGGTGGCGATCTTGCGCGCCACCACGTCGCCGATCGAGACCAGGCCGATCAGCCGCCCATCCTCGCAGACCGGCACGTGGCGGAAGCGCCCGTCGGTCATCAGCGCCATGACCTCCTCGATCGTGGCGCTCCGGCCGCAGGTCGTGACCGTGCTGGTCATGTGGGCCGAGACCGGCGCGTCGAAGGCCGAGCCCCCGTGCCGGGCGAGCGCCCGCATGATGTCGCGCTCGGAGATGATGCCCGCCACCGTCCCGTCGGCATGGGCGACCACCAGGGCGCCGATCCGCTTGTCGGCGAGGATCTGGATTACCTCATCGAGGCTCCTGTCAGGGCTCACCGTGACGACGGAGCTGCCCTTCTCGGCGAGGATGCGTGCGACGGTCATGGCTCTCTCCCTTGTGACGCGTCCGGTCCGCCGTCAGCCCGCGGCGGCCTTGTTGCGCTGTCGTCCGGGTGGGCCCCGGCTCGTTCACATTGTGGCGAGTGTGTGACCGATCCGGCCCGTTGGCAAGGTGCTCAGTGCCGGCGCGGCTCCCGGGGGTCCACGAGGGGGAACAGGAAGAAGCCCGCGATGAAGCCGCCCAGATGCGCGTCCCAGGCGATCGCGGCGTTCTCCCCGACCAGCGGCATGCTGACGAGGCCGAACAGCAGGTTGGTCAGGAGCCAGATCGCCAGGAACGACACCGCCGTCCGGTTGCGCAGCAATTCCGGGATCGTCTCGGCCGGCCGGGGCGGCGGCAGCTGCCTGGCGGGCGCGCCGTAGCCGGAGACCGGCGGCTGGAACACGAAGCGGGCGGCGGCCGCCATCAGGGCCGAGATCCCCGCCGAGGCGCCGACCAGCGGCCCGGCGCTCAGCGGGTCGATCAGGATGTGGAGCAGCCCGCCGGCCGCCGTGCCGGCCAGCGCGAGCACGCACCAGCGCAGGGCGCCGCAGCGCCGCGCCACCGGCGCGCCGAAGGCCGCGAGCCAGACGCTGTTGAAGATCACGTGCATCCACGAGCCGTGCAGCAGCGCGTAGGTGACGAGCGTCCAGGGCAGGAGCGCGTGCTCGCCCGCGATGTAGCGGGCGAAGGCCTCGCGGGCCGCCTCCAGGCCGGGATCGCCCGTGCCGCCGGCCGCGCGGATCACCTCGGAGGCCTGGCCGGGATCGAACCAGAGGGTCCAGCGCGCCGGCACCAGCGCGAGATCGAGGACGAGGCGGATGTCCCAGGTATCCGGCAGCAGGAACTCGCGGACCGCCTGGATCGCCAGGAGCAGCCCGATCGCGACGGTGACGATCCCCGGCATGTTGAACACGGGCACGCGGCTCTGCCGCGGGAAGTCGGGGGAGGCATCCATCGCGGCACCATGTCGGGGCGCGGGGCGCCTGGGCAAGCCCCGGCGACGTATTGAAGCTCGCGAATACCGGCCGGATCCCGGACCATGACACCGCATCGATCCGTCTTCCGGCCGGATCCGCCCGGAACGACCGTGGCGCGCCGAGGAGGATGCGACGGGGGGTGCGACGATTGTGTCGCCGGCCACGACGCGCTACCCCCGCACCGTGCGTCGCCGGCGGGCCCGGCGCCGCACGGGTGCGGGGGGGCCGGCACGGCCCGTGCGCCCAGACGCGGTGAACGCCCGGATCGGCCGGTCACACCCGCTCGGATGTGCCAGATTGATCCGGGGATGAACCACAGGCGTTGAGAATCGGGACACCGATGAAGCATCCCACCAGCCGCATGCTCCATGCCTACTGGGAGCGCCTGCGCGGAGAGCGGGCCGCACCGGAGCGCTCCGAGATCGAGCCGGGCGAGATCCGGCACCTTCTCGCCGACAGCCTGATCCTGGAACTCGACATGCCGAGTCGCTCCGCGAGCATCCGGCTCGCCGGGACGCGGGTCTGCGCCCTGTACGGCCGCGAACTGAAGGGCGAGCCCTTCGCCCGGCTGTGGGGCTCCCGCGCGCCGGATCCCTGGCGGATCGTCGAGATCGTCGCCAGCGACACCCTCGGCGTCGTGGCGGGCCTGCGCGGCACCAACGCCGAAGGCGAGGCGGCGGATCTCGAACTCCTGCTCCTGCCGCTCCGTCATCGCGGTCGGACCCAGGTCCGCGCCCTCGGAACCCTGAGCCTCGACGGCGCCCCGCACTGGCTCGGCCTGCGCCCGCTGGTGGAGGCCGAGACCACCTCCCTGCGCATCCTTCCCAGCCGCCGCCCGGAGGCGGGACCGCCCGCCCGCGCGGCCGTCCGGACGAGCGCCGGTTATCCCGGTCCGGTGCGCCACGGCCACCTCCTCGTCCATGCCGGCGGACGCGCCTGAAGACTGTATTCATTCAATCTTACGCCCGGATTGCGCCGGCTCATCCGATCGCAGCGCCGCGCGCGCGCGAGAAGATCTTCGGCGTGCAAGTCGATCGCGCAAGTCGACCGCGCAGGGCGCAGCGCTCCGCGCGCGTGAATGTTTCAGCAGCGCCGCTCCGCGCGGAGGCCGGAAAAAGGGTTTCGTAACAGTCCGCGCCTAGTCTGCACCGGCCCTCATGCCGGCGCAGGACTATTCTCGGAATGATCGCGGTCGAGGCCACCGCCGGAACAGATCGACACGCGGTGCCCCCCGAGCCGGCGCGCGGCGCGGCCGACCAGCGCCGGCACCAGCGCGTCCGGGTCGCCGTGCTCGGCCGCTACATGCTGGCCGACCGGCGGGAATATCCCTGCCAGACGGTGGACATGTCGCCGGGCGGCGTGCGGCTGACCTGCGCGGTTCCGGGCGCGGTCGGCGAGCGGGTGGTGCTGTATCTGGAGCATATCGGCCGGATCGAGGGCGTGATCGCCCGCATCTGCACGGACGGTTTCGCGGTCCAGCTCAACGCCACGCCGCGCAAGCGCGACAAGCTCGCCTCCCAGCTCACCTGGCTGGCGAACCGGGAGATGCTGGGCCTGCCGGAGGGTCGCTCGCACGAGCGCCTCGTGCCGACCAGCACGGCGGTGATCCTGCGCCTCGAGGGCGGCCGCGAGATCAAGGCCCGCATCATCGACATCTCGATGTCGGGCGTGGCGATTTCCTGCCCGGTGCCGCTGGCCCTCGGCGCCGCCGTCACGGTCGGCAGCACGCCGGGGCGGCTGGTGCGCTACTTCGAGGGCGGCTTCGGCGTGCAGTTCCTGCTGCCGCTCTCCCCCGACCGCTTCCATGCCGGGATGACGCTGTAGCGCGTCCCCGGCCCGATCCTGCCCCGGTCAGATCTTCCTGGCGAGCTGCGCGGCGACCTCGTCGGCCGGCCGGGTCAGATCGAGGGCGCCGAGGAAGCGGTTCTGCGCGTCCATGACGTAGACCAGGGCGGTGTGCTCCATCGTGTAGTCGCCGTCCTTGGCCGGCACCTTGCGGGCATAGGCGCGATACGCCTTCTCGGTGGCGGTCACCTGCTCCTGGCTGCCGGTGAGGCCGGTGATGCGCGGGTCGAAGCTCGACAGGTAGGTCTTCAGGCTCGCCGGGTCGTCGCGCTCGGGATCCACCGTGATGAAGGCGACCCGCATCGCCCGGCCCTTCGGCCCCAGGGCGGCCAGCACGTCGGAGATCTGCTGCAGGGTGGTCGGGCACACGTCCGGGCAATGGGTGAAGCCGAAGAACACGAGATGCGTCGCGCCGGCGAAATCGCGCTCGGTGACGGTGCGTCCGTCCTGATTCACGAGGGTGAACGGGCCGCCGACTCCGGGCACGCCCACCGGCGCCCTGTCGGGCAGGAAGGCGAAGACCGCCGCCCCGGTGAGGCCGAGCAGGCCGAGGCAGAAGGCGAGGAGCGGGACGAGGGCGCGGCGCATGGGACGGGTTCCGACCTCCGGGGAGGCCGGCACAGCACACAACCGCGCGCGGAGGCAAGCCGGCGCGGTGCCGCCGGCCGCCCGGCGCCGCGCCGCCCGACCCCGTCAGGGCTTCGGCGCCGGCTCCCCGGCCGGGCTCGCCGGGGCGGCGCCCTTCGGCGGCTCCTTGCCGAGATAGACGTATTCCGGTGCCGCGCGGAGCTGGTCCTTGGTCGTGTCGATCCGCGCCTGGAGGGTCTTGCCGTCGGTGCGGTCGAGCTTGAGCACGGACGGATCGACCGCGACGTATTTCGAGCCGATCCCCAGGAAGCCGCCGACCCCGATGATCCAGGCCTTCACGGCGCCCTTCTGGTCGAGGACGAAATCGGCGATCTGGCCGATCGTCTCGTTGGCGCCGTTGACGACGCTGGAGCCGATCAGCTTGCTGGCGACCATGTCGTCGGGGGTCTGGGCCACGAAGGTCGGGCGCAGGTTGTCGGCCATGGTGGCGGGCGCGCCCGGGACCGGGGTCGCGGCGCTGCCGCTATCCGGCTTGGCGCCGTCGGTCTGCGCCGAGGCGGTGGCGAGGCCGGCCAGCAGGAGGGCCGAGGCGAGGAGCGGGGTGCGCATCGGAGCAGGTCTTTCAGACGGGGCCGAACATCGGGGTGGCGCCGCCTCAAGGTTCTGGCGGGGCTTAAGTTCCGCGCGGTCTCGGCATCGGCCGGGGCCGCCCCGGCGGTTTGCCGGCCGTGTGTCGCCGCCGCCGGCCTTTGACGGCGCGGCATCCGCCCCGCACAAGGCCGGCGCCATGCTCCGCCTCGCCCTCTACCAGCCCGACATTCCCCAGAACACCGGCACGATGCTGCGCATGGCCGCCTGCCTCGGGCTGGCGGTGGAGATCGTGGAGCCCGCAGGCTTCGACGTCTCGGACCGGCACCTGCGCCGCTCGGGCCTCGACTATCTCGACCACGTGGCGATCACCCGGCACCGCTCCTTCGCGGCCTTCGCGGCGTGGCGGGCCGAGGCCGGGATCCGGCTCGTCCTCGCCACCACGGCGGGCGCCCTGCCCTACACGGATTTCGCCTTCCGCCCGGACGATTGCCTGATGGTCGGGCGCGAATCCGCCGGCGTGCCGGAGGCGGTGCACGCGGCGGCCGATGCCCGGATCGTGGTGCCGATCCGGCCGGGCCTGCGCTCGCTCAACGTCGCGGTCGCGGCCGCGATGATCGCCGGCGAGGCCCTGCGGCAGACGGGCTGACCGTCGCCGACGGACAGCCAGCCCGATGCCGGCTTCCCGCCGTTTTTGCGCGCGGAGCGACGCAATTCAGGGCCGCGCGCCCTCCGTGACCGGGGCGCGGACTGGCTTGCTTCGCTCCGCTCGCGAAGACGGACGTCGCAACGGATCCCGTTCCGCCGGCTTGGTAGGACGAGGTCTACCTTTCGACCGGAGAGACGCGCCGCCGCATGGACGACACCGCCTTCAAGCCTTCCCGGCGCCACGCCGATCTCGGGCCCGCCTTCTTCGATCCGGTCACGCCGGCCCGGTTCCCGCAGACGATCCTGCGCTACCGCAATCAGGCCTGGGCGGAACGGATCGGCCTGGGCGGCCTCTCGGAGGCGGCGTGGATCGCCCATTTCGGCCGGTTCGAGCCGCTGCCCGGCAGCTTCGAGACGCCGCTCGCCCTGCGCTATCACGGCCACCAGTTCCGCTCCTACAATCCGGAACTCGGCGACGGCCGCGGCTTCCTGTTCGCGCAGGTCCACGACCGCCTGGACGGGCGCCTCCTCGACCTCGGCACCAAGGGCAGCGGCACCACGCCCTGGTCGCGCGGCGCCGACGGGCGGCTGACCCTCAAGGGCGGCGTGCGCGAGGTGCTGGCGACCGCGCTCCTGGAGGCGCAGGGCGTCACCACCTCGAAGAGCTTCAGCCTGATCGAGACCGGCGAGGATCTCGTGCGCGGCGACGAGCCCTCGCCGGCGCGCTCCGCCGTGCTGGTGCGCCTGTCCCACGGTCATATCCGCATCGGCAGCTTCCAGCGCTTCCTGGCGCTCGGCGAGCCGGACAACATCGCCCGGCTGCTCGACCACACGATCGAGACCCACAGGCCGGATCTCTGGCGCGACAGCCTGGAGGATCGGGGCGTCGCCTTCCTGGAGGACGTGGTCGCCCGGGTCGCCCGGATGGGCGCGCAATGGGCGGCGGCCGGCTTCGTCCACGGCGTGCTCAACAGCGACAACATCAACGTCACCGGCGAGAGCTTCGATTACGGCCCCTGGCGCTTCCTGCCGCACTTCGACCCGGACTTCACCGCGGCCTATTTCGACGAGACCGGGCTCTACAGTTTCGGACGCCAGCCGGAGGCGCTGTTCTGGAACCTCGCCCGGCTGGCCGATTGCCTGCTGACGCTCGCGCCCCAGGCGCGCCTGGAAGCCGCCCTCGCCGGCTTCGGGCCGGCCCTGCAGGAGGCGTTCGCCGGGGCCCTGTTCCGCCGGCTCGGCCTCGCCGCGGCGCCGCAGCCGGAGACCGACCGGCTGGTGTCGGCGGTCTGGCGGTTCCTCGCCGAGACGCGCGCGCCCTTCGAGCGATTCTTCTTCGACTGGTACGGGGGCCTCGCGAGCGCCGGGCGCGCGGAGGCCGGCCCGGCCGCCGCGTCGTACCGCTCCGAGGCCTTCGCGCCGGTGCGGGCCGCGCTGGAGCCGCTCGCACCCGCCCCGGGCGCGCGGCTCGACCATCCCTATTTCGCGGGGGCGCCCTGCACGCTCCTGATCGACGAGGTGGAGGCGTTGTGGGCGCCGATCGCCGCGGCGGATGACTGGTCCCTGTTCGAGGCCAAGCTCGCCGGGGTCGCCCGGATGGCCGAGGCCTGCGGGACGACGCCCGCCTCGGCCTGAGCGGCCTCCTCGGCCAGCCGCTGCCGCTCCTCGGCATAGCCCCCCGCGATGGCGAGATCGACCAGCCGCCGCGTCAGCCGGAAGGCCAGCCAGAACAGGGCGAGGCAGAGAAGCGTCGCGGCGGCGGCCTTGAGCGGGTCCAACGGGTTCTCCGGTGATCTCTCCTCGGGTGGAGCGGCTCTCTTAGAGCCGAGGCCGGGCGTGGGGCAATCGGACTTGGTGCCGAGGACGGTGCCATCCGGCGCCGCCGCGATCGGGCGCGTGGAACATCCCCGAATCGCTTCGCTCCGTCCGCCATGGCGCGGTCGATGGGCTGAAGGCCGCAATCCGGACCGACACAGGACCGGAACATGCTATGGCGCCCGCCGGCCGGATCCCGATATCCGACCCTGTAAGCCCCTCGATCAGGCGGATTCCCTTGCGCGAGACCTTCCATATCGAAGTCCTCGGACCTGAGCCGAACGAGATCCAGACGCGGATCTCCGTGCGGGTCGGCAGCCTGGAGAGCGCGCAGGAGCGGGCCCTGCGCCTGTTCGCCCGCGCCCGGGTGCCGCAGCGCTCGGGCGAGCCGGCCGAGGCCGTCCGGGTGATCGACGGCGCCGGCCGCGAGGTGTTCTATCGCACGCGCTTCGACGCCGGGGATTGAGGCGTCCGGAATCCGCCGATGCGCGCAGCCCTGATCCTGCCGGTTCTGCTCCTCGCAGCCTGCGCGCTGTTCCTGCGCAGCTACACCCTGCCGCCGGCCCCCGACCGCCGGGGCGGCACCACGCTCCTGCTGACCTGGCCGAACCGCCCGGCCTTCGGCAGCCCCCGGGCCGACTGCCTCGGCGGCCCTCCGGACGGGCCGGTCCTGCCCTGCCTGATCGCCTCCGTCGCCCGGGCGCGCGACGACGGGTACACGCTGCTGCAGCTGCCGTTCTGCGCGGCCTGCTACGACCTGTCCGGGCGGATCGCCGTCATGGGCCGCGACCCGGCGGCGACGCGAGCGCGGCTGGAGCAGATCGCCCGCTTCGGATGGTGAGACGCGCCCGGGCGACGCGCTCGCGGGCGCGCTCCAGGGTCCGGGCGACCGGGAACAGGGGATCGCGCCCCGCCTCCACCAGGAGATGGGCGATCGGGCGGCGCTCCGTCCAGAAGGTGGTACCGAGGGCGAAGCCCGGGGGGGCGCAGGAATCGATCCGGTCGATCGGCGCGTCGCCGGCGGCCAGGGCCTCGGTCAGCCGGTGGACGAGCTGGACCCCCGGCGCCGTCTCGGGCCGGGTCTCGTCGTTGGCGATCTTCAGCACCCAGGCCTCCCGGCCGGTGACCGGAAGGATCAGGGAGGCCAGGAGGTATTCCCCCCGGCGCAGACGCGCGATCCGCACGGCGTCCGCGGCGCCGAGATCGGCAAGGGCAGTGCGCAGGAACGCGATTTCCGCCGGCCGCTGCACCAGGCTCGTGCCGGCCTGGCCCTTCCAGCCGGCGGCTTCGAGGGCGATGTGGGCGTCGAGGGCGGAGCCGAGGGACTCGGGTGCCGCGAGGATCTCGAAGGTCACGGGCCCTGCCGCCTCCAGGCGCGCGCGGGCGCGGCGCAGCTTGCGCCGGCGCTGGCCGGAGAGGTGCCCGAGATAGGTGGCCCGCGCCTCCGGCCCGAGCCCGGTCAGGTCGAGCAGGCCCCGGTCATGCGGCCAGTAGGCGGCGCGGCGTCCGCCACAGGCCGTCAGGAGGTCCGGCAGGGGGCCGTCGGCGGGGACGTTCGGCAGGAGGAGGCGCGGCGGCAGGCCGAGCGCGCCCGGCGCGGCGAGGAGCCCCGCCAGCGCGGCCTCCGGCGCGGCGCCGTGGAGAAGCGGCGCGCCGAACGGGCTGTAGCCGTGGGTCCAGCCCATGAGCAGCGGCAGCGGCAGGCCCCAGCGGCGCCGCGATGGCCGGAACGGCCAGGCGGCGGCGAGCCGGGCCCCCGGCGCCTCAGGCGGCCGGTCGGCGACGAGGAGGAGGCGGACGCCCGCCCCGAAGGCGTCGCGGGCGGCCAGGGCGTAGCCCGCCTCGTAGAACGGGTTCCGGATCAGGGCGGCCGCGCCCAAGGCCCTCCAGGCCGGGATCCAGGGGGCTCCGGGACCGAGGGGCCGGATCGCCGCCACGAAGCCCCCCGGTAGCGCGACGGTGTCCGCCATGGCGGGACCGTCAGGCCGCGAGCCGGTCACGGATCGCGCCGGCGAAGCCGAGCACGTCGTAGCGCCATGCGGTCACGCCGGCGGCGACGGCGAGCAGGACCAGCCGCAGGGCCTGCCCCGGCGGCATCAGCCCGCCGGGAACCAGGGCGATGCCGGCATTCACCGCGCCGCAGGCCAGCGCGATCCCGGCGATCCCCGCCATGTCGGCGAGGGGCAGCGGCATCATCGTGCCGGCCCGGCGGGCGCCCAGCACCAGCACGAGGCAGGCCGCGCTCTGGCCGCCCGCGAAAGCGAGGGCCGCCCCGGCGGCGCCGAATCGCGGGATCAGCAGGAGCGACAGCGCGGCGACGGCGGCGAGGGTCGCGAAGGCGGCGGCCGCCTCCAGGCCGCTGGATCGGGTGAAGTAGATCACCTGCCCGAAATAATAGGCGCGGAACATCATCAGGATGGAGGCCAGGATCAGCACCGGGGCGAGTGCCCGCGCCTCCGCCCGGTAGGCGGGCCCGAGCAGCACCGCGACGACCAGATCGTCGAAGCACAGGAAGAACACCGCCCCGAAGGCCGCGATCAGCGTCATGGCCCGGGCGGCGTCGCCCAGAACCCCGGAGGCCGCCGCCATCCCGCCGACCCGCGCCTCGCGCTTGGCGATCGAGATCAGCGACAGGGCGATCGCCTCGCCGAACACGATGAAGCTCTGCTTCAGGAAGTCGGCCAGTGCCCCGTAGGCGCCGAGCCCCGCCGGCCCCACCGTCTTGGCGATGATCAGTCGGTCGAGGCTCTGGGCGAGCGCCGCCGTCCCGAAGGACAGGACCAGCGGCCAGCCATAGGCGAACAGCCGCAGGGCCTCGGCCCGGCTGCCGCGACCGGGCATCATCGGGGCGATCGTGGCGGCGGCCGGGAGCGAGGCCAGGGCATTCGCGGCCGCCACCGCGAAGGCGAGATGCAGCGGATCCTGCGAGAGATGCAGCGCCAGACTACCGAGGGCGAGGATCAGGACCGCCCGGCTCATCACCGAGGCCGCCACCGCCCCGGCCCGCAGGCGCGTCCGGGCGATCTCGGTGGAGCCCTCGAACAGGGTGGTCCCGAAGGCGAGCGCCAGGATCGCGGCGGCCATGCGCGCCGGCATCAGCCCGAGGGCGGCGGCCAGCGCGCTGCCGAGCCCGGCGAGCAGCAGCGTGCCGCCCAGGATCCGCACCACGGTGCCGACCTGCGCGGGCTCCCGCGCCTCGTCGTAGAGGGCGAAGAACGCGAATTTCGGCCACTGGCAGGTCGCGCCGTAGAGCACCAGCGCCCAGGACAGGACGTACAGGTAGGTGCCGTAGCTCTCCACCGGCGCGAGCCGCGTGAACACCGCGACGGAGGCCATGTTCAGGGCGGCCGCGAAGCCCCGCGAGCCGACATAGATCAGGCTGTGCCGGGCGATCATGTCCTAGAACCGGTCACACGCACCACGACCTCGCACCACGCTGGGACAGACCGGCCTCGTGGCGGGAGGTAACGCAGGGACGGCATGCATGACAGCCCGGGCGGTGCAGGCGGCGTGCCGCCGGGCCGTCGGTCAGCCCTCGCCCCGCTTCCGGATCAGCGACGTGCCGGTCATCTCGGCCGGCTGGTCCAATCCCATCAGGGCGAGGAGCGTCGGCGCCACATCCGCCAGGCGGCCGTCGGCCAGGGACACACCGTCGACGCCGACGAGCATGGCGGGCACCGGGTTGAGGGTGTGGGCGGTGTGGGGCTCACCGGTCTCGGGATTGCGCATCATCTCGCAATTGCCGTGGTCGGCCGTCACCAGCAGCGCCCCGCCCTGGGCCGTCACCGCCTCGACCACGCGGCCGAGGCAGGCATCGACGGTCTCCACCGCCGTCACGGCGGCCGCGAGGCTGCCGGTATGGCCGACCATGTCGGGGTTGGCGAAGTTCAGGATGATGAGGTCGTAGCGGCCGGAGCCGATCGCCTCAACGGCGCGGTCGGTAAGTTCCTGTGCCGACATCTCCGGCTGGAGGTCGTAGGTCGCGACCTTCGGCGAGGGCACGAGGACGGCGTCCTGCCCCGCGAAGGGCTCCTCGCGGCCGCCATTCATGAAGTAGGTGACGTGCGGGTACTTCTCGGTCTCGGCCATACGCAGCTGGGCGCGGCCGGCCCGAGCCACGGTCTCGCCGAGGCCGTTGGGCAGGTCGAGGGGCCCGAACAGGGTCTCGGCGAAGGCGTCGATCTCGACGCTGTACTGGACGATCCCCAGGGCGGCGGCGAAGCGGATCGTGCGCGTGCGGTCGAAGCCCGCAAAGGCCGGGTCGAGGAGCGCCTCCAGGATCTGCCGGGTCCGGTCGGCGCGAAAGTTGAAGCTCAGGATGCCGTCGCCGTCGTGCATGCCGGCATAGTCGCCGATGATGGCGGGCCGCATGAACTCGTCGGACACGTCCTGCGCGTAGGACGCGGCGACCGCCTGCCCGGCCCGCGCGAACCGGGTTCCCCGCGCCTCGGTGAGGGCGTCATAGGCCGTCTGAACCCGCTCCCAGCGCCGGTCGCGGTCCATCCCGAAATAGCGACCGCACAGGGTGGCGATGCGGGCGCCCTTCGGGAGGGTCGCCTCGACGTCGGCGATGCAGGTGGCGGCGGAGCGGGGCGGCATGTCGCGCCCGTCGGTGAAGCCGTGGAGCCGGACCGGGATGCCGGCCGTCGTCAGCACGCGCGCCAGCGCAACGGCGTGGTCCTGGTGCGCGTGGACGCCGCCGGGCGACAGAAGGCCGACGAGGTGGCAGGTGCCGCCCGACGCGCGCAGCGCCTCGATGAACCGGGTCAGGGCCGGGTTCCGGGCAAGGGAGCCGTCGGCGACTGCGGCATCGATCCGCGGCAGGTCCTGCAGGACTACCCGGCCGGCCCCGATATTGAGGTGGCCGACCTCGGAATTGCCCATCTGCCCCTTGGGCAGGCCGACATCGGTGCCGAAGGTCTTCAGCCGCGCCCGGGGGCGCTCCCGCATCAGCGCGTCGAAGACCGGGGTCTTGGCCTGATGGACGGCGTTGTCGGCCACCTCGTCCCGCAGACCCCAGCCGTCGAGGATCACGAGCATCACGGGACGCGGTGTACTGTCGGGCACGGTCACAACTCTCCTGGGCTGCCACGCGCGGCGCGCGGCCGGTCTCCGAGCCCTGTGCGGCCGGATCGTTGCGCGTTTCGATAATCGCCTTGGCCGCACGAGACCACCGCCCTGAAGGACCAACGGGCGACGGATGCGAGAGAGCGTTGGGCTTCTGACATGCCTGGACCGCGCCCCGCTCATTGCCGAGGGCGCGGCCGACCGGGCTTCTACCTGTCAATTGACTCGGGCCGCGTCGGATCCCGGCGGGACGCCGAGGAGGGGCCGCTTTCGGCGTAGGGCGGCCCGGAGCAGGGTCCTGCGGTAGCCCGGATAAGACAGGAACCCCGCCGCCCAGGACAGGTGCATGGTCACGGCCGCCGGGCCGCTCATGACAAGGATGGGTTCCCGCGCCTTGAACGCGAGGGCGAGGCCGCTCAGGGTGCAGCCTCCGGCATAGACCAGCAGGGGGATCAGCAATGTGGGCACCAGGGCCGCCAGGGGCAGGGCCGCGCCGGCGTAGAGCAGGACCAGGGCCGGCAAGATCTGGCGCGGGCGCGGCAGGCTGGCGTGCTTCTCAAGGGTCCGCGCGCAGCCACGCCCGTATTGGAGGTACTGCCGGGCGAGGCTGACGAGGCACGCGCGCGGGAAGTAAGTGATCGCGAGTTCGGCGGCGAGATAAATCCGCCCGCCCGCCGCGCAGAGCCGCCGGTCAAGTTCGGCATCCTCGTTGTGGGTGAAAGTCTCGTCGTAGCCGCCCACCCGCAGGAACTCGCGCCGGTCGAAGGCCGCGTGGTGACCGTGGGCGACGTAGCCCGAGATGCCGCCCTGACGGTGGGCCGCGCCGCCGTTGCCGAGCCGGCTGTTCTGCGCGGCTGCGATGGCCCGCTGCAGCGGCGTCACCCCGACGGTCCGGAGCGGTACGACCACCGAGGCGGCGTCCCACAGGCGCATGGTGCGGATGAGATTCTGTACGAACCCCTCGGGATAGATGGCGTGGCAATCGGCGCGGACGAGGTAGACGGAGGCCGGATGCGCCAGCCGTGCGGCGAGATTGATGGCTGCGGCCTGGATGCGGCGCTCGTTGTGGATGAGCCGGATGCGTGGATCCCGGGCGCTCAGGGCGGCGACGATCGCGCAGGTCTGGTCGTGGCTGCCGCCGTCCAGCACCAGCAGCTCACAGGCGACCGCATCCCGATCAGGTAGCACTGACGCGATGGCGTCGGCGATGTGAGCGGCCTCGTTCAGGGCCGGCATGGCGATCGTCACGAGCGGAGCGCCGGCGGCGCTCACGGGGTCCTGCATGGCGGTTCTCCCGAAACCTGGACCCGGTCGCCTGCGGATTGGAGCCGGCGGTCCTGGGCGGAAGCGGAAGCCGAAAGCGGCGCGCGTCCGAGGTCTCATTTGTGGTGATTGGCAGCGATTACCGTTGCTGATCACAACCACCACTTCAGTCGGCAGCACCGATACGACGAAAGTTGTAATTCTGAACGCCTCTCGGCGATGATAGCCCGTTTCGGCGGGACGGCCGGCTGGCTCACAGGCCGATTCGAACCAGATCCCGCGAGCTGGACCACCGGCTCAGAGCGTCATGCGGGACGACCTCGAATGATGAAATCTTTGAATGCGATTGGCCTCGGCTCGTCAGAATGCGGGTTGACGGAACGGCGGACCGATCCGTCGACGATGCGGGTCACTGAGATCGCGCCAGACGACCGAATCGTCGCCTTCGATGCGGCGGGCTTGGCGCAGTACAAGGGTCTCTTGCGCGTCCTGATCCTGCGTGACCTGAAGGTCCTCTATCGGCAAACCGCCCTCGGCGCCTGCTGGGCGATTGCGCAGCCGCTCTTCACTGTCCTGATCTTTACGGTGATCTTCGGCCACTTCGCCAAAATCCCAACCGACGGTGCGCCCTACGCACTCTTTGCCGGCAGCGCGGTCGTCCTGTGGACGTACTTCTCCGAGGCGGTGCGGCGCAGCGCCAACGGTCTCGTGGCGGAGGCCGAACTCATCCGCAAGATCTACTTCCCGCGGCTGGTTATTCCGCTCGCGACGGTTGTGTCGCCGATGGTCGATTTCGCAATCGCGCTCGCCGTGATGCTGGCCCTGATGCTCTGGTACGGGGTGGTGCCGGACTGGCACTTGGTGCTGGCCGTCCCGACCCTGATCGTCACGGCCATGCTCGCCCTCGGCGTCAGCCTCTGGCTCGGGCCGATCAATGTCCGGTTCCGGGACGTCAAGCACACGCTGCCGTTCCTGATCCAGATCTGGATGTACGCCTCGCCGATCGTCTACGCGTCGAGCATCGTGCCTGCCTCGGTGCGCTGGGTCTACGCGCTGAATCCCATGGTCGGCCTGATCGAGGCGTTCCGGTTCGCCATCCTAGGTGGAACCCCGCCTGATGCCTTTGCACTCGTGGTCTCGGTCACTGCCGCGCTGGCCCTCCTCGTCAGCGGATTGATCTTCTTCCAGCGCATGGAGCGCTCTTTCGCGGATATAATCTGATGTCGATGGCAATCAGCGTACAAGATATCGGCAAACAGTACTGGCGCGCACCGCGCGCCGCCCACCAGAACTCGCTGCGCGACGCGCTCAGCGAGGGCGTCCGCGGCCTGCTGAGCCGCCGCTCCGAGGCACGCCCGTCGCAGGAGAGCTTCTGGGCGCTGAGGGAGGTGAGCTTCGGCATCCGGCACGGCGAGAATGTCGGCATCATCGGCCTCAACGGCGCCGGCAAGAGCACGCTCCTCAAGCTCCTGTCGCGGATCGCCGCGCCGACCACCGGCCGGATCCGCCTCGAGGGCCGGGTCGGGGCGTTGCTCGAGGTCGGCACCGGCTTCCACCGGGAGCTGACCGGCCGCGAGAACATCTTCCTCTACGGCTCGATCCTCGGGATGGACCGTCGGGAGATCGCCGCGAAGTTCGACGCGATCGTCGCCTTCTCGGAGATCGGCGAGTTCATCGACATGCCGGTGAAGCGCTATTCCAGCGGCATGTATGTCCGGCTGGCCTTCTCGGTCGCCGCGCATCTCGAGCCCGACATCCTGCTCCTCGACGAGGTGCTAGCGGTGGGCGACTACACCTTCCAGCGCAAGTGCATGGACTTCGCCCGGCGCCTCCAGGGCAAGGGTTCGACGATCCTGCTGGTCTCGCACAACATGTTCAGCATCAAGACCATGTGCGAGCGGGTGATCTACATCAAGGGCGGCCGCGTCGCCTATGACGGCCCCACCGACGAGGGCCTGACCCACTACGAGCGGGACAGCTATCTCGCCGACACCGCGTGGTTCCGCCCGGACACCAGCGACCTGCCGGTCAAGATCAGCGACGTGACGATCACCGACGAATCCGGCGCGCCGCGAACGCTGTTCCGCCACGGCGAGCGGATGCGGATCCGGGCCCGCTACAACGCCGCCGAGCCGGTCGCCGATCCGCACGTCCTATTCTCGATCACGCGGTCCGACGAGCTGCTCTGCTGCAATTTCAGCACGCAGGCGGACGGCGCCGGCCTGACCGCCCTCTCGGGCGAGGGCGAGGTGGAACTGCTGACGCCGCCGCTGACCCTGACCGCCGACACCTACACGGTCTCGATGGTGGTCCGGCAGCGCGGCTTCGAGCGCCTCCTCGCGGCCAAGATCGGCGGCCGCTTCCACATCGAGCACCCCGTCTTCGCGCCGGACGTCTTCGGAGTCTTCCACGAGGCGGGGAGCTGGACAACGAACGGCGCCGCATCGCTGCGCTGAAGCCCGGAGGGCATGATGGTCAAAGGCGCGTCGGAACTCTGCCGGGACGGCGATGGGGAGAATGCAGCCGGGACGGCGTCCCGCGCCGGGCGGATCCGATCGAACTTCGCCGCCTTCGATGCCCGGGTGCGGCACGCGGAGCGTCTTGCGGCGGCCGGCGACCATGCCGGCGCGGCCGTCGAGACCGCCATCGCGGCGACCCTGGCAGCGCACCGGCATTGCGGCGTGTTCGCAAGCCCGCGCCTCGAACGGTTGATGACCGGGATCGGCCGGACCCTCGACGGCGGCGGCGAAGCCCGGGACGGCGCGGGCAGCGACGGGGCTCCGTACCGGCGCGTCCTCCACGTCTGCACGCAGCTCGCCCCGGTGGGCGGCCTCACCAAGATGCTTGCGCTCTGGATCGGCGCCGACCGCAGCCGGGTCAACGGCGTCGCCCTGACCCAGCACCGCGGCCCGGTCGACGCGCGGATCACCGCCGCGGTGCGCGAGAGCGGCGGCGGGATCCACCACCTGAACCACCACAAGGGCGACAAGCTCGCCTGGGCGCGGGAGCTGCGCCAGATCGCGCGCGGCTACGATGTCGTCGTCCTGCACATCCACTGCGAGGACGTGGTCCCGCTGATCGCCTTCGCGGACCCGGCGAAGAGCCCGCCGGTCCTGCTCCTCAACCACGCCGACCACCTGTTCTGGATCGGGACGCGGATCAGCCACGCGGTGATCAACCTGCGCGAGGCCGCGCGCCGGCTCGCCGTCGCGCGGCGCGGCGTCGATCCGGCGCGCAGCCTCCTGCTGCCGACCCTGATCACCCTGCCCGAGCGCCAGCGCGCCCGCAGCGCGGCCAAGCAGGCCCTGGGCGTCCCGGAGGACAGCGTCCTCCTGGTCTCGGTGGCGCGGGGGGCGAAGTACCGCAACGTCGGGCCGGTCACCTACGCGGACCGCCACGTCGACCTCCTCGCGGCGCATCCCCAAGCCCGGCTCATCGTGGTCGGCCCCGGCGAGCGGGCCGACTGGGAGCGGGCCCGGGCCGCCACCGGCGGGCGCATCACGGCCCATGCCGAGCTCGCCGACCCGCGGGTCTTCTTCGAGGCGGCCGACATCTACGTCGATTCCTACCCGTTTGTGTCGTCGACCTCGATGCTGGAGGCCGCCGCCTATGGACTGCCGCTGGTCACGCGCTTCGAGGCCCCCGCGGCGGCGGAGATCGTGGCGATCAACCATCCGGGGCTCGACGTCACGGCCCGCGTGGCCCACGACCAAGCCGCCTACGAGTCCCACCTGACCGCGCTCATCACCGATGCCGCGGCGCGGGACGCCGCGGGCGCCGAGAGCGCCGCCGCGGTCGCGGGCCTGTACGCGCAGGCCGCCTGGCTTACAGGACTCGACGCGGTCTACGCGCAGGCGCAAGCCCTGCCCCGGCTGCCCCCGGAGGCCGGGGCGCCCGGCCCGGCCGAGACGCCCCATCTCGGCGAGCCCGACCTGCGACACCAGGACATGTTCGGCTCGGACTTCCCCGTATCGGAGATGACCAAGAACTACATCGGCATGCTGCCGCTGCGCCAGCGCGTCGCCTCCTGGCTCGCCCTGCGCCGCGCGGGCGACTTCTCCGGCCTCTGGGAACCGGTGCGCCTGCTCCTCCCGGAATGGCTGGTCCGCAACGTGAAGGATCGGTTCGGCCCGATGCGGGTCCGGGCGCAGGTCCCCAGCGGCTGAGGCCGCCCCGGGCCCGGGTGGGTGCGGATCGATCATGCCGATTGGCGCGCGTCTCGCCCGGCGGACCGGTCCCGGCCCCGCGCGGTCCGCGCGTCGCGGAAGGCCGGGCCGCCCGGCCGCGCTTCTGCGGCCCTCACCGGTCTTCGTCGCGACGGCCCGCTCTCCGCCGGCAAGGACGGTCGCGCCTCGTAGGACAGCTCGGAATCACGGGCGGTGCGCACTCCGGCCACGGCCGGGACAACGCGAGCCCGCTCCGGCGGCCGGGCTCCGGGGAGGCCCGCGCCGCGGAGCGAAAGCCCGTCGGGCTCAGCGCGTCTCCGGATCGGCGGTCAGCGGCCGGGCGGCTGGCCCGGCGGCCAGCGCCAGCAGGGCCGCGCGCGCGCGCGTCGGCCGGAAGGCTTGCCGGATCGCCCGGTGCGGCATCAGGCGGAAAGCCGTGAGGAACGCCCCGGCGGCGGCGCGGCGATCGCCGCGGGCCACGTGGGCTTCGGTGGCGTCCAGCAGGGCGTCGTAATAGCCCTGGACGGTCCCGAAATAGAGCCGCAGGGCCGCGAGCCGCGAGACGCCGAGAGCCGGCGCGTGACGTCGGAAGACCAAGCGGGTGAAGTGAATCCGGCGGGCGATCAGGCGGTCGAAGGTCCCCGCCGGCCGCTGCCGGAAATGCACGCAGGGCGCGGCGACGAAGCCCACCCCGTGGCCGCGGACCGCACGGAGCTGCCAGTCCCAGTCCTGATCGCCGAGCAGGGCCTCGTCGAACAGGCCGATCGCGTCCACGACGGTCCGGCGCACCACCGTCGCCCCGATCTGCGGGAAGTAGCCGCTCAACATGTGGTGCAGCAGCGCGCCCTTGTCGGACGGAAGTTCCGCCGGCCAGGGGCCGTAGGTCGGCACGAGGTCGTGGTCGGTGGTGACGATCTGGCCGAACACAACCCCGAGCTCCGGATCGGCCTCGAACAGGCGCAGATGATCCCGGATGTGCGCGGGCTGCCAGACATCGTCGTCGTCGAGGAAAGCCACGTAAGGGGCGCTCGCCCGGGTCAGGCCGGCATTGCGGGCCGCGCCGGCGCCGGGCCGCTCGACGGGGACATGGATCGCGCCGAATTCGGCGGCGATCTCGGCGGCCGGCCCCGCCTCGCCGTTGTCGCCCACGATGATCTCAAAGGCGAGGTCGGGGCCCTCCAGGGCGCGGATGCTCGCAAGGGCCTCGCGCAGGAAGGCGGGCCGGTTGCAGGTGGGCACCACGACGGAAACGCGGCGCTGCGCGGGTCGATTCATACCCACTCCTCCCAGGCATCGTAGGCGCCCCGGAGCAGAGCACCGAAGACGAGATCGTTGTCGAACTGCGTGACGAAGTTGCGCGCCACCGTTCCGGCGGGGCGGGTCTCCACCGCCTGCGCGTAGACGATCCGGTAGCCCGCCTCCCGGGCTGCGTGGGCGGCCGCCTGCGTCCAGTTCGCCGATTGCCCGAGCGGGATCGCGAAGCTGTCCGGCCGCACGCCGAGGCGAGCCCCGATGGCGCGCCGGGATTCCTCCAGTTCCTCGGCCGCCTCCGCGGCGCCGAGTCGCCCGAAATCCGGGTGGGTCACGGAATGGCTTCCGATTTCGACCCCGTTCGCGGCGAGCGCCTCGATGGCGCGCCAGCCCAGGATGCCCGGCGGTCCGCTCTCGGGGCGGTCGAGCCAGCCCGACACGATGAACAGGGTCCACGGAATCCCGTAATCGCTCAGGATCGGTGCCGCCCCGCTGAGGACGCTGTGCCAGCCGTCGTCGAAGGTGATGGCGAGATCCCGCGCGCCGCCGCGCCCGTCGGCGATGGTGGCCGCCGGCACGAAGCGGTAGCCGAGACTGAGCGCCCGCTCGAGCTGGTGGCGGAAGCGCGCGGGAGTGACGTCGTTGACGCCGCATTCCGGCTGGCCGACCGAATGGTAGCAGAGGATGCGACCACCCGGCGCCGGCCGCCGGATCCGGGCGAGGGCGAGCGTCGTGCGCTCGCAGGCCATCCGGGCGGCGGCGACGCGCGGGCGCGTCAGGCCGACCGTCCGGGCGAGGCTCCTGACCGGTGCGGGGATCATTTCAGGGCGGCGCGCAGGCCGTCGACGACCTGATCCTGCTCCGCCTCCGTCATCGCCGCGTAGAGGGGCAACAGGATCGCGTGGTCGCGCGCCCGCTCGGATTCCGGCAGCGCGAAGCGCCGCGGCGCCTCGGCGTAGGGCGGCTCGAGATGCGCGCACATGATGCCCCGGCGGGTGGCGATGCCCCGGTCGAGCATCGCCTGCATCACTGCATGCTGGTCTGCATCATCCGGGAGCCGGACGCAGTAGCTCTGCCAATTGCTGCGCATCCCGATCGGTTCGGGCGGCGGCGTCACCGCGGGGAGGTCGGCCAACCGCGCGCGGTAGCCGTCGGCGAGGCGGCGGCGGCGGGCGATCAGGTCGGGCAGCCGCTTCAGCTGCTCCCGGCCGATGGCCGCCTGAACATCCGTCATCCGATAGTTGAAACCCGCGATCGCGTACGATTCGACGACCACCGTGGCGCTGCCGTGTCGGGCGATGTCGGAGACGCTCATCCCGTGCTGGCGCAGCAGCCGGAAGGTCCGGTCCCATTCGGGCTTGGCGGTGGTGATCATGCCGCCGTCGCCGGTGGTCAGCACCTTGCGCGGATGGAACGAGAAGCAGGCGATGTCGCCGGCAATCCCGCCCCCGCTGCTGCCGATCGGCCGCCAGACATCGCCCTGGAGCCGCTCGGAGCCGATGGCGCAGGCCGCGTCCTCGATCACCGGGATGCCGGACCGGCGCCCGATCGCCACGATCGCCTCCAGGTCGCAGGGCATGCCCATCTGGTGGACGCAGACGATCGCCTTCGTCTTCTCGGTGATCGCCGCCGCCGCCGCGGCCGGGGCCATGTTGAAGGTCGCCGGGTCGATGTCGACGAAGATCGGCGTCGCCCCGCACTGGGCGATGGCGTTGGCGGTGGCGATGAAGCTGTGGCTCACCGTCACCACCTCGTCGCCGGGGCCGACCCCGACGGCGAGCAGGGCGAGATGCAGCGCGGTCGTGCAGTTCGAGACCGCGCAGGCATGGGGCGCGCCGACGATCGCGGCGAACGCCGCCTCGAAGGCCGCGACCTGCGGCCCCTGGGTCAGCCATCCGGAGCGGACGACGGCGGCGGCGGCCTCGGCCTCGGGGTCGCCGACTTCGGGCTTGGCGATCGGGATCATGCCAGCGCCCGCCGCAGGTGATCGGAGCGGGACTCGTCCTGCCACCAGGCGACGAGGTCGGCCAGGCCCTCGGCGGCGCCGATCTCCGCCTCGAAGCCGATCAGGTCCTTGGCGAGGCGCGTGTCGCACAGGCGCCGCGGCACCGGGTTCACCGCCCGCTCGGCCTCGTGGAGCAGCGGCGTGCCGTCCCGGCCCATGATCCGGGTGAGGTGGCCGGCGAGGTCGACCAGCGAGGTCTCGACGCCGGTCCCGACATTGAGCACCACGTCGGTGGCCGACGACGTCGCCGACAGGATGTTGGCCCGGGCGATGTCGCGGACATGGACGAGGTCCATGGTCTGCAGGCCGTCGCCGAACACGATCGGCGACTGGCCCTCGGCCAGGCGCTGCATCCAGCGGACCATGACCTCGGTGTAGCGCCCGGTCAGGTCCATCCGCGGCCCGTAGGCGTTGAAGTACCGGAGGGCGACGTAGTCGAGCCCGTACATGTCGTTGAACGAGCGCAGAAGACCTTCGCCGAAGGACTTGGCGGCCCCGTACAGGGTCCGGTTGTCGTAAGGATGGTGCTTCTCGTTGGTCGGGAAGACCTCCGCCATCCCGTAGACGGAAGCCGAGGAGGCCATCACCACCTTGGCGACGCCGGCCTCGACGCAGCTCTCCAGGAGGTTGAAGGTCGCGGTGGCCATCACCTCGAAGGCGTGGCGCGGCTCCGAGGCGCACTGGGTGATGCGCAGGGCCGCCTGGTGGAACACCACGTCGGTGCCCTTGACCAGCGTGTCCATCAGGGCGCGGTCGCGGATGTCGCCCTGAACCAGGCGGACGCGGCCGGAGCCGAGGGCGTCCGCGAGATTTTCGGGGCGGCCGCGGACCATGTTGTCGACCGCCACGATCTCGTCGCAGCCGGCCTCGACCAGCAGGTCGATGATGTGGGAGCCGACGAAGCCCGATCCGCCGGTGACCAGGATCCGGGTCCCGCGCAGGTCGCCGCTGAACCGGCTTCCCTTCGTGACCTCACGCAGCTTGGGCATCGGCGACCTCGCAGTAGCTCGCGACGGCCTGGCAGACGGTATCGATCTGCGCGGACGTCATCTCGGGGAACATCGGGAGGGACAGGGTCCGGGCGGCCAGCCGCTCGGTGACCGGCAGGCGGCCGGCGCCGTCGTCCAGGTGGCTGTAGGCGGGCTGCCGGTGGACCGGGACGGGATAGTGGATGCCGGTGGCGATGCCGGCCGCGTTGAGGTATTGGCGCAGCCCCTCGCGGTCCGCCGTCGACACGGCGTAGACGTGGAACACGTGGTCGAGCCCGGCGGGGGCCGGCAGTTCCAGGCCGAGGCCCGCGAGCCGGGTGCCGTATTCCGCCGCCACCGCCTGACGGGCGCGGGTCCAGGCCTCCAGATGCGGGAGCTTGACCCCCAGCACCGCGCCCTGGACGCCGTCCATGCGCAGGTTGAAGCCGTGGCGGACGTGGTTGTACTTGCCCTGCTGACCCCAGTCGCGCAGGCAGCGGGCCGCCTCGGCGAGGTCGTCCCGGTCCGTGACGATGGCGCCGCCCTCGCCGTAGGCCCCGAGATTCTTGCCGGGATAGAAGCTGAAGCAGCCGATATCCCCGATCGTGCCGGCCTTTCGGCCGCCGCGCTCGGCGAGATGCGCCTGGGCGGCGTCCTCGACGAGGGCGATCCCGTGGCGCCGGGCGATGGCGCCCAGCGCATCGAGATCCGCCATCCGGCCGTGGAGGTGCACCGGCAGGATCGCCTTGGTGCGGGGCGTGATCGCCGCCTCGACCAGGGCCGGGTCCATGGTCCAGCTGACCGGGTCGATATCGACCAGGACCGGCGTCGCGCCGGCATACAGCACCGCCGCCACCGTCGCCACGAAGGTCGACGAGACCGTGATCACCTCGTCGCCCGGGCCGATGTCGAGGGCCAGCAGGGCGAGGTGCAGGGCCGCGGTGCCGCTGCTCACGGCGACCGCGTGGCGGGCGCCGCAGGCTTCCGCGAAGGCGGCCTCGAAGGCGCTGACCGCCGGGCCGAGGACGAAGTCGCCGCTGCGCAGGACGTTGAGGACCGCCGTCTCGACGTCGCCGCCGATCGCCGCGTACTGCGCCTTGAGGTCGAGGAAGGGAATCACGAGGCCCTCGCAAGTGGCATGAGGTCGATGGGGGAGCCGTTCTGGCGCAGGGAGCGCATGGCGGCTTCGAGCATCTCGACGACGCGCAGGCCGCTATGGCCGTCGGTCATGGGCGCGGTGCCGGTCTCGATGGAATCGGCGAAGTGCTCGATCTCGACGATCAGCGCCTCGCGGAAGGACAGGTGCGGCGACCACATGTCGCCGGTCCGGTAGGAGACCATCAGCTCGGTGATGTCGTCCGAGCCGCCGCCGACGGTGACGCCGCGGTCGTAGACCTTGACCTTCTCGATCGGGTCGAGGTCGTTGTAGACGATCATCTTCTTGCTGCCGCCGATCAGCGTCTGCCGCACCTTCACGGGCGCGAGCCAGTTGACGTTGATCTGCGCGACGACACCGCGCGGGTAGAACACGGTCAGGTGGGCCATGTTCTCGGGGCGGCCGCTGAAATGGCCGGTGCCGCTCGCCGAGATCGCCACCGGGGTGAGATCCAGGATGTGGTCGAGGATGGCGAGGTCGTGGACCGCCAGATCCCAGATCACGTTCACGTCGCGCTGGAACAGGCCGAGATTCACCCGGGTGGAATCGTAGTAGAACACGTCGCCGATGGCGTCGGTCGTCACGAGCTCGTGGATCTTCTCGACCGCGCCCGTGTAGACGAAGGTGTGGTCGACCATCAGGGTCAGGTTGCGCTTGGCCGCTTCCTCGATCAGCAGCCGCGCCTCGAAGGCCGAGGGCGTGATCGGCTTCTCGATGAAGACGTGCTTGCCGGCCCGCAGCGCGTTGATGGCGATCTCGAAATGCGAACTCACCGGCGTCGCCACCATGACGGCGTCGATCGCGGGATCGGCCACGAGGTCGCGCCAATCCTGATGGAGCTGGACGGCCGGGTAGCGCTTGCCGGCCCGGCCGAGCGCGGCCGGCGACTGGTCGGCGATGGCCACGAGCTGGCAGCGCTCGGACTCCGAGGTGCACCGGGCGAGGTTCGGCCCCCAGTAGCCGTATCCGACGATTCCAATCGAGATCATGACTGCATTCCCTCAGGCAACTTGCAGAGACTCGGCCGTCTCGGGCCGGGGCGACTGGGCGGATCGGGCGCTGTTGGCCCGCTTGGTGCGCGTGTCGCCGACGACCCGGGCAGGGCATCCGGCGACGATGGCGTAGGCCGGGACATCCCGGGTCACG
>Ga0316228_1000795_pt1 | contig 38190 bp, 33 predicted proteins | sample TBH18021metaG_FD_206005 | JGI IMG/M metagenome (GOLD analysis project Ga0316228, IMG submission 206005) | Freshwater microbial communities from Trout Bog Lake, Wisconsin, USA - TBH18021 | ecosystem: Environmental > Aquatic > Freshwater > Lake > Hypolimnion/Profundal zone | place: USA: Wisconsin... | reverse complement strand
TTAGAGTTAACCGGTTTAGGTGGTTCAGGCTCAAGAGGGTACGGAAAAATAGTCTTTAGAGATTTAAAGTTAGATGGGGAAGACTTTCAAACCAAACTTGATCAAGTCAAAATCCAAGAGGCCAGCTAATGCCCCTCCGCCAAATTTATAAAGAAGACTTATGAAATCTTATAAACTCACTTTAACCCTGCAATCAGCCTTTGCTACACCCCTTAAGGGTGATACCTTATTTGGTCAATTGTGTTGGGCCATTCGTAATCGCTTGGGTGAAGATGCTTTAACTGAATGCTTAGCGGGTTATACCCATAACCAACCGTTTGCCGTGGTATCGGATGCCTTTCCTGAAAGTTATTTTCCCCTACCTAAGTTACCGAGTTACCTTTATCAGCTACCCGAAGGCGAAGATCGTAAAGCCATTAAAAAACGCACTTGGTTACCAGAGGCCGCTCTTCAACAACCGATAAGTCATTGGTTGACGTTATCAATTACCGCAAAATCTTTGGTGACTGAAAGTAAGCACGCCACGCAATTAAGTGAGAAACATCCACACGCTCATAACACTATCAATCGCCAAACGAATACGACCGGTGACGGTGGCTTTGCACCCTATAGTGTTGAGCAGGAATGGTTTGTGCCCGGTTTACGCTGGTCAATCTATTTATTGTTAGATACCGCTCGATTAAGTGTAGAAGACTGTCAGCAATGTCTTGATGATATGGGCGCCTTTGGTTTTGGTAAAGATGCCAGTATCGGCCTAGGTAAGTTTAGTATTGACGCTTTTCAAGAATACGCTTTACCTGCACAAGCCTCAGCAAATGCCTGTTTAACTTTGGCACCTTGTGCGCCACAAGGCTTAGGTTTTGATAGTCGGCATAGTTATTATCAGCTGTTTACTCGCTTTGGTCGGCACGGTGATATTGCAGTACATCAAGAGGGAAAGCCGTTTAAGAATCCCGTGTTATTAGCTCAAACAGGGGCATTGTTTAGAACCTTACCGCCTCAGTCTGGGTTTATTGGTCAAGGTATTGGCGGTCAGGGTGAGTTATCAAAAACACTTGCCGCAACGATTCATCAAGGTTATGCACCGGTGTTGGCCATCAATTTTAATGAGAGTGTAAACTCATGACACATTTTTTAGATCACTACACGCTAAGATACACGCCACTTTCACCCGTACATATAGGGACTGATGAGAGTTACGAGCCTACCAACTATATCATTGATGACAAGACTTTATACGAGTTTGATATTGAGGGAGCAATAAATGCTTTAACTGCTACAGATCGATCTGAGTTGGACAAAATAGTGAGTAAACCTAATGCTCAAATGATTAAGTCAGTTCAGAAGTTTTTTTATGATAAACGTGATGCTTTAAAACCGTGGGCTATTAATACCATTCCGGTATTAGAGGGTGTGGCTAACTTTTATAATGGTCGAGTTGGAAAAGTAGTCAATCATGAAGGTGGTGGTGGCGAGGTTATCAATAATTTAGAAATTAATCGATGTGCCTATAATCCGGTTAATCGTCAGCCTGTGTTGTTTGGATCTTCGGTAAAAGGTGCAATACGTACCGCATTGCTAAATCATCATAATAAGAATCAAGCTTTGCAAAAAACTACAGATCGGAGAACTGGAAAACTACGTACTGAAGATAATAAAGAACTTCAACAACGCTTACTCAAATATGAAGCGGGTAAATTCCACCTTGATCCATTACGCTTAGTATCGGTGGGTGATGCAAATTGGGTTAACCTGGATGATTTGCCTAAGTCAAAAATATGTATGACAGTTAACCGTAAAAAACATAAAGTAGTGGATGAGAATGGAACCGAACGACCCAGTCAATCCGAAGGTAATCAAAATTTAAATAAATTACTTGAATGCGTACCTGCTTGGCGTTATCGCGCATTTTCTGGTCAATTGACTTTACAGAACATTAATTCCATAAGAGCAGATTTACCTTCCACAAAACTACCTGAAAGTAAGTTTTGTTATTCTATGGCAGATATTGCGAAAATCTGTAGTTCATTTTATCTCCCTAAATTGAAAGCAGAAGTTCGATTAATGCGTGATCGTGAGTTTGTTGATAAGGTGTGGGATAAGAGCATTCAAACATTAATAGCCTCAATTGCTGATCAAGTCAGGAATGGTAATGTATTTCTTTTGCGCATAGGTCGTCATTCAGGGGCGGAGTCGGTCACTTTAAATGGTGATGGTGTAAGAAATATAAAAATTCTGGAAGGTAAAGATCCGGTTACAAAAAAACAAAAGTTTACTTTTGATGATGAGACTAAAACGCTTTGGTTAGCTGCACAGCATAAAGAACAGCGTACCGATTTATTACCTTTTGGGTGGGTTTTAGTTGAAGTTGAAAGTAATGGGGCATCATTAGACTTGCCTTTATTAAGTGATATTTGTTCAAGCCAATACAGTGATGAAAGTATTTGGGCACAGAAACAGGCTCAGCAAAAGACTCAGTTCGAGGAAATTCGTCATGAGGCAATAGAGCGCCGTAAACAAGAGGACATTAAGCGTTTAGAAGAGGCTGAAGCTTTAAGAATGAAGTTGGAAGCTGCTCAACAAAAAGAACTTGAAGAAGCCGCTCAAGCAGCGCTTAAACGACAAGAGGAGGAAGCGCGATTAGCGCAATTGCCGCAATATTTACAGGATATTGCTGAATTACTTAAAGCTAAAAAAGATCCTAATAAAAAGGATTATCTAGTGTTAATTGATGCCGTAAAAGCAGGACAATGGGAAGGGTCTGACAGGCAGTTGGTGCTTGAAGATATTCAAGCAAGGATGCAGGACTTAAAAGAGTGGCGACCTACCACGAACAAAAAAGAGCCATCCAAAGATAAAGAATATACCCGAACCATTGAGGTTATTAAGTTAATGAGTCGTTGATAATATTAAATACTTAAATTGAATCCGCTTATTTACAAGAGGAAAATAAATGCAAGCAATTCGTCAGATTTATCAAGATACGCCTAGTATTATTCATATTAGTATTCCCGAAGAACTTCAGCACCACCCAGTAGAGGTGATTATTAGAGCTTTGGATGATTCTACTAATAATGAAATTAAAGAAACCGATGCTAATGGTTGGCCGATTGGTTTTTTTGAGCGAACCTTTGGTTCTATCCCCGACTTACCTGAAAGAGAATCCCAAGGTGAATATGAAGAACGGGAGTCTTTAGAGTGAAATATTTGTTAGATACAAATGTTTGTATCCGATATTTACAAGGTCGTTTGCCTTGTATACAAGAAGCAATTCATTCAAAATCACCGACACAATTAGTTATTTGTGCAATTGTTAGGGCAGAACTGTTTTTTGGTGCAATGAAAAGTAATCATCCTTTAGAGACATTAGCAACGCAGAGACAGTTCATAGACTTATTTCCAACATTATCTTTTAACGATGAAGCGGCACTCATCTTTGGGAAAATCCGCGCCGACCTACAACGACAAGGACAACCTATTGGACCTTATGATTTGCAAATAGCTGCTATTGCCATAGTAAATGATTTAACATTAGTAACCCACAATACACGTGAATTCAGTCGTGTTAATGGCTTAAAGCTTGTTGATTGGGAAATTTAAACGCAACCTGTGTTGCTATTGGATATTTGATGACCACTATTTTAATTTGTACGGTTGGTGGTAGTCATCAACCGATTGTCACTGCGATTACAGAAGAGAAACCCGCTTATGTGTACTTTATTTGTACCGATAGAGATTTGGCGACTAATACGCCCGGCTCTAGTCTACAGATAACCGGTAAAGGCAATTGTATTAAAGCCAAGTTTACCGACGACGCGCCCAACTTACCTAATATTCCCAGTCAAACGGGCTTAACCCCCGAACAATACACCGTGTGCATTACTTCATCTGATGATTTGGATCAGATTTACAGTGATTGCAACCAAGCCATTAAAGCCGCTATCAAACAATTCCCAGACGCTAAGATTATTGCCGATTATACCGGCGGCACTAAATCTATGTGCGCCGGTTTAGTGATGGCAGCGATGGAATATGAAGATATAGAACTGCAATTAATTACGGGTAGTCGTCATAATCTGGTTGCTGTTCAGGATGGTGATCAATATCGGCTGTTTGCTAATACGCGTGGCATTCAGTTTGAACGCTTAATAGCGCCGTATCGACAAGCGTGGACACGCTATGCTTATAGTGAAGCAGAGGACGGTTTAAAACAAACGGCGCCGCCACAAAATAACGAACTGAGGGCTCAATACACCCGTTTTAGGGATTTGAGCAGGGCCTTTGCCGAGTGGGATAACTTTAATCATCAAGTTGCTTTGGAGTTATTACAACGCTATGCCCGCATCTTACCTGCGGATTTAATTTGTTATTTTGATGTGGCTAAGCGTTTGAATAATGACGATTTAAAACTCCGCGAAGCCGCCCAATTATTAGATTTATACCGTAATGCGCAACGCCGTGCCGCGCAAGGGCGTTATGATGATGCTATTTCTAGGGTCTATCGTTTAATTGAATGGACGGCGCAGTGGATCTTAAAAACACAGTGTCATATTTATACAGCAGATGTCAAAGAAGCCGACATCCCCGAAGGCTTAACGTTAACTAAAAATCATGATAGTGGGCAATACCAAGCGGGGTTGTTTGCTGCATGGCAGTTAGTTCGATTTAAAACATCAGGTGCCGCCACGGTCTTTATCACGACACAAGAAAATAACTTACGTAATCATATTAAAGTGCGCAATTTATCTATCTTGGCACATGGTTTTGAACCGGTTAAAGCCAGTGATTGGCAACCGATTCAACGATGGTTAGAAGAGCACTTTATTCCCATGTTATTAAAAGAAACCGCTAGTGTGCGGATTAAAGAATTACCCAAACAACTACCGGCCACTTACACCTTGTAAGCACTCAGTTCATAGACTTAAAAAACCGCCATGACCATTCACACGCATTTGATTTTAGTCTCCGCACAAGCCGTTCCTAATATTACTCCGGTTATGGATGAACGATTTAAACCTAAAAATGTGGTGCTGTTAGTAAGCCCAGATATGGCTAATCGTGCCGAATGGTTAGAACAAATCTATACTAAACGGGGGATTAAAAGTCGGAGTTGTTTGGTTAAAGATGCCTGGGATATTGAGCATATCAGCCAAATCGTCTTAGACTTATTAACCGAATATGAAGAGGGCAGTTTAGCTTTAAATGCCACAGGTGGCACAAAACCCATGAGTATCGCCGCGTATGAAGTGTTTCGGGATTTACATCAACCAGTCTTTTATGTGCATCCCGAGCAAGATCGGGTTATCTGGTTACATCCATCAAAACAAGCCGGTCAAAATTTAGCAAATCGAATTAAGTTGCCCGAGTTTTTACAAGCCTATGGCGCCACTGTCACTGCTCAAGGGGAAGCCTTTGGTGTGCCCGCTGATGATCGTGAGTTGACCGAAGAAATTATCACCCGTATCGCCTATTACTCTAAAGCCTTGGGAGCGCTTAATTATTTAGCGCAACAAGCTACCGGGTCTTTAAAAGTTGAGCTGAATCCTCAGCAATCGAATGACTATTTCTTAGCGGATTTAATCCATCTGTTTGCTAAGCACAAACGCTTAAGCTTAGAGAAGAACACGTTGGTGTTTCCCACTGAAGAGGCTCGATTTTATGTGAATGGCGGTTGGTTAGAGCAACATGTGTGGGGCGTTTGTTTAAATATAAAAATAGAATCTGGCATTCAAGATATCGGTCGTAGTGTGCAAGTTGAGAGGCAACATCAAAATCAACCCGTTAAAAATGAACTCGATATTACTTTCTTAAAAGATAACCGCTTGTATATCATTGAATGTAAAACCAAACGCTTTACAGGAAAAGACCAAGCGGGTGGCGCTGACACTTTATATAAGCTGGATACATTAAAAGATCTCTTAGGTGGACTACAAGCCAAGGCCATGTTAATCAGTTTTACCGCGCCCAATAAATATGATGTGCAAAGAGCCGGTGATTTAAGGATTGCCCTGTGTTCATATCAAGAATTACCCAAATTGAAAGAAAAATTGTTAACTTGGGTTAAACATTAATGTAGGTAGACAAACCTTAATCATCTTGTGTATATTGCCATCAGACGCTGTTTACTTTTATACATAGCGAGTAGACTCAGATTGAATTGACTAATATTAGGTTTGTTTATGTTATTGGAAATGAATGTAAAGCTACGTAGAGGGCATTTTAATTTAAATACACAACTCTCCATCAACGAGACAACGACTGGCTTATTAGGTAAATCAGGCGCCGGAAAAAGCACTGTGTTGGAATTAGTGGCTGGCACTTTACAGCCACAGAGTGGCTATATAATGCTCGATGGAAAGATTCTTTTTGATAGTCAAAAAGGTATTTTCGTGCCTCGTGAACAAAGATCTGTAGGGGCTGTTCTGCAATATGACACGACTAATTCAAGCGAAACTATTTTAGATAATCTAACCGAAACCTTTAATCGTACCTTAAAACAGCGACGCCTCTTTACTGTCGATTATTTAGTTGAGTTATTAGAGTTAGGTCCTATCCTCAATCATCCTATAGAACTACTTTCCAGTGGTGAGAAGCAACGAGTGGCATTAGCCCGCTCATTACTTAAAGCCCCTAAATTATTACTGTTAGATGAAACCTTTGCTGCTATCGGTAACGAATTTAGAATACAACTATTACCTATTCTTAAACGCTTACAGTACGAAATGGGCTTGCTTGTTATCTACGCCAGCCAGTCTTTAGGTGAAATAATAGAACTCACCGATCTGCTGATCGTATTAGAACAAGGCAAAATTCAACATAGAGGCTCTTTGCACGAAGTCGCCAAACACAAAAACATGTTGAAGTATTTAGGTATTCGAGAAATTGATAATGTTTTACCGGTCACTATTCGAAATCATGATATTAACTCTGGTTATAGTCTAGCGGATAGTTTTGGTACACCGTTAGCCTTACCGTTACGTCCCAAATTATCCGTTGGCAGTCAAACACAAGTGTCAATTTGCTCTCATGATATTGCACTTTCTCGCCACTATTTGAGTGGCATATCAATACAAAACCAAATCAAAGGTCAAATTTGCGCCCTGATCCCAAATGGGGAAAGTTTAATTGTCCAAGTCGATTGCGGTGCTACCTTATTAGCTGATATTACCCCAGGGGCTTGCAGAGATATGGCGTTAAAGGAAGGTGACGATATTTTTTGCTTGATAAAAACACGCGCTATCAATTATTTAGCAGAGCGCAATGCATTTCCGGCCAATCGCGTATTTCATCACGGTGACGGACATTATTCTATCGGTTAGTCCGATGAGACGAGTGGGTGACCCTGTCTAGGGTCCACTCGATTTATTGAACTTAAACTTTACCCGCACCGGTATGAATGATCGTTCCGACGTGTTCACCTCGCAAAGCAGCGGTGAGACGCCCGGGTACGAGTCCATTCACAATCTGTACGTGCTCAATATGACGTGCATTAGCCATTACAGCTAACAACTCAGGATCAAAGGGCAATGCACCTCGATGCCCCACTAACTCAGCAGCCGTTGTTTCACTAATAAACTGAGCCTGATCTCCGCCTGATGCCTTAGGATCATCGGAGTACAAGCCATCAACATCTTCTATAATCGTTAATCCCGCCGCCCCTAGCGCATCAGCCAATAAAAACGCACCGGTATCCGCTCGATGAGAGGGAATACGAGAAGTAGGAAATTCATGGTGATGATACGGTGGAAAGGCGCTACCCACTACGGCGCGTGTCGCCGCAAGATGAATAGCCAATTGACTTGCAATAGTAGGATGCTCTACATAGGAGACACCTTCTGAAGCTAATAAAGAAGCCAAGATATGGCCATTTTGCCCTGCTTCACTCGCTCCCAAAGTAGCTAAAGACCCCACTGGCAAACCCAAATCAAGTCCTACACTATAAACATGTCTAGCCCGAATACCGGCCCCCGTCAGAATTAGTAAGCGATGCTCTGGTAACAATTTTCGAATTTCTTCAACAATGGGTAGAATCGCTTCAGCTCCTTTATCCATAACAGAGCGCCCACCAATTTTGACCACCTGTAGCCAAGGCAGAAGCCGAATGGGACGACCACCCGCAATAGGGCTTGTCAACTCAAAGTCTAAGAGCGTCTGGCGTGCCAGCGGTGAAGCAATGTGTTTTATTGTGTTATTTGTAATTTCAGTCATGTCGTTATCTCTCAGCTTGCAGTGATAATGGTACCGACATGCTCACCTGCGAGCGCGCGGGTCAAATTGCCAGGGACTAGACCGTTTATTATTTGTACTTGCGGTATATGTTTAGCCGTTTTGAGTAGATCCAGCACGGGGAATTCAAGAATTGAGTCCTGCAGGCCTTTGGCTTTCATTTCATCAACCGATATTTTAGGAATAAAGCTGACATGCTTCGTAGTCTTTGGATTACCGGTATAAAGACCGTTTTCATCTTTAACATAAATCATTGCTTTGCAGCCGAACTGCTCAGCCAGTAAAAAGCAACCGGCATCCGTGCGGTAAGGTGGAATAACACCCTTAGCCGGTGGCGGCATCCAAAGCCCATACGGTGGCATACCACTAAAAACAACTGCATTAACCTCAGCAAGGTAGAGCGGCACTGCGGATAGTCCTGCACCGTCAACCGCCGAAATACCATGTTTAGCAAGGAGTTGCCCCAGCATAGCCGCATTTTGATCAGCAACAGAGGCGCCCAATTGCGAAAGTACACCCGCGGGTAGATTAAGACCAGCCGCAATGGAGTAAAGATGTCGAGCACGTGTACCGGCGCCCGTTCCGATCAACAATTTATGGGCTTTGCGAGCCGCCACAATCTCATCCACTAAGGGATACACAGCAGAACGGCCGCGATCAATAACACTCTGTCCCCCGATTTTAACGACCGTCGCGTCCGGTAAAATCCTGTAATCAGCTGATGCTGAAGCAGCTGCCTGAAGTTGTGTATCAGACAACGATCGTTGCATGAGGAGCTCTTCGAGCTCAGCTGTAGTATTGAACATGAGGATTCCTATGGGTGATATTTAGGTGGATACAGCATAGATCAAACAAAATGCGTAGTCAATATAGCTATTAGAATTTAAAAAACTCACAGCATATCGTATGTCATAAACCCGACAACGTTATGTACTAAACAGCCTAACGATGTAAGAAATAAAACAGAACCCTTAAACTTTTCAGCACAACCTTCCCTCAGCAACCTTATTAATATCAATAGTGAGCGCTATTTCTAACCAAAACAAAATCTTTGGCATCTCATTTGCATACACCATACACGTTATGTACTAAAGTACATTCCGTTATATAATTGAACCCGAGCCCAACGAACCCCTCTTCGTTGATACTTTTTGTACTGCTTTAAGGAACCATGATGACATTAAAGAAACGTCGTTCAGTCGGACACTCGACACTTAAATTAATTATCCCTGGCTTGATAATTTTCAATTATCCAACGCTAGGATTTTCTGCTGAAACACTCAATGCGGATCCTGCCGCCACAAAGCTACCCACGCCTACCTACACTAGAGCCCCTATGGCGGCTTACAACTTTATGATGGATGATGCGCTGTTAGGCAATAGTTATGAAAAGCCGGTCTGGAATGTACATGACACCTTAGGCTTGCCGAAATGGTTGTCGTTTGGTGTGGAACAAAGAACGCGATATGAGTCAGTTTCCGATGCCTTTAAAGGCTCACAAAAAACGTCGCCTTCTTCACTCGGCCAATCAAAGGGCGGGGATCAGCAAATCGCTTTACAAACAGACTTTTGGTTACAAGCCAAGTTTAATAAATTTCGACTTGCCGTGGAATTAATGGATGCCAGAACGCTAGGCTCAGATGTTAGCAAAAGCACAAATGCCAGCAATAGTCCTAACACAACCCCGTTTCCATCAAACAACTCATCGGTTGATACCTGGGATTTTGCTCAAGGCTATGCCTCTTGGGCTGATCAAAACGTATTGAATAGTGGCTTAGGCACTGAGATTAAATTCGGCCGCCAAACCATGGATTTGGGCAGTCGTCGCTTAGTCGCCAGACCCATATTTAGAAATACCGTTAATAACTTTACCGGCGTAAGAACGCGCGTAATAGCTTATGACAAATGGCAATTTAATGCCTTTGCTACGGTACCCGTACTCAGATACCCTAATTACAATTCGATAACAACAAACCCCAATTTACTGAATAACACAAAATGGGATGAAGAAGATTTTCATACTTGGTTTTCAGGCGGCATTTTTGAATACAGCAACTTATATAAAGATATCAACGCAGAGGTGGCTCTGTATCAGTTAAACGAAGGAGACAGTTCTCTAAACGCCACTCGTAATCGCAATTACTGGACACCGACGGTGCGTATTTATCAAAAACCAGCCAAAGGGAAGTTCGACTTTCAAGCGGAAGGAATGGGGCAATTTGGTACGGTTAAATATGCTGCAACCAGTACTTATGCTAATACAACCCAACTCCATGAAGCGTGGTCATCACACGTAGAAGCAGGCTATAGTTTTGACATGCCTTGGTCACCCCGATTCTATTTAGAATATGACTATGCCAGTGGCAGTTCTAATTGGAAAGACCATTCTTCTGCAGGTGTTGATGGTCGATTTGACCCATTATATGGCGCCTCTGATTTTGACTTTGGACCGACAGGCATTTATGGTGCCTTCCAAAGAAGTAACATCAACTCTCCGGGCTATAAATTGGACTTTGCACCCACTAAAGATTTGTCATTCAGGTTTCAACAACGTTTAGTGTGGTTAGCCTCTGCAACTGATTGTTGGGGTGGAAATACCTGCACCGCTGCCACGCAGCCCGCATTAGCTAATGGTAATGGTTCCTTTGTGGGTGATCAATTAGGTTTTACCGGACGTTATAACTTTAATAGCAGTATTAATTTTGATGCCGGCTGGTACCACTTATTTAAAGGTGAATTTGCTAAATCAGCGCATACCACTTCAAGCACAGGCATTTATTTAACCGGAGTCACTCCACCGCCTGGCGCTGATACTGACTATTTCTTTGTTCAAAGTCAGTTAAGATTTTAATGAGAACGCACACTTCACTTAATTACATGGAGACGATTATGTCTAAAAAGTTATCCCTCTTATCGCTTATCACTTTTGGTTTAGTGCTGAGCACCTCTTCCGTTAGGGCAGACTCTACACTTGTAGCTGCGGCATCAAACTTTACTAAACCAATGACCGAAATAGCCGAAAGCTTTGAAAAAGCCACGGGGCATTCTGCAAAACTATCATTTGGCTCAACAGGTAAGTTTGTCTCTCAAATCCAGAACGGCGGGCCTTTTGAAGTACTACTCGCTGCGGACGAAACCGGCCCCGCTTTACTGGAGAAAGAAGGTTTGGCTGTCAGCGGCACCCGTAGTGTATACGCCATAGGTAAATTGGTACTTTGGTCTGCAACAGCGGGTTATGTTGATGCAGAAGGCACTGTATTAAAAACAGGTCATTTTAAACATCTTGCCATTGCCGATCCTAAACTAGCGCCTTATGGTGCAGCGGCTGTTGATTATTTAAAAAAACAGGGCTTGCTTGATAAAATCCAACCCTTAATGGTCTTTGGCGAAAACATTAGCCAAACTCAGCAATTCATTAGTACGGGTAATGCAGAATTAGGCTTTGTCGCACTCGCTCAAGTCATTGAGAATGGTAAAATTGGCTCTGGATCCGGTTATATAATTCCGGCAAGTGAATATGCCACTATTCGCCAAGGCGTGGCCTTGTTAAAGAATGGCAGTGATAATCCCGCCGCTATCGCCTTAATAGCCTATTTAAAATCGGCACCCGCACTAGCGATTATCCAAAAATACGGTTACGATTTACCAAAATAACCTAATGACTTGTTAAAACATGCTCACTACTGCCGATTTAGATGCGCTCTGGCTTACCTTTAAAGTAGCCAGTTTAGCGACTTTTTTATTACTCTTAATCGGCACCCCTTTAGCGTGGTGGTTGGCTCGCACCCCTTCACCCGCCAAGGGTTTTATTAATGCTTTAGTGTCTTTGCCTTTAGTGCTTCCGCCCACTGTATTAGGTTTTTATCTACTCATCTTAATGGGCCCCAGTGGGGCAATCGGCCAATTAACCCATTTTTTAAATCTAGGCACCTTATCATTTACCTTTGCCGGCTTAGTGATAGCATCAGTCCTTTACTCTCTGCCCTTTGTGGTACAACCCTTACAAACCGCCTTTAATAGTATTGCCGAACAAACCTTAGAGGCAGCAGCTACTTTACGTGCCAGCCCTATCAGCACGTTTTTTAATGTCGTTTTGCCCATTAGCCGCCCCGGATTTTTAACCGCCAGTATCTTAGGGTTTACTCATACCGTCGGGGAGTTTGGCGTCGTGTTAATGATCGGCGGTAATATCCCCGATAAAACCCGCGTGGTTTCCGTACAAATTTATAATCATGTCGAAGCCTTAGAATATCCCCAAGCGCACTGGTTGGCGGGTTGCTTATTAGCCTTTTCTTTTACGGTCTTATTTATTTTGTATTCCGTGCTTAAAACGCCACCGCAAGTACAGCAACTAAAGTAATGAAACCTTTAACCGCGCGTTTTAAATTAACGTACAGCGAATTTAACTTAGCTGTTGACTTACAGCTACCCAGCACCGGGGTCACGGTTCTATTTGGCCCCTCGGGTTCTGGCAAAACTACCCTACTCCGTTGCATCGCGGGTTTAGAAAAAGCACCGATAGGCTATTTTGAAATTAACGGGCACTGCTGGCAAGACAGTGGCCATAACCAATTTGTCCCTACTTATCAGCGTAACCTAGGGTATGTATTTCAAGAGGCCAATTTATTTCCACACTTAACGGTATTGGGTAATTTACAGTTTGGCTTAAAGCAGCAAAAAAAAGCCTCTATTAATCTAAAAGAAAACCAAGAGCTCTTAGAATTACTGGGCATTACGCATTTACTCCATCGTAAACCGGATCGTTTATCGGGTGGTGAAAAACAACGTGTAGCGATTGCAAGAGCGTTATTGTTAAAACCCGACATATTATTGATGGATGAACCCTTAGCGGCTTTAGACAACAAACGTAAACAAGAAATTTTGCCTTATTTAATCCACCTTCATCAGCATCTCTCTATCCCCGTACTTTATGTCACACACTCCCCACAAGAAGTGGCGCAACTTGCCGACATCTTAGTGGTTATGGAATCAGGTAAAGTCATTGCAATGGGCGGCCTGACTGAAACCTTTAATCGTATTGACCTTAGCTTTTCGCAAGATAAAGCGGCCAGTAGCGTATGGCAAGTTACCTTGCTTCAGCATGAACCCGAATTCCATTTAAGCTGTGTTGAGATTGAAAATAATAGACTGAGCCTGCCGTTAATTAATGCGCCTGTAGGCACAGGGTTAAGGGTTCAGATTTACGCAAGAGATGTGAGCCTTACGCTTGAAGCACCCAAAGCCACTAGCATTCTTAATATACTGCCCGCCCGTGTTAAAGAAATTAAAAATGACAACCACGGGCAATGTACAGTACGCTTAGAACTCGGGAGCCAATCTCTATTGGCACACATTACCCAAAAGTCCGCTCAAGTACTCGATTTGCGGACTGGAATGCAGCTCTATGCTCAGATTAAGGGGACCTCGTTACTTGGCTAGCGTATCCGCTTAAGAGATGATCATATCTGGCATTATTCATGCTTTAAATTTTACTGAACTAAACTCTATATAGCAGATGTGTCATGAAATCAATTTGGGAAAACTATAAAACTGATGTTGCTTACGATGAGTTGATGTTTTCGGAATATCAATCTCGTCCTGTGAGCCACCAATTATGTCGTTATTTAGATACTCTTAAGAAAGAGGATATAGATAAAAGAAAAGCCGCTGCTGAACTAGCCATTATGGAAATGGGCATTAGTTTTACGGTGTACAGCGATGAAGGCAACATAGACAGGGCGTGGCCTTTCGACATTATCCCCCGCATTATTGCTGCCAAAGAATGGCGTATTATTGAGAAAGGTTTAAAACAACGCCTAACCGCTTTAAACTGCTTTATCAGTGACGTTTACGGCGAACAAGCTTTTATAAAAGCAGGCAAAATGCCTGGCGAAATTGTAAACAGTTCTAAAAACTTTCGTAAAGAATGCGTTGGTATGAAGCCCAAACACAATGTGTGGGCCAACATCTGTGGCACCGATTTGGTGCGCGACAAAGATGGCATTATGTATGTACTAGAAGACAATTTACGTGTCCCTTCTGGCGTTTCTTATATGTTAGAAAATAGAGTTATTACTAAAAGGGTATTTCCTGAATTATTTCAGGATATTGATATTCAACCTATCGATGATTACCCTACCCGTCTCCATGAAATGCTAACCTCTATTGCTCCGCACCAAAATGGTCAAGTGACTTGTGCGGTGCTAACACCTGGCATTTACAACTCTGCCTACTTTGAACATGCCTATTTAGCTCAACAAATGGGCGCTCAATTAGTAGAGGGTGGTGACTTAGTGGTTAAGGATGATGACTGCGTTTACATGAAAACCATTCAAGGTCTTGAGAAGGTCGACGTCATCTATCGTCGTATTGATGATGACTTTTTGGATCCAGAAGTATTCCGTAAAGACTCTACGTTAGGTGTAAAAGGTTTAATGCGCGCCTGGAAAGCAGGCAATGTAGCCTTGGCTAATGCGCCAGGTGCCGGCGTTGCTGACGATAAAGTGGTGTATGCCTACGTACCCGAAATGATTCGTTACTTTTTAAATGAAGAACCGATATTACCGAACGTGCCTACTTATTTATGCAGCAACCCTGATGATCTTGAATATGTGCTTGATCATTTAGCCGAACTCGTTGTTAAACCGGCTAATGAGTCAGGTGGTTATGGGATGTTAGTAGGTCCCCATGCAACCGAGAAAGAAGTCGCTAGTTTTAGAGACATCATTAAAAAAGATCCTCGCAACTATATTGCACAACCGACATTATCCATCTCAACCGCCCCAACTTTGTGCAAGAGTAAGCTAGAACCTCGTCATATTGATTTACGCCCCTTTATTTTACAAGGACAAGATACGTTTGTGACCGCAGGTGGTCTGACCCGAGTAGCGTTAAAGAAAGGCTCATTAGTGGTCAACTCTTCTCAAGGTGGTGGAAGTAAAGATACCTGGATTATTAACATGGGGGATAAATAATGTTATCACGCTCAGCAGAACGCATTTATTGGCTTGCCCGCTATATTGAACGTACCGAAAACATCGCCCGATTGGTTAATGTTCACATGAATTTACTCATGGACTTGCCTAAAGATGTAGAAATGGGCTGGAAGCAGTTAATTTTAATTAATTCTTCTGACCAGATATTTTATGAGAAATATAATGTCGCCAATGAAAAAAACATTACTCGTTTTCTATTGGCTGATGATACTTACGCCGGCTCTTTATTTTCTTCATTAACCGCGGCGCGAGAAAACATCCGTACGTCTAGGGATTTATTACCCGATGAAGCATGGGAACAAGTCAATGAGATGTATTTATTTGCCAAAAAGAATTTAGATACCGTCGCAAATAGACGTCATCGCGTCATTTTTCTTAATGAGATTTTAAAAGGTTGCCAACGCTTTACCGGTCTATTATCGGGCTATATGAGCCACAACCATCCTTATGCCTTTATTCGTTTAGGCAGAAATATGGAACGTGCGGATATGACCAGTCGCATATTAGACTTGGCCTCTTTACTACTCTCTGAATCGCGCAGCGATGAAGTCCGTCAATATGAAACGATCTTATGGATGAATGTCTTAAAAGCGCTGAATGCGCTATTGATGTATCGTCAACAAAAACACAGCCATGTTAATGGTGATGATGTACTGGACTTTTTACTGAAAAACACCAATCTACCGCGTTCCGTGATCTGTTGTTTATCAGAAATATCTGAATGTATTATCAAATTACCCAACAATGGCGACTTACCAGCAAAAGTCGTTGAGTTACAAACTTACGTGCAAGCCATTAAAACGGAGGACACAACTCAAGCTCAACTACGTGGGATTCTAGATGATCTACAAAATAAGATAGGTGGCCTACATAATGAGATCACCCAAAATTGGTTTTTGATTGTTTCAGAAGACTAACTATGCATTTTGTTAGTGGGGCTAATCCAGCCCCACTAACCGCTTTACAACAACTTAAAATCTTATAAAACCTTTCGCATTACCTTATGTGAGGTTTTATCTATGTCAGGCAAGGCCGCGATAGCCTCACGTAACTTGGTTTCCCAACTACGTCTGAGTTGCAACATATAATCGTCATCATCATCAAAGCAGTAATACTCTTCAAAGCTATGACTGTCTTTACGGTATATGAGCATTTCTACGGGTGATCCAACACTCGCATTACTACGAATAGTTGAATCCATAGAGACCAAACAGCAACGTGCTGCTTCATAAATCGGGGTATTTAATTTTAAAAACCGATCCAATATAGGTTTACCGTATTTACTCTCACCTATTTGCAAAAACGGTGTATTAGCAGAGGTGGTTATACTATTACCTTCTGCATAAACCATATACGCTGCAGGGGGTTCGTCACCTATTTGACCCGCAATGATAAAACTAGCGGTCGGATTAAACGCAGACTGACCTTTATCACTTTTATGTTGTTTTTGTTTCTCTACACTCACATGGCCCAAATAATCTGCCGCCTCAAACAGGCTTTCTACATTATTTAGATTTATTTCGGCTTCTTTAACTTTATCACGATGCAACTGCTCCAAAACCGCCTGAGTGGTGGCTAGATTACCCGCGCTCAACAACACGATATAGCGATCACTTGTTGTATCAAAAGCATGCATTTTGCCATGTGTACTCACATTATCGATGCCTGCATTGGTTCTGGAGTCAGAAACCAAAATCAAACCCTCGTCTATAGACGCTGCAATACAATAAGTCATAATTAGTTATTCGATGAAAATTTTTTTGATGCGTTAATTATCCAGCAAATCGACCCGAACGTCCATATTGTTTAACAAACATCCCGAACCAAATTGATGAAAAATGGATACATCAGCCGCATCTCTACCAAAGGCGACAATCACACGCCCCCCCAAAAAATCAGCCTGTGTTGGGTCAAAGGCATACCATCGCCCCCCCACATAAGCCTCAAACCATGCATGCAAATCCATGGGCTGTAAATTGTACAAATACCCGACCACTAATCGAGTAGGAATACTGATACTTCGACATAAAGCGATTGCCAACTGCGCTAAATCACGACAAACACCCTGTCCGCGTTGATGCACTTCTATTGCTGATAATGGAAACTCACTGGACCCTGGAACGTATTCTATAAAATCACGCACCCATGCATTGATCCTGCTAACTTGATCATAACCAGGCAACGCTCCTAACGTGATTTCTCTGGCTAAATCACCAAAACGATCGGATTCACAATATCGACTAGGCAATAAAAAGGGCAGCACATAATTGGGCAAATCTTGAATCTCTACAAAATAAGCACCAGGAGCAACATCAATCTTATCGGCGACAATGACATCCGTTGAGGTATATATTAAAAAATTACCGACCGGAGCCATCAACCGCTGTACTGAATTACCAAAACTATCGGTACTCTCCAGCATGGGTATAACAGGTCTTACTACATAAACTTCTCGGTTAATCCATTGCTGGATACCTCGATAGGGCCGCAGCATTAAAATTAATACGCTGGGCTCAAAGACTTGAAAACGAAGACTACAACTGACTCTTAATTTCATATCAGCAACATGTCCAAGAATAATCCTAAAAGTAATGTGTCCGTATTTTTAAATCCCTAATGACTCTATCTGCTTATAAGCATGACTGAGCCAAATTTTAACGCGCTGTCTTTCTAACAAACCTAAGGCATCTAGGCTATTTTCATCTTTATTTTTCGCAGCCCAAAAACTGTAGCTGTTACCATCTATTTTAGTCATGACTGCCGCATGCAGACGTTTTAAAGTCATTACTTTTGCATCAAACGCTAAAGCACGCTCTTTAACACCTGAAAACTCTAAAATATTAAAATGCTCATCGCGTAACTGATTCTGCACGATGACATAATTCAGCTTGGTCCCAAATTGCGTTAATAATTTATTAAGCAGATCAACAGAGTCTTTGCCCGAGTCCATCACGTTCCAATAATAAATCTTAATATCTAACTCTTCAGCTAATTCCAACACCCCTGAGTCATCTATCCATTTTGCAAGCGCTTGATGCGTTTGAGCGGCTAAATCCACCAAAATGCGCTGCTCGGGTTGCTCTGCAGCCACTTCCATAATGGCGTCTAAACTTTGGTAACTATCAATCACCGTGGGTGACGCGTAATCTGAGTAAAATCTCAGTAATGAACCATGAGATTTATCGGTATCGAAACCCACAAACGGTAGCTCATGATCAATCATGTATTGCGCTAATAAGCGCGCCACCACTGACTTACCCACGCCGCCTTTTTCTCCCCCGATCAAATGAATTGTAGCCATCTAGCCCTCTTTGTATATATGTAAAAATTAAATGTGTTTATATCAGTCTTAAGACATCAACTGAAACTGACAAGGTGTGTTGACCACCTCCAAATGCAATGCCTTTTAAAGGCGTTACATCTGAAAAATCTCGCCCCCATGCCAAGGTAATATGTTGATCATGGGGTACTTTATTATTGGTTGGATCAAAATCCATCCAGCCAATCGCCGGAACATAAACTGAAAACCACGCATGGGAGGCGTCTGCCCCCACTAACCGAACTTTACCCGGCTCAGGTAAGGTTTCAACATAACCACTCACATAGCGAGCAGCAATGCCATAAGCCCTTAAACAGCCAATCGCCAAATGCGCAAAATCCTGACAAACACCTCTACGAAATTGCAATACATCCGATAAAGGCGTGGCGATCGTCGTAAAAGTAGGATCGTAAGTAAAATCTTTATAAATACGTGCCATCAAATCATGAACTACTTCTACTAAAGCACGCTGAGGCAAAAAAGACGCCCGGGCATATTCAGCAAGTTCTGCGCTGACGGACACCATGGGTGAGTCCAATACATATTGTCTCGCATCAAATAACTCAAGCATATACTCTGAGCTTTGGTTCTGAGTTTGTGATTGTGATTGTGATTGTGATTGTGATTGTGATTGTGATTGGCTCTGACTCTGATTGTCAAACGATTGGGACTGGCTATTGATTAAAACATTCCCCTGCATTATCTGCTGCACTTGCTCCCACGTCACGGCATTAAATAAATCTAAGCTATTGTGCTTTGGAAAAAGACTGACCTCACTGACAACAGTGACAAGCAATTTAGTGTGTGGCTTTTGCACTGAGAAATAAGCCACTCTATTACCGAAAAAATCTGTCCGCTCATTATAATCAGTCGGACTTGGCGTTATTTCAAAATGGCTGCTATGTGCTTGCTGACGCCAAAAGTTACGCGGCTGCAAACGTGCTTCATTTTGACATAAGCCTACTGACTGACTGTAATCATAGAGGGTACTGTGCGTAATGCGGTATTTCAAAGTTCGTCCTCAGGTGTATTATTCACCATTAATTGAGAGGTTTGAGAATGACTAAAATAAGCCTCTGCAATCAGTTCAGATAATTGCCATAATAAATCGGTTGTATTGGACAATAACTCTTCAAACTGCTGATAAACGCCCTCTTCTTCATTAACTTGCGTTAATTCTTGCACATTACATAATTTTAAATCGGTATACGCTTTTAATATTACCCGTTCCTCAGCTGTTATTTGACCGGCTCGCTTACATCGGGGCAAAGCACTGATGTGAAAACTCAATTCATGTAACTGATAAGCCACAGATCTTGGATGCGCTTCATCCAATAAAAGCAATTCCAGCACTAAAGGCAACTGAATATAGGATCGATAACGGCGTTGATAAATAGTTAAACTATCAGTTGCCACCAAAACGGATTCAAGCACTTGGTTTTGGAGAATATCTTCATGTCGTAAAGCTAATGTAGAACGTAATAGCGAGATAAGCGCTAAGGCTCGCTCCAATCGACGCCCACTGTCTAACATTAACCAAGCCGCTTCACGGGTCATGCTCTCGCTCGTCAGGCCTGTAAAAGCTACAATACCTGTCATCAAGTCATCTAAATGACTGGGCAGTTGCTCAATCCTTAATTCAAGGTTATTAATGCGTTGCTGCCATCGACGATGTATATTATCGACACTACGCCAAGTATCTTGTGACCATAAATCACGAATACTAAAAGCCGCCTGGAAGAAGGCTTGAATATTAGCCGTTAAACTTCCGCGTCGAAATCCATCTTTCACTAATGAAATTAATTCAGCCTCTGGCTCTTTTAAAAACGATTCATCGCATTTTATAAAGCCTGGATAGGTACCCGTCACCTGTGTAAATGTTCTTAATAAAACACCCAAGCACTCGGCATCTAGAGGATCTTTAAATTCAAATACCTCTCTAAGCTTAGTCAAGATAACTCTTAACAAGCGCGTGACCGCCTCTGTTCTTTCCAGATGACGCCCCACCCAAAACAGGTTATCTGCTGCCCTGCTTGTTAAGGCTTCAGTATCTGCATCAATTAACTGATTTCGTTTAGGCTGTGTCCATAAACTAACGGGCTTATCCGGCTCCGTCGCTAATACCCAAGTATCTTTACTGATGCCACCCGCTTGGTTTGAAACGATGAAATTATCTTTTTGCCGAGCAACGCGCGTCAAACCACCGGGCATGACCTCATAATCACTGCCACTCGCCACCACAAAATTTCTTAATACGGCATTGCGAGGTTCAATTTTTTGATCAATAAAAGCCGGTAAGGTAGAGAAACTGACCTGCTCTTGACCAATAAATAAATGCGGCTTAGCCAGTATTTGGCTACGTAAGTATTCTTTTTCTTTGCTACTTAAACTCCCACCAAACACAGCATGATTACCAAAGCCCCGATTAATCGGCTTAATGACTAAACTATCTAGATGCTGTAATACGAAATCTCGCTCTCGAGCTTGGCCGCACCACCAAGTAGCAATGGAAGGTAGCTTTAATTCATCGTTCAAAAAATAACGAGCGAGTCGAGGTAAAAACGCCATCAGACCTGGATTTTCTAAGACGCTACTACCTAACGGATTAGCTATCGCGACATTTCCGCGTCGCACCGCTTCTAACAATCCTGCTACGCCTAATTTTGATTCGCTTCGTAACGCTAGAGGATCACAAAATGAATCATCAACACGTCGCAAAATAACATCTACTGCCTGCAAACCTGAGAGTGATTTTAACCAAACCTTGCCATCTCTAACGGTTAAATCTCCGCCTTGAACAAGGGTATAACCCAAATAGGCTGCTAAATAAGCGTGTTCAAAGTAAGTTTCGTTGAGTGGCCCGGGCGTCAGTATGACAATACGCGGATCTTCTTTCTTATGCGGCGCAATATCAACCAGACCTTTGTGTAAGGATTTAAAAAATCCAGACAACCGATGCACCTGAGTTTGCCTAAAAATATCCGGCAAAACACGTGTCATCACGGTACGATTTTCTAAAGCATAACCCGAACCTGAGGGTGCTTGAGCTCTGTCATCTAATACCCACATCCTGCCATTCGGCCCTCGGGCCAAATTAGCAGAATAGATAGTTAATTGACGCTTTTGCTTTTGTAAAGCACCCACACAAGGATGTAAAAATCCTTCATGCCCAAAGACTAGCTCAGGTGGCAACAAACCTTTTTTTAACAAGGTCTGCTTGTCATATATGTCTTTTAATATTAGATCCAGTAATTCTGCGCGCTCTTTGAGGCCAGATTCAATGGCTACCCATTCTTCACTGCTAATCAATAAAGGAACAGGGTCGAGTTGCCAGGGTCTCGTTAAATTTTTCGAATCACCATAAACGTTATAGGTAACCCCATTTTCCCGTAATAACCGCTGAGCTTCCCTGCGACGCAACTCAAGGTTTTCGGTACCCATACTGTCCAATGCCGCCATAAAGCGTTCCCAATAAGGCAACACTTTAACTTTATTAGCGTACATTTCATCGTATATACCAAGCTGAGTCGCATAATATTGCGTACCAATATCATTAGCTAAACTGTTATTGCGCACCAATTCATCCTTATACTTTTTGTATCGGGTTGTTATCCTTTTACTCGAAATATCCTTATTTAGGACAGAATTAATGTCTTAAAACTAAGGTTAAAATAGAGTTTTCTACGAAAGACTTTGCACTTAATCCGTTCTTAAGCTGATCTCTTCGTAGTGGCGCATTTTTTCTCCCGTATAAATTTGACGCGGTCTATAGATAGTGACTTGCTCGCCGTGTATCATTTCACGCCAATGCGCTAACCAACCCGGCATACGACCAATCGCAAATAAAACCGTAAACATATTCGTTGGAATACCTGCTGCACGTAAAATCAAACCTGAATAGAAATCCACATTGGGATACAACTTACGAGAAATAAAGTATTCATCATTTAAGGCTATTTCTTCAATACGTCTTGCAATGTCTAATAGTGGATCATTGATACCTGATTTATTGAGTAACCTATCGCAATGTTGTTTAAGTACTTGTGCACGTGGGTCGAAGTTTTTATAAACGCGGTGCCCAAAGCCCATCAATCGCTTACCTGACTTTTTGTCTTTCGCTTGATTAATAAACTCAGTACCATCGCCACCTTCGGCATGAATTTGCTCAAGCATCTTAATTACTTCTTGGTTTGCGCCACCATGACGAGGCCCCCAAAGTGCCGCAATACCTGCAGTAATTACCGCATAGACGTTAGCCATACTAGAGCCCGCTGTACGAACCGATGATGTACTACAGTTTTGCTCATGATCAGCGTGCAGAATTAAGACCATATCAATGGCTCTTACAATATCCATGTCTAATTGATAATCACGCACCGGTGAAGAGAACATCATGTTCAAGAAGTTGCTGGTGTATTTATATTTAATAGACGGATAAACCAGAGGCTCACCAATAGATTTTTTATAAGAGAAAGCGGCAATGGTACGCACTTGAGAAACTAGATTGGCCACAATTTGTATTTCTGTTTGCTCATCTAACCGATCAGGCACAGGGTAAAACGTAGATAACGACGCCACCATGGTTGTTAAGATACCCATGGGGTGCGAGCCACGGGGAAAACCATTAAAGAAATGGTGCATATCTTCATGAATAATGGATGATTCATTAAGACGTGTTGAAAACTGTAATAGTTTATCTGCTGTCGGTAATTCACCATAAAGCAATAAATAAGAGACCTCTACAAATCGAGAGTGTTCCGCTAACTCTTCAATAGGATAGCCTCGGTAACGTAGAATACCTTTTTCACCGTCGATGTAAGTGATAGCACTCTCACAAGCACCGGTATTACCATAACCATCATCTAAAGTAACATACCCCGTTTCGCTACGTAATTTGGTGATATCAATCGCTTTTTCACCTTCAACCCCCATGTAGGTGGGTAATGAATAACTCTTATCATCCAAAGTTAATATAGCTGGATTTAACACTTTTAATTTACTACTCATTTAAATAAATCTCCTAGTAATAGGTTGTTACTACTATCTGATAGCCGATAGAGTTAAACATTAGTTGGCACTAGTTTAACTCAAGTCATAAAAATCTACCGATTACGATGACGTAAATCTAATGTAAAAGGATAATCCACAGTTAACTCTTCAACCGGTGGCGCCATAGCACTCGGGGCTTTATCTGTCGCTTTAAAGTTTTGTAAGAAGGGTTCATCTGAGGCCACATCACGTGTTGATGCTAATGGTGGCCTAATAATAACGCCTGGCGTATGTCCGTAATCCCAAAAACGAATCATCCGACGTGTTTCTGCTGCATAATCATTAACAGGGAAATCATCATAACTACGACCACCAGGATGGGCGACATAATAAGTACACCCCCCCACCGAACGACCATTCCACGTATCAATTACATCAAACACTAATGGAGTATGGGGTGCGATAGTGGGATGTAGCGCTGAAGGTGGCTGCCATGCTCGATAACGTACACCGGCCACAAACTCACCTTTACGGCCTGTATTACGCATTGGTACTCGACGTCCATTACATGCGATGACATAACGGCCCTCAGTAAAACCAGTAACAGCTATTTGTACTCGCTCTACCGATGAATCCACATAGCGCGCAGTACCCGAGCTACTCATTTCCTCACCTAAAACATGCCAAGGCTCAATTGCAAATCTTAACTCCAAATCCATGCCGTCAATCAGCGTATTACCGTAACGCGGAAATCTGAATTCAAAGAATGGCGCTAACCATTCAAGATCAAACGCAAAGCCTGCACGTTGTAAATCTTTGGTCACTTGACGCATATCTTCATGCACATAATGCGGCAACATAAAGCGGTCATGCAACTCTGTACCCCAACGCACTAAGTCATGCTTATAAGGCTCACGCCAGAACCACGCAATCAACGATCTTAATAACACGACTTGTACCAAGGACATTTGAGCATGCGGAGGCATTTCGAATGAGCGTAACTCTAAAATACCTAAACGCCCTGTCGAACTATCAGGCGAATACAGTTTATCAATACAGAACTCTGATCGATGTGTATTTCCTGTGATGTCTGTTAATAAATGGCGTAATAATCTATCCACTAACCAAGGTGCAGGCACTTCACCTTCCGGCATTTGTTGGAAGGCAATTTCTAACTCATATAACTTCTCATCACGCCCCTCATCAACACGAGGCGCCTGACTGGTTGGACCAATAAACATGCCTGAGAATAAATAGGATAAGCCTGGATGATGCTGCCAATAGGTAATCAAACTGCGTAACAAATCTGGACGACGCAACATAGGACTATCAGCCGGCATTTCTGCACCCATAGTGATATGGTTACCGCCACCTGTCCCAGTGTGTCGGCCATCCTGCATAAATTTTTCGGTACCTAAACGAGATAAATGCGCCTGTTCGTAGATTATGTGTGTTTTTTCTACTAACTCATCCCATGACTTAGAGGGATGAATATTAACTTCAATCACACCCGGATCCGGTGTCACCATGAGACGCTCTATACGATAATCTCTAGGTGGCTCATAACCTTCTAGGACGACTGGAATGGCTAGGCTTTCTGCTGTTGCCTCAATTGCCGCGACTAACTCCAGATAATGCTCTAAAGTTGTTAGAGGGGGCATAAAAATATGAATACGCCCATTTCTAGCCTCCACACACAAGGCCGTATGAGGTACTTCTACTTCCGCAACACTATCACCTACCTCTTGTTCAATAATTTCTGGATGCTCATTAACCTTAGCTTCCAGATGACTATATCGACGTGTGACTTCGCCATAGTAATCACCTAGTTCTGGCAAATCTTTAAATAGACTTTGGGGCTCTTGTGAATCACGTTTATCCGGTGCAACCCACGGTAAACTCGCTAAAGGTAACCGCATACCCATAGGAGAGTTACCGGGGATTAAGAACATGGCGCCTCGACGAAAATCCCAGGGCCCACTTTTCCAAACATGCTCATACCAATTCCATTTAATAGGCAGTGTAAAACCGACAGGTTGATCCAAACCTACTTCTAATAATTTAGTTAAAGTTTTACGCTCAATAGAATCGCTTAAATCATACTTTAAGGAATCTAAATTATCTGGCAATGTGCCTTCTTGCCACAAATGATAAAAGCGATCTTCAAAGCCAGTGACTACATATTTTGTTTGCACACCTAATCGCTGTGCTAATTCATAAATAAACTTTTGCGCTTGTTTAACCGTATGACCATAATCTTTATTAATGTCGGCTAATAATGCAGGATTACGCCAGACAGGCGCTTCATCTTTACGCCAAAAAATCCCATATTGCCAACGTGGTAAAGGCTCACCTGGATACCATTTACCTTGACCATAATGCAACATTGCACCCTTTGCAAATACATCTCGTAAACGCATGGTCAAATGTTGTGCGCGCTCTCTTTTATTCGCACCATCAGCGTGCGTATTCCATTCATCTCCTTCCATATCATCAACGGAAACGAAAGTGGGCTCCCCCCCCATGGTTAAGCGCACATCATCTTCAAGCAAGCGTTTATCAACAGCCTTACCTAATGCATCTATGTGATACCACTGCTCATCGGTATAGGGCTTTGTAACACGTGGATCCTCATGTAAGCGCTCTACCGTATTACTAAACTCAAATTCAACCTCACATTTATCAGTACCGCCAGTCACTGGAGCAGCACTTGCAGGATCTGGTGTACAGGCTAAAGGAATATGTCCCTCACCTGCTAATAATCCTGAAGTAGGATCTAAACCTATCCAACCTGCACCTGGCACATACACTTCTGTCCATGCATGCAAATCTGTAAAGTCTTGTTCAGGACCCGATGGGCCATCTAATGATTTAACATCTGAGGTTAATTGCACTAAATAACCAGACACAAAACGCGCAGCCAAACCCATATGCCTTAGGGCTTGCACTAACAACCATGCAGAATCTCGACAGGAACCACTACGTATTTTTAAGGTTTCTTCACTACTTTGAATACCGACTTCCATACGTATGTTATAACTAATCGCTTCGAATGCAGCACGATTAAGCTCTACTAGAAAGTCATTTATATGTCTTTTAGATTTGTCGAATTGTTTAACCCACTCGAGCAATAACGGACCTTTTTCAGTCAACTCAAGGTAAGGCTGTAACTCTTTAAGCGTTTGCGCATCATACTTAAATGGATAATTTTCAGCATAATCCTCTACAAAAAAATCAAAAGGATTAATCACCGTCATATCGGCAATCACTTCAACTTCTACGCTTAATTTTTGACATTTATCGGGGAATACCACTCGGCCTAGTATGTTTCCGAAAGGATCTTGTTGCCAATTAATAAAGTGATTCTTTGGCTCTATACGTAATGCATAAGCTTTAATGGGCGTGCGGCTATGCACGGCTGGCCGTAAGCGAAAAACATGGGGGGATAAGGATACAGGCCTATCAAAACTGTATACGGTTTTGTGACGAATGGCGACACGTATGGTCATAATCTTTTTTCCTATTGCCTAAGTTTAATTTGGCTGTACTCCCTAAAAACCTAAGAGCACATAATCCACATGCTCATAGTGTAAGCATAAATTGTTCCATAATTTCACTTTTATCTGAAACAGACGACTCTCTATGATCAAATAAAAACTAAACGTCCTCCGACTACAGATTTATGCCTGTTAAATATTCAAACTTAAAAAATTATTCAATCAGAAAACCCTATGTATTTTCGGTAAGGCGACCCAACCTTCCACGTAATAGCCTCAGTGTAATAGTGCATTAAAGCAAAATATCCCAATAAACCTACCGTAATGACTTTATGAATCTGGACATCGAATAGAAACTGAGCAAGAAAATTCACAAATTGATCGCCATAAGCCTGCAAGACAAAAGCTAACGCAAATGAAGATAAAGGCAAGACCAGAAATATATTAATTCTTAATTGAGCGGCACATCGATAAAGTAAATTTTGTGGCTGTTCATGATGTTTATTAAAATCATGCGTCACATAAAAGACATATGCAGTGGCATCATGCACCAATCTGGGCACTAAAATAGCTAAGAAATAATACTGCTGAACATACAAATAGAAACTACTGACAATCAACAAAACATTAGCCCATAAAAACCAATGACCTATTTTCGTAATAATAAGCCGTTGACAATAAACAGCAGTGAATACCAAACAGGTACATAATAAACCCACAAAGAGCTTTAATGCTTCTACTTGCTGTACTTCCAAACTGTTTTTTAAAAAAATACCAATGTAAATAAACAAGCCAGCAACGATGCTTAAACTCAGAAGAAGATAAAAAGCACCATTAGGCAAACGACAAACACCTCTCGCGACACCAAGTTGCTGTTTAATGACATGATAAACAGTCCATGCGGCGACAAATACGTAAAAAACTTTATACGGAATAAATAAACTACCGAACCCAAATATAACCGCCAATAACAACGTTATACCTAAGATATTTCGTTTATAAATCTTAAGATATTCAGCACTGCCCACTAACACTATTGCACTCGCTAATATGTGGGGCGTACCAAATAAAATCTGAAATAATAAAAAATGTGTTGGGCTCGAAGGTAAATTATCTTTTAAATAATTTTCTAAAAAAAAGGTATCAATAAGCTGAATAAATAAACACAAGGGAATAATGGCATATAGGCTCAATAATAACTTAAATGAAACTGTCAATTTTTGCTTAGCGGGCAATGCATTAATTACAGAAACGGGTGCAGACATAAACACATCCTCTGATTTATAGTTGTTATATTTTAAAACAGAAGCTAAATTACACTAAATTTATTAGATACTTCGACAACAATCTATCGACTCTACAGCTAAACAATGACAGCATTATTTCAATTACATCCCCGCTTAAAAGCAGATAGCATACAACTAGGTCGCTTTGAATTGTGCCAATTACTTCTCATGAATGACAATCAGTTTCCTTGGTTTATTCTGGTTCCAGAAAAAGCAGATATTAAAGAAATATATCAATTGAGCAAAGCAGATCGACTCTTACTCGCCGAGGAGTCAAATTACTTAGCTGAAAATTTAGCGGTCTTTTATAAGGCCGATAAAATGAATATTGCAGCCATTGGCAATCTAGTCCCTCAACTCCACATTCACCATATTGTGCGCTACCAAACGGACAAAGCTTGGCCAGCACCTATCTGGGGGAAATTTGAAGCTATTTCTTATAGCGAAACACAACTAAGCACTGCTATTGCAGACATTAAATATCAACTTATTAACTTGAATTCTTAATTATGGACAAAACTTTAAAATCAGGTCTTTGGGTATTGATCGCCATTTTGGGCGCTTCTGCACTGGGTGGTATTGCAATTAACCGCGGCGAAAATATTAATGCCCTGTGGTTTATAGTGGCCGCTCTCTGTATTTATAGTCTTGCTTATCGCTTTTATGCCGCCTGGATTGCTGCGACAGTTTTGGCAGTCGACTTTACTCGCGCAACGCCTGCGGAACGATTAGAGAACGGACGTGATTTTATTCCAACCCATAAATGGATAGTATTTGGACATCATTTTGCAGCTATTGCGGGTCCTGGCCCGTTAGTGGGACCCACTCTCGCTGCTCAATTTGGTTATCTACCAGGCACATTATGGATTTTGGTGGGCGCCGTCTTGGGAGGATGTGTTCAAGACATGGTCACGTTATTTTTATCTACCCGACGTGATGCTAAAAGCTTAGGGCAAATGGCCAAAGACGAACTAGGTGCTTTGGGAGGAACAGCCGCCTTAATCGCTACCTTTTCGATAATGATTATTTTAATTGCCGTTTTAGGCTTAATCGTTGTTAACGCAATGAAACATAGTCCTTGGGCGACATTTACGGTTTCTGCTACGATTCCCATTGCGATGATAGTCGGCGTTTACATGCGCTATTTACGACCAGGTCAAGTTCTTGAGGCTTCTGCAATCGGCGTATGTTTATTATTGTTATCAGTGGTGGGTGGTCGTAATGTTGCTGAACACGAAACATTACGTTTATTATTTGATCATGAGGGCTTAACTCTCGCATGGTCGATCATGATTTATGGCTTTGCTGCAGCCATCTTGCCCGTTTGGTTATTATTAGCGCCAAGAGATTACTTATCAACCTATATAAAAATAGGCACCATCACATTGCTTGCTGTCGCTATTTTATTACTCCAACCCAGTATAAAAATGCCTGCAATTACCCAATTTATTGATGGTTCTGGACCTATTTTTGGCGGCAAGTTATTTCCATTTGTTTTTATTACTATTGCTTGCGGTGCTATTTCCGGTTTTCACTCTTTAATATCTTCTGGCACTACACCTAAATTATTAAGTAATGAACGCGATATAGTGATGATTGGTTATGGTGGCATGTTATTAGAGTCTTTCGTTGCCATTATGGCAATGATCGCTGCGACAGTCCTAGACCCTGGTGTTTACTTCGCAATCAACAGCTCTGCAGGAATAGTGGGTAGCAATGCCATAGATGCCGTCACTAAAATAAGTGCTTGGGGCTATCCTATTACAATTGAGCAAATGCAAAACTTAGCCCAACAAATGGGCGAATCTACCTTATTTGCAAGAACAGGTGGCGCACCCTCTTTGGCAGTGGGTATGGCAAGTATATTTGGCAAAGCGTTTGGAGATGGACTACTCGCCATCTGGTATCACTTTGCTATTATGTTTGAAGCTATATTTATATTAACCACTTTAGATGCGGGCACGCGAGTGGGTCGCTTTATGTTGCAAGATATACTGGGCAATATATGGCCCAAAATGGGCGAAACATCATGGACACCTTCTGTCATTTTTACGAGTAGTATTGTAGTTGCTGGATGGGGATACTTTTTATATATTGGCGTAATCGACCCTAACGGCGGTGTAAACATCTTATGGCCTTTATTTGGTATTGCTAATCAAATGTTAGCCGCTATAGCCTTAAGTGTGGGCACCGGAATTTTGGTTAAATCAGGTAAATTAAAATACGCTGGAATTACTGGGCTACCTCTCACATGGTTAGTCATTATCACTAGCACAGCTGCTTGGCAAAAAATTACGAGCCCAGATATTCGAATCGGATTTTTCTCTGCCGCTAACGACTTAGCCGAAAAACTGGCGTCTGGAACTCTTCCCGCAGCAAAAGCATCTATAGCGCCGCAATTAATTTTAAATCTGCAACTAGACGCGTGGATTACCTTATTTTTTGTCAGCTTACTCTGGTTAATTATTATTGATATGTTACGCGTATGTTGGCGATCTATAGCAGGCAAGCCGGTATTACCCTCAACAGAATCAAAACATATGCAAAGCAGACTGCTTGATGCTTGGATTAGAGATTAATGACAATACCTAAGCTTAAATATTTTTGGCAAATAATCCGTCGACTTTCAGGTGATGACGCTTACGAAGTCTATTTAAAGAACTTTCACAACGAGCATTGTCATCATGACAGCACTGAGCGTTCTAAACCATTATCGAAAGGAGAGTTCTTTAAGCAATGGCAAGATGAAAAATGGCAAGGTATTAAGCGTTGCTGTTAAATTAGACTTGTTATGGACATAGATTATTTAATCATTGGCCAAGGCCTGGCCGGAAGTTTGTTGGCATGGGAGCTAATAAACCGAAATTGCAAAGTTATGATTATAGATAATGGACTAGAAAATGCTTCTAAAGTGGCTGCGGGGTTAATTAACCCCGTTACCGGCCAGCGGTTCGTGAAGTCCATTGATGTAGATCATTTATTACCCACCGCTAAAAAACATTACGCAGAACTAGCATCTGTTTTTAAACAATCCTTTTATATAGAAAAGCCTCTATTAAGATTATTTAAAAACGCTAACGAAATAGAAGCCGCTTATAAACGTCTTGAACAGTCCGATTATCAACCTTATTTAGGTTCATTAAATCGAGCTGCAAATAGTTTAGAAGACATCAGTGCTCCATTTGGCTTTATAGAACAACGTAACACTGGCTATCTTTTAACTAATAATTTATTAGCTAGATTAAAAGAGTTTTTCATAAATAATCAATGCTATCAACAAGCATCTATTGATTATCAAGATATTCAAATCCAACCGACACTCAAATGGAAACACATCACTCCGAAACGTATTATTTTTTGTGAAGGTTATCAAGCAAGCTCTAATCCTTGGTTTAATTGGTTACCTTTTCAATTAGCTAAAGGCGAAATATTAACCGTCCACCATTCTTCATCACATTTAGAAAACATACTTAACTTTGGTAATTGGGTCATTCCCTTAGATGAGCATTTATTTCGTGTCGGAGCCACTTTTGATAGAGATAATCTAAACGAACTCTCCTCAGACTTAGGAAAAGTCAGTTTAATAAAATCATTACAGTCTATTTATCGCCCCTTATCTGAAGGTAATATAGTGAAACATCAGGCAAATATTCGGCCTTGTACCTTAGATAAACAACCCTTCATTGGCCACCACCCTACCCATACCAAACTGTCTATTTTTAATGGCTTTGGAGCCAAAGGTAGCTTACAGTTACCCTGGTATAGCCAAAAATTTGCAGATGCTTTATTGAAAGAAGCAGATATACCTTCACCTATTAATCGTCATTATGCAACGCATTTCACTGCTTAAAATTGCTCACAACACACTTAAGGAGCACATTAAAATCAATGATATTGTCATTGATGCAACAATGGGTAACGGGCATGACACTTTATTTCTTGCGCAGCAAGTTGGCCCCATGGGTCGCGTGTTTGGGTTTGACATACAACAAGCCGCAATCGAGTCAACAATAGACCGTTTAAAAACGAATTCTTATCTTAATACTTTAATATCATTTCATGCCAGCCATGAAGCCATGGCTGAAAAAATCCCACTGCCACTGCACGGTAAAATTTCTGCGATTATGTTCAATTTGGGCTACTTACCGGGGGGTGACAAATCCATTATCACTTCCATATGCTCCAGCATAAATGCATTAAATACTGCCTGTTCAATCATTAGTGAGAGAGGTATTATTACTTTGATAGCTTATCCCGGTCATTCAGGTGGTGACTTAGAAACAGTTGAGATAAAAACTTGGTGTAATCAGTTAAACAAAAATCAATTTCAAGTGGATATTATTACCAGCGCAATTGCCAACGAAACAGCACCGATTCTTTTTGTCATTCGCAAACACTCTAATAGCAACTAATAAGCCTCAGAATCTGTTATTATTTTGTCCGTTTTATTTACAATAACCTTAGGAAATCCATGTCAGAATTTAACAATGTATCAATTGTCAAAAAAGCTAACGTCTACTTCGGTGGCAATGTCTCTAGTCGCACTATCCATTTTGCAGACGGCTCCATGAAAACCTTAGGTTTCATGTTGCCAGGAGAATACGTTTTTAATACAGCCGATAAAGAATTGATGGAAATATTTGATGGCGATCTTGATGTCTTATTACCTAATAATGATAAATGGCTAAAAGTAATCGGTGGCGAATCGTTTGATGTACCAGCTAACTGTGCATTTACAGTTAAAGTCAATACACCGACTGACTATTGTTGCTCGTTTATCAAATAAATTATCTACACTAGAATAATTTCCAACTCATTTCCCTCTTAAAAACCGCTCCATTTCAACAGGCATAAAAAAAGCCGGATTTCATGAAGAAACCCGGCTCTTTTATTTCAAACAAGATTATTTCTTAATAATACTGATCCCTTTTAATAGGTTTAAAGCCTCGTGAAGAGAATAATCTTCTATATCTAATTTTTCTTTTTCCTTATCTTGTCCTTCTTTCTTAGCTTTATTAGCAACGGTTGCATTTTGCAAATGACCTGACAAATCAGCTTCTTTAATTGAAAGAGACTCACCCTTATCAATATTTTCTAATTTAACCCGAGCTAAAGCGATATCTGGTTCAATACCCTCGGCCTGAATTGACCGACCAGAAGGGGTAAAGTAGCGGGCCGTTGTTAACTTAACGGCTGCACCATTACTTGTTGGCAAGATCGTTTGTACGGAGCCTTTACCAAAAGACTTCTCACCCATAATGACTGCACGCTTTTGATCTTGTAATGCACCAGCAACAATTTCTGATGCGGATGCAGAACCACCATTAATCAACACCACCATAGGTGCTTCATCAATGAGATCATCTGGGGATGCATTAAAGCGCATTTCTGAGTTTTCAATGCGACCTTCGGTATAAACGATAAGCCCACTTTTAAGAAAAGCGTCACTCACTTCTACTGCTGCATTTAAAACACCACCGGGATTATTTCTTAAGTCTAAAACCAATCCCCTTAATGGCGCACCATTCTCCTTCTTTAAACTAGCTAATGATTCTCTTAGGCCTTCACCCGTGCCTGATTGAAAACTACTAATACGTAAATAGCCATACCCTTTTTCTAGTAATCGGCTTTTGACACTCTTAACTTTGATTATATCTCTAGCTAATGTGAGCTTTAATGGAGCCTCCAAGCCTTCTCTAACAATAGTCAAAACAATTTTACTATTAGGCTCACCACGCATTAATTTAACGGCGTCGTTTAACGACATGCCTTTAACCGGTTTATCATCTAACTTAATAATAAGATCCCCAGTCTTGATACCTGCTTTTTGGGCTGGTGTATCATCTATGGGAGATACAACCTTTATAAAGCCATTCTCCATGGTTACTTCAATACCAAGACCACCAAATTGACCCGTAGTCCCTTCTTTAAGCTCTTGATATTCTTCAGCAACTAAATAAGCAGAATGAGGATCAAGACCACTTAACATGCCTCGAACAGCATCTTCCAATAGCTTTTTATCAGAAACAGGCTCTACGTAATCTCTTTTTATTCTGCCAAAAATTTCAGTGAATGTCCTTAAGTCTTCATAAGGTAAAGTATCTGTATCAATCGGCGCTACAGAAGTCGATTTATCTGCAGCAACACTGCCGCAGACACCGATGAAAACACCCAGCATTATCCCCAAGGATAAAATAAATATCGCTTTCTTTTTTAGCATGTATCTCAAAACTCCCTATACCCGTTTATTACCTATAATATCATTTAAAGAATGACAAAATTGCGATCAATTATCTACGACACCATTCAAGAGGGTCCATCGCCACACCTTTATGACGTATACCAAAATACAATCCAGACTTACTTTGCCCACCACTTTGACCCACAGCAGCAATCACATCACCAGACTCAACAACATCCCCACTCTGCTTGGTAAGGTTCTGATTGAACCCATAAACACTAAGATAACCATCATTATGATCAATAATTATCATAAAACCATAACCTTTGAACCATTCAGAAAAAACGACCTTACCACGTGCAACAGCCTTAACATCTGATCCTTCATTTGACTCTATTACTACCCCGTCCCAAGTCACTTCGGCTCTTGCAGCACCAAACTTATTCAGCAGATGTCCGGTAACTGGCCAGAGCAATTTACCTTTTAAACTCATAAAATCCGATGACTGAACAAAATCACCTTGACTCGAAACAGATAGCCCACTTGCAGGCGCAGGATGATCTGATAAATCAACATCATCAACAGGCAATGATTGCATCAACTGTTTTAAACTGTTTTCACTTTCCTGTAACTGAATTAATTGCTGCTCGTGCGAGGAATCGCTACCCCCCATTTTTGCAACTAACTCAGTTCTTTGTTTTTTAGCTTCATTAAGCATAATTTGCTCATTTTTTTTTCTTTCCAACTCGGCTTCTAGAGCAACAGTTTCTGATTGTCTTAATTTATCTAACTCTTCAAGGTGATCTAAAGCCGCTTTTATATCACTTAGCTTATTTAGACGATCTTTATTTAAATAATTAAAATAAACCATGACTCTGCTCGACAAGGCATGATCGTGCTGATTTAGAATTAACTTTAGTTTTTCCTTCTGCCCTAAAGCATAAGCTAACCTGACTTGCTCACCTAGCTCTTTGCTTAAGTTATCAATACCCTCTTGATAGCCTTCCATTTCAACACGAACATCATTCAAACTATGACGCTTTTGCTCAATCTTATCTTGAATCCTGTTTAATAAGTATGCAATCTCTCCATAACGCTTATCAACATCGGATAACAGGTTTTGCATATTGCTCTTAGTCGCAAAAATACGCTGAAAAAGTCCTTCATCATTATTTACAGAATCAAAACTTTCTGCGTAACTTGATAGACAAAACAGACCCAGCAAGAAAAAAATGGTGAGCTTTATTTTCATCCACTAATCAATTATTAATAATTAGTGATCTACCCGTCATTTCTTTAGGTTGTTCCACACCCAAAATAGCTAACATGGTCGGCGCTAAGTCAGATAACCCACCACCAGAAGCGAGTGATTTATGACCACCCACATACACTAAAGGCACTTTATTAGTGGTGTGTGCGGTATGTGCTTGCCCAGACTCTGGATCGACCATCTGTTCAATGTTGCCATGATCAGCAGTTAAAAGTAATTGGCCATCTACTGACTTTAATGCATCAACGATACGTTGCAATGATTTATCAACTGCCTCTACGGCTAAGATTGCCGCAGGTATAACACCAGTATGTCCAACCATATCGCAATTAGCATAATTACATATAATTACGTCATATTTACCACCGGTAATTGCCTCAACTAAATGATCAGTCACTTCTCCAGCATTCATTTCGGGTTGTAAATCGTAGGTTCTAACTTTAGGTGATGGTACTAAAATCCTTTCTTCACCGGGGAAAGGTGTATCAATCCCTCCATTTAAGAAAAAAGTAACATGTGCATATTTTTCAGTTTCAGCTAATCTTAATTGTTTCAATCCCAATAAAGATAAATATTCACCTAAACCATTTTTAATGTCTACTGAGGGGAATGCAATGTCATAGCCAAAATCCTGATGATATTCTGTCAAAGTAGAAAAGTAACCAGAGTGAGGCGCATAACCCCTTTCAAAACTATCAAACGCCGGCAATGTTAACGCTTGTGATATTTCTCGTGCACGATCCGCTCTAAAATTCATAAAAACAACTGAATCTTCAGGATCAAGAGCGACCGCTTTATCATCAGAATCTAAAATAGCTGTAGGTAAAACAAACTCATCCGTTTCTCCTCTTTCATAGGCTTCCTCTAAACCTTTCAAAGCAGATGTAGTTGAATTATCCGATTCACCTTTAGCGATCAAATCATAGGCTAGTTTTACGCGATCCCAGCGATTATCTCTATCCATAGCATAGAAGCGTCCTGTGATTGAAACAATACGTCCAACGCCCAATTCAATAAATTTTTCTTCTAAAAAATCTATAGATGATTTTGCACTCTTCGGTGGCACATCTCGACCGTCTAAGAATGCGTGTAAATAAATTTTATTTAAGCCTTTTTTAGCGGCAAGCTCAACCATTGCTGCAATTTGGATCTCATGGCTATGCACGCCACCAGCAGACAGTAGCCCCATAATATGAAGCGCTTTATTTTTCTGTTTAGCCAAATCAACCGCTTTACATAAAACAGGATTAGTATAAAAACTGCCATCCTCTATAGCATCGTTAACCTTTGAAAAGTCTTGAGGAACATAACGACCGGTTCCAATATGAATATGCCCCACTTCAGAATTACCCATTTGATCCGCGGGTAACCCAACAGACTTGCCAGAGCAATCTAATAAAGTCATGGGGTATTCTTTTTGTAATTGATCCCAACAAGGCGTATTGGCCATAGCAATAGCATTATTTTCTGTTTCCAACGTGTAACCAAAGCCATCTAATATCAATAAAACAAGAGGTTTAGGACGATTTGACATTTTTTATTCATCTCCGAATACTAAAAAAACTACCCTGCCAATAAAAAAAACTTCATACAAAGAGTTGCACTAACGATTACCCAAAATGATTAAAAATAAGGTATCATTCTTTGAATATTCAACTCATAGAGTCTTGGCATTACATATACGTTATATTAATACACGTTTATAGCTATTGTGTATAAATAATTATTCAATAGACACATTATTATTAGATCAGTCTCAACATAAACCCCCAGTAATAAAGTCTAACAACTCAACTCATTATTCACTTACATAGAAAATTATGGACCGTTACATAGAATTTATTTTAAATCACTACATATTATCTTTAGCTTTAGCAGTTGTAACGTATTTACTAATACAAGAATTCATAGACACTGCATTCAAAAAATTTAGCCATATTTCGCCATTACTGGCAGTAACAAAAATGAATGACTCAGAAACAATCATCATTGATGTTAGAGAACCTCATGAATTTATTGAAAGCCATATCGAACAGGCCATCAACATACCCTTAGGGAAATTAGCTGATGAGCTAAAAAAATTAGATAATCAGAAAGATAAACCTGTACTAATATCCTGCCAAACAGGAACAAGATCAGCTTCTGCAGGAAAAACGCTTACTAAAGCAGGTTTCGAACAAGTCTTCGTTATAACGGGCGGTATGCAAGCATGGGAAACAGATTACAAGCTCCCAGTGAAAATATCAGCTAAGAAAAAAACAAAACCAACCATTTAAGACAAATTGCACACTTTTTAATATTCTTGGTTTCAAGTATGAAGTGCAATATTAGTAACAGTTGGTTGAAAGGGTGATATGAATTAGCATCATGGCTTTTTTGACCGGCCAGTCGAAATTGTACAGATGAACTACACACATATCACCCAAG
>Ga0316228_1000793_pt1 | contig 38330 bp, 35 predicted proteins | sample TBH18021metaG_FD_206005 | JGI IMG/M metagenome (GOLD analysis project Ga0316228, IMG submission 206005) | Freshwater microbial communities from Trout Bog Lake, Wisconsin, USA - TBH18021 | ecosystem: Environmental > Aquatic > Freshwater > Lake > Hypolimnion/Profundal zone | place: USA: Wisconsin... | reverse complement strand
TGCCTCCAGCTTCCTTCAGATTCCGCCTCGCGGCGGACACCCTTGCTCTTGACTAACGGTAGGCGCTCGCCAGCCCCCGTTCGGGACTTTCACCCTATAGATGACGCCCATGCTGGGCGTACATGAATAAAGGTGCGACGATCTCGTCGCACCTTTTCTTCTATGAACAATTTGATTTATGGCCTTTTTGCATGGACCCTGCCTGGCGATAAATCTTAGGCTGTTCAAAAACGAGCATAGCTAGGCGCACCGGAAGAACGTGCCGCGCCGCGTACTGGCGGTACGCAAGCAAACGCTCTGAAAAGCAGGCGCACGACGCTTCAGCGACTATGCGATCGCTTTCAACGACGCTAGGCGAAGTTTTTCAACGGCCGTTTTACAGCCAGGCTCGCAGCGCCGGCATAATGTACGGGTCATATACATAGTGCAGCAGCAAAAACAACAACAACCCCACAAGGCCGCCGACCACCGAGCCGTTGATCCGAATCCAGGCCAGGTCTTCGCCGGCCTTGTCCTCGACAAACCGGTTAAGATCCTGATCGCTGAGCCGTTGCAGAGCCTCTGTGACCACTGTCGCCACCAGATTATGTTCAATATCGATAAATTCCCCCATGGCAACTTTCAGCCGTTCTTCCACCCAATCCTGCAAGTTGGTATCGGCCCGAAAGGTATCCCATAGTTTCTCGGTTTGCTGCCCGACCCAAGCCGCCGCCCCTGCGGGAGTGGCGCTTTCCAGCGCCAACTCGATCAGGGTGGTTAACGCCCCCTCCAGATTCAGCCGGTCAACCAGCCCCTGCTGCCAAGCCAGCACGCTGTTTTGCCAGGCAGGGTCGGTGCCGAGTTTTTCCCCGGCGGCGGACAGCCTTTCCCGGATCCAGCGTCGAATCGAATGCTCGCGGTCGGAGACATCAAGCAGGAATTGTTGGGCCTCGCCGTGCAGTACCACCGCCGCCTCCGCCAGATTGAGGGTGTCAGTCATTTCGGCAACATCCAAAATGAGCCGCTGCCACCATGTCTGGCTAACACTCTCTTTATATTTCTCCAGATATTGCTGGATGGCCTGACAGGTGCTGTCCCTGCCGACAACTTCCTTCAACTCGGCCAGGATATAGTCCAGCAACCGATCCATTTCGCCGCTATCGAGCCCCCAGGCAAGAACCTGCTTCATCTTATCAGCCAGCAGCGCTTCACCCAGATAGCCCTTGAGCATCTTTTGGCCGTATTTTACCAGGGAGTGAGCAGCGATGCCGTCGAGAAAGCCCTGAGCATAGCGGGCCACGACCCCTTGAAACATCTCCTGACGGTCCCGGCCTTCCAGCCAGTCGATGACCAGATCAACAATCCGGGTGCCTGTCAGCCGCCGTTTGATGGATTCTTTGCTTAGCAGTTCGTTTTGCACCGCGGCGGCGATAGCCTGAATCATCTTGTCCCTGTTGCTGGGAATAAGCGCCGTATGCCAGGGGAAGCCGAGCGGCCGCCGGAACAGCGCCGTTACGGCGAACCAGTCGGCCAGCCCCCCGACCAGGGCTGCCTCAGAAACGGTATAGAGCATCTTGATCAGCAGATGCTGCGGATAGTAGTGGTTGGCAACCGCGGCGGCGGCAAATACGCCAAATACCCAGCCTAGCACCTTGTTAGCTTTTTGGCTGTAGTTTATCGTCATAGCTGCCACCAGTAGGTCAGCAGAAAGATCAGTACTCCCGCCAGCCCGCCAACTACCGAACCATTGATCCGGATCATCTGCAAATCGTTGCCCACCCGGCCTTCGATAAACTCCACCAGCGCCGGAGTGGAAAGCAGGCTGATCCGTTCGCGGACTATGGTCCCGATCTGGGCATGATGGGTATCCACCAGCGCGATCAGCCCCTGTCTGACCAGTTCCCCCAGCACCTGTTGCTGCATGTCGTTGTGTCTGAAGTTTTTTACCAGACTATCCACCTGGACGCCAATCCATTTATGAAATAAGGCTTTGCCGCTTTCCGCGGCGGCTGCCGTCAACATAGCCTGCACCAAATCGCTGAGCAGGTTTGCCAAATCAACCCGTCCGGCGATAAATCGATCTTTTTGCGCTTCAAATCGTTGCTGAGTGTCAGGATCACTGGCCAGCCGCTCGGTAAATTCGTCGGCTCTCTGCCGCAAGAGTACCCGCAGGGGGTGCTCCAAGTTCTTGAGTTCCTCCAGGAAAGTTCCGATGTTCCTCTGCAGAAGCCCGGCCAGCTTTGCAGACGTGACTCCCAGCTGTTCGAGGATCTGCCCTGCCAGCCGACGCCGGTGCATGTCTTTTTCATAAACTTTTCTGGCCTCACTCAAAAGGTCGGCCAGCAGAGCCTTGACCTGTGGCTGCTCAATAAACAGACCAAGCTCATGGATAACGAAATCCACCAATTTATCAAGATAGCCGTTTCTTACCGACCAGGCCAGCGCCTGAGCCAGCAGCGGGGCGAGCGGTATCTTCCCGGCGTGGGCTTGGATGAGTTCAGCCAAAAAACGCCCGAGTTTGGCGGGGTTGATTTTTTCCAGGATATCGGCGCCAATTTTACCGGCAAGCTCTTTAAGATGGGTTTTTCCCCCGTAATGGATCAGATAATCAAGCAGCAGCGCAGCCACGTCATAGCGGTTGAGAGTATCCCGGATATTGTCCTTGGTAAGCAGATCCTGCTCTACCATATCAATGATGGCTTGAGAAATCCGCTCGCGGTTGCGGGGGATAATCTCGGTCCTGAAGGGAATGCCGAGCGGCCTGCGGAACAAGGCGGCCACGGCAAACCAGTCCGCCAGTCCGCCGACCATCGCTGCGCTGCAGCCGCTGGCGATGACGCCGCCAAAAAAAGTCTGACTAAAGGGGTAGCTGATGGCAAAGCCAAGGGATACCACGCCCAAGGTTATGGTCGCTTTGTGCTTGTTGGTTGCCGTCATTCTTCCACCCCGCCCCTGTAGTCGCTGGTCCGCGGCGGCTTCAACGTCCATTCGCAGAATTCTGATCACTTGCCTTCACGGCAAGTGACCGCATCAGCCAAGACGAAAGCCCCGTCCTTTTATATTATGTTTTGCCTTACAAGCTAAAATCCCTTCCCTTTCGAAATAAACCACTCAGGCGGCTTTATTCAATTTCCACGTATTCGTTCAACGGAGCGCCGGGGGCGATCATCGGCGTCACCAAGTCACCTGTCGCAATATCAGCGACAATCACCATTGGTTTGCGTATCCTCCAGGCTGCGGCGAAAGCCTGCTTAAACTCCTCCGGGGTGGTGACCCGCACGCCCTCCACGCCGCAGGCCCGGGCCTGGCCGACAAAGTCCATTTCGCGCGGGGCAAGGCTGGACGAATAGCGTTCACTATAGAATAGCTGTTGCCACTGACGGACCATCCCTAGACAATGGTTATCAATAACGACCGAAATGACCGGCAGATTATAAGTAGCGATAGTGAGAAGCTCCATGGCGGTCATTTTAAAGCCGCCGTCGCCGGCGATAACGACAGTCCGCGAATCCGGAACGGCGATCTGGGCTCCCATCGCCGCCGGCAGACCGAATCCCATAGCGCCGAGCCCGCCTGAGGTCAGCCATGTGCCGGGAGATTCGATAGCCAGGTGCTGGGCCGCCCACATCTGGTGCTGGCCGACATCGCTGGCGAAAATGACCGGCTGCCCGGCTACCTGCTCGGAAATCTGGCGCATCATCCAGGGTGCGGTCAGGCGCTCGCTGTCGTAGGTCTCGGCAAATTGCCGCCGCCAGGCCGCAATGGTTTGCCACCAGTCTTCCAGCTGGCCGGGTTCACCAGCCTCTCGGAGCAGCGCCAGCAGGACTTTCATATCCCCCACCAGGCCAAACAAAGCGGCGACGTTCTTTCCCACTTCCGACCGGTCAATATCGATGTGAATCAAGGTTTTACCTGCCAAATAGCGCTGTCGGTCCCCGGTTACCCGGTCGCTGAACCTGCTGCCGACCGCGATGATCAGGTCGGCGCCGCAGATGGCGTTGTTGGCGGCCTTGTGGCCATGCATCCCGGTCAGGCCCAAAAACTGCGGGTGGGACGCCGGCAGACCGCCCAGGCCCATCAGGGTGCTGACCACCGGCAGCTGATATTTTTCGGCCAATTGCCGCACTTCACCGCTGGCCTCGCCCCGGGTGACGCCGCCACCGATGACCATCACCGGCCGTTTGGCGGATGATAGAGCCTGGGCTGCCTGCCGGACAAGGTCGAGGACCTGGGCAGGCGGCTGGACCTGGGTGGTCTCCGTCAAGGCCGCTGGACTATAATCAAAAGTTCCGACCTGGACATCCCGCGGCAGGTCGATCAGCACCGGCCCCGGACGGCCGCTGCGGGCGATACGGAACGCCAGTCGCATTACCTCCGGTATCCGGGCCGGGTCTTTGACCAAGAAATTGTGCTTGGTTACCGACATGGTGATGCCGGTAATATCCACTTCCTGGAAAGCATCCCGCCCCAACAGGGCGGTGGATACCTGCCCGGTGATAGCCACCATCGGCACAGAATCGAGATATGCCGCCGCCAGCCCGGTAACCAGGTTGGTCGCTCCGGGCCCGGATGTGGCGATACACACTCCCACCCGGCCGCTGGCCCGGGCATATCCGTCGGCGGCGTGCACCGCCCCCTGTTCATGTACAGTCAAAATATGCTGCAGCTTAGCGTCATATAATGCGTCATACAGCGGCATAATCTGCCCGCCGGGATAACCAAAAACGGTATCAACTTGCTGTTCCAGCAAACAGGCTACTACGGCTTCGGCCCCTGTAATGATCATGCTTGCCACCTCCTCAATATCAAAATCGGACCTGGCCGATTTGCTTATCGAATAACCTGTGTCTTTCCTATTGTTCACCATAGCCGGGAAAATCAAAACCGCCCCTACTGACGCTACGCATCAATAGGGGCGGAAATCCGCGGTACCACCCTATGTTCTACTCTTACCACCGGCCCATCAGCCAGCTCCGCAGTAACGCGCGGTCGCGGCCTCGCCTGGGCGTCTTTTGGACGCCTCGGCAAAGCAGTTCCTGGGTGATCTAATAACACAGCGCCGCACCGGTTCGCACCATCCACCGGCTCTCTGTAGCGGTTATTACCGTATATTCGTCCCAGTCATCACCTTTGAAATCTCAGTTGTGGATCTGCTTGCCTTTAAGCGACACTCGCCAAGCGTATCAGGTTCTGGTCTGCCTGCGGATCAACTCCGCCCAGCTCTTCGTTTATCCCGCCAACATGGGCTACCCGTTCCATACCGATACCTCCTCTTTTAAGTTTCGCTTTTATTATTTGTTCTTCAGCCAGGGCATCATGGCCCGCAGCTCTTTGCCGACTGTTTCGATCTGATGCTCCGATTCCTTGCGCCGCAGAGCGCTGAATACCGGCCTGTTGACCTGATTCTCCAGCATCCACTTTTTGGCAAAATCGCCGCTTTGGATCTCAGCCAGAATTTTTTTCATTTCGGCGCGGGTTTCGGCGGTGATGATCCGCGGGCCGGTCATGTAATCGCCAAATTCGGCGGTGTCGCTGATCGAATAGCGCATCATCGCCATTCCGCCTTCGTACATCAGGTCGACGATGAGTTTCATCTCATGCATACATTCAAAATAAGCCGATTCTGGCTGGTAGCCGGCCTCAACCAAGGTTTCAAAGCCTGCCTTGATCAGTTCGGTCACCCCGCCGCAGAGCACTGCCTGCTCGCCGAACAGGTCGGTCTCGGTCTCTTCCTTGAATGTGGTGGTCAGTACGCCGGCGCGTGTGCCGCCGATTCCCCGGGCATAGGCCAGCCCGATCTCCTGGGCATTACCGGTAAAATCTTGATGGACCGCCAACAGACAGGGCACACCTTTTCCTTCGGTATATACCCGCCGCACCAAATGGCCCGGACCTTTGGGAGCCACCATGAAAACATCCGCATTCTCCGGCGGAACGACCTGGTTGAAGTGAATATTGAAGCCGTGAGCGAAGGCCAGAGCCGCGCCGGATTTGATGCTGGGGGCGATATGATCCCGGTATACCTGGCCCTGTTTTTCGTCAGGAATGAGGACCATGATAATATCCGCACCAGCCACCGCCTCGCTGACCACGGCAACCTTGACGCCGTCGGCCTCGGCCTTGGACCAGGACTTGCTGCCTTTATAAAGACCTACGGTAACGTCGACCCCGCTGTCATGAAGATTGAGGGCGTGGGCGTGACCCTGGCTGCCGTAGCCGATAATCGCCACTTTTTTGTCCTTGATAACATCCCAATTTGCGTCCAGATCATAATACAATTTGCTCATACATATGTCCCCTCTCGTATTGGTAGATAGTAGCCTCGCCCCGGGCCAGGCCCACCAGGCCGGTCCGGACCATTTCCAGCATGCCGTAAGGCGCCAGAACCTCAGCGAAAGCGTTGATTTTATCCTCATCGCCAGTGACCTCCATGGTCACTGTTTGCTCAGAGACATCGACGACATTGGCCCGGAAGACTTCCGCCAGTTTAAGTACCTCGCCGCGTTTTTCCTTGGCGGCGATTTTGAACATCGCCATTCCCCGCCGCACCGCATTATCCGGCGGCAGCGGCTGTATGGCCACAACCTCCACCAGCTTGTCGAGCTGCTTAATCACCTGGTCGAGAATGCCGTTGTCACCACACACCACGACAGTGATCCGCGAGTAATCAGGATTTTCGGTCGTACCGACCGCCAAACTGTGAATATTGAACCCTCGCCGGGAGAACATTCCGGCGACCCGTACCAAAACCCCAGGCTGGTTATACACCAGGATCGACAACACATGCTTCACAGTAATCCCCCTCTCGCAAAAATTGGATACATAATACAAAATACAAAAACCGCGTGTACAAAAAAAGCCTGCGAAAATTTCTTACGCCCTCGTAAGAAACTTCCCGCAGAGTCTTTTATACCCACGGTGTAATGCGTTCTGCCGCATCTGCATCGCTTGGACCAGCCCCGTTGTTACGGCGGAACCCTAGATGCACTTTCTTACATCACAACATTGTAATGTTGTATACATTATCCACGGACTTTTGCTTTTTGTCAATATGTAAAAAACTAAATCCGCCATTTTTTTTGATATTAAATATCGATATAGGCGTTGATGGCTCCGCCGGACGGCGTCATGGGCGACACCATATCTTCAGGTGCGATGTTGGCCACAATAACCTCCGGGTTCGGTGAAGCCAGCGCGGTAGCGAAAGCCTGGGCGAATTCCTGCCAACTGCTTGCAGCCACGGCGTGCACACCGAACGCGGCGGCAAACAAAGTAAAATCAACTATCGGCGGAAGATCACAGGCGGTATAGCGTTTATCGAAAAAGACCTGCTGGAGCTGGCGGATCATACCGAGGCCTCTGTTGTTGATAATGACAGTGATAACCGGCAGCTTGTAGCTGGCAATGGTGAACAGTTCCGCCCCGGTCATCTTGAAGCCGCCGTCGCCGGCAATGGCGATAACCCGTTTTCCCGGCTCGGCCAGCTGGGCTCCCAGCGCCGCAGGCAGGCCGAAACCCATGGCCCCGAGGCCGCCGGAAGTTATCCAGGTTCGTGGTTTTTCAATCTTAAGGTGCTGGGCGGCCCACATTTGGTGCTGGCCGACGTCGGTAGCGAAAATACACGGCAGTCCGGCGGTTTGTTCGGCGATCTGGTTGAAAATCCAAGGGGCAGTCAGATGACCGGTGGCGTATTCGGCGTCATGTTCAAGCTGCCACTGTTTGATGCTGGCCCCCCAGGCAGCGTCGCCGCCTGCGCCCAGACGCTCAAGAAGAAAGCCCAGAATGGTTTTCATATCCCCGGTCAGGCCGATATGGGCGGCTACATTTTTATCGATTTCAGCGGGATCAACATCAATATGAATGACGATCTTGCCTGCGGCGTAGCTAGCCCGGTCACCGGTGATCCGATCGCTGAACCGGCTGCCGATGGCGATGATGACGTCAGCCTCGCACACGGCGTTATTCGCCGGTTTAAGGCCATGCAGCCCCGTCAGGCCTAAAAACAGGGGATGTGAGGCTGGAAATGAACCCAGGCCCATCAAGGTGCTGACCACCGGAATGTTCAGCTTCTCTGCCAGCGCTCTTACCTGCTCATGAGCTTCGGCGGACACCGCTCCGCCACCGATGATGATTACCGGTCGCTGGGCGGCGCTGATGGCGTTGGCGGCGGCTCCGATTCGGCTGAGCACCTGCCCGGGAATCGCCCAGGGAACCTTCTCCGTCGCCGGCGCCGGCTCGAAGAAGACATCACTTGTCTGGACATCCCTCGGTACATCAATCAGTACCGGCCCCGGACGCCCACTGCGGGCGATGCGGAAGGCGTAGCGGATGGTATCCGCCAGCTTGGCCGGATCCTTGACCAGGAAGTTGTGTTTGGTGATAGCCATAGTCATACCGGTTATATCGATTTCCTGAAAGGCATCCCGCCCGATAAGCGTGGTCGGTACCTGACCGGTAATGGCGACTACCGGAATCGAGTCCATGAACGCCGCCGCCAGGCCGGTAACCAGATTGGTAGCTCCCGGACCGGATGTAGCAATACAAACCCCAACCCGTCCGCTGGCCCGGGCATATCCGTCTGCGGCATGGGCGGCTCCCTGTTCATGCACAGTAAGAATATGGCGCACCGGCGAATCACATAAGGCATCATATAACGGCAAAATGGTACCGCCGGGATATCCGAAAACAGTATCTACTCCTTGCTCCTGCAGACACGCAACGATTGCCCTTGCGCCAGATATTTTCATGCCACCCACCTCCTTCAGCTATGTAGTTGATCTCCGGTTCCCTCAGATCTTTTCGGCTACCAGGCGGGCCATCGCGTCGGTGCCCACTTTGGTCAGGCCTGGCCGATACAGATCGGCGGTCCGGTAACCCTCAGCCAGCACAGCATCCACCGCCTGCTCGATTTTTTGCGCCGCAGCAGCCTCTCCCAGAGAAAATCGCAGCAGCATCGCCGCCGACAGGATGGTACCGATAGGATTGGCCAAATCTTGGCCGGCGATATCCGGCGCCGAGCCGTGGATGGGCTCATAAAGGCCAGGGCCGTCTCCAATGCTGGCTGACGGTAATAGACCGATGGACCCGGCCACAACAGCCGCCTCATCGCTTAGAATGTCACCAAAGAGGTTGCTGGTGACAATAACATCAAAGTTCTTGGGGGCCAGCACCAGCTGCATAGCGCAGTTGTCGACATAAAGGTGGCTGAGCTCGATCCCGCTAAACCCACCGCCAGTTTCACCGGCCACCCGGCGCCAAAGGCGCGAGGAAGCCATGACATTGGCTTTATCCACCGAAGTTACCCGTCCGCGGCGGCGAGCGGCCGCCTGGCAGGCCGTCTTTACGATCCGGGCTATTTCCGGCACACTATAAACTTCAGTGTCCCAGGCCCGCTCCACTCCGTCCACCAACTCTGATTCGCACTTGGGGCCAAAATAGATTCCGCCGGTAAGCTCACGGACAATCAAGATATCGACTCCGGCAACGATTTCCGGCTTCAGCGGCGAATAGGCGGCCAAGCTTTCCGGAACCCTGATCGGCCTCAAATTGGCGTACAATCCCAGAGCCTTACGCAATCCGAGGATGGCTTTTTCCGGGCGGATATCAGGTGCTACATTATCCCACTTCGGACCGCCCACAGCCCCCAAAAGAACGGCTGCTGCTGCTTTGGCGGCGGTGAGAGTGGCTTCCGGCAACGGCGCACCGTCCCGGTCAATGGCCGCGCCGCCGGCAATACATGTGGTGTATTCGATGTTCAGGCCACACTTACGGGCGGTCTGATCCAGCACCATGCGAGCAGCCGAGGTTATCTCCGGACCGATGCCGTCGCCGGGAATGATGACAATCTGTTTGACACTCACTCCTTTTCCCCCTTGACATAGTTAATCAGTCCACCGGCTGTTGCTATTTCCTGAATAAATCCAGGCAGCGGCTGTACGGTGAAATTTTTGCTGCTGGTGACGTTCGCCACGACACCTTTGCCCAGGTCGACTGTAATGGTATCGCCGCTTTTGATATCAGCCACTGCCGGCCCCAGCTCAATAAGCGGCAAACCAATATTGATGGCATTGCGGTAAAATATCCGGGCAAAACTGTCGGCGATGATGCAGGTCACGCCGCTGGCCTTGATGGCGACAGGAGCGTGCTCCCGCGACGAACCGCATCCGAAATTGCGGCCGCCGACCATGATGTCGCCGGGTTTGACACCGCCAACAAAGGTCGGGTCGATGTCTTCCATGCAGTGGGCGGCCAGTTCCTTGGGCTCGGCCGTGTTCAGGTAACGCGCCGGCAGAATGACGTCCGTATCGACATTATCGCCATAGCGCCAGACCTTTCCGTGTAAAATCATGATGTCACCTCCCAGGGCGCGGCAATCCGGCCCTTGATCGCACTGGCCGCGGCTACTGCCGGTCCAGCCAGGTAAACTTCGCTGTCGACATGACCCATCCGGCCACGGAAGTTGCGGTTGGTTGTCGATACCGCCCGCTCACCGGCTGCCAGTATCCCCATATGACCGCCGCAGCAAGGTCCGCAGGTGGGGGTGCTGACCACCGCCCCGGCTTTGATGAAGGTGGCGACATACCCCTTTTCCATGGCTTCCAGGTACACCGCCTGACTGCCTGGGATGATGATCGTCCTTACGGCGGGGTGTATTTCATGACCGGCAAGGATCTCGGCCGCCAGGGCCAAATCTTCGATCCGGCCGTTGGTGCAGGAGCCGATAATGACCTGGTCGATGGGGGTGGCTTTGACCTCAGCCACCGGTTTGACGTTTTCCGGCAGGAAGGGCAGGGCGACCACCGGAGTCAGTTTGCTCAGGTCGATGGCGACAGTGCGTTCGTATTCGGCGTCAGGGTCGGCGCTTACCGGCGAAAATGCCCGTTTGACCCTGGGCGCAAGATAGGCCTGGGTGATTGCGTCTGTCGGAAAAATACCGTTCTTGGCTCCGGCTTCCACGGCCATGTTGGCAATGGTCAGCCGGTCGGCCATGGTCAGCTCGGCCACGCCTTCGCCGCAGAATTCCAGCGACTGATAGCGGGCGCCGTCAACACCGATCATGCCGATCAGCGTCAAAATGACGTCTTTGCCGCCAACCCAGCGAGGCAGCTTGCCGGTCAGTTCAACCTTGATGCTGCTCGGCACCTTGAACCAGGTCTCACCGGCGGCCATGGCGGCACCTGCGTCGGTGTGCCCCACTCCGGTGGCAAAGGCTCCCACCGCGCCATAAGTACAGGTATGGGAGTCGGCGCCGATGATCAGTTCTCCTGGGGCCACCAGGCCGACTTCCGGTAACAGCACATGCTCGATGCCCATTCGGCCCACCTCAAAATAGTGGGTAATCTTGCGCTTTCTGGCGAAGTCTTTCATTATTTTGGCTTGCTCGGCTGATTTTATGTCTTTGTTGGGCACAAAGTGATCAGGTACCATTACGATTTTATCCTTGTCAAACACCGGTTTACCGATTTTTTCGAATTCCTTGATAGCCGGAGCCCCGGTGATGTCATTAACAAGAATCAGGTCCAGCTTAGCCTTGATCAGTTGTCTGGGCACCACCCGCTCCAGCCCAGCGTGACGCGCCAGTATTTTTTCGGTCATTGTCATTCCCATAATTTCAGTCCCCTCCTCCTGCCACCTGTTCTGTCGCGGGCCGACCGCCAGCGGCCAGCATTTTGTTGATTGCGCTTACGTAACCTTTGGCGCTTGCTTCGATGACATCGGTGCTGAGTCCGCGGCCACTGAAGACCCGACCGTCGTGTTCCAGCCAAACCGTTGCCTCACCCAGAGCGTCTTCACCAGATGTAACGGCTTTGATTTGATAGTCTTTGAGGCAAACCTCAAAACCTACCGCCTTTTCGATGGCCTTGAAGGCTGCATCCACCGGACCGTCGCCGCAGGCCGCCTGCTCGGCGGTTCCATTGGCGGACTCGATTCTCACCGACGCGGTGGCTGTCATTTGGTTGCCGCTTACCACATGATAGTTGATCAGGCGGTACCATTCCGGCTGGGTGGTGATTTTCTCCGAAAGCAGAGCTTCAATATCCTTGTCGAACACGACCTTCTTCCGGTCGGCCAACTCTTTGAATTTGACGAACAGTTCGGCAATTCTTTCCTTGCCGATTTCATAACCCAAACTTTTCAGCCGTTCTTCAAAAGCGTGCTTGCCGGAGAGTTTTCCGAGCACCAGGGCGTTGCGGCTGAGGCCGATAGATTCTGGCCGCATAATTTCATAGGTCAGAGGATTATTCAACATGCCGTGCTGATGGATCCCTGACTCGTGGGCAAAGGCGTTGTCACCAATGATGGCTTTATTCGGCTGCACTACAATGCCGGAAAGGATGCTGACCAGCCGGGAGGTGCGGTAGATCTGCTGGGTGTCGATGGCGCAGGTGGCTTTGTAATAGTCGCTGCGAGTATGCAGGGCCATGACGATTTCCTCCAGCGAGGCGTTGCCGGCCCGCTCGCCAAGCCCGTTGATGGCGCATTCCACCTGAGTGGCGCCGTTCTGAACCGCGGCCAGGGAGTTGGCGACCGCCAGTCCGAGGTCGTCATGACAGTGGACGCTGATAGCCGCTTGGTCAATATTGACGACATTGTCCCGGATGTATTTGATCAGGGCCCCGAACTCAGCCGGAGTAGTATAGCCTACCGTATCAGGAATATTGATGGTCGTGGCGCCGGCGGCGATGGTCCGAGTAAAGACCTGGCACAAGAAATCCCAGTCGGAACGCGATGCATCCTCTGCCGAGAATTCAACATCAGCAACATATTTGCAAGCATAGCGCACCGCGTCTTCGGCGGCTTCAAGCAGCTGAGCTCTGGTCATTTTGAGCTTGTGCTCCAAGTGGATGTCGCTGGTGGCGATAAAGGTGTGGATCCGGGGCCGCTCGGCCGCTTTGACCGCGTTGTAGACGGCGTCGATATCCGCTTTTTGGGATCTGGCCAGGCCGGCGATGACCGGGCCCCTCACTTTGGCAGCAATCCCGCTCACTGCGGCGAAATCGCCGGGCGAAGCGATGGGAAAACCGGCTTCGATGACGTCAACTTTCAATTTGGCCAGAGCCTGGGCGATTTCCAGCTTTTCGGCGGTATCCAGACTAACTCCGGGAGTCTGTTCACCATCCCGCAGGGTGGTATCAAATATTTTTATAATCCGTCTTTCCATATTGCAGCCTCCTTCAAATCTTTTTTAGGTTATGGTTGTTGCGCCAGGTAATCACTTCGCGGGCCGCGCCAAAAACAAAACGCCCCTATTGACGCTTAGCGTCAATAGGGGCGATGGTCGCGGTACCACCCTACGTTTTACTCGTTGCGCCGCGGATGCGGCTTCCGGCTAACGCCCGGCGACGTTTCTGCCTGAGGCACGCGCCGGGCGTGCGTTCAGCAGAAAAGTTCCTGGGTGAGTTTCACAACAGCCACCGCACCGGTTCGCACCATCCACCGGCTCTCTGGAGCGGCTAAGCACCATTGCTTTCTCCCAGTCATTACTTCTGGCTTATTCGTATTACACACCACCAGGATTAGAAGACCAGGCTTGAGGTAAATTCGGGGCGGCAGTAAAGGAAACACAAAGACCCTGCCGAAAATTCCCTACCTGAAGCAAGAAACTTTCCGCAGGGTCTTTTATACCCACGGTGTAATGCGGAAGGCCGCATTCTGCGTCGCTCGGTCCGGACCTGTAAACCAGCGGAACCCTAGACGCACTTTCTTGTGAATAGTGTAATTGTTATTCAATATACCAGGACATTTGTATTCTTGTCAATAGCCTGCGACAAATATCTTTTCCAAATGCTCTTCAAAATACCTCAGGCATTGGCTGCTATTACTTTTCTTTTATAGCCGTCGTATCTTTCCAACCCTTGTTGAAACAGACCCCGTTCCTCTTCATTAATCATCTCTAGCGACGGCACCCGGAACGGCCTGCCGCCTGCGTTAAGGGCTACCATCGTAAAATAGGCGTTCAGGGCTATCTTGCTGGGTTCCTCGCTATACAAGTCTTCCACAATCACGATAACCGCCACTTCCATCGAACTGCGTCCGACAAATGTAAGCCGTCCGTAACACGTAACCCAGTTACCCACTAAAATAGGAAAAATGGAACTTCAATTCATCTACCCGGGCTGTAACGATATTGGTTCGGGCGTGCCTTTGCGCAACAACAAAAGCGGTATTGTCGATCATTTTCATAATCTCCCCACCATGGACGTTGCCTGCGGGATTGGCCTGATTGGGCTGCATGACCGCCGACATAATAACCGACGAATGGGCAATGGTTTTCTTCTCCATCATATTCTCCCCTCAACATTCTCCCCCTAACTCCGCCTGACATCAAGTCATTTTATATTTTGCTCTCCCGCATTGCTTTCTTGTTCTTGAGTCAGTCTTGCCAGCCTGCTCACAGTGACTGATGCAATTTTACCACCATACTTAGCTGCTAAAAACTGTTCAACATCCTCAGGAGTCAACCGATAAATCGTTACTCTATTCGAAATGATGTTCATAATAGGTCCTTTCTTCTTCCTGGGTTAGCCATATAACATTGGTCTTGGGTCATTCATTCGGAACATACACGTAAACAAACTGGCTTGGGCAGCTACGTGTCGCAAGTTTCGCGCCAAAAACATTCCTCCCGCGTGTAGATTCAGCGCAACCCGGGATAACCGTCCTGTCTTGCCTTTACAATTCAGGTACTAGCCTTAGTATATATAATTATTTTAACTATATACCTATATTCATCTTATGATTTTAATCCAGCTTTAACACTCTTTAAATTTAATTAATCGAAATAATAGTTTTAATTGCGTAAAATTATTTGCCCTTTCCTTGGTTCGGTTATAGTGTCCCCAAAAGGGTAGCGCTTATCGCCGATGCTCCCGGTGATTTGCGGTAACTGATTAACTCCTGTGGCATATCATGAAACTAGGCACTATTAAGCATTGTCATCTGGCAGGAGGTTAATCACATGTCTCGTAAACACATAAAGGAACTGCGGAAAATGCAGAAATTCATGCTTTTGAATGAAAGCATCCGGAAAGAGTATGAGCAACGGTATTGCCAGTCGCCTCAAGGGGTCCACCAGCCTGCCTCTGCTACTCGCCCGTCTCCGAAAGTGTACTATTAAAAACAGGCCTAGTTTCTGTCTTATTATCTGACACCCGAACAACAAAAACCCCTCTTTGTCACAGCAGCCAAAGAGGGGTTTTTGTTTCACAGCCAAAGCCCGAGGATTCTGACGCAGGTCCCAGTCTACCTGGTTATAAGACACCCATTGCTTTACTTAGACCGGCTTTATTGACATTGTAGTCGTACAAGGCTTGAACATGGTTCGCTTTGGCTTGAGTCAACGCCAGTTGGGCATCGATCACATCCAGGTTGGTTCCGGCCCCTTCATCATAACGGATCCCGGCAATTATATAAGCTTCTTCGGCTTTTTTCACTACTGTCCGGCTTATTGCGATACGGTTTTCCGCTTCCTTAAGATTCAGATAAGCCTCGCTTACTTCCTCAACTATCGTATCTTCAGCTTGGACCACCTTCTCTTTGGCCTTAGTCAAACTGATCTCCGAGGTTTTAATTTTGGAATTGGTCAATCCTGAATCAAAGACATCGATAGAGGCCATCAGACTCACAACCCAGTTGCCATTTTTAAATCCGGGAAAGCGGCTGTCGTTCCAGTCAACATCTCCATTGAGACTTACCTGCGCCTGATTCTGGCTCTTCGCCAGTCTTATCCCTTCCTCGGCGATTCGTATCCTGGCCTGGGCCTGGGCAAAATCCGGGCGGTGCTCCATGGCGCACCGTAAACAGTCCTCTAAAGAAAGCGGTATTTCTCCATATTCCAGACTGTCTTTCAGTCTAACCTGGCTGGTCCGAGGCAAACCTAAAAGCCTTTTGAATTTGACAGTCGTCACTTCAAAATGGTTTTGGGCTTTGATTAAATCTTGTTGGGTATTACCCAGTTCCACTTCTGAGCGCAGTACATCGGATTTATTTACCGCCCCTGAGTCGTACTGGATCTGAACACTTTTAAGATGCGCCGTGAGGTTATCCGCCGATTCTTGTCTGACCTGCAGCAAATTGCGGGACTGTAAAACATCAAAATAGGCAGTAGTTGTATCAAGTTTAAGCTGTTGGGTTGTTTTACTTACTTCCAAATCCGCTACCTGAACATTTAGTTTAGCTTGTTTAACCTGGCTTTCCACTTTGCCGCCGGTATACACAGGCAAACTAACCTTAAGGTCATTGTCACTTGTCCATCTGCTAAGTATGCTCAAGGATGTAATATGAAACGCACTGGATATGGAGCTCCAAGACGAACCGGATAAATCAAATGGATTCCGGTTCGTATCGGTGTCGGTGTGGGTAAAGGTCAGGTTAGGTCCGAACCCTGACTTGGCTTCCATCAGAGCCCAGGCTGAAATAGTCTTATCATCTTGAGCCAGCTTTGTCACCGGATTATTTTTCAGGGCCACAGCAACGCTGTCCTCCAGCGATAATTCGATAGGTGCAGCCAGCCCATACGCAAACTGCATCAGGAGCGCTCCCGCGGCGACTGCTGAAATCATGCCCTTGAACAAATTCTTCTGGCGCGTCATACTGTCTACCCCCTTGCTCGATAGGTTTATCATCTCGCCCGCACAAATCCCGTTATCCGGCCAAAGGCCCGGATACCCGAAGATTCTGCTGCGTCTCATCTGGAGACCGCGCTCAGGCGTCTGGTGTCATTTCGTCGGCGTAATGGCTATCTGCGCGGTCATCATCCAGCGTAGACGAGCATCCCATCCATCAGGGGTAATAAACACGGTATAAGTGATGTCCCCCCGCTTTTTCTCTCCATAATTCCTGATATATTTTACCTTCCCGGGAATCTCCAGGCCCGGTATCCCGTCAAAGCTCAAAGCAACCTGGTCTCCCACGTGCACTTTGGCTACCACCAATTCTGTCAGGTCGTCGCTGCGCACTTCCCACGCCGAAGGATCAGCTATCCGTACCAAGACTGTTCCGGCGCTGGAATGTTCGCCCACTTTCGCATCCAGGAAAGCCACAATGCCATCGATGGGTGCCCGAAGTTCAGACTTGTCCAACACCCTTTCCGACTCCGCCGCCTTCCCCTGCATAGCCGCAAGATCTGCCTGAGACTGAGCCAATGCCGCTTGGTTGCGTTCCACGGTCGACTTGGCCTGATCAATAAGCTGTCGGGCGGTAGCTCCCGAGGCTGCCATCCTCTGTTGCCGGGCAAATTCCCGCTCTGCATCAGCAAGATTCACTCTGGCCTGCTCCACCGCAGCCGTCGCCCGCGCCGCATCTGACCAAGCACTGTCAACCCGGGCCTGGTAATCTTCCCGCACCAGGCGGACAATAGGCTGACCAGCCTTAACCCGCTCGCCCTCAACCGCCACAATTTCACCGATAGTGCCGTCCACCGGCATGACCATTTGAGCGTACTTGACCGGGAAAACTATGCCCTCAGCCAACACCCGGCTGTCAGCCTTCACTGGCGCAACCACAATCTTCTCGCCATGGTTTTTATTCCATTGCCACCATGACCCAATCGCTACCGCCGCCAGCACAACAATGATCGTCACCCATCTCTTCTTTGTCCATTTGCCTGTGCCAACAGTTTGGTTTTGTGTCGTCATTGCTTTCTCTCCTTGTTCCATGCTATTCATAACTCACCACTTCTCGGACACTCAGCCGGGTTGCATTCCAGGCCGGCAGCAAACTCGCCAGCACCGACAATAATGCCGACAGCACCAGCCATATCCCGGCTCCTGCCAAGCTGAACACAAACGAAAGCGGATGATGCAAAAAGAGCACTCCTACCTGATAGCTGAGTATCGCCGCAACCGGCAAGGCCAATATTACCCCTATCAACCAACTGATAAGGCCGATACACAGTGCCTCCACAACAAATACTTTGCCAATCTCCATGCTGGATGCGCCAATTGCCCGCATAACCCCGATCTCTCTGGTTCTCTCCAGAACATTGATCCCCATGGTTCCGGTCAGGCTCAAGGCCCCAACAACCGCCAGCAATACCGCCATGATCAGGAGAAATATGATGATAATATCAAACTGGGATCGAATTCTTTGCTTTAATTCCCAGGTGACATTCATTTTCTGCACCCGCATACTGCTCTTTTTTAAATTTTCTTCCAGCATCCGCCCCAAGGCACTCTGTTCCTTGGGATCTTCTGAACCTGCCGCGATCTGCACCCATCTGGCCTTTCCGGTTTCCTGCAACTCTCCGGTCAGCCACTTGTAAGGGATATAAGCCGTCGGCAGCCCCAACGAGCTTTGGGTGATCCCTACAACCGTGCAGTGTAGTTTTCGGTCTCCCACCTTGATGATCGCCGGCCCCCCAACTTTGATCCCGGGATTGTCTCTAACCACGTCGCTGGTCACCACCAGGGCACTTTCATCTTCTTTTACCAACCAGCGGCCTTCGATAACCTGGGGACGGATCATCGCCGTTTCCGGAGGCGGACCATAAATGATAATTTGTTCACTAGCCGTTTCTTCAGACTCCTTCAGGTCATTTTTGAGTAGCCGGCCTGAAGCGTAACCCCAAGGTTCAACCGCCTTAACCCCCGGCACCTTAAGAACTTCCTGCTCGACCCGGCTGGCTTGATAGCTTTGAGTGAAAAATACCGACACATCATAATGGAAATAGTCCAGGTACTGGTCCAAGGTTGAGTACAAAGAGGCCCGAACTGAAAACACCGCCATGAATACCGTTCCCGCCACCGTCAACGTTACCAGGGTGAGAACCAGCCGCCCTTTGCGCCGAAAGGTGTTACGCAGCGAAAGCAGCAGAGGTCTGGGCAGTTTTTTCATTCGCGACAATCCGGCATCCATCCATCTGTCAAAGCGCCCCTTAGCCTCCACCCCGGTGATGCCATAATCACTCACCGCTTCCCGCACCGTGACCCCGGCTCCCCGCCACACCGGCCACAGAGCTGCCGTGACCGGCACTAATAGCGCCACCGCCGCTTCAAGAAGCAGAACTCTCGGCGGCAATTCAAGTCCGCCGGAATCAAAATTGAAAACCTTGGCGATAAAGCCTGTTATCCCACTGGCGGCCAGTGCCCCCAGCGGCACGGCCACCAACAGCGCCAGAACTCCATACCCGGCAACAAGTGTCAGGTACAACCGGACAATTTGAGCCCGCTGACCGCCGATAGCCTTCATGATCCCGATTTGCCGCACCTGTTGAGTCAAAATAGCTGATACTGTATTAACCAAGAGGAAGGTTCCCAGACACAGCGATAGGACCCCTAACACCGCCAGCAGCATATTCATGGCGTTGATCGGCTCCTGCATTGGATGCTCACCCGGTTTATTGACTTGCAGCCAGAAAACCATAGTGCCGCTTTGCTCCAGCTTGGACCAGGCACGGCGGCCCACCGCCGCGACCGGGGCCTTGTCCTGGCCGCGAAGCACCCACGGCTGAACCACGAAATCCACTTGACTCAGACGCCGTTCCTCATCCAGCTTTTCTAACGTATCCATACTGATATAGCCATATAATGAACCAGAAAACAAAGTAGGTATCTGGGAAGGATCATAAACCACACCGGTAACCTTCAACGTCCGTTTTCGTCCATCTGTTGTCTCAACCATAATAACGCCGCCCTGCTTAGCCCCCAAACCTGCTAAAGATGAGCGTTCCAGCAGCACATCACCGTTGCCTGGCGGCCAGGCTCCCGACATTGAGCGGACAATATTGACCTTTTGATTTACATAGTCAGGAATGGCTACAAGCATAAGTTGTTGCCACAAACCGTCGCTACCCAGCACCCGCAAGACAACATTACGCCGCCCTTCGGCCGCCTTCACCCCCCTTATGCTTCGGATACCTTCCACCAACTCATCATCAAAAAGATCGGCATACAAGGTAGCGCCTGCCGGGGAAGCAGTTCCCCAACTAAGCGCCAGATCCCGCTCGAACATCAGGTAAGAACTGTATACCATGCCTACGGCAAATACTCCGACTGAAATCGACAGCACTACCAGCAAGGTCCGCATCTTGTTGCCCCACAGATCGGCCCACACCTTGCTCCAGCGCGGAGTAAGCAGGAAATATCTAATCATGCAGCACCTTCTCTGTCAGAAAAGACTGCACAATCTGCCCTTCCGCCACTGTTACTATCCGGCTGCTCCGCTGGGCCAAATCCTTATCATGCGTCACCATCAAGACTGTTTTACCGCCAGCAGCCAGTTCACAGAACAAATCGATGACTGCAGCCGCCGTGTACCCATCAAGATTGCCTGTAGGTTCATCAGCCACCACCAGCAGCGGATCATTGGCCATACTGCGAGCGATGGCCACCCGCTGTTGCTGCCCCCCCCGACAGATTAGCCGGCAGCTTGTTCGCCTGGTCCTCTACCCCCACCCTGGCCAACAATCGAAAGGCCCTCTCCGGACGTTCGCGGCGATCGTACACACTGCAAAAATCCATGGGCAGCATAACATTCTCCAAAGCAGTCAAGGTCGGCAGCAATTGAAAGAACTGAAACACAACCCCCACAGTCAGACCGCGCCAGACCGCTATTTGATTTTCCGTCAGGGCATGCACCGGCGTCCCGGCCACCCAAACCTCACCGGCGCTGGGTCGGTCGATACCGGTAATCATGTTGATCAGCGTCGACTTGCCGCTCCCGGACTTGCCGACAACAGCGACAAATTCCCCTGCCGCTACTTTTAGGTCCACGGCCTTCAGCGCCTCGAATTCTCCAGCGCCGGTCATATAGACTTTACGCACCTTGGATAGTTCCACAGCCGGCGCATTGGGTCGTGGCACCGGCAGATCAGTTGCTGTAAACCAGGACAGACCTTTAATGAACACAGGACCCTCTCCTCCTAAGTTGACCCATGGTCCGGATAAAATTCAAGCCTGGGAGTTTTGATGAACATCCCGGGCCTATACCACACATATTCTTCTAAGGAAATCCTTGATAGCGAGCGACAACCACAGGAGTAACTTATGGTGATTTATTCGGCAGTCGGGTGATAATTTCCTTTTATTTGTCATTTGGGGCAGAGTATCAACCCTTAAACTCTTCTGGCAAATAGAGACTCGGACCCCTTCGTTTCAGGCAAGGATTGACCTTCATATATAATAATGTTACGATTATTCAGTGATAGTAATTGCACATAGGTGTCAGACGGTTTTCTTGACAGATTCACACCTGTTGGGCATCCGACGCTTGTGTTAAGGGAGCATCAAGGGTGCAACAAATTAAACGCAGGAAATTGTATGAAGATGTAATAACCGGGATATTAGATATGGTGAAAACCGATGCCATGAAACCTGGTGACAAAATCCATTCTGTTGAGCAGCTAAGCGACCTGTTCGGGGTTAGCAGAATGGTTATCAGGGAAGCTCTCAGTGTTTTACAATCGAATGATTTCGTGGAAGTGAAGCATGGGTCCGGAATCTATCTAAAAAACATCGACAGGTTAATGTATGCGGGAGATCTGGAGATTCACGCCGGGAAGCAGCAAATCCTCAACCTGCTTGAACTTCGCAAAGGCCTGGAAAGCGAAGCCGCTTATCTGGCGGCTATCCGCAGCAACCAGGAGGAACGGGAGAGTCTGCGACAAATTATCCAGGCAATGTTTACAGCAGTTTCCTCCGGCGTCTACGCCAGTGAAGAAGACTACCAGTTTCATGCCGGGCTGATACATGCCAGCCACAATCCGGCCTATGGCAAAGTTTTTGATGAAATAATCAAGCCGAACTACTACGAGGTTTTGAAATCCGGCCACCAATTTTTTTCAAAAACCTTTGGTCCCCGGCTGGTGGTCGTCCAGGAACACGAGCGAATTCTCGATCTGATCGATGCCCGCAAGGCAGCCGAAGCACGGCGGGCCATGTGGCGGCATCTGGACAGCGTGGATATAAAGATGCGCAAATTGTTTCATCTGCAGTAATCGTTGGCCTGCCCCGGAATCTCTTGGCAAGGCTCGCACGGTATGCGCCCTTTCCTTTGTTCGCTACCCAGTGGCTGATCGTAATATTCTATATGCCGGCGTCACAACAACAACAACCGCGGGTATCGCCTCACTAAAAGCCGCTGATATGCAGCTTTTTTTGCTTTTACGAGGCAAAACAACCTTATCGCAGTCAAAAAGGAGCTTTTCCGTACCTTATCGCCCGGACAAGCTCCTTTGCACTGTTTATGTCCCATCCTTTGGCACTGGCTTCAATACGCCAACACAGGCCTTAGGCACTCGTGGTAGTTTGGCCCTGTTCCGACTTTTGGGCGAAACCGGCAGTAACCTTCGGCATAAACATAGTCAACGTTGCCCCCAGCAGCAAAGAGCCGACCAGAGCATAGATGCCGTAGGTCATATTACCGGTCATCGAAGTAATCCATCCGACCAGGAACGGGCCGATAAATCCCCCGAGGTTACCAAGGGCGTTGATGACCCCCCGGGCTCCACCGGAAACTCCAGGCGGAAAGACTAAGGCCGGCATGGCCCAAAACGGGCTCTGCATGGATTTGGTGAAAATGCCGGTCACGACCAGCATCCCGTAAGAAAGCCAAATCTGACCTGGGAATAAGGTTGCGACCCAGAAGAATACACCAAACCCTCCGATGGATAGCGCCGTGTGCAGCCTGCGATTTCCACTTTTGTCCGACAACGCGCCGAACAGATACAAGCCGGCCAGAGCCGCAACAAAGGGAAGGGAGGTCAACCAGCCTACATTGGTCAGGCTCATCTTGGTGAGATTTTTCAGCAGCGTAGGCAGCCAGAGGGTATACCCGTATTGACCTGTGGTATAGCACATATACATAAAAACCATCAGCCAGAGATGCTTGTCGGCAAAAAGCTGGGAGTAGGTCCACTTTGCATGGCCTGCGGTATTGAATGCCGCTTCTCTTTCCGCTTTCTCGGCGTTTATGGTGGTGACCAAATATTCTTTTTCTTCTTTGGATATCCATTTCGCTTCTTCGGGGCGATCACTGATAAGCGGCAGCCAAATGAAAATCAGAGCGATGGATACGGCGCCTTCCATAATAAACAGCCAGCGCCAGTCGAAGTTGGTTATGATCCAGCCTGATACCGGATTGGTGATAACTGTGGAAATCGGGAGACTCATTAAAAACAGGGCGTTGGCACGGCCGATTTCCCGCGCCGGGAACCATTTACTAAGGATGACAAGAATGGCAGGATATACTCCGCCTTCGGCGACTCCCAGCAGAAACCGCATCGTCAAAAGCTGCCAGTCGTTTTGGACAAAGCCTGTCAGGGTGGACAAGCCGCCCCAGGCAATAATGGTCCAGAGAATAAATTTCTTGGCGCTACCATGTTCCGCGATATGCCCGGCAGGCACTTGCAGGACCAAATAACCGAAGAAAAAAATTCCCGCCGCCAGCCCGGATACAGTCATCGACAACCCCAGCGACTCATTCATGCCCCCGGCCATGGCAAAACTGATGTTCATCCGGTCCATGTAGGCTATGATGTAGACAATGATGGTTGGCGGAATAATCCGGATCCAACGGCCGCTGGGAATCTTTGCAGCCGCGCTCTCTATCGACATATGGACACCTCCTGTTTGTTTTTGCAGCAGTCTTATGGGTAGTCTGCATTTACCGACAGATGATGACTTCTCTCCTTTCCGATTCTTCCTTCTTGTCAAAATGCTCGGCACTCTGCGCCCCAAAATCTATTTGCTTGTATGTTCGTGATAATGTGCTAAGACAATTTCTGTTATATTTTCTCTAAATGGCGCAGGTTCTCTCCGCAATTATGTAAATATTCCGATAATTTTCGCGAGACCGGGGCGCTTGCCACATGCGATCCCGGTCTGCCGTGTCTGCTTGAATCGTTATTTTCAGGTATTCGCTACCTTTACTTATAACCAGGTCCCGATATCAGGGAGATTGCCAGCCGCATCAAAGACCAGGTCGGCCGGTTCCCCGGCAACGGTGATATCCGGGTGCTGCCTGGCATCCTTGAGCATGCATTCGGAGATGTAAAGCTCGCCGATATGCAGACTGTTGGCGATGCGCACCATGCGGATGTTAGCGGAATCGGTGGCGTTGCAGGTCTTGATCGCCGCCTGGACGGCCAGCCGGTCTGTATTCATGAGGACCGGTATCCTCGCCGATTCGGTCACCGTGGAAGTCAATATATTGGCATAGGTGAAATCAAAGTCAATTTTGTTGAACAGACGGCGGGTTGTGATATCCGCCAGTCCCATGCCGCAGGAATTGCCATGACTGCGCTCAGTTACATCCAGCACCACGAGTCGGCTCGGGCCCGGGCCGGGGTCAAGATATGGAGTCGGAGCCCTCCCTGTGGTATAAGGGTCCATTCCGCCGCCGGAAAATTCTTTGCCAAGCTGGTCGACGATGAGGATGTCCAGAGGTTGTAATAGGATTCTGGGCGTATTGGCTTTGGATTCCAGCAGCAGCTCACGCTCAGTTTCGATGATGTTTTCGGCGGGAATGGCAACGATTTTCGCAACCCGGTCGTAAGCGTTTTCCACGGTAGCGATACCAAAAAGGAAGGGAAGCTGCTGCATCTTTATCTGCGCCATTTTTACAATAAAATCGGCCATATATTTAAAGCCCAGAACGTGACAGGAATCGGCTCCCTTTTGTTTGCCCAGACCGATGGTGATCATCTTGACAAGGCCGCTTTCGTTAGGTCCGCTGAAGGCGTTGTGGGACTTAACCCGGTTTATGACGATAATACCGTCAGCCTCATAGGCATTTTTGTCGATAAGCACCGGCAGCCCGTTATCCAGCACGCCGAGTTCGACGACCTCCATGGAAGACAGAATGGGGCAGCCGGCGCTGGCCTCTGTCACGCCAAGGCTGGCCAGCACTTCGATCTGGCCTTCAGGGGTGGCGCCGCCGTGGCTGCCCATCGCTGGCACGATAAAGGGGTTTGCCCCGCATCTTTTGAGTTCGTCAACAGTCACTTTCGCGATCAGGGCGATCTCGGCCATGCCCCGGCTGCCCACCCCCACGGCGATGCGCATCCCCGGTTTGATGCGGCTGGCTATGTCCGCCCGACGCAGTTCGGCCTGGAGTGTAGCGGTAATATCCGGGACCCCGGTGGCGGGAAACGTTTGCTTTACCCGCACCATCTTCGGGATCGGAATGTGCGCCAGTAAGTCAGTGATAATTCCCATGATGTTGCTCCTCCTTTGCCAAATAGAAAAGAAAAGTCTCTTGTTACAACAAATAGTTCGCGGGGCTTAGCCCCAGCTGTCCGGCCAAAGCTTCGACTTCATCCAGGGTCTTCCTGCCCACAGGGACACCTTTTTCCTTGCTCTCCATATACTGCAAATATTCAATTTCGCCAGGCAGATATATTCTGTCCACCGCCGGAAGCGGTTCCACTTCCTTGATGCCTTGGATCAGCTGTTCGATTTGATGGTTGTAGTACGACTTTTCGATAAAGTGCTCAATATTGATCACAATAACAAAATGACCGACGTTTTGGGGAACTTCCGGCTTTCCGAACAACGGCGGGATTTGTTTGCCAAAAAGCGACCCTGTCAACACTCCTCCCAGCACGTCAATGGCCAGTGACAGGCCATAACCTTTCGGACCAGCCATAGGAAGCAGGAAACCTTTTATCGCCTCCTTGGGGTCATCAGTGGGCTGACCATCGCTGTCCAGTGCCCAGCCCCAGGGAATCTTTTCTCCTTTTTTATCGGCAATAAAAATTTTGCCCCGGGCGCCGGCGCTTGTAGCCATATCAATAATCATGGGATAGTGATCTCCGACCGGTATGCCGATGGACAGGGGGTTGCTTCCCAACCGGAGTTCCTTGCCGCCCCACGGCGGCATCAGTGGTGTGGTATTGCCGCAGACGATACTGATAAATCCCGCCTCGGCGGCTTTAAGGGTATAATAACCAGCCGCTCCAATGTGATTGCTGTGAGCTACCCCCACGGCTGCTATTCCATACTCGCGGGCCTTGTCGATCGCCACCTCCACCGCTTTTTTCGCCGCGACCTGCCCAAAACCGTCATTGGCGCTCACAATACACGTGGCCTTGTTATCTGATTCCACGCTCGCCTGAGCCCCTGCGGCCACCCCTCCGGCCACAAGCCGCTTGGTATAAATCGGCAGCCATTGAATGCCGTGGGATTCTACTCCCCGCATGTCAGCATAGAGCATGACGTCAGTCACTGTTTTCGCCGCGCCTGGTTCGACCCCGGCGGCAACAAGTATTGCCTCACAGAATTTTTGCAGTCCTGATTCGCTGACCCGCACCTTATCCATTATCCCTCTCCCTGTCCGTTCTTGGAATCGCTATCCTTGGCCGCCTGGCCACGCGAAGACCGATCTCTTCATCTCCCTTGAAAGTCGGGTTTTCTTTTCTCCAGGAAGGCGGTTACCCCTTCCTTTTTATCTTCGGTTGCGCAGGTAAAAGCATGAAGATAGGATTCATGAGCAAGACCTTCGTAAAGCCCTACTTCCAGGGAGCGGTTGACCGCCTCCTTGGCGCACTGGACAGCCAGAGGAGCCTTGGCGGCAATTTTGGCTGCCAGCTTGATAGCGGCTTCCATCAATTCCTCCTTGGGAACCACTTTGTTTACAAGGCCGATTCGATGCGCTTCCTGGGCATCGACAAAGTCGCCTGTCAGCACCATCTCCATAGCTGTTCCGAAGCCTACCAGCCTGGGAAGGCGCTGAGTGGCGCCGTCTCCCGGAATAATTCCAAGGTTGACTTCCGGAGAACCAAAGCGGGCTTCGGCGCAGGCCACCCTCAGCGTACAGGCGATGGCCAGTTCCAACCCAGCCCCCAAAGCGAAGCCATTGATAGCTGCGATAACCGGAATCTTCATTTCAGCAACCCTGTTGAAGACCTCCTGGCGCCGTTTGGTTTGCTGGCGCCCCAGAATAAGATCGCGTTTTTCCAGTTCTTTGATATCCGCCCCAGCCATAAACGCCTTCTCACCGCTGCCGGTAATGATCAGAGCCCTGATCTGGTCATCCTGCTCCACCAGGTCAAAGACTTGGTCAAATTCTTCAACAAGGGCATTGGACAAGGCGTTCATGGCGTCAGGACGGTTGATGGTAATGAAGGCGACAGGCGCTTCTTTTTTATAGATAAGCAGTTCAAACAAAACATCCACCTCCTGGTTATCCGAAGGCTTGCAGACCAAATAGCCAGCTCTGCCCTGTCCGGCGCTAGAGTCTGGTTGGTACCGGGGGACTTTGACTGTAGTCATAAAAACCCTTGCCGGTTTTCCGGCCCAGATATCCGGCTGCCGCCATTTTCTTGAGCAAATAGCAGGGACGATATCTGGCATCACCCAGTTTGCTGTAAAGTGTTTCTGTTTTGGCCAAATGGATGTCGATACCGATCAGATCAATCAGCTCCAGCGGCCCCATGGGCTGGTTGGCACCCAGCTTCAAGGCTTTGTCGATATCGGCCGCTGTTCCCAGCCCCTCTTCCAGGACCCATACGGCTTCATTCAGCAGCGCCGCCAGCACCCTGGAAGCGATACCGGCGATACCTTCTTTAAGGGTGACGACAGGTTCTTTGCCCAAGAATTCCGCCAGGGCCCGTGCCTTGGCAACGGTTTCCGGAGAGGTCTGAAGCGCCGGCATAATCTCTACCAGTTTCATAACCACAGGGGGATTGAAGAAATGCATGCCTATGACCCGCTCCGGGTTTCCCACCGCTGAAGCAATCTCGGAAATGGAGCATGCCGTGGTATTGGTTGCCAGGATGACATCCTTCCTGACGATTTTGTCCAGTTTGGCAAACAACTCCTGTTTGAGTTTTACATCTTCCAGGACTGCTTCAATAATCAAATCGCAGTCAGCGGCAACCTCAATATCGGTAGCGACGATAATCCTGGATAGAATATCCGCGACCTCGGCCTCGGTCATCTTGCCTTTTTCGACCCGGGACATCAGTCCTTTTTTAATTTTGGTCACCGCGTTCTTCGCGAACTCTTCTTTGACATCCATCAAGACGGCGACAATGCCGCTTTGGGCCAGCAATTGGGCAATCCCGCCGCCCATGGTCCCTGCGCCCAGAACCAACCCTTTCTTAATAGCCATAAAGTATCACTCTCCGCTCAGATTATGCGCTTAATTGACCCGTTCCACAATCATAGCCACGCCCTGCCCGCCGCCGATACACAGGCTGACCAGGCCAACCTGCTTGTTATAAGTCTTCAGCGCGTAAAGAAGGGTTGTGAGGATTTTGACCCCTGTCGCTCCCACGGGATGACCCAGAGCAATCGCGCCGCCATGGACGTTGACAATGCCCCGGTCCCATTTCATTTCCCGCTCCACAGCAAGATACTGAGCAGCAAAAGCCTCATTCAGCTCAATAAGGTCAATATCTTTGAGGGTCATTCCCGCCTTCTTTAGAGCCAGGGGAATGGCTTCCACCGGTCCGATGCCCATGTATTTGGGATCAACGCCTGCTGTTGCATAAGAACGGATCACAGCCATGGGTTTTACACCAAGATCCCTGGCCTTTTCAGCTGACATCATGACCATGGCTGACGCGGCATCGCAGAGCGCACAGCTGTTGCCTGCGGTCACCGAGCCCTCTTTTTTGAAAACCGGCGAGAGTTTTCCCATTTTTTCAGCATCTAGGTTGCTGCGGGGAATCTCCTCCTGGTCAAAGACCTCCAATTTCTTTCCGGCCCTGACTTCCACCGGCAGGACTTCAGCCTTGAATTTACCTTCTGCCATGGCCTTTACGGCCTTCAGGTGACTTTCCACAGCAAAAGCATCCTGCTCCTCCCGGGATATACTGTATTTATCCACAAGAAGCTCAGCCGTGCTCCCCATCAGCATGCCAGCCAACTGGCACATGAACCCGTCCTTATGAAGAGCGTCGAAGGCCTGCTTATCCCCTATCCTGTGCCCCCAGCGGGCATCTTTCAAGATATAGGGAACGTTAGAGGAAGATTCGGTTCCTCCGACCATCAAGACGTCGGCATCGCCGCTCTTGATGATGGATGACCCGATGATTGCGGCCTTGAGACTTGAGCCGCAACGGATATTGACAGTATAGGCTGTCGTGCTGTGCGGCAGTCCGCCTCTGACGCTAGCTATTCTGGCCACATTAGGTCCGGCGCCGGCCTGCCAGCCGCAGCCAAAGATGAGCTCATCTACAACCTCTGGTGGAATAGCGGCCCTTTTTATCGCTTCATTGACAACCAAAGCACCCAGTTCCGGTGCTTCCAGCCCGCCCAATTTGCCACCAAAGCTTCCTCCCGCCGTTCTGACGGCGCTTACAATCACTGGCTGTTTCATAATGTCTCCCGGCGTACACCGGGCACCTCCTTTTATGTATTGGGGAAAAACGGCACACCCGTAGGGGCCGCCAAACAGCAGAAAACAACATGCCGGAATTCCCGGTCTGTATCGAATACCAGGGGCACATCATCCGTCTGATGAAGCCCCTGGCATACTCATTTCCTCGCCCTATTCAGTCTTATGATGCCACGGCGTTAATCCTTGATTCCCGCCAATCTCTTCGTTCGTTTCTTCCTGCCCTCCAGATCGCTCTCCCGCAGGATGGAGACCCGGTGGGCCTCAGCAGAGCCGCCGCCATGGATATCGGAAACGCTGTCAGCGCTTTCCAGAGCCAGCTTCTCCACCAGTCTGAGCATCTTGATCCGGTTCTCCACCGGCACGCCTGCCGCCCCTTTCAGGTACTTCCTGATCAGCGGGCCGATTTCGGCATTTTCCAGATCCTTGTCGGAAGGTAAATCGCTGACAAAGCCGCCGGCAATATCCACCAGCAGGCGTGCCACTTCCGCCATTTCCTTGCCTTCGTGCATTTTTGAGGCATTAGCCAAAACCGAGTCGATAAAATAGGTTCCGGAGGGTTGTTTTTTCCCTTCGTAGGAAGCCGCTATGCTGCACCCGTACAGCGTTTCAGCCCGGTGAATCATGTCAATGATCTTCTGCTTGAGGTGGCTCACCTTGCTTGTACCGTTGTAGTCCATCATCGTCAGGGCGGCACCTGTCATGCAATCAATTCTTCCGGCCTTGCAGCCGCCGTGGCTCTGGCGGTGAAAGGCGGAAAACCGAACAACCAGGTCTCCGGCGAAATCGGTCTCGCCGCACAGGAACACCCGCTCCCAGGGCACGAAAACATCGTCAAAGATTACTGTGGGACAATACTTGGAGTACAAGGTGTTGCCAATATCGCAGCCCTGCAACTCGCGGGTGTCCAGGGTGGATCTCCCCACCACATGGATAAGCCCGGGGGTGTCTGTGGGGATGGCGAAAGCCACGGCGTAATCGGTGTCTTCTTTCTTCAGCGCCCGGGTCGGGAGCACAATAATCTCGTGAGCCGAGAGAGAGCCTGTTTGGTGGGCCTTGGCGCCGCGCACCACGATGCCGTCTGACCGGCGCTCCACCACTCGCAGATACATGTCCTTGTCTTCCTGCTCACAGGGGTTTAAGATTCTGTCGCCCTTAACATCAGTCACCCCTGCGTTGCAGGTGAGATCATTCTTCTGGACGTGCTTCAGGAATTCAAGAAAGCGGGCATTATACGGTGTACCGTATTTCTGGTCGATATCGTAGGTGACGATGGACAGAGCGCTCAGGCAGTCGAGTCCGGTGCAGCGCTGAAAACAGGTTCCAACCCGCCCCCCCAGCCTGCGGTTGTTCTTGACTCTGGCCACCAGGTCCTCGATGGACGACGGCGGCAAGGTGAACCGATTGACCGGCTCGCCGATCAACGGACTTTCCGCAACAATGGAAGCGCGGGACTCCTCCATATTCGCGGCTTCATAGGTGGCCGCAGTGGCCTCGATGCCGGCCCGCAGACGGGGATTATCCACCACATTGGTAACCCGCTCGCCGAACATGTAAACAACAGGCTTCATCTTCCGCAATGATTCGATGTATTCTTCCTTGGTCATAATGGCCATAGCTATTCCTCCCAGCTGCAAGTTGAAAATGAGACGCACCTTGTCTTAAGATACTGGCAGCCCCTTCTGCCTGGTCAGGGCAACCGGCATCAGTTTATCATTTCATCTGTTCGTCGTCAGGGTGCTTTTTCCTGTCGGTGTCGCGATGTCAGCTACTCGGCGATTTTTGCTCCCATCGCCAGAGCCTCAAGATTGATCGCCTCCGTGCCCCGCGGGATGCGCGCCAGAACTGCCTGTTTGAGAGCTTCCTGGCTCACCAGGCCGGTGATTTTCGTCAAGGCCCCTAAGGTTACCATATTGGTGACAATTTCGCCGCGAACCTTCTCGGCGGTTTCCCCGATCGGCAGCGCATAGATTTTAATCTGATCGCCGGGCGGCAGCTTCTTTACCCGGGTGTCGACAATCAATATGCCTCCCGGCTTTAGATCAGGGGCAAACTTGTTGACCGCTTCCTGAGTCAGGGCAACCAGCACATCCGGGTGATCAACCTCCGGAAAATGAATGGCCTTGCTGGAGATGATGACTTCCGACTTGCTCGCCCCGCCGCGGGCCTCGGGCCCGTAAGACTGATTGTGGGTGGCGAAGCGATCATCATATATCGCCGCCGCCTCGGCCAGAATAATCCCGCCAAGCACCACGCCCTGACCGCCGGAGCCGCTGATTACTATTTCCTGCCGCTTCATGATTGCGCCCCCTCAGAGGATTGTTGAGCTTTCCGGGCCAATTCCCGATGCATATCGGTGAACTCAGGCTCCTGCCTGTTTACAAATTCCCCGATCAGATATTTGCCTAGCAGCTGTTCAGGAGCCAGCTTCGCCGCTGCATCCACGCTCACGGCCTCCTGCTTCTGCCGGTTCAACATCTCAACAGCGCCTTTTTGCTGATTGCGCCGGCCATAACCGATAGGACACTGGGAAATTGCCTCAATGAACGAGAACCCATGATGCTTCAGTGCCTTGCCGACCAATTGTTCAAGCAGGACGGCATGATAAGCGGTGGACCGTCCCACATAGGTCGCTCCCGCCGCCTTTACCAGTTCACACAGATCGAAACTGGCCTCCACCGTGCCGTAGGGCGCGGTTGTCGCCATACTGCCCCGGGGAGTGAGGGGTGAATATTGTCCGCCGGTCATGCCATAAATACTGTTATTCACCAGAATTGTGGTAATATCGATATTCCGCCTGGCGGTGTGGATGAGATGATTGCCGCCGATGCCGGCGCCGTCGCCGTCGCCGGTGATGACGATGACCTTCATTTCCGGACGCGCCATTTTAAAACCGGTGGCGAAACTGAGGGCCCGCCCATGGGTGGTCTGGAAAGTATTGAAATCGATGATGGCGTTGGTCCGGGCCGAGCACCCGATCCCGGTCACAACCATAACATCATCGCGGCTGTATCCGGCAGTGGCGATGGCCCGGATGACGGCGCCAAGAACTATCCCTGTGCCGCATCCTGGACACCAAATATGCGGCATTTTATTAAGACGCAGATATTCGCTTGCATGTACAGCCATTTATATCACCTCTTTGATCGTGGCAATGATCTGTTCCGGCGTAATCATCCGGCCGTCCACCCGATTCAGCGGCTTGACCTGGGCCGGGTAATCCTTTAAAGCCCGTTCCACTTCACCAACAAGTTGCCCCAGGTTCATTTCCGGCACAATCATTACCTTGGCCCTATTCCCGTACTTTTTGACAACTTCAAAAGGAAACGGCCACAGGGTCAGCGCCTTGATAAGCCCAACTTTCAGCCCCTGTTGCCTGGCATCTTCAACAGCGCTATACGCCGAACGGGCCGTGCATCCATAGGCGAAAATGATGACTTCCGCGTCCTCGGTCATGAATTCTTCGGTAAGCACAATCTCTTTGCGGTGATTTTCCACTTTGTCATGCAGGCGCCGCAGCAGTCTGTCGGCTATCTGATGATTGTTGGTCGCAGGATAGCCGCCTTCATCATGGTTATTGCTGGTCATATGATACCTGTAGCCTGTGCCGTAGTTGACGAACGGAGGGATGCCATCCTCATCAGGCCGGAATGGCAGAAATTCCTCAGGTGTTGCTGTCGTAATCTTCCGGTTGATGATCGACAGCTCGGCAGGATCAGGCAAAACCACCTTTTCCCGCAGATGTCCAACCACCGAATCAGACAGCACAATCACCGGTGTCCGGAGCATTTCGGAAAAATTGACCGCCTTCACTGTCAGATCATAACATTCGTAAACCGTAGAAGGGCATAACACCACAATCGGATGATCGCCGTGGGTACCCCATCTGGCCTGCATAACATCGCCCTGGGCCGGCAGGGTAGGCAGCCCGGTGCTCGGTCCGCCCCGCTGCACATTGATAACAACGCAGGGAATCTCGATCATCGCGGCATAGCCGAGATTTTCCTGTTTGAGCGTAAACCCGGGTCCGCTGGTTGCGGTCAGGCTTTTCACCCCGCCGATGGAGGCCCCTATGACAGCCGCCATACTCGCGATCTCATCTTCCATCTGGAGAAATACCCCTCCAACCTTCGGCAGTCGCGCCGCCAAGGTCTCGGTAATCTCCGTCGCCGGGGTAATCGGATAGCCGGCAAAAAATCTTACTCCAGCGTCAAGAGCACCCTCAGCGCACGCCTCGTTTCCTTGCATTAGTTTTACTTTGCGTTCAGCCAACTGTATCTCCCTCCACATCAATAGCAAAATCAGAACAGCGCAACTCGCACAAACGGCAACCGATACAGGCCTCCGGGTTCTTCACACTCACCTTGCCTGCTTCATCGAAACCAAGTACTTTCTTCGGACAAAAAGCGATACACACGCCGCATGATTTGCACCAGTTAGTCCGAATATTCAAGACGTATCCTGCCATGACTCAAACCTCCCTCTTCGTGGTTGTCCGCAACAAAAGTCTCGAAGTGATTATGTGACATGATGACTTTCCAGAAAATTTCTCCCAGCGCGGGAAAAGTTCCTGCCTATTTGCCACGAATTCATAAAATAGTTAAAAGGAGTCGGCGGGTATCCCCGCCGTTTCATGCTGTAGACAAAACTCGCTTGCAAGCATAAGACAGGAAGCGGGAGGGTTTTCCGCAGCGGGATTCGCCCAAAACCATGGATTAGAAAAACTAGACTCGGGAAAAAACCCCGAGTCTAGTTTTTCTAATATCCCCTCACCCTCGGCAGCTTGTCTGCCGGTAATGGCGTAGGATATCATCCGTAGCGGAGGAATGCCCCTCCCGCTTCCGTATTTTGTCTTCACTCTGAAATGGCGGGTATCCCCGCGTTTTGCTTATTTTTCGATTGTATTGACCAGGACGCCGATTTTTTCGATTTCCAGGCGCATCTCATCACCAAAGTTCATGAATTGGGGAGGATTGAAGCCCACACCGACCCCCGAAGGCGTGCCGGTGGCGATGATATCACCCGGCTCAAGAGTAATCACCGAAGAAAGGGTGGCGATAAGGGTCGGGATATCAAACACCATTTGCTTGGTGTTGGCATTCTGCCGAAGCTCGCCGTTGATGCTTGTTTTAATGTAGAGGTTGTGGGGGTCTGGGATGCCGCTTTTGTGAGTAATACACGGCCCGAGCGGCGCAAAGGTATCGGCAGCTTTGCCCATGACCCACTGAGCGTGCAATTTTTGCAGGTCCCGGGCGGAAACGTCGTTCATAATTGTATAGCCAAAAACATAGTCATAGGCATTTTCTTTTGCTACCCGGAAGGCAGTCTTGCCGATAACCACCGCCAGCTCTACTTCATAGTCAAGCTGGGAGGTGGCATGCTTGTGGTTCTTCACGATCGCGCCGGGGCCGACCACACAAGTCGGCGGTTTGGTGAAAATCACCGGGACTTTGGGTACCGCCAGATTGACGTCGGTAGTTTTCTCGAATTCCAGGGCGTGTTCGACGTAGTTCTTGCCGACGCAGAATATATTTTTCCTCGGCCGGGGTATGGGAGCAAGCAGCTGTACGTCACTGAGCGGCACTTTCGGGCACGCGCCGTCCAGTTTGGCAATAATCTTTCGCACCATGTCCATAGCCGCATCGCCCTGCTCGATCAGTTCCTGCATCGTGCCAGGCAAAGTCGCGGATTTATAATAAAACCGCTCCGCCGCTTGCAGTGGGATAACGGCCTTGCTATCTGCCGAGAGAATCCCGATATCAGTTTTTCCGTTGGCCTGAAATGTTACAAATTGCATCATTCATCCTCCTAGTATTTACTCTTTGTTGAACGTTACCTGCCGGTGATCTCGCTGCCTTACCTCAGACATTGGCTTTAGTATCCACCTCCTTGAAAAGCAATTCGCTTTTTCTACCAAAGCCCTAAGAATTTCCACCAGACCGCGCCTACTCCGCCCCAGATCAACATATGAACAAGTGAAATCCAAAAACCGATTTTCCACCATGTCCGCACGTCAGTATAGCCAGCCCCGAAGAATATCGGTGAAGGACCGGAGGCGTAATGGGTCAGACACCCGCATAAGCTTGACACGAAGCCGAGGACAAGAACGGTTATCGCTACCGGGGCCCCTGTTGCGATGGCAACAGCTGCCAGAGCCGGAAACAGGGCAGTCACATGGGCGCTTAACCCTGCAAAGACGTATTGGGTATACATATACAAAATAACAATCAGCACCAGGGCTGCCGTCCACGGCAGCCCGACCAAAGAGCCGCCGACAATTTTAGAAAACCAGGCGATAAAGCCCAGCGAATTTAGAAATCCTGCCAGGGTTATGATGCTCCCCATCCAGATCATGGTGTCCCAGGCGCTCTTTTCACTAATCACATCCTGCCAGTCCAAAACATTGCCGAGCAGCATGATGGCTACGCCGATCATCCCGACGACAGTCGGGTCGATATTGGTCCACTGACCGGTGGCCCACAGCAAAAGAGCTGTCACGAAAACAAACAGGAGTATCTTCTCCGCCGTTTTCATCGGGCCCATATGATCCAGCTCTTGCTGGGCAAGCTGTTTAGCCTCAGGTGTCTCCTTGATTTCCGGAGGATAGAACCGATAGATGAGATAAGGCATCAGTACGAAGGAAATAGCCCCCGGTACTATGGCTGCTTTAAACCACAACAGCCAGTCGATCTGATAGTTCAGTGTCTTAAGGGCCAGCGCCGCCACCAGCGTGTTGCCGGCCTGGGAGGTCAGGAACAGCGCCGAAGTGACCATGCTGACATGGGTGACCGACTGAATGAGGAATGCCCCCATTCGGCGCGAAGTTGGACCGGGTTCCGACCCGAAAGCCACCGCCAGGCTTTTCGCGATAGGAAAAATGATCCCCCCGCTGCGAGCAGTTACCGATGGCGTAGCCGGACTGATGATGAGGTCACTGATTGCCAGCGCGTAGGCCAGATTCAGAGTGCGATGACCGATCGCTCTCATGATGACATAGGCGATTCGCCGGCCAAGCCCGGTTTTGATGAACCCCCGCGAAAATAAGAATGCCGAAACAATGAGCCATATTGTCAAATTGCTAAAGCCTGATAACACCTGCGCTGGTTGCAGCACGCCAACAAGCGCCGAAAATGTAAGTGACACAAAACAGGTCACTCCCATGGGAACCGGCTGCAGGACAAGCCCGAGAATTGTCGCCGCAAAAACCGCGAATAACCGCCATGCCTCAGGTTTGAGTCCTGCCGGCACCGGCGCAAACCATATTCCGATCCCGACGCCAACAACGATGAGCCCTTTCCATAGCTTTGTATTCATGCTCTACCCCCACCCTCATACTATTTCCCACTGACTATGATTTATTTGGTCTGCCGGCAAACTGGCAGCACCGCAAACCCTGCCCTCATTTCAGGATCTTCCTCCTTCCCCGTACTAGTAATCCTTGCCGCTGGACCACGCCTTTTAATAGCGCAGGTCCTCTTCGATTCCGTTCAGATGCTGAGCCATGGTCTTTTCAGCCAGACGTGAATTGCCCTGCCTGATAGCTTCAACCAGTTGTACGTGTTCTTCATAGTACCGCTCATTACGTCCGGTAACCAACAGACTTCGCTCCTTCAAGGTGAGCCAGAGACTTTTACCCATATTGGCAATAATGACACTCATCAGTTTATGAAAAACCGCATTCCGACTGGCTCGGGCAATAACCAGATGCAATCGCTTATCAAGGTCGCCGGCATGTTCACCGCAAAGCACCATCTCTCGCATGGCGGCGAGAATTTCGTCCATTTCGCGAAGATCGCCCTCTTGGGCCATCTTTGCCGCCAAAAAGGCGGTACTGCTCTCTATCGCTTTCCTGGCCTCCATCAAAGCAAACGGATCTCCGACTTCTTCGATATCCAGCTCTTTCATCGCAAGATGCCCGGCGACGTCCTCCCGAACAAACGTCCCCCGCCCCTTTTTTACTGCTATCAGGCCCAGCACTTCCAAAACACTCAGAGCCTCGCGCAAGCATTGACGACCTATGCCTAATTCCGCCGAAAGAGCTCGCTCGGACGGAAGTCGCTCTCCGGGCAGCAATTCCTGACTACGAATCATCCCTGAAATCTGCTCCACGATTTCCATGTGGGTCCTGGTATGCTTAATCGCCGTAAATTGAACCATTCCGCCACCTCACTTATGCTTTTTCCATTATAGCGGTGGTCGACTGGTCGTACCACGCATTTAATTTCTGGATGTTTTCCCAAATTCCTGCTTGCTCCGTCCACTTCTTTATCTGACATTCTGACTCTCATTCCTGGTTGACAATACTTCAGAATAGTATAAAATTATTTTGTATGGTTTCAGCCTATCATTGGTAGCGGCATATTATTGTTGTAAAGGTGTGTAGATAAGGGTGCTTGAAATTTTCGACAGTACTTGTGTTCTTTTGGCAAAAGCAGAACAGAAACACTTTTTATACACGAAGAAAGTCCTTGAAAAAGCTGGACTTGAAGTATCTCCAGGGCAGCTTGTCGTTCTTTATTCCCTGTACAAGCGCGATAATATTTCCATCTCTGAACTCAGCAAGGACGTTTTTCTCGACAACTCAACCCTCACCGGTCTTATCGACCGGTTGGGACGGGCTGACCTCGTCCGCCGGGTCGAAGCGCCTCATGATCGCCGCTCTTACCAGATTGTTTTGACCAAAAAGGCCAAGCGTTTGCGCGAAGACACTCTTAACACAATGCGGGAAATCGAAAAGAAAATGCTGGAACGCTTCAGCGAAGAGGAGATCAGTGCCTTCCGCGGTATACTGCAGCACATCTTCATTACCCTGGACTGTCATTCTCTAAATGGGACCGAAAATTAGCTCTGGCAGCTAAGCCTGATGAATAAAAAGAGGATCAGAACGGACTTTTGTCGCGTTCCGATCCTCTTTTTAAGTTTGTTTATAGCTGAATCGACTGTGGCAAAACAAAGCTTTCCTTAACCAGCTTTTATTTTCTTGAACTCTTCGGTGAGAATAGGCAACACTTCGGTAAGGTCGCCGACGATGCCGTAGTCGGCCATCTTGAAGATCGGCGCATCCGGGTCTT
>Ga0316228_1000787_pt1 | contig 38419 bp, 31 predicted proteins | sample TBH18021metaG_FD_206005 | JGI IMG/M metagenome (GOLD analysis project Ga0316228, IMG submission 206005) | Freshwater microbial communities from Trout Bog Lake, Wisconsin, USA - TBH18021 | ecosystem: Environmental > Aquatic > Freshwater > Lake > Hypolimnion/Profundal zone | place: USA: Wisconsin... | reverse complement strand
GGCCCGCTGGTGCGCAAGTACTGATCGCACCTCCAACGCGATCCCACCGGCAGACGATGACGGCGCGGAGGCTCTCCGCGCCGTCTCGCGTTTCTGCGGCCCAGGGTGCTCGATCCGGTTCTTGCCCCGCCCAATAGTCCGCAAGACACGCCGGGATTGAAAGACCCGGATCGGGATCCAGTCATCACGGCCGAGCAACGGAGAATTAAGGTTACCGGCTTATCACCGTGTCGAGGCGCGATCCGCCGTCCGTCTCTTTCGGTCCCAGGACGATCCCGATGCGTACCGTCACCTTCCCGCTGCTGGCGGTTCTCGGTCTCTGCGGCGTGAACACCGCGCGCGCCGCCGATCTGGACTACGATTACCTGCGCGGCGCGGATTACGACCCGGTCCCGGCTTCGGTGGTCGACTGGAGCGGCGTGTATCTGGGCGGCCACGGCGGCTTCACGTCGGGCGGCCTGTCGCAGCGCGACGCGATGCAGTCTACGTTGGCGAATTACTTCAGCAACCGCGACATCGAGAGCGAGTTCAGCGTCTCGAAATACCTATCGCTCCCCGGCACGCGGACCCACGGGGCCAGCTTCGGCGCTTTCGCCGGGTACAATGTGCAGTTCGACGACATCGTCCTCGGTATCGAGGCCGACTACACGCACACGGATCAGAACAGCTGGTCGACCAACCGTATCGGCCGCATCATGACGACCTCCGGCGGGGTTTCCGAGGACGTGAATCTGTCCGGGACCTCGAACACGCGGATCGAGGATTACGGCACCATCCGGGGCCGGGCCGGCTACGCGTTCGGCAACCTGCTCCCGTACGTCACTGCCGGTGCCGCGATCGGCCGCGTCACCATCAACGACACCGTGGCGGTCCAGAATTACGGCTACAGCGCCACCACCTACGCGGCGAACCAGGCCCTGACCACCGGGCAGCCCGCGGCCGTCTACCACCACGGCTACGCGAGCTTCAATCCGAACTTCCCGCTCAACAACTCGACGCCGGCGGGACAAGGCGCTCAGACCGTCCCGCTCGGGCCGACGACGCTGACGGCAAATGCCCGGACTAAGACCATCGGAGGCGTCGCCCTCGGCTTCGGCTTGGAATACGCCATCACGCCCAACATCCTGGTGCGCGGCGAGTACCAGTACGTGCGGTTCCAGGACTTCAACGGTCACAAGGCCGAGCTGAACACCGTCCGGGGCGGCGCGGCCGTGAAGTTCTGATCCTTCCTCCCGCGCCGGCCGGATCCTGACCATGATTGTCCGTTCCATGAGACTGTGGCCCCGGGCGTCGCGCGCCGCGCTGCTCGTCGGTCTCGTGCTCGTCCACGGGCCGGCCTCCGCGGAGCGCCGCGGGGCTCATCACCCGTCCCGCCGGATCGTGCGGGTGCGGCCGGTGCCGGACGTCCCCCCGCCCGTGCTGGTGCAGGGCTACCTGCCGCGCAACCACAACGTCCCGATGTACAACGAGCCGCCCCGCCGCGCGCCTGCCTGGTGAGGGCCCCGCTCCGTCCTCAGCTCTCCAGCTCGCTGTCCCAGTACAGGTAGTCGAGCCAGGTGTGGTGGTACTGCCGGTGGTCGAACTCGGGCTGCCGGTGGTGCAGCTCGTAGCGCGTCGGCCGGCGGGGCTCGGTCATCAGCGGCATGTCCGCCTCGTCCGGCGTGCGGTTGGCCTTGCGCAGGTTGCAGGGCGAGCAGGCCGCCACGACGTTCTCCCAGCTCGACAGGCCGCCCCGGGAGCGCGGCACCACGTGGTCGAAGGTCAGGCCGCCCGAGGGCAGCCGCAGGCCGCAATACTGGCAGCTGAAACCGTCGCGCAGGTAGATGTTGTAGCGGGTGAAGGCCGGGCTGCGGGCCAGCGCCACGTAGTTCTTCAGCGCCACCACGCTCGGCACCCGCAGGGACCGCGAGGGCGAGCGCGCCTCCACGTCGTAGCTCGCCACCAGGGTGACGCGGTCGAGGAACAGGGCCGTGAAGGCGTCCTTCCACGACCAGAGGGAGAGCGGATTATACGAGAGCGGCCGATAATCCGCGTTGAGGACGAGGGTTTGGAGATCCATCATCGGCGCGACTCTTCGGACTAGCTCTGGCGCGGATAACGCGCGGGACCATGCCGCCGCCCCGCCGGCCCGTCCGAGCCGGCCCAGGGCCGATGCAGGACGAGCCGGCGCGCGGAGCGACGGCTTGACGGGAGAGGCGGAGGGAACAACAGGGCGGCGGGCCGGCGCGCGGGGGCGCCGGTCGATGCGGTAGCATCCGGAACGCGGCCGGGCCGGGCCGGTATCGCCACCGGCCGCGCCCTTTCGCGTAGCAACGAAAAGGCCCTGTCCATCAGGTGTTCATCTAATCCCAGCGTGACACCCTTGTGAAGCTTTTCCGGCTGAGCCCCGAGGACGCACCCACAGCAGGCTGACAGGCGCCGGATCCGGCCCGGGGTGGGCAGGGGCACGGTTTCGCCCTATTGCTCGCCCAGAGCGCCCGGCCGCCAGGAGGCCCGCCCGGTCCCCGATCGCCGCCGATTCGCCGATGCCGGACTCCGGCCGGCCGCCGCGCGCCCGACGAGAGGTTGCTCATGCATCGTATCCCAGCGCGGACCCGGAAGCCGAAGGGCGCCCCGCGCCCGTCCCCCGTGCTCGTCCTGCTCGCCGCGCTGGTATTCGGATCCCCGGCGGCCCTGACCCTGCCGGCCTTCGCCCAGGATCCCGCGCCCGCCGGCAAGCCCGCGGACAGCAAGCCCGTGCCGGAGGCCAAGTCCTCGGACGGGAAGGCGTCGGAGACGAAACCCTCCGACGCCAAGGCCGCCCCGCTGGCCGCCAGGGCCGAGGTACCCGAGCAGTTCAAGAAGGTCCGGGCCAAGCTCGATGCCGCCAAGGCCGAGCTGGATGCCCGCGAGAAGCAGCTCGGGCACACGGACCTGACGGTGGCCGACCTCACCGCCATCCGCGACAGCGCCGTCACGGTCACCGACGAGATCCGCACCCTCGTCACGCGGCTCGATGCGCCGCTGGAAGCCGCGCGCGAGCGCCTGGCCCAGCTCGGCCCGAAGCCGAAGGACACCCAGGAAAGCGCCGACGTCGCCGCGGAGCGCGGTGAGCGCGAGGCCGCCGTCACCCGCATCGACGAGACCCAGCGCCTCGCCCGCGCCCTGGTGGTGCAGGGCGATCAGATCGTCGACCGGGTCTCGAATCGCCGCCGCGAATCCTTCACCCGTGACCTGCTCCAGCGCTCCCAGCCCCTGGTCGGCCCTGGCCTCTGGACCAAGGTGATGGGCGACGTACCCCGCGACACGCGCGCCCTGCAGAGCGCCGTGTCGGATATCGGGCTGCTGTTCTCCCGCAACGGCAACATCGCCAACCTGCTGTTCCTGGGGCTCGCCTTCGGCATCTCGATCGCGCTGTATTTCGGCCGGCGCAACATCGCCCCCAAGGGCGCCCGCCGGGACCCCGCCAAGGCCGATCCGTCGCGGCGCGCCGTGATGCTCGCCGCCTGGCGGGTGATCCTGCTCGGCACGGTGCCGGCCGTGGCCGGGTCCTACGCCGTCTACTACGCCCTCGATTCCACCAACCTGTTGCCGTCCCGGCTCCTGCCGGTGGCCGCCGCGATCCTCGGGGGCCTCGCCTTCATCGCCTTCGTGGAGGCCCTCTGCGACGGGCTGCTCAGCCCCGAGAAGCCGGCGTGGCGGCCCGCCCCGGTGAGCGATGCCGCGGCCACGCGCCTGACCCGCCTCGCGGTCGGCATCGCCACGGTGATCACCGTGGTGAAGTCCGTGGAGGCCCTGAATTCCGGGATTTCGGCGGCCCTGCCGATCTCCATCGCCACGCGGGGCATCGGCGCCGTGGCCACCGCGCTGATCCTGGCCGTCGGCCTCCACCGGTTCGCCGACACCGAGCAGGAGGAGGAGGCCTGCTTCGGCCCCTACGTGCCGACCAAGACCACGACGGGCATCGGCGGGCCGGCGCGGCTGCTCGGCTGGGCCGCGGTGGCGCTGATCGGCCTCGGTGCGCTGGTGGGCTACGTCGCCTTCGCGGCCTTCCTGATCGACCAGCTGATCTGGGACGCGGCCGTCCTCGTGCTGCTCTACCTGCTGGTCCAGAGCGTCGACATCTTCGTCGGCCGCGCGCTCAGCGACGAGACGCGGCTCGCCACCACGCTCCAGGCCAATACCGGCCTGCGGAAGCGCTCGCTCAACCAGATCTCGGTCCTGACCACCGGCGCGACCCGGCTCGTCCTGTTCCTGGCGGCCGCGGTCCTCGTGCTGGCGCCCTGGGGGCTTGATTCCACCGACATCGTCTCGTCGGTCCGGCAGGCCTTCTTCGGCTTCAAGGTCGGCGACGTCACGATCTCGCTCTCGAGCATCGCCTTCGGGATCGGCATCTTGGTGGTCGGCGTGTTCATCACCCGCGGAGTGCAGCGCTGGCTGGAGAACACCTACCTCCCGGCCACCGACCTCGACGCGGGCCTGCGCAACTCGATCACCACGGTGGCGGGCTATTGCGGCTTCCTGATCGCGCTGGCGCTCGCCTTCTCGTATCTCGGCCTGAGCCTGGAGAAGCTCACCATCGTGGCCGGCGCCCTGTCGGTCGGTATCGGTTTCGGCCTGCAGTCGATCGTCAACAACTTCGTCTCCGGCCTGCTCCTCCTGTGGGAGCGCCCGATCCGGGTCGGCGACCAGGTGGTGATCGGCGATTCCGAGGGCATCGTGAAGCGGATCTCGGTCCGCTCCACCGAGATCCAGACCTTCGACCGCTCGGCCGTGATCGTGCCGAACTCGAACCTGATCTCCGGGGTGGTCAAGAACCGGGTTCGGGGTGACCGGACCGGGCGCGTCAGCATCACGGTCAGCGTCCTGCGCAATCAGGACCCGGTGCGGGCCGCCGAGATCATCACGGCCTGCGCGCAAAGCCATTCCGACATCCTGAAGGAGCCGCCGCCCCGGGTGGTGTTCAAGAAGATCGGCGACCCGTTCCTGGAATTCGAGCTGCTCGTCGGGATCGTGGATGTGAGCCTCGGCCAGAAGGTGGTGACCGACCTGAACTTCTCCGTGTTCGCGACTCTCTCGGAGGCGGGCTTCATCCCGCCGCTGGGGCCCGGCTCCAGCATCGTCACCGTGCAGGGGCTCGATACGATGCAGAGTGCCATGGGCGAGATCGCCAGCCGCCTCATCCAGCCGGCCTCCGTGCCCGAGGGCGGCGACTCAGCCCGGCTCCAGCGCGACCGCGGCCTGCGGAGCGCGGGTGGCTAACCGGCCGCCGAGGGCGATCCGGACGGCGTTCCCGCCGGCGTCCTTGGCGGCGTAGAGCGCTCCGTCCGCCCGGCCGAACAGCCGGGCGCGGCCGCCGCACGTGGGGTTCCCCACGGCGATCCCGACGGAGGCACCGATCCGCAGCCCCTGGCCGCGATACGGGATCGGCCGGTTCAAGGCGGCGATGATGCGCCGGCCGCGCTCCACCAGCGCGAACGGGTCGACGGGGCCCCGCAGGAGCACAGCGAATTCGTCGCCGCCGATGCGGGCCACGAGTGCCGCGTCCCGGCAGACGGCGGCCAGCCGTGCGGCCGAGCGCCGGAGGCACAGGTCGCCGGCCGCGTGGCCGTGGACGTCGTTGACCGGCTTGAACCCGTCGAGGTCGATCAGCAGCAGGGCGCCGAGGGGATCTGGACCGGAGCCGGCCGTCCTGGCCGCGAACTGGGCCTCGAACTGGGCCTCGAAGCCGCGGCGGTTCGCCAGCCCGGTGAGCGGGTCGCGCTCGGCACGCCGGCTCAGCTCGGCCAGCCGGGCGATCTCCTCGGTGATGTCCTGCTTGGTTCCGAAGAGGCGGATGGGGCGCCCGTCCGCGGTCTCGACCGAGGCGCGGATCCGGATCCAGCGCGGCCGGCCTCCCGCATGGACTTCGGCATCGAGCACGAAGGCGCCGCTCCGGGTGATCGCCCGGTGCCGAAGCCTCTCCAGCAGGCGCCGCGAGGCAGGCTCGTAGAGTTCCAGGATCCGGGGCCGGTGCAGGGTCGTGCCCCGGGGGACGCCGAACAAGTCGTGGACGCTCCCGGACCAGTCGAGGGCACCGGCGCGCAGGCAGCAGGACCACAGGCCCATCCCGGCGGCCGCCAGGGCGCGCTGCTGCTGCACCAGCAGTCCGGCCTGCCGGCGGATGATCGCCTGATGCAGGGCGAACGCGGCCGCGGCCCCGGAGGCCTCCTCGTCCGCAGCCGACGGGTCGGAGAGCCCGCCGACGGATCGGTCGCGGGGCGAATCCACCAGGGCCAGGGCGCGCTCGGTCGTCATCGGTGTGCTGTTTTAGACCGAGGACATTTGAGGAAGCCCTAATCGTCCGATGCATGGCGGCGTGGCAGGACCTATATGCCGCCTGGGCGGCAGGGCCGTCGCAGGGATGGGAAAGTCGTGACGAGACGCGATCGGGACGGTCGACATGCGGGGCGGGGGCTCGGCCGGATCAGGACGGGGATCAGGACCCGGATGGTCGGCCCGGCCACGCTGGCGGCGGCGCTGCTCGGCGGCTGCGCCGCCCAGGCGCCGAGCAGCACGGCGCTGCCGAGCATCTACCTGCCGCTCGCCAGCAACAGCGCGCATATCGACGTCGAGGCGGCGCGCGACATGATCTCGTCCTATCGGCGCAACCGCGGCGCGCCGCCGCTGACGGTCGATCCCGAATTGCAGCGCCTCGCCGAGGCCGAGGCGGCCGCCATGGCGCTCGCCGATCGGCCGAGCCGGGCCCAGACCGTCAAGGCTGCCGTCGAGCGGCTGGGCTACGCGAACGTCAACGCCAACCTCTCGGCGGGCTACCACACCCTCGCCGAGGCCTTCTCGGGCTGGCGTGAGAGCCCGCCTCACGACGCCACCATGCTGGCGCCCGGGGCGACCCGGATGGGAATCGCAACCGCCTTCGCGCCGGGCTCGAAGTACAAGGTGTACTGGGCGCTGCTCACGGCGAAGTAGCGGCGCTTCCGCGCCCGACGATCGCGCGGGGGAGGTGATCCGCGCCGTCGGGCGACGCCGTCAGTGGGACCCGTCCGGCACCCGCGGCGCGCTTACGGAAGCCCCTTCACGTTCGGCACCGGGGGGGCCTCCTTGAGCAGCGTCACCGTCACGCGCCGGTTGGCCGGCATGTAGGGGTCGTCGGGGAACATCGGCTCGGTGTCGGCCTTGCCGGCGACGGTGGCGAACCGGTCGTCCGGAACGCCGGCGCCAGCCAGGATGTCCCGGACGCTGACCGCGCGGCCGGCCGACAATTCCCAGGGCGGCGCGGCGGGACGCCGGCCGGGCCGGTCCGTGGCGGTGTAGCCCGTGACGGCGATGCGGTTCGGCATCTGGCGGAGCGCCGGGCCGAGCTTCTCCAGCAGGCTCCGGGTGCGCTCGTTGGGCCGGGTCGAGCCCTCCGGGAACATCGAGCGCCCGTCCTGATCGACGATCGACACGTCGAGGCCCTGCTCGGTCCGGGCGATCACGACGTTCTTCGAGAGCTCGGCGAAATCCGGCAGGCTCTGCAGAGCCTGCCGCAGGGAGGCGGCCGCCAGGCCGAAATTCTCCGGCTCGCCGGTGTCGGTCAGGCCGAACTCGCTGCTCTTGTTGAGCCGCGACCGGGTCGTGCGGTCGGTGGCCTGGTCGGCCGGGACGTCGCGCAGGTACTTCACGTGGTCGGCGGCCGGCAGGCCCTCGGACTCGATGATGCCGGCGAATTTCGATTCCTTGTTGACGCCGAAGGCGTCGCGCATCGACCCCGCAACCATCTGCATCTTCTTCTGGTCCTGCGTGGAATACGCCGCGACCATCACGAAGAAGCTCATCAGCAGCGCCATCAGGTCGGCGAAGGTGACGAACCAGCCGTGACCGCCATGCGCGCCGGCGCGCTTCTTCCTGGCCATGTTACGCGGCCTGCTCCATCAGCGCTTCGCGATGGTTGTGCGGCAGGTAGGCGACGAGCATCTCGCGCACGAGGGTCGGGCTCTTCTGGTCGCGGATCATCAGGATGCCGTCGATGATCAGCGAGCGCGAGACATCCTCCTCCTCGAGCTTGACGTGCAGCTTGTCGGCGAGCGGCAGGGTGATCAGGTTGGCGATCACGGCGCCGTAGAGGGTGGCGAGCAGCGCGGTCGCCATGGCGGGCCCGAGCTTCGAGGGGTCGGACATGTTGGCGAACATCGCCACCATGCCGAGGATCGTCCCGATCATGCCCCAGGCCGGGGCGCAGTCGCCGTAGGCCCGGTAGACCTTCGAGCCTTCGTCGAGATGCATCAGGAAGTTGTCGCGGTCCCGCTCCATCGTGTCGCGGATGAACTCGCGGTCGTAACCGTCGGCGATGTAGCGGGCGCCCTGCGCCAGGAAGGGGTCGGAGATCTCCATGTTCTCCAGCGCCATCGGGCCGGACTTGCGCACCACGTCGGCGATCTTGGTGATCTCCTCGATCAGCTCCTGCGGCTTCACCGAGCGCATCATGAAGGCGTAGCGCAGGCCCATGGGCAGGCCGTGCACGATCACCGAGAAGGGGAAGCGGATCATCGTGGCCGCGGTTGCGCCGCCGAAGACCACCACCACCGCGTGTTCCGACGCGTAGGCGCCGAAATGCCCACCATCGAGCATGATCAGCCCGACCACGACGCCGAGGCCCGATAGCAGGCCGAGTGCGGTTGCGAGATCCATGAGGCGGGTGCCCGATGCCGAAGCGTTAGGAAAACCGGAACCCGGGGCCGAAAACGGCTGGGCAGCCTACAGAATTAGGAAACCTTGCTGAACGAACCGTAAAGACAGCCGTTTCGACCCTGTATCGGTCTGTCATCGCCCGTTCAGGCGGGCGCTGGCATACCCGTTTCCCAAGAGGGGTTTGACCCGGATCCGGCGCGGATGTCGGTCGGCGAGCCTCCTCAGAGACGGCGTGAGACCCGGGTCACACGGGCCAGGCCAGGGGTGGCGGAGCGGTACGATGGTTCGTCTGTACGGGCGGGTCCTGGGTTTCCTGAAGGCGGAGCGGCGGCTGGCCATAGGCTTGGCCGCGACCAACGTCGTCCTGGCGATCGCGGCTTTCGCCGAACCCCTGCTGATGGGCCGGATCATCGACCAGCTGACCCATCTCAAGCGCGGCGGCGACGCCATGGGCACCATGCTGCCCCTGCTCGCCGCCTGGGTGGCGTTCGGCTTCTTCACCATCGCGGCGGGCGTGTTCATCGCGCTCCACGCCGACCGGCTCGCGCACCGCAACCGCCTGTCGTCGATGGCGAGCTACTTCGAGCACGTGCTGGACCTGCCGCTCGCCTTCCACTCGGCCAACCATTCCGGCCGCGTCCTGAAGGCGATGCTGGAGGGCACGAACGGCATGGCGTGGCTGTGGCTCGGCTTCTTCCGCGACCACCTCGTCGCCCTGGTGTCACTGGGCGTGCTCCTGCCGATGACGCTGTTCATCAACTGGCAGCTCGGTTCGATCCTGGTGGTGCTGGTGCTGGCCTTCACGGCGCTCACCACCTTCGTGATGCGCCGGACCGAGACGCTGCAGGGTCAGGTCGAGGCGTTCAACTCGGGGCTTGCCGCCCACGCGTCGGACGCGCTCGGCAACGTCGCGGTGATCCAGTCCTTCACCCGCGCCAAGGCCGAAAAGGAGGCGATGCGCGGCATCATCACCAACCTGCTCGCCGCGCAGATCCCGGTCCTGTCCTGGTGGGCGCTCGCCAACGTGGCGACCCGCGCCTCCGCCACCATCACCATGACGGCGATCTTCGTCACCGGCATCTGGCTCTATCAGGCCGGCACCACCACGGTGGGCGAGGTCGTGGCCTTCATGAGCCTCGCCACCGCCTTCGTGGCAAGGCTCGATCACGTGGTCGGCTTCGTCAACGGCCTGTTCCAGCAGGCGCCGAAGATCGCCGAGTTCTTCGAGATCTACGACACCGTCCCGGCGGTGGCCGACCGGCCGCACGCCCGGCAGGTCGCGCGCTTCGAGGGTGCGGTCACCTTCGAGGATGTCGCCTTCTCGTACGATGGAAGGCGCCAGGCCCTCGACGGCGTCTCGTTCACGGCGCGGCCGGGCGAGACGATCGCGCTGGTGGGCACGACCGGCTCGGGCAAGTCGACGACGCTCGGCCTCCTGCACCGCAGCTTCGACCCGGCCTCCGGTTCGATCCGCATCGACGGGATGGACATCCGCGACGTCGGCCTCTCGAGCCTGCGCCACAACATCGGCGTGGTGTTCCAGGAGCCGATGCTGTTCGCCCGCTCGATCCGCGAGAACCTGCAGGTCGGCTGCCCCGACGCCACGGACGCCGAGATGCTCGACGCCCTGGAGCGGGCCCAGGCCAGCACCTTCATGGCGCGCCAGCCTGCCGGTCTCGACACGGTGATCGGCGAGCGCGGCCGTTCGCTCTCGGGCGGCGAGCGCCAGCGGCTCTCGATCGCCCGGGCGCTCCTGAAGAACCCGCCGATCCTGATCCTCGACGAGGCGACTTCGGCGCTGGACGCCGCCACCGAGCGCAAGCTCCAGGGCGCGCTGGAGACCGTAATGGAGGGGCGGACCACCTTCGTGATCGCCCACCGGCTGGCGACGATCCGCGACGCCGATCGCATCCTCGTGTTCCACGAGGGCCGGATCGTCGAGGCCGGGACCTTCGACCAGCTGGTCGCGCAGGATGGCCGCTTCGCCGAACTCGCCCGGGCGCAGTTCATGGCGGCCCAGGCCGATGAGGAGGAGGGATTGGCGCTGGCGGCGTGAGCCCGCTGTTCCGGAGACTCGGTTCGGAACGCCTTCGGCTGCGCCATACCGGGGTCGCGAAGCGGAGCCCGGAATCCAGAGCCGCCGCGACACGATCTGTACCGACGGGGCGTCCGGATTCCGGGCGCGCCTGCGGCGCCCCGGAAAGACGGCGTCGAAGCACTGACCCGGGCAGGGCGATGGCGTGGTTCACACCCACACGATCAGGGCGAAGATCCCCGCGATCCCATCGGCGGCCAGACCCGGCCTCTCCCCGATGCGGGACCTGGCCCTTACCCGGAAACGATGCCCGCACAGGCTTCCGAGCCAACCAGCATTGCGGCCAGCCTTGGCGCGAGGGCAGCCCCGCCCGTTCACAGCGCCCCTAGCAGATTCGTGCCGTTCTCCGAGACCCTCAGGGGCTCGTTCCCGCCCTTCTACCCTCCCTCTCGGCCCGGCGCGCCAGCATCTTCGCCTGCAGGCGGCTGCGGCGGGCGGCGATCACCGTGCCGTTGATCTCGCCGCCGAACAGGAACATGGCGGCGAGCCAGTAGAGGAACACCAGGAACACCATCGCGGTGGCCAGACCCCCGTAGGTCGACGCGTAGGCGTTGGAGAACCGGTCGAGGTAGTAGCCGAAGCCGAGGCCGGCGAAGAACCACAGGACCAGCGTCACGGCGATCCCGGGCAGAACCGACAGGATCGAGCGGCGGCCCGCGGCGACGAACTTGTGGGCGATCACCAGGACGACGGCGAGCAACAGGGCCGTGACGCCGATCCGCCCGATCGCCACCGTCAGGCTCAGGGGCTCCAGCCCGGGCGCCACCAGCACGACGTTGCGCCAGATCAGCGGCCCCAGCACCACGAGCAGCGCGAAGGCCAGCATCGCGAAGGCCCCGCAGATCACGTAGCCGATCGATTCGAGGCGGGTCAGCCACCAGGGCCGGCTCTCGCGCAGGCCGTAGGCCCGATTCAGCCCGACCCGCAGGCTCTCGACGCCCGAGGAGGAGAAGTACAGGGCGAACAGCGCGCCGAGTGTCAGTACGCCGCTGCGCTGCTCGGTGAGCACCCGGTGCACCTCGCCGACGATCGGCTTGGCGATCTCCCGCGGCCATGCGTCGAAGATCAGCACCCCGGCCTCGTCGGCGAGCGACTGCGTGCCGAACAGGCCGGCGAGCGCCGCCAGCAGAATCAGGAACGGGAACAGCGAGGTCAGGCTCGAGAGCGCGATGTGGCTCGCGATCGCCCAGCCGTCATGGGAGACGAAGCGCTGCGCGGCGACGCCCATGACCTGTAATCCGCTGCGGAGAGGTTTCACGGGTATCCGACGATCCTCGATCTTACGATCCTCTGGGTGATCCTCTCGGGAGAGGCCCGCCGATGAACGGCGCCGGCACCCGCGCGTCAACGCCGCCGGCCGGATCCGGTCCCGATCGCCGCGCGGTGACGCACCCGCGCCACGCCGGCAGCCGTGGCGGCCGCGCGCCGACCGGAGGGCGAGATCACCGTTGCGCCGCGCGCGCCGACATGCTCCGTCCGGCGGACATGCCTCCGCTCCCACGCCCGTCGACGCTCGCGTCCGGCGCCCTTCCGGCGCTGTTCATCCCGATCTGGGCCACGGGCTTCATCTCCGCCCGAGCGGTGGTACCGCACGTCGATCCGCTCACCTTCACGGCAATCCGCTTCACGGCCGTCGCCCTGGTGCTGGCCCTGATCGCCACGGCCTCCCGGGTGCGCTGGCCGGGGGACCATGCAGGGTGGCGCGACCCGGTCATCGCGGGTTTCCTGATGCAGGGGGTCTACCTGTCGGGCGTCTTCTGGGCGGTGAGCCACGGGCTGCCGGCCGGCATCGCGGCCCTGGTCGGCAGCCTCCAGCCGCTGCTCACCGCGCTCCTGGCGCAACCGCTGCTGGGCGAGCGGGTCAGCGGCCGGCGGGCCCTCGGGATCCTCATGGGCTTCGTCGGCACGGGCCTCGTGCTCGCCCCGAAGCTCGGCGCTACGGACCCGTCCGGGATCCCGCCGGCGGCGCTGGCCCTCAGCCTCCTGGCGGTGCTGGCGCTGACCCTCGGCACGCTCTGGCAGAAGCGCACCGGCGGCCGGGTCGATCTCCTGGCCGGCGCGACCCTCCAGTTCGTCGGCGGCATGGCCTGCGCCATCCCGCTGGCGCTCGCCTTCGGCGGCACCGCGTTCGACCCGGCGCCCGCCCTGTGGCTCGGCCTCGGCTGGGCGGTCCTGGTCAACTCGGTCGCGGGGATCCTGCTGCTGCTGGTGCTGATCCGGCGGGGGGCCGTGGCGAGCGTCGCCGCCCTGTTCTTCCTCGTGCCGCCGGTCGCGGCCGTGCTCGGCTACCTGCTGTTCGGCGAGGTGCTGACCCCGGTGCAGGGCGCCGGCATGGCGCTCGCCGCCCTCGGCGTGGCGGTGGCGAGTCGCGGCTGAGGCCGCTGCTGAGGCCGCCGCCCCTGCGACGGAAGGCGCGGAAACCCTTCGCGCCCTCGCGGTTTGGTGCGCGCGGGCCGGCTCGGCCCGGGCCGGCACCGCGCGAGGCGAGGATGAACCAGGACAAGCCCCGCGAGATCCGCCTCGCCCTCGACGCGATCCCCCTGGGCGGCAAGGCCGAGGGGAAGGCTGGCGACGACGCGGTGCTGTTCGTGCGCGACGCCGACGGCGTGCGTGCCTTTCAGGCGAAGTGCCCGCATCTCGGGGCGCCGCTCGCCAAGGGCGAGATCTGCGGCGGCCGGCTCTACTGCCCCTGGCACAAGGCGGCCTTCGCGGTCGCCGACGGCAGCCTGGAGGAGCCGCCGGCGCTGGAGGGGCTCACCCGCTATCCTGTCCGGATCGAGGGCGGCGAGGCGGTGGCGACACTGACTCCCGAACCTGCCCCGGCGCGGCAGGCGCGGACGCCCATCGCGACGGTCCTGGTCGTTGGCACCGGCGCGGCGGCCGTGGCCTGCGTTACCACCCTCCGGCGCGACGGGTTTTCGGGGACGATCACGATGGTCGGCCGGGAGGACCATCCGCCCTACGACCGGACCAAGCTGTCCAAGCAGTTCCTGGCCAAGCCTACCCCGGCGGAGAAGACCCTGCTGGAGCCGGATTTCGCCGCCGCCCATCGGGTCGAGCGGATCGAAGCGGAGGCGATCCGGATCGATCCGGCCGCCCGCAGCGTCACCCTGGCGGACGGACGGCTCCTGTCCGGCGACGCGCTGCTGATTGCCACCGGCAGCCGCGCGGTGGTGCCGGATTTCGACGGCAGGGACCTCGAAGGCGTGATGACCCTGCGCAGCCTCGACGACGCGGTGCGGCTCAGCGCCGCGGCGGAGCGAGCGAAGCGCGTGGTGGTGATCGGCGCCGGCTTCATCGGCCTGGAGGCCGCGGCCTTCCTGACCAAGCGCGGCCTGTCGGTGACGGTGCTGGCCCGGGAGGAAACCCCCTTCGCCAAGCGCTTTGGCGAGGCCGTGGGCGCGGCGCTGAAGCGCTACCACGCCGGCAACGGCGTGACCTTCGTGACGGGCGAGGTCGCGCGGATCGCCGGCACCGGATCCGTCGAGGCGGTCGAGACCGCGGACGGCGCGCGGCTGCCGGCCGACCTCGTGCTGATCGGCGCCGGCGCCGCGCCGGAGACCGGGATCGTCGCCGGGGCGGAGCCGGACGAGACCGGCGGCCTGCCGGTGGGCGCCGACCTGAAGCTCGCCGACACCGTCTGGGTCGCGGGCGATATCGCGGCCTTCCCGGAGCGCATCAGCGGCGTCACCGCTCGGATCGAGCATTGGCGGCTGGCGCAGCAGCACGGCACCCACGTCGCCCGGGCGATCCTGGGTGCTACCGACGCCTTCGCGGGCACGCCATTCTTCTGGAGCAACCAGGGCGACAAGCGCCTGGATTACGGCGGCTACGCGCCGGATTTCGAGCGGATCATCCTGCAGGGTGATCCGGCAGCGCTGGACTTCATCGCCTATTATATCCGCGAGAACCGCGCGGTGGCCGCCTGCAGCATCGGCCGCAACCCGGCCTTCACGGCATTCCTGCACCTGCTGGGCGAGGGGCGCGTACCCAGCCCGGAGGTGATCGAGTCCGGCGCAGATCTTCCCGCGCTGGTGTGACGCGCTCCGTCATCGCGCATGCCGGGAAGCGACACAGGATCGTAGAACCGCATCGAGCGCGGCGCTGCATGGGATTGCTTTGCTGCGCGCGCGAAGATGGACCGCTCAGGTCGATGGAACCAGTTCCGATGGTTCATCTTTCGGTAGACGCCGCCCGCCGTCTTGAGAGCCGGGCCTGTACGGGAGGCCCCATGAACCAGATCGTCGTCGTCGCCCTCATCTGCGCCGCCTCCGTCCAAGCCCCGGACTGCTCCCGCGAGACCGCCCTCGACGTGGTCACCGGCCCGGCCCACACGCTCCAGGAATGTCTCGTCCAGGGACCGGTGCTGGCGGCCAGCACCGGCTTCAAGGGGGAGGATGGAGCCTACGTGAAGACGCGCTGCGAGCAGAGGCGCTGAGCTGGACACGGTCTGGCGAACAGCTTCCAACAGCCCGTCGGACTGATCATCAATGTCCGGATCGATGCGCATCGCCGCACCGGTCCGGCCTTGACTTCGATCCGCTACGCACTGGCTCACGAGCCCGGTATTCAACTTGAGTTCAAGACGAGCCAAACGAAATCTGCTTCGGCTCCGGAGCGCGGCAGGTTAAAAGATCCGATCCAAGAAGACGCCACGCGAGCAAAAATCATGTCCGCATCCCCCGCCATCCAGACCGAGCCGCAGGATGTCGTCGCCCTCGCGAGGGCCGCCGGCGAGAGCGCCAAGGCCCTCGTCGCGGAGGCCACCCGGCGGGTCCGCACGCGGGTCCTCGGGACGGACGGACGGGTCGACGCGGCCAAGCTCGAGAGCCAGCAGCACGCCGCCCACGGGCTCGCCTGGCTCGCGACCTACGCGGAGGCGGTGAACGAACTCGGCGGCTACGCCGAGCGCCTCCAGGCCGAGGGCCGGTTCGGCGAGACCGAGGCGCTCCTCGTCCGGATCGGCGCCGGCGAGTATCTCGACCAGCTCTTCTCCGGCATCCCGATGAGCCAGGGCGAGATGGTCCGCCTCACCGGGTCGCTCGGCCTCTCCGCCAAGGAGGTGGCGCAGTACCGCACCGAGGCCGTCGAGACCCTGATCGCCGAGGGCAACACGCCGGAGAACCGCGCCGCCCTGGTGGCGCAGATGCGCGACGGCAGCGGCTCGGCCACGGTCGGTGCCTCGGGCCTCGACGAGGACATGGAGGCGATCCGCTCCGAGATGCGCCGCTTCGGCAAGGCCGAGGTGGTCGATCAGGCGCACGAGTGGCACCTGAAGAACGCCTACATCCCGATGGAGATCGTGCAGAAGATGGCCGAGCTCGGCGTCTTCGGCCTGACGATCCCCGAGGAATACGGCGGCATGGGCCTGCCGAAGACCGCCATGTGCGTGGTCTCGGAAGAGCTGTCCCGGGCCTATATCGGCGTCGGCTCGCTGGGCACACGCTCGGAGATCGCCGCGGAGCTGATCCTGTGCGGCGGCACCGAGGAGCAGAAGCAGCGCTTCCTGCCGAAGATCGCCTCGGGCGACATCCTGCCGACCGCCGTCTTCACCGAGCCGAACACCGGCTCCGACCTCGCCAGCCTGCGCACCCGCGCGGTGAAGGAGGGCGACGTCTGGAAGATCACCGGCAACAAGACCTGGATCACTCATCCGGTCCGCGCCGACATCATGACGGTGCTGGTGCGCACCAAGCCCGAAGAGAAGGGCCACAAGGGCCTCTCGATGCTGATCGCCGAGAAGCCCCGCGGCACCGATGCCGAGCCCTTCCCGGTCCAGGGCCTGTCGGGCGGCGAGATCGAGGTGCTCGGCTACCGCGGCATGAAGGAGTACGAGCTCGCCTTCGAGGGCTTCGAGGTGCCGGGCGGCAACCTGCTGGGCGAGGTCGAGGGCAAGGGCTTCGCCCAGCTGATGCAGACCTTCGAATCGGCCCGCATCCAGACCGCGGCGCGGGCCATCGGCGTCGCCCAGTCGGCCCTCGATGTCGGCCTGCGCTACGCCGAGGAGCGGGTTCAGTTCGGCAAGCCGCTCGTCAGCTTCCCGAGGGTGGCCGACAAGCTCGCCATGATGGCGGTGGAGATCAACATCGCCCGCCAGCTCACCTACTTCTCGGCCCGCGAGAAGGATGCCGGCAAGCGCTGCGACTTGGAGGCCGGGATGGCGAAGCTGCTCGGCGCCCGCGTCGCCTGGGCGGCGGCCGACAACGCCCTCCAGATCCACGGCGGCAACGGCTTCGCGCTCGAGTACCCGGTGAGCCGGATCCTGTGCGACGCGCGCATCCTCTCGATCTTCGAGGGCGCCGCGGAGATCCAGGCCCAGGTGATCGCCCGCCGGCTGCTCGAATCCGCCTGAAGGCCCAGCTAAAACTGGGGAATAGTACGTAACATGGGATTATAAGTCGGCATATGAACCCGGCTTAAACGAAGTCCCTGCTTCCTGACGCCCGGTGAACAACTGGGGCGGCTCGGTGAGCGCGCAGCACGACGACGGACAGACGGGCAAGAACCTCCTCCGGCACTGGCAGGATTGCCGGACGCCGGGGGCGCCGATCCCGTCCTACGAGGCCGTCGTGCTCGGGAGCCTCGGCCGCCTCGCCGACCGGGCCGCCCTGGTGACCACCCGCGACGGGCGGGCCGCCCGGATTCTCTGGGCGGGCCAGGCCTTCGGTGCCTGGCTCGCGGACGGCGTGGAGGGCTCGGCAGGCCCGCCGGTCAAGCCCTCTGCCGCCGACTCCTCGCCGGTCGAGACCCTCCCGGTCGACGCGCTCCCGATCGAGCTGCGCGAGCCCGTCGACGAGATGGTCACGTCCGCCCTCGCGTCGGGCCTACCTGCCTACAGCCGGTGCGATCGCCTCGCAGCCGGGGTCGTGACCTCGACCCGCCTCGTCGGCCTGCCCCTGGGCAATCGGTGGGGCGAGCCGTTCGTGCTGATCGGGTTCGACGGGGCGAGCGTCCGGACCGAGCTGGTCCAGGCGATGTTCACGGCCACCGACCAGGGCATCCTGGCCCTCAGCACGATCCGGAACGCCGCGGGCCGCCCGGTCGATTTCAAGATCGTCGCCCTCAACCGCGGCGCCGAGCGGCTCCTCGAGCGCCCCGCCGCCGCCCTGCAATGGCAGCGCGTGGGCCAGTTCTTCCCGGGGTCGATAACCGAGCGGACGATCGCGACGCTCGCCGCCATGGTCGAGCGGGGTGGGCGCTCCGCCTTCGAGCTGAGCCGCCCCCGGTCCGACGGCGGCACGCTCTACCTCAAGGTCGAGGCGGGCTGCGTCGGCGATCTCCTCTCGGTCACCATGACGGATGTCGGCGATATCAAGGCCCGGGAAGCCTCGTTCCGGCTCCTGTTCGAGAACAACCCGGTGCCGATGTGGGTCGTGGCCGACGCGCGCGACCGCTTCCTGGCGGTGAACGACGCGGCCGTCGCGCATTACGGCTACAGCCGCGAGCAGTTCCTGAGCCGGGCGCCGGCCGACCTCGCCATCGCGGCCGAGGAGGCGACGGGGCTCGGCCTGCCCTCCGCCGCCGGCTCGCTCCACCGCCGCGCCGACGGGTCGGCGATCGAGGTCTCCCTGTTCCAGCGGGCGATGCCGTTCGAGGGGCGGCAGGCCGTGCTCGAAGCCGCCATCGACATGACCGAGCGGCGCCGGGCCGAGGCCCGCATCGCCCACATGGCCCACCACGACGCCGTTACCGGGCTGCCGAACCGCGTGCTGTTCCGGGACCGCCTCGGCGAGGCGATCGCCCGCCACGCCCGGGACGGCGAGGAGGCGGTGCTGCTCTGCCTCGACCTCGACAAGTTCAAGATCGTCAACGACACGCTGGGCCATCCGGTCGGCGACACGCTGCTGCGCGAGGCGGCCGAGCGGATCGCCGGCTGCCTGCGCAAGGACGACCTCGTGGCCCGGCTCGGCGGCGACGAGTTCGCCATCCTGGTGCGCGGGCTGGATCTCCCGGCGCTGGCCGACGGGCTGATCGCCCGGGTGATCGCAGAGCTCGGCCGGCCCTTCCGCCTGGAGGGCCAGGATTGCCACATCGGCACCAGCATCGGCGTCGCCTGCCTGCCCCGGGACGGCACCGATCCCGAGACGCTGATGAAGAACGCCGACCTCGCCCAGTACCGGGCGAAGGCCGAGGGCGGCGGCACCTTCCGGTGCTTCGAGCCGGAGATGGATGCCTGGGTGCAGGCGCGGCGGCGGCGCGAGAACGAGCTGCGCGAGGCCTTCGCCCGCGGCCAGTTCTCGCTGGTCTACCAGCCGCTCATGGATGCCCGCGCCGGCCGGATCCTGGCCTTCGAGGCGCTGTTGCGCTGGCACCACCCGGAGCACGGCCCGGTCTCGCCGGCCGAGTTCGTGCCGCTCGCCGAGGAGACCGGCCTGATCGTGCCGATCGGCGCCTGGGTGATGCAGACCGCCTTCGCCGAGGCGGCGGCGTGGCCGGAGACGATCCGCCTCGCCGTGAACCTGTCGCCGATCCAGTTCCGCAACCGCAACTTGGTCGAGACCGTGCGCGGCGCGCTCGCCGTCACGGGGCTCGACCCGCGGCGTCTCGAGCTGGAGATCACCGAATCGGTCCTGCTCGCCGACAGCACCGCCAATCTCGCGACCCTGCACGAGTTGCGGGCCATGGGGATCCGGATCGCGATGGACGATTTCGGGACCGGCTATTCGAGCCTGAGCTACCTGCGCAGCTTCCCGTTCGACAAGATCAAGCTCGACCGCTCCTTCGTGAGCCAGGTCGGCGAGAACACCCACTGCACGGCGATCGTACGGGCGGTGGCGAGCCTGGGCACCAGCCTCGGCATCGCCACCACCGCCGAGGGTGTCGAGACCGCCGAGCAGCTCGCAATGCTCCGCGCCGAGGGCTACGACGAGGTGCAGGGGTTCCTGTTCAGCCGCGCGGTCCCTGGGCCCGAGGCCCGCCGCCTGATCGACGGCGAACGGGAGGCGATCCCGGGCGACCGGGCGGCCTGATCCCGCCCGGCCCGCGGGGGGCCTACTTGGTGATCTTCACCGAGACCGGGTCGCTCGACGGGAAGGTCTCCTCCAGGGCGTCGTCCAGGCGCTCGTTCAGCTTCTCCTGCTTGTTGTCGGGGTTCTTGGCGTCGCCCGGCTTGGCGCTGCTCTGCTGGAAGCCCGGCTTGTTCTCGTTCGGCTTGTGGTTCTCGGCCATGTCGCTCGCTCATCCGTGACGGAGGCACGCAAGGGTGCTGGTGGGCATCAACGCGACGGAGGGCGGGTGTTTCCGATACTTCGCGGACGGCGCGTCGATCTGGCGGGTCCGAGGGGCGGGTCGCGCCTTCCCAGGGCGGGGCGCTGACGCTCAACCGGGATATCAGGCGGTCGCGAGCGGCCGCCCGACCGGGCCGAGGGTCCGCGCGCGGGTGGCAGCCGCGCGCATGACCGTCTCGTAGACGGATTCGAGGCGGTCGAGATGGGCATCCAAGGTCAGGGGCGCGGCCCAGTAGCGGTCGTGGGCAGCCCGGCCCATCCGGGCGGCGAGGCTGTCGTCGGACAGGCGCAGCAGATGCGTGGCCAGCGCGTCAGGGTCGCCCGAGCGGAACCAGAACCCGGTCTCGCCGTCGGTCACGGCCTCGCGCCCCGCGCAGGCGTCGCTGACGATCACCGGCGTGCCGCAGGCCAGGGCCTCGTAGACGGTGAGCGGCTGACCCTCGTACCAGACGCTCGGGAAGACCAGCGCCCGGGCCTGCCGCATCAGCGCCTGCACGGCCTCGGCGTCCCGCCAGCCGAGCATCGCCGCCTCGGGGTAGCGCGCGGCGAGCTCGGCCCGCTCGGGCCCGTCGCCCACGAAGGCCGCCCGCACCCCCGCCCGCCGGGCCGCCTCGGCGAAGATCGGCGCGCCCTTCTCGGTGGAGATCCGCCCGACGAACAGGACGTCGCCCGGCGGGCCCGCGTGCACCGGCGCCCGCGCCACCGCGATCGGGTTGTCGACGCGGTGAAACACGGTCCCGCGGGGCATCAGCGGCCGCACGACGCTCTCCTGCAGGTCGCTGATCGTGATGATGTGGGAGAACAGCTCTGGCAGCCGGGCCACGTGGGCGAGGCCGGCATGGCGGATCATCCGGGCCACCTTGCGTGGGTAGCTGCGCGCGTCGCAATTCGCCACGATGCAGGCGGCTGACATCGGGGTCCGGTGGCAGATCCGCTGCTCCGGATAGGCGTAGAAGCCGCCGGTCGGGCAGACGAGGAAGAACTCGTGCATCGTGTAGAGGCAGGGCAGCCCGGAGGTCCGGAGCGCTGGGCCGATCGACGGCGACAGCGCCTTGGCGAAGGCGTGGACGTGGACCAGCGTGTCCCGGGGATCGCAGGCGGCGAGCTCCGCCGCCAGGGCGCGGCGCGCCGGCTTGTTCCAGATCGCCTGGGCCGCGAAGGCGAGCTTGCTGCGCGCCGTGGTGACGTCGTCCTGCTCCAGGCAGACCACCCGGATGCCGGCCGGCTCCAGCCGTGGGTCCACCGGGCCGACCGCGGCGAACAGGCTGACGCGGATCCCCCGGGCAGCGAGCCCCAGGGCGGATTCGATGGCGACCTTGGCCTGGCCGCCGTTGATCGCGGCGTGGTCTGCGACGAGGACGACGTGCACGTCAGGACTTCCGCCGCTGCGATCCGAGGCCGACATCTGTATCCGGCCGCGGTTGATCGCCCGTAAACCGGTCTGCCTCATCCTCCTGGCCTGCGAGACCGATCCCCGGGAGGGTCACCATGCATGTCGTGATCCTGGCCGAATTCGCGGCCGCCACCGGCGGGGCCGAGAAGGTGGCGCTGGAATCCGCGCGCGGGCTCGCCGAGGCCGGCCTCGCCGTCACCTACATCCAGGCGATCCCGGGTCCGGTCGACCCGCTCCTCGACCATGCCGGCATTCGCCGGATCGACCTCGGCCTGCCCGATATCTGGTCGCTCGGCGCGGCGCGGGCCGCCGCCGCCGGGATCTGGCACGCGAATGCCGCCCGCCGGCTCGCCGCGGCCCTTGCCGGGCTCGCCCTGCGGCCGGACTGCATTCATCTGCACCAATGGACCCGGGCCCTGTCGCCGGCAATCTTTCCGGTCCTGTCGGAGGCCGGCGTGCCCCTGATCGTGACCCTGCACGACTACGCCCTGGCCTGCCCGAACGGCGTCTATTACCGCTTCGACCGGGCCGAGCCGTGCGGGCTCGCGCCCCTCTCGGCCGCCTGCATCGCGGCGCCCTGTGATCCCCGCAGCCGGGTCCACAAGCTCGTGCGGGTCGCCCGCGCCGCCGCGCTGCGGAAGGCCGTCGGCCAAGCGACCCGGCGCGATCCGCTCCACGTCGTCCATGTCTGCGACGCCAGCCGGCACCGGCTCGGGGATCTGCTCGGCGGCTACGCCCTCACGCATCACCGGGTCGACAACCCGGTCCGGCTTCCGGAGGGGCCGGCGGCCGAACCCGCCCGCGGCGACGCGATCGCCTATGTGGGCCGCCTGACCCGCGAGAAGGGCGCCGACCTCGTGGCCGATGCCGCGCGCCGTGCCGGCCTCACCGCCCTGTTCATCGGCGCCGGCCCACTGGAGGCAGAGCTGCGCGGCCGGGACGGCGTGGAGGTGATCGGATGGCGGAGCCCTGCGGCAGTCTGGGCTACGCTCCGCGCCCGCGCTCGGGCGCTCGCCGCGCCGTCACGCTGGTACGAGACCGGCCCGCTCACCGTCTACGAGGCGCTGGCGGCCGGCATCCCGGTCGTGGCCTCCGACCGCTCTGGCGCCGCCGAGAAGGTCCGGCAGGGCCGGACCGGCTTCGTGGTCGCCCCGGAGATCGAGCCGCTGGCCGCGGCCTTCACGGCGCTCCGGGACGATGCCGTGGCCGATACCCTCGGGCGGGAGGCCCGCAGGCTGTTCCACGCGGCGCCGATGAGCCTGGATGCCCATACGGCCGCGCTTTGCGCGCTCTACGCCGGACTGGCCGGATCCGTGTCTGGTGCGATGCAGCATCGGGAAGCGATCCTCCAACCGCAATGATCCGGCGCGCTCCGGAACGCTTGGCATACCAGAAGAATTCACGTTCCGTTCGTGCCCTCTTGGACAGAAAGATAGCTCTTTGTAACATCCCCCATTGCCGGAGCTAGCAATCTTGGCCACTCAGATGAATGGCATAGCTCGCACCCAATCTGCTATCGGTCTCAGGCCGCGAGCCGATGACTGAGTAAGGACCTCGGATCGGCATTTTATCGGGCTTCCAGGTTCGGTGCTGCTCCGGAACCTGCACTTGACTTCTTGTTGCGGTGCAACATATAGAGGCGCGTCACCGCGGACGCATCCGGCGTCCCGCTCCATGAATGATGCTGGAGACATCGATGCAGACCCCGAATTTCGAGATCCCGACCGAGATGCGCGACTTCGCCGACAAGAGCGTCGATCAGGCTCGCACCGCCGTCGGCACCCTGATGGCGAACGCCGTTAAGGCCGCCGAGCAGGTCCAGGCTTCGGGCCAGACCTTCCAGTCGACCTTCAGCGCCGCGGTCGCGAAGGGGTTTGATCACGCGCAGGCCAACGCGAACGCGACCTTCGACTTCGCCCAGAAGCTGGTGCGCACGAAGGACCTCCGCGAGGCGTTCGAGCTCCAGTCCGAGTTCGTCCGCAGCCAGTTCGCCGCGCTCCAGGCCCAGGCCAAGGATTACGGCGCTCTCGCCCAGAACGCCGCCGCCCGCTAAGGTCGGTCGACCCGTCCCCGATCCGCGATCGGGGACGCAATCCGGGGTCCGGAAGGCCGCTCAGCGCCAGCCGGATCCCACGCTCTGACGCCCGGGCGTCACGGGTCCGGCGCCGACACCGCGGGCGAGCCGGCCGCACACGATCCTCCGGCCGCCGCTCCGTCAGGACGGGCCGACGCCGACAGGAGGAGATCGCGCGATGGGTAAGCCGCGTCGACCGAGGAGCCGCCCCACCGGGACGCCCAAGCCGTTGCAGGCCGTGCCGGCCTCGCCCGAGATCCAAGCCGCGGACGCCCCGAACACGGCAAATCAACCCGGTCCGGCGACCGACCGGCCCGTCGAAGCCGTCCAGGCAGGAGTCGGGGCGGTCGAAGCGGTCATGATCGAGGCGAGGCCTGACACGGCGTCCGAGATCGTGGCCGGGCATACGCCCGACGCCAGGGCGGGAGTCCCGTCCGAACCGGTGGCTGGGGCCGCCACCGAGACGGCCTCCGGAGTTGAGGCCGCGCTTGACATCGCCCTCCCGCCGGTGCCGGCCGCGGGGCCGGGACTCGCCGCGACCGCGGCCCCGAACCGAATCACCGTCGCGCCCGACCGCCTCGACGTCGTCGGGATCGGCTCGACCATTGCCCGCTACATGCGCGGCGAGGGCGAGGCCGCCCTCGCGCATCTGCGGGCGCTCTCGGGCGCCCGCTCCCCGGCCGACGTGATTCGCCTGCAGGTCGGTGAGGTTCAGCGGGCCGCCGACGCATCTCTGACCTGCTGGGTCACGGTGGTCGGTCAGGCGAGCCGCGTCATCACGCACCCCTGAGACCGCGCCTCGGAGCGGCGCGGGACTTGTCGCATCCCGGTCACAAGGCCGGCCGGATCGAACCGCGGACGGCAACCGCCCGTTAACCAAGCCGGTTCCATGCCTTAACGGAGGGCACGGGAGACGACACCGGACCGATGCCGAACTGCGCGCGCCTGATCCGTACCGCATGGCTTCGCCTCGCCGTGGCGCTTCTGGCGGCACTCGCGGGGACGCCGCTTGCCGCACAGAACGGCGAGAAGCCGGCTGTCGCCATCGGGGCCGACCTTGCGAGCCAGGCCGGCACCACACGGCTCATCCTGACGCTGTCCCGGGCCGTGGAGGCCCGCGGCTTCGTGATGGAGCGGCCCGACCGGGCGGTGATCGACCTGCCCGAGGTCAACTTCCAGCTCGAATCGGGCACCGGCAGTCGTCGCGACGGCCTCGTGCAATCCTTCCGCTACGGCCTGTTCGCGCCCGGGCGCTCCCGCATCGTGATCGACCTCGCCGCTCCCGCCACCGTCGGCAAGATCGAGACGGCAACGCGGCCCCGCGACGGCGCGGTACTGCTCACGATCCCGCTGCAGCGCGCCGACCGAGACGCCTTCCGCAAGGCGGCGGCCGCCGCCGATCCCGCCCCCGCCCAGGCCCGCAGCGTTCCGCCGGAGCCCGCCGACCAGCGCCCGCTGATCATGGTCGATGCCGGCCATGGCGGCACCGATCCCGGTGCCATTGCGGTCGGCGGGGTGTTCGAGAAGGACATCGTGTTCGGCTTCGCCCAGGCGCTGGTGGACAAGCTGCAGGCCGGTGGCCGCTACCGGGTCCGGATGACCCGCGACCGCGACGTGTTCGTGCCGCTCGCCGAGCGGGTCCGCCTCGCCCGCGAGGCCAGGGCCGACCTGTTCGTGTCGATCCACGCGGATTCGATCTCGGCGGCGCCCCAGGTGCGCGGGGCCACGATCTACACCAATGCCGAGAAGGCCACCGACGTCGAATCCGCCAAGCTTGCCGAGCGCGAGAACCGCGCCGACGCCGCCGCGGGCGTCGATTCCGCCGAGGCGCCGCCGGACATCGCCGACATCCTGCAGGAGCTGACCCTGCGCGAGACCCGCGGCTTCTCCTCGGGCTTCGCCCGCACGCTGATGGGCCAGCTCGGCCCGGTGATGGAGATGAGCGCCAAGCCCCACCGCGAGGCGCGCTTCGTGGTGCTGCGCTCCCCCGACGTGCCGAGCGTGCTGGTGGAACTCGGCTATCTCTCCAGCAAGCGCGACTTGGAGATGCTGCAATCGCCGGAGTGGCGAGCCGGTGTCACCGGCTCCATGGCCAAGGCGATCGACCTGTTCTTCACCAACCGCGCCACGCTCGGCCGCCCGGCCGGGACACGCCGCTCGGCAGCCGCCGCCCCAGTTTCACCATAGATAGAGTGTCGATACGGGACGTCCGACGCCCCGTCGCACGGCCGCCGAAACCGGCATTCCGAGGGGGCCTGACGGGACCGTCCGGGGGCCGACCGCATCGAGAGCGGACGCACGCGCCGGATGAGCCGATTCCGGCATTCGGCCGGGCCAGCGACGAGCGGAACACCGGATGCGTCTGATCCTTCGTTTCTTCGGGATCCTGTTCAGCGCCGCCGCGGTGCTGTTCGTGATCGGCGCGGCGGCGGGCGGTTACTTCTACTGGAAGTACAGCCAGGACCTGCCCGACCACGCCGCGCTCTCCAATTACGAGCCGCCGGTGATGACCCGCGTCCACGCGGCGGACGGTTCGCTGCTCGCCGAGTACGCCCGCGAGCGCCGGCTGTACCTGCCGATCCAGGCGATGCCGAAGATCGTCGTGGCGGCGTTCCTGTCGGCCGAGGACAAGAATTTCTACAAGCACGGCGGCATCGACCCCGAGGGGATCGTGCGCGCTTTCCTGACCAACGCCAAATCGGGCAAGCGCCAGGGCGCCTCGACCATCACCCAGCAGGTCGCCAAGAACTTCCTGCTCTCCTCCGAGCAGACCTACGACCGCAAGATCAAGGAGGCGCTGCTGGCGCTCCGGATCGAGGCGGCCTACTCGAAGGACAAGATCCTCGAACTCTACCTCAACGAGATCTTTTTGGGGACGATCGTTCCGGGCCGCAACCTGCACGGCGTGGCGGCCGCCGCGCTGGACTACTTCGGCAAGTCGGTCCACGAGCTGACCATCAACGAGGCGGCCTACCTCGCCGCCCTGCCGAAGGGGCCCAACAACTACCACCCCTACCGCAAGACCCAGGCGGCGCTGGACCGCCGCAACGAGATCATCCGCCTGATGGCGGAGAACAACTACATCACGAAGGAAGAGGCGGATTCCGCCAAGAAGATGCCGCTCGGCGTCAACCCGCGCGTCGCCTTTCCGAACGCCGCCAACGCCAACTACTTCACCGAGGAGGTCCGCCGCGAGATCTCCGAGCGCTACGGCGAGAAGAAGCTTTACGAGGGCGGCCTCTCGGTGCGCACGACCCTGGATCCGAAGATGCAGGCTTGGGCCCGCAAGGCTCTGGTCGACGGCCTCGTGCGCTACGATCAGGCTCATGGCTGGCGCGGTCCGGTCACCAAGGTCGACCTGACCGGCCGCGACTGGGGCATGGCGGCGGCCGAGGTTCCGGCCCTCGGCGACGTGGCGCCCTGGCGTCTCGCCGTGGTGCTGGGCAATGGCGGCGGCGGCGTGCAGATCGGCCTGCAGCCCAAACGCGAGGCTTCCGGCCAGGTGGTCAAGGACCGCGAGACCGGCGTGATCACCCCCGAGGGCATGCGCTGGGCCGGCCGTGCGAACCTCCAGGCCGGCGACATGGTCTATGTCGAGGCGATGGATGGCGGGCGCGGTCAGTTCCGCCTGCGCCAGAAGCCCGAGGTCTCCGGCGCCATCGTGGCCATGGACCCGAATACGGGTCGCGTGCACGCGATGGTCGGCGGCTTCTCGTACGACGAATCCGAATTCAACCGCGCCACGCAGGCGATGCGTCAGCCCGGCTCCTCGTTCAAGCCGATCGTCTACTCGGCGGCACTGGACAACGGCTACACGCCCGCCTCGATCGTGCAGGACTCGCCCATCACCATCGAGGCCGGTCCCGGCCAGGAGGCCTGGACGCCATCGAACTACGACGGCAAGTCCGGCGGCCCGCATACCCTGCGCTACGGCATCGAGCACTCGAAGAACCTGATGACGGTGCGCCTCGCCAAGGATGTCGGCATGCCGCTCATCGCCGAGTACGCCCGCCGCTTCGGCGTCTACGACGACATGCTGCCGGTGCTGCCCATGTCGCTCGGCGCGGGCGAGACCACGGTGATGCGCATGGTCACCGCCTACTCGATGCTGGCCAATGGCGGCCGGCGCATCCGGCCGACCCTGATCGACCGGATCCAGGACCGCATCGGCGAGACGATCTACCGGCACGACAACCGCAAATGCATCGGCTGCGACGCCGAGAAGTGGTCCGGCCAGGACGAGCCGAAGCTGGTGGACGATTCGGAACAGGTGCTCGACCCGCTGACCGCCTACCAGATGGTCTCGATCATGGAGGGCGTGGTCCAGCGCGGCACCGCCACGATCCTGAAGCAGATCGGCAAGCCGCTCGCCGGTAAGACCGGCACGACGAACGACGCCAAGGACGCGTGGTTCGTGGGCTTCTCGCCGGACCTCGCGGTCGGCATCTATATCGGCTTCGACAAGCCCCGGTCGCTCGGCGACCGCGCCACCGGCGGCGGGCTGGCAGCGCCGATCGCCCTCGAGTTCCTGAAGACGGCCCTGAAGGACAAGCCGCCGACGCCGTTCCGCGTGCCCCCGGGGATCAAGCTGATCCGCGTCAACCTCGCCAGCGGCACCCGCGCCGGCTCGGGCGAGGGCGCCGGCACGATCCTGGAGGCATTCAAGCCCGGAACGGCGCCGCCGGATTCCTACTCGGCCCCGTCCTCCTCCGGCGGCGGCCAGGCGGCCGCCCCCGCGGCGGTCGCGCCCGATCCCGACCGGGCCGCGCAGGCCGGCGGCTTGTACTGAGACGCTCCGCCAGATCGCTCTCAGCCGAGATCGCTCTCAGCCCAGGTCGGGTCCGCCCGGCCTGGGCTTTCGCGTTGCGGATCCCGAGCGGGCGCGAGTCTCATGCGAGGACGGCGTTCCGAATCCGCCGCGGCGGCGCGACGGACGATTCATCTCCGTGTCGAGGCTCCGTGATCGGTGATCCACGCCGTCCTCCCGGGTCCGGGCCCGCCTACCGCGCCCCGGACGGGGGTCGGATCGAGCCATCTGCTCCAGCGGGAGGTGAAACCGGCGCGGTCTCCACGCCGCGTTCCGAATCCGTGTGGCCCGCTGCAATGCGTGACCCTGCTCGTCGGCTTGGACGCGCGTCGTGCTCCGCCTCGGCATGCGTACAGAAAAAAGCCGCCCCGGAAGGAGCGGCTCGAAGAGTCATCAGGGAGGCATCAAAACAGAGCGGACGAATATGTCCAACTCGACATCCAGATCACTGGATGCCTCTTCATGCCTCGAAAACCTTAATGCGCGGTTAATACAAATCTCCGCACAGAAATCTCAGGCCGCCAGACTGTCGAACAGGCCACGCCCGTCGGTCCCGCCGACCAAGTCTTCGACGAAATTTTCCGGATGCGGCATCATGCCGAGCACGGTCCCGGTCTCCGACAGAACGCCCGCGATGGCGTTGAGGGAGCCGTTGCGGTTGGCCTCCACGGTGATGGCGCCCTGCGCATCGCAGTAGCGGAAGGCGACCCGGCCCTCGCCCTCGATCCGCGCCAGGGTCTCGGGATCGGCGAAGTAATTGCCTTCCCCGTGGGCGACGCAGACGTCGATCACCTGGCCTTGGGTGTAGGCGCTGGTGAAGCGCGTGTCGGTGCGCTCGACCCGGAGCGTCTGCCGGTGGCAGATGAAGCGCCGGTCGATGTTGCGCATCAGCACGCCGGGCAGCAGGCCCGATTCGCACAGGATCTGGAAGCCGTTGCAGATGCCGAGCACGAGCCCGCCGCGGGCCGCGTGGGCTCGGACCGCGTCCATGGCGGCGGCCCGGCCGGCGATGGCGCCGCAGCGCAGGTAGTCGCCGTACGAGAAGCCCCCGGGCAGAACGGCGAGGTCGGTGCCGGCGGGCAGCTCGTGGTCTGCGTGCCAGACGAGGCTCACCTGGGCGCCGGAGCGCCGCAGGGCCCGGACGACGTCCGACTCACGGTTGGAACCCGGGAAGACGACGACCGCGGCGTGCATCAGAGGATCTCGATCGCGTAATTCTCGACGACGGTGTTGGCCAGGAGCTTCTCGCAGGCCGCACGCAAGGTCGCCTCGGCGGCAGTGCTGTCGACCGCCGACACCTCGATATCGAAGACCTTGCCCTGCCGGACGCCGTCGATGCCCTCGATGCTGAGGGACCTGAGGGCGGCCTCGATCGCCTTGCCCTGCGGGTCCAGCACACCGGTCTTCAGGGTGACGATAATACGGGCTTTCATGGATCTTCGGGTCTCACGCGTGTCCGGGACGGGAGTGTGACCTGCGACAACATCACACAGACCGTCGCCGGTCGCTTCTAGCAGGAAGGCCGCCGCGCTGTCGAACACGCCGCACGCATAGGGATCATTCCGCTGTTCGATACAACGTGAATGAAGCTCTTGCCCTGGGGCGCTCGTTCAGCGATGCGCAGCCGGAGCGCGCAGAGGCTCGATACTGGTCGCCCGGCGCCAGAGCTGGAGCATGATCCAGACCGCGAACAGGCTGAACACACCCATCAGTACATGCCCGACCCGCTCGCCGAGATCGAAGATGCCCGCGAGAGCCCAGCCCGCCGCGATGGCCACGGCGAACACTTCGGTGCCGACGAGAACCATCATGCTGATGATGGTGATGGCGTTGCGCCCGTTCACGAGATCCGCCCTCGAAAAGATTTCGGGCCCCGGACGAACCATCCGAGACCCGCGCAGCTAGCCCACAGAGACGGGGCGATGCAACCGACCGGGTCGGCCAGCCTCAGCGCGGCGCGCGCTTGGCGAGGATCCGCTGCAGAGTCCGTCGGTGCATGTTGAGGCGCCGGGCGGTTTCACTGACGTTGCGGCTGCACAGCTCGTAGACGCGCTGGATGTGCTCCCAGCGGACCCGGTCGGCCGACATCGGGTTCTCCGGCGGATCCGCCCGCTCACCCGGCTGCGCCATCAGCGTGCCGTGGATCTCGTCCGCATCGGCCGGCTTGGCGAGGTAGTCGAAGGCGCCGAGCTTCACTGCCGTGACCGCGGTGGCGATGTTGCCGTAGCCGGTGAGGATCACCCCGCGGGCCTCGGGGCGGCGCTCCTTGAGGCGGGCGATCACGTCGAGGCCGTTGCCGTCCCCGAGGCGCATATCGATGACCGCGAAGGCGGGCGCGCGTGCCTCGACAGCCGAGACGCCGTCCGCGACGCTGTCGGCCACCTGCACGTGGTAGCCGCGGCTTTCCATGGCGCGGGCGAGACGTGTCGAGAAGGGCTTGTCGTCATCGACGATCAGCAGGCTGCGGTCGGAGAAGGCGGCCAGCGGATCGGCATCGTTGATCACGGCAGCGTCGGTCGCCGCCGAGGTCCCGGTCTGCGTGAGCATCCAGCACTCCATTCCAATTTTGTCGTCGGGTTCTTGGTCTGTGCCTTATATAGGTACGGCATCGCGCGGTGGCAGGGGTGCGCGGATACTGAGTTCCGGAGAATGTCGCGGCGCCGCGCCCCGTTCGAAGATGTGGCGGGCCCAGGAGACGCGCACGATCGCCCCGTGGGCGTCCGGCGCCGCAACGTTCATCAGGGCGAGCTGTGCGCCCGAGCGTTCGATCAGGGTCTTGGCGATGAACAGACCGAGGCCGAGCCCGGCCCCCACGGTCTCGCCGGATTGCGGCCGGTCATGGCTGCGCGTCGTGACATAGGGCTCGCCCGCCCGCAGCAGCACCTCGCTGGAGAAGCCCGGCCCGTCGTCGCGGATCTCGATCCAGACCCGGTCCGGCGTCCAGCGCCCCTCCACGGAGACGCGGGCCTCGGCGAAATCCACGGCGTTGTCGAGGATGTTGGCGAGCCCGAACATCACGCCGGGATTCCGGCGGCAGGCCGGCTCCGGCCCGTCGCCCCTGCTGGTCACGTCGAGGGCTGCGCCCAGGGCCCGCTGGGGCGCCACCAGCTCCTCGACGAGGTGGCTGAACGTCACCGTCTCCAGGAAGCCGGCCCCGGCGCCGTCCCCGTCGAGGGAGGTCAATTTGCCGAGGATGCCGCGGCAGCGGTCGACCTGCTCGCGCAGGAGATTCAGATCCTCCGCCACCGCCGGGGAGGCTGTGGGACCGAGCTGGCGGATCAGCTCCTTGGTCACCACCATGATCGTGCCCAGCGGTGTGCCCAATTCGTGGGCAGCCGCGGCCGCGAGCCCGTCGAGCTGCGACAGGTGCTGCTCACGGGCGAGGACCAGCTCGGTGGCGGCGAGCGCCTGGGCGAGGAGCCGGGTCTCCTCCGCCACCCGCCACGCGTAGACGCCCGTGAAGGCGGTCCCGAGCAGAATCGCAGTCCAGACGCCGGAGACGTATAGGAACGGCAGCTCGATTCGCCCGTCGGCGAACCAGGGCAGGGGCCGGTGCACCAGGGCGAGCAGGGTCGCGAGCCCCACCGCCAGGAGGCCCAGCGCCAGTGTCCGCTCGGGCGGCAGGGCGGTGGCGGAGATCAACACGGGGGCGAGGAACAGCAGCGAGAACGGGTTCTGCAGCCCGCCCGTGAGGAACAGGAGGGCCGCGAGCTGGACGATGTCGAAGGCGAGCAGCAGGGCGGCGGAATCGTCGCTGAGCCGGTAGCTCGCCGGGAAGCGGATCCGCAGGGCCAGGTTCAACCAGGACGAGGTGGCGATGACCAGGAAGCACCAGCCGAAGGGCAGGGGCAGGCCGAGGCCGAACTGCGCGCCGACCACGGCGGCGCTCTGGCCGGTGATGGCGAGCCAGCGCAGGCGCACGAAGGTGTCGAGCCGCAGGTGTCGGGCGTCGCGACCGAGGCCGCTGAGATCGGTGTCGGGCATCAGCTGTTTCGGTGCGTCGTCGGACGGGTCCGGCCGACCCGGCTTCTTTCGGGTCCCCACCGCATGACGCGGAGGCGGGGATTCCGGCAAGCCGATCGGGACGAGGCGTCGCAGGCGAACGTGGTCACAGGCAAGTCGCCGCGGCTCGGGGATGTTCCGTCCGCGTTCAGGGTGGAGCATTATCCTACCGATTCGGGTTGCAGGAGGTAGGAGCCGCGCGGTTCGATGCCCGTGGCCTGACCGAGACCGCGAGGTGACGATGCTGCTGGCCTATTCGATGTACGAGGGCGCCCGCGCCCTGATGGCGCCCGCCCGCGTTGCCGCCGACCTCACCCGCTACGGGCTGCAGATGCCGGGCAATCCCCTGGCCTACGGTCCCTATGCCCGCGCCGTCAGCGCCGGCTGCGAGATGTTCGAGCGCGTCACCCGTCAATACGGCAAGCCCGCCTTCGGCTTCAGCGAGACGGTCGTGGACGGCAATCCGGTTCCGGTCACCGAACGGGTGGTCTGGGAGCGGCCGTTCTGCCGCCTGATCGCCTTCGACCGCGCCTTTCCAACGCCGCCCGCGGAGCCGCAGCCCAAGCTGCTGATCGTCGCGCCGATGTCGGGGCACTACGCCACACTGCTGCGCGGCACCGTGGAGGCGATGCTGCCGAACCACCGGGTGTTCATCACCGACTGGACCGATGCCCGGATGGTGCCGCTCTTCGCGGGCCAGTTCGATCTCGACGACTACATCGACTACCTGCAGGAGATCTTCGCCGTGCTCGGGCCGGATCTGCACGTCATGGCGGTGTGCCAGCCGGCGGTTCCGGTCCTGGCCGCGGTGGCGCTGATGGAGGCGGCCGACGAGCCGGCGGTGCCGACCTCCATGACCCTGATGGGCGGCCCGATCGACACCCGGTGCTCGCCAACCGCGGTGAACTGCCTCGCGCAGGAGCGCGGCCAAGCCTGGTTCGAGCGCAACACGATCAGCCTCGTGCCGCCGATTTACCCGGGCGCGTGGCGCCGGGTCTATCCGGGCTTCCTGCAGCTCTCGGGCTTCATGGCGATGAATCTCGACCGGCACGTCACCGCCCATTCGGACATGTTCGACCATCTGGTGACGGGCGACGGCGACTCGGCCGAGAAGCACCGCGAGTTCTACGACGAGTACCTCGCCGTGATGGACCTGACGGCCGAGTACTACCTCCAGACCGTGCAGACCGTGTTCGTCGACCACGCCCTGCCGACGGGACAGATGAAGCACCGCGGCACGGCGGTCGATCTCGGCGCCATCCGCCGCTGCGCGATCCTCGCGGTCGAGGGCGAGAACGACGACATCTCCGGCGTCGGCCAGACCAAGGCGGCCCTCGACCTGACGCCGAACCTGCCCGAGGCGCGCAAGGCCTACCACCTCCAGGCCGGCGTCGGCCATTACGGCGTGTTCAACGGCTCGCGCTACCGGGCGGTGATCGCGCCCCGCATTGCGGCCTTCATCCGCGCCATGCAGGCGGTGCCGGGCGCGCGGGGCGGCCACCTGCGGCAGGTGGGCTGAGACGTTCGGTCAGGCGAGATCTCGCTCCGCGCCGTCATTCCGGGGAGCGTCGCAGGCGAGCCGGGAAACCAGAGCGGCCGTCGGAGCAGGATCTTCGGGCCTCAGCGCGTTCGGATCGCGGGCCCGGCGACGCGGTGTCGGGATGACGCGGGTTCGCGACACCGAGCGCGCACCCGCCGGGCCCCGTGGCGGCGCACAGGAAAAATCCCTCGGCGATCCTGAATACATAACGCAGTGACGGCCGAGCTGGCGCGGGGTTTGCGAGGCGCGCCCCGTGAGTTCGATCCGCGCAAATACCGCCCTCATCCAAGCTGACGCCGCCCCGATACCGGCGGCCGTGCGGCCGCTTGCCCGGGCCCCATTGTCACGTCGGGGCATTGCGCCCCTGCATCAGAACCGTTCAAACTCGCCCGCAAGGTGTGGGCCGGCGCTTCGGGGCTGAGACCCGCACCGCCAGGGAGAAGACGATGGACCGCAGGACCTTCCTCAAGGGCTCGGCTGCGCTCGGGCTGGCCGCACCGCAGATCGCGCGCCCAGCCTTGGCGCAGGGCGCCAAGGTGCTGCGCTTCGTGCCGCAGGCGAACCTCGCCAATTTCGATCCGATCTGGGGGACCCAATACGTGGTCCGCAATGCCGGCACCCTCGTCTGGGACATGCTCTACGGCGTCGACGCGCAGCTGAAGCCGCAGCGCCAGATGGTCGAGTCCGAGGAGGTCTCGGGCGACAAGTTGACCTGGACCTTCCGGCTGCGGCCCGGCCTCAAGTGGCACGACGGCGAGCCGGTTCTCGCCAAGGACGTGGTTGCGAGCCTCACCCGCTGGATGGCTCGGGATCCGATCGGCCTGATGATCCGAGGCATCCAGGACGACCTCACGGCGACCGACGACAAGACCGTTCAGTGGCGCCTGAAGAAGCCGTTCCCGAAGCTCCTCTACGCGCTCGGCAAGACCAATGCCCCGATGGCCCTGATGATGCCGGAGCGGATCGCCAAGACCGACCCGTTCACGCAGATCACGGAGTATGTCGGCTCGGGCCCGATGAAGTTCGTCCGCAACGAGTGGGTGCCGGGCGCCCGGGCGGTGTTCGAGACCTTCACCGACTACAAGCCCCGCGACGAGCCGAATTCCTGGCTCGCCGGCGGCAAGCGCATGCTGGTCGACCGAGTCGAGTGGGTCATCATGCCGGACCCGGCCACCGCCTCGGCGGCCTTGCAGAACGGCGAGGTCGACTGGTGGGAGAACCCGATCTCCGACCTCGTCCCGCTGCTCCGCAAGAACAGCAATCTCAACGTCGATATCGCCGACCCGCTGGGCAATGTCGGGTCGTTCCGGATGAACCACCTGCATCCGCCCTTCGACAACCCGAAGATCCGCCAGGCGGTCATGACCGCGATGAGCCAGGAGGATTACATGCGGGCGATCGTCGGCGACGACGACAGCCTGTGGAAGAAGCTGCCAGGCTTCTTCACGCCGGGAACGCCCCTCTACAGCGAGGCGGGCGGCGACAATGTCGGCAAGGGCGACATCAAGCTCGGCCAGAAGCTGCTCAAGGAAGCCGGCTACAAGGGCGAGCCGGTGGTCTGCATCGTGGCGCAGGACCAGGGGATCACCAAGGCGCAGGGCGACATCACCGCCGACCTGCTGAAGCAGATGGGCTTCAACGTCGACTTCGTCGCCACCGACTGGGGCACCACCGGCACCCGCCGGGCTTCCAAGGCGCCACCGAGCCAGGGGGGCTGGAACATGTTCCACACCTGGCACGCGGGCGCCGACTGCATCAACCCGGCGGGCTATCCGGCGGTGCGGGCGAGTGGCGACAAGGCGTGGTTCGGCTGGCCCAACATCCCGCCGGTGGAGACCGCCATCGCCGAGTGGTTCGACGCCGCCGACCCGGCCGCCGAGAAGGCCGCCATCGACAAGGTCAACGCCGCCGCCTGCGAGGGCGTGGTCTACGTCCCGACCGGGTTCTTCCTCGGCTACCAGGCGTGGCGCAAGAACGTCTCGGGCATCGTGAAGGGGCCGATCCCGTTCACCTGGGGCGTGTCGAAGGCGTGATGGATTACGCTCTGACCCGCGCCTCGGCCGGAGACGGTTCGGCGCCTTGTAAGCCGGCACGATAGCGAGGACCCATGCTCGGCTATATCGGCAGGCGCATCCTCGCCACCATCCCGGTCATGGCGGTGGTCGGGCTGTTCGTCTTCAGCCTCCTCTACTTCGCCCCCGGCGACCCGGCGGCGATCATCGCGGGCGACCAAGCGACGCCCGACGACGTTGCCCGCATCCGCGCCACGCTGGGCCTCGACCGGCCGTTCCTGGTGCGGTTCTGGGAATGGTCGTGGCAGATCCTGCACGGGGATCTCGGCACCTCGATCTTCACCAACCTGCCGGTCACCACCATGATCGGCCAGCGGGTGCAGCCCACCGTCTCGCTGATGCTCGTCACCCTGGTCTTCGCCATCGTGGTGGCGGTGCCGCTCGGCGTCGTCGCCGCCTGGAAGGCCGGCAGCCTGATCGACCGCCTCGTGATGGGGCTTGCCGTGATGGGCTTCTCGGTGCCGGTCTTCGTGGTCGGCTACGTGCTGGCCTACGTGTTCGCCCTCGAACTCGGCTGGCTGCCCGTGCAGGGCTACACGCCGATCGAGCAGGGGTTCTGGCCCTGGCTGTCGAACCTGATCCTGCCGGCCGTGACGCTCGGCCTCGTCTACATCGCGCTGATCGCCCGGGTCACCCGGGCGACCATGCTCGACGTGCTGCAGCAGGATTACGTCCGCACCGCCCGGGCCAAGGGGCTGTCGCAGGGGCCGGTCCTGTTCATCCACGCCCTGAAGAACGCCGCGGTGCCGATCGTCACCGTCATCGGCATCGGCATCGCCCTGCTGATCGGCGGCGCCGTCGTGACCGAGACGGTCTTCGCGATCCCAGGTCTCGGCCGTCTCACGGTCGATGCGATCCTCCGGCGCGATTACCCCGTCATCCAGGGCGTCGTGCTGCTGTTCAGCTTCGTCTACGTGCTCGTGAACCTCGCCATCGACCTGTCCTACACCTTGCTCGACCCGAGGATCCGCTATTGACCGCGACCGCCGCGCCCTATCCCGACAGCGCCCGGCCCACGGGCCTCCCGCCAGCAGAGGCCGCTCCGAAGGCACCGCCGCCCCCGGGTCTCGCGGTCGCGGCGGCCCTGCCGGACGTCATCCCGGTGCGCAAGCGCCGGGGCAAGATCTGGACCTATGTCCGCCGGAACCCGACCATCGTGGTCGGCGGCGTGCTGCTCCTCATCGTGTTCCTGATGGCGGTGCTGGCCCCGTGGCTCGGCACCGTCGACCCGACCGCCCTGGCGCCGGCCAAGCGCACCCGGGTGCCGTCCGCGCAGTACTGGTTCGGTACCGACATGCTCGGCCGCGACGTGTACTCGCGGGTGGTCTACGGCGCCCGGGTCTCGCTGCTGGTCGGCTTCTCGGTGGCGTTCCTCGCCTCGATCGCGGGGCTCGCGGTCGGTCTCGTCTCCGGCATGGTGCGCTGGCTCGACGGGATCGTCATGCGGGTCGTCGACGGCATGATGTCGATCCCGCCGATCCTGCTCGCGGTCGCGCTCATGGCGCTCACCCGCGGCTCGGTCCAGAACGTCATCGTGGCGATCACCATCGCGGAGATCCCGCGCGTCGCCCGCCTCGTGCGCGGCGTGGTGCTGTCGCTGCGCGAGCAGCCCTACGTCGAGGCGGCGGTGACCACGGGCACGCGGATGCCGGCGATCATCTGGCGCCACATCCTGCCCAACACGCTGGCGCCCATGACCGTGCAGGCGACCTACATCTGCGCCTCCGCGATGATCACCGAGGCGATCCTGTCGTTCATCGGCGCGGGCGTGCCGCCGTCGACCCCGTCCTGGGGCAACATCATGGCCGAGGGCCGGGCGCTCTGGCAGGTGAAGTTCTACATCATCCTGTTCCCGGCCATCTTCCTCTCGATGACGGTGCTCGCCGTGAACCTCGTCGGCGACGGCCTGCGCGACGCCCTCGACCCCCGCATGGCGAAAGACGTGTGATGAGCACAGGCGTGAGCGGCACTCCCCTCCTGTCGATCGAGAACCTGCAGGTCCATTTCCGCACCCCCGACGGGGTGAACCGGGCGGTGGACGGAGTCTCCTTCGCGATCCAGTCGGGCGAGACCCTGGCGATCGTGGGCGAATCCGGCTGCGGCAAGTCGGTGACCTCGATGTCGATCCTGCGGCTCCTGCCCGAGCCGCCGGCCCGCATCGCCGGCGCGATCAAGTTCGAGGGCAGGAACCTCCTCGACCTGCCGAACAGCGCCATGCGCAAGATCCGCGGCAACGACATCAGCGTGATCTTCCAGGAGCCGATGACCAGCCTGAACCCGGTGCTGACGGTCGGCCGCCAGATCGGCGAGACCTTGCGGCTGCACCAGGGGCTCGGCCGGCGCGAGGCCGAGGAGCGGGCCGTGGAGATGCTGACGCTGGTCGGCATCCCCGAGCCCCGGCGCCGGGTGCGGGAATACCCGCACCAGCTCTCCGGCGGCATGCGCCAGCGGGTGATGATCGCCATCGCGCTCGCCTGCTCGCCGAAACTCCTGATCGCCGACGAGCCGACCACGGCGCTGGACGTGACCATCCAGGCCCAGATCCTCGACCTGATGCGCG